>JAABUP010001377.1_pt1 | contig 50940 bp, 82 predicted proteins | sample 5559201 | NCBI WGS metagenome assembly JAABUP01 (sample SAMN10711887, study PRJNA513373) | rock metagenome | isolation source: Antarctica rocks | place: Antarctica | reverse complement strand
GCCTACACCAAATGGGCATGCGTATCTTTGATTCTGGCAGCAGCATCGACCAGCTTGGGTGTGCATGCCTTGTGCACCTTGATTTGCAGCTGCACAGAAGCATTTGCAAGTCATAATTACACCAGTTTGACAACACGCTCACATGCTGTGCCAAGCCAGTTATTAAAATCACATGTGCTTACGCATGTCATGTTAGGCTCTGTCATCCCTCCCTTGGTTTGCAGCAGAAACAATGCAACCTCTGCTCCTGCCCCTGCCCCTGTCCCTGCCCCTGTCCCTGCCCCTACCTCTGCCCCTGCCCCTGCTCCTGCCCCTGCCTCATGCCCTACCCTTGCCCTGACCCTGCCCTGGCCCTTGCCCTTGCTCTTGCCCTTGCCCTTGCCCTGAACCGTGGACAGCCAAATCCGTCCTGCTCTACACAACTCCACTTGCAGACCATCTAATTGCGCTGATGCAGGGACAACGCCATTGCTTTGGTGACGTGTCACCTTCCCAGTCTCAGTCTAGATGGCAAAACACAAGCACTCAGGGCGGCAGTGGATCATATTGTGACCAAAGGTGCGTTCACCCATGCAATGATGGTTCCTATGGGGATTGGGGTGCGCACCATTGCTCAGCCTGTCTGAGGGGTCTCCCCTCACAGCATACAAAGAGAACATTTGTCAGGATCACATGATGGTGAAATTCAGTCGTGATTGGCCTAGTGCACAAGGCATACCCTGATGGTTGCCGGCATAAATACACATTCCTGCCAAGGCTAAGGCCCTACCCCGTGCGGGGGCATTGGCTCTTGTGCAACCTGATGGTTTTTGCTTCTGCACCAGCCTTGCACCAAGGCAAATCATGTGCACAGCCCAACAGATATGCTGCACGGTGTGTATTGTTGTATGTGCATGGTGTGTTCTGCTGTATGAGTTGTGATGTACTGAGCAGGCGTTACGACTGTTTGTGACATGGGGTCCATTGGTGAGGTTGAAGAGGTATGGGAGGCTTTGGAGCAGGTGTACATGCCAGCAGCAGACAAAGGGGAGCTGCCCATTAGAGTCTTTGCCATGGTCCCTCTCACCACCTGGTACTGCCTTTTGCCCGTATGCTCTCATTATCATCATTGTCCTTATTCATTTGCCTCTCCCTCGCTCTTCTTCTTCTCCCCTTCTCCTGATACTCTTCTTCTGAGGTGGGATAGTCAGGCCGCCACGAAGCTGTTGCTGGCACTCGAGAAGAGACGCTGAGGCTGTGGTGATCTTTGGACAGCAGTCATCAAAAGCGAATGAGAGTTTCTCATCGTGACTGACTCCTTGATGCTTTGTATCAGCATGCTGATCAGTCACCCCTCAGCATGTAGCTTGTCTGACAACCCCTGCACTCACAATGCACTGCTCAGCACCCTTGCTGCACCCTACAGCACCCTCCATCCATCATTCAGTGGCAGCAAAGATCACACGGTACATGTCACTTGTCATATAGGTTTTGCAGCAGTCTTTCATCGTGCATGACATTGCAACTGTCATGCATTCTTAGACTAGTCTGGACGGCAGCTTGCTGCTTCAGATTTCAGTTTCATACTCAGCCTGCAGGCCAAGGCTGCAACAGTTGGTGAAGGCCAAGGGCAGGGCTCATCCGGGAGGGCACTTGCACTGGGGAGGGCTGAAGGCGTTTGCAGACGGCAGCTTGGGGTCCCGAACAGCCCTCATGAAGGAGCCCTATGCTGATGACCCTACCAGTAGGGGCATCAGGCTAACACCATACTCAGAGCTTGAGCAACTTGTACTGGCAGCGGATGCTGTTGAGTTGCAGGTATGCTGACATCCAGACCTTTTTTTTGAGCATATAAATGTGCATCCACTCAAGACGTGTAAGATATGCAAGTTGTACATGCTGTCTCCATGCTCAGCTGATTCATTGGCTGTGAGGATAGCTCAATCTATAATGCTGCTTGCCACCCAGGCAAGTCCCTCATGCAAATTTGGAAACAGGGCGTTGATGATGCACTTATTAACACATCAACAATTTGTAACCAGAACAAACATGAGGAAGTGAGCCGCACAAGAAATTCTCACTGATCAGCTGGGATTGGTGATGCTGTAGATCGCATTTGCAATGTAGGCTGATTGTCAAATAGTCAATCTGTCAGGAGCAACAAACGACATCTGAGATCAAAGAGGCAGCGCATCATGACGCACTGTCTATCTGTATGTATGTTGGTGCTCAGTACTTTGATGTTGGGATGACTTCGCTACAAACCACCATTGACCTGCTACAGTGTCAACTTTTGAGGAGCTACAAGACCCATCTGTGATGTCAGCTGACTGTTACAGTGTCAACTTTTGAGGAGCAACAACACCCATATGTGATGAAACAGGCAGCATGTCATGACATACCTTCATTGGTTGATGACATTTCAGGCGCTTGACCACATACTGATTCTGTATGCTGTGCAGATTGCAATCCACGCTATTGGAGATCAAGCTAATGATGATGTCTTGGCCATGTACTCATATGCTCACAGCAACAACAGTCATTTGAGTTCACCAAGGCACCATCGCATAGAACATGTGCAGCATGTGTCTGGTCCAGATGCCATAGCAGCCTTTAGTCAGCAGCAGACCGTGGCTGTGGTCAATCCTCTGCACTTGCTGTCAGACATGCACATCATGACAAACAGACTGGGCAAGCAGCGTGGCAGTGCAGAATATGCGTTTGCGTATAATGCTATGCTGAAGGTGAGTTGCATCAAGACACCTTCAGGTACACGTGCACTGGCAAGTGCTGCGGGCGTTGAGTGTTTCCCACCAATGCTGTCAAGCATGCGGCAGACAACGCTGCTGTGACCAAAGTCGTGTGTCCAGAAGTCCGTCATGATGCAATTGGTCTGTCAACCCGATGTGCAAGCAGGTCTTGCATCAAACTGTTTCAAGCAAATCGTTTGCACAGTCATCAAACAGCCTATCCTTGAGTTGCTCTCTGCATTGTAGCGCATACAGGGTTTAGGGTTTAATCCCTAAATGCCTGGCACATTATTCTGGCTTGGAACATGCTGAATGAACAGGCAAAGTTCTGCTGAACATGATGAATATACCATTCAGCCCTGCTATTTGTCATGCAGGCAGGTGTTCAGTTGGCCTTTGCCTCAGACTGGCCAGTAGTCCCAATAGACCCATTGCTGGGCATGTACACTGCAGTGCACAGGCGCTCCCCTGACATGCCTGCCAATCAAGCCTGGCACATTGAAGGTGCAGTGACTCCTGAAGAGGCAATGATGGCTCACACAAAGGGAGCTGCCTTTGCCTGTGGACTGGAAGGAACCATTGGTATCATAAGGTGGCGTTAGCTTCAAGTTGATGATGGCGTGTGCTGACTGGCTGGCTCATGCTACAAACAGTTGATGCTGAGCTGAAGTGCTTTGCACCATTGCCCTTGTCACCTGTATAAGCACATGTTCATTGTGACGCTCCACAGAATCCTCATGCGGCTGTGTCCTGGTTGCAATGCCATTGTGATAGGCACACTTTTGTTGCTGGCATCCACAGCGGCTACAGACTCAATATGGTACTGTGTATGCATTGCAATGCAACAAATACACACATTGGACACTCAAGCTCACATGCAATGTGGTGCATTGCAGGCCAGGTATGCAGGCAGACTTCACAGTGCTTGATGGCAACCTGCTAGATGTCTTGCACAGAGGGCTCAATGAAATGCCAGCAGTGAAGGCAACCTATGTCAAAGGACAGCTCCAGTATGTCAGTTCATAGGCTCCGTCTGACCTATCAAGCACAACATAATGGCAGGGAGCAGACCTCAGCAGCCGCGTTCCACAGGTGCCTGCAGAGCCCTCATGCCTATGAAATGCAAGAAGAAGATTGTATATAGGCCGCCGTGTGTCCATGAGCCAGCAAACATTGTCCAGACATTGATGCACAGATCATTAGAATTTCAATCAGCCAGAGTGAAGCTCATACTTTGCTCATTCATGGCATAGGTGAATGTTAGGTGCAGATTGGATGCGGAAGCAATCGCATGATGTATCATGTGGATGTGTGATTGTAGCCATCACGACAGGTGCCTGTGACAATGTGAACAAACCTTTTCTTAGTTTCACATGCATCAACCAAATGCTGCGCTTAAGTGCATCCGTCTGGCCCCTCACAAATCAATACATTGCGCAAGGAGTCAGCATGTTACATTCAGCATCATCTTGCATTGCACGGCTTGAAATCAGTATACATATTTATAGCTGAATGGGCTTGAGAATTTTGCTGTTTGACAACAAGTTTGCACATCTACAGGTCAGCCTGCTGCACAGCAACACGGAGTTCCTCATGCGCAATCAGTATGTTGAACTCCAGGCTAAAGTGTTCTTCTATTGCAGTGATGCTTCTCTTCTCAGCCTGGCCAGCCCACAGGTTGAACACAGCATGACCACAGGAAGAGCTGCACACTCTGTGGACATACGTTGTGAACATGCCATTCTCGCCGGGCTCGCCTACTGGCGGGTTGTAGTTGATGATCGTTTCTACCTGCATACATCTAACAACCGATTCAAAACAAAATATCTTTTTCAGCAAACTGAATAGTCACAAAGATGGTCCCAAGGATGCAGACATCTGCAGAGCCTGATGGAGTGTCTTCCAAAGCAGGACCTCGTCCAAGGAGCTACTCAGGACAGTCTATGCCCTAGGATAGAATACATCTTAACAATGCAATCAGTGATGAACTTGTCTATGCAATCTCTGCACGTCGACAACAATGCAGCATGCAGTGACATATTAGAAAGTTCGTATTGACAAAAGCATTTAGTTGTGTGAATGCCAATGGCTCATGACTGACCTGCTGCATGAGATGGGAGTTGCGTGCCATGATGTCAGTTGTGATCAGAACTTGTGTCTGACCCTTGCAGAACTGGAACATCTGGTTATCCCAAAGGCTGTCCCTCATTCCAGACCTCGCAATGCTGCATGGCATGCCCAGTTTTGTTACCTGCATGCAACCTCACCCCATATTAATCTATCAATTTACAGTGAAGTATTTTACCTTTCAGCATATCCCCAGCAAATGATAGGATGTTGCTGCAGTGTGGGACTGCTTGCTGATGTGTAATGATCTTCAGAGCATGTCAGTTAACACAGTAATGGGACAAAACGGCGCCACATGATAATCTCAATGATCAAGGATGATTTCAATGATGCTCAATGCATCAGCTTCTTCACAAGCTGACAAGCGCCTCACCAGCTTCTGCAGTTGCCGGACTGTTTCATTGGCTCGGACAAAGATCACCAATTGGTGTTTATGATCACAGCTTTGCAAGATGGTTTGTACCAGGCTGTGCTTATCCCCTTGACGCTTTGCTTCCGTCTTGTACTGCTTCATGTCAACTGGCCATGGTGATAGATTTGGATCATTTTTGATCACCTGCAGACAACATACATCAGCTTGCCAGCTTTACGGCATAGTGAAACAGCGATCTGAGCTTTCAGAACCAGAGGATCCTGATTGTTGTGCGTGGGAGGCAGCCTGATGCACAAACACGAAACACAATGAAGCCACATGTCCCAACGTCACAGCAGGCTCTGCTTGCCTACAAAATTTCAAGTAGAGTTCTAGCAACTTTGTTTTATTGATTTGTTATCCCAACACAGACAGCCATTGAAGCAGACTAATTGGTCCTGAAGAAGATGCTCTTAGAGGGTCAGCCAGAAAGTGAGGATCACCCTCTCTGACAAAAACGCAAATGGTTGTCCATGCTTGCTTGCAATGGTAGCAGCAGCACCTGACATCCATTCAGCCATCTCTGTGCTACAGCTCTGACTGGGTCGTCAAGAATGGGGCCAAACATGAGGACTTGCAGAGGGCACCCTGAGCTGCAGCTTGCAGCTTTGATGCTGCTCATCAGCGCTGTTGTCTGCAGGCGTACATCATGTTTCTGCAACCAACAACAGAGGATTTGTCAGCGCAATGGAATAGAGTCAAGCACATAGTTGCTTAATGAGTCATAACGGCTGAGGGCTGCCAATACAACAGACAAAGTGCGCAGCACAGCGCAGCGCAGCACAGCGCAGCACAGCACAGCCCTGTCCCACATGGGACAGGAAGCTCAGCACAGCACAGCACAGCCTAGTCCCATATGGCACAGGAAAATTCAGCACAACACAGCACAGCACAGGATGGCACGGCAGGACATGCCACAGCACAGCACAGCACTCTGTGTGCGTTGCATTAGCACACCTGCAACATCAGATCTGCTTCATCGTATGCCAGGAGTGTAACGTTGGACAAGTCCAGCTTGCTTGTGTTCATCCATTTCTTCAGTTTGCTATTTGTGCCAATGACTACATGAGGGTTTGTGTGTACAGCAAACCTCCTGCAGCAGCGGCCTATCGTCTCTCATCTTTGCTGACGACGCAAGACGTCGCAACAGCAGTTGCTATCCCCATGATCCTGATCAATGTCATTTGATGGCAAAAAGTTGTAGAGGGCTGGGTCACTGGCAACTCAAGAACAAACTCTATGCGTTCCACTCTTTCATAGGCTGCCAAAAGAAAGTTATATAAGAGCACCTGTCAGCTGTAGCTGAAGAAACTTCTGTGCAGAGTACTGTAATGGCAGGAGCAGTGTGCAAAATTAGCTTGCGAGCTATGCTTGCTTGGTGAACAGCCAGTTCCCTGGTTGGAGTAATGCAAACTGCCTGAGTCTTCTGCACAGCTGGGCGCACCCTCAGGATCAAGGCCAGCACACAGCATACAGTTCTGCCGCTGCCCAGATCAGCCTGCAAGCAACAGATCGAACCTTTGACAACCCAAGGACAAAGCACACCACTTGCAAGGCTTCAGATAAGCCTCATTACTGACCTCTACTACCATGCTGCAGTGAGGTGTGGTGAGAATCATCGGCAGGATTCGTCTTTGAAGGGGCTTTGGGCTTTGATACTTGAAGTCAGCATCAAGCGATTGCAACACAGCAGCTTGAACGGGCAGGATTTCCCGGAAGCTTCCGGTCAGCAGAATGTCATTCTCTATGCTATCACTTTGATCTCTATAAATGCTGGTCATTTTGCCTGTTGACACTGCAGCCAGACACCACCTGCTTCGAAACTCTCCTGTTGGCAATGGCGTATAGGGAAGTGTGGGCGACAAGACGTTAAGTCGTTGCTTGTCACCTGAAGCCCTGTGTGACGTGCACACAACAGCAGATCAGCTTTGATCTGTACGCATAGAGATCCCTCGAGCAGCAGGCCCAGGCAAAGATGCAATGTGCGTCCTCCATTGTTGCTGGAGAGGGACGGGATTCATGCGCCAACCTCTATCATTACGACATTTGACTATGACTGTGCTGCAAGTTGGAGCAAGCACAGCGTATTGGCTGGCCAAAGCATGAAATAGGCTGATCACATGGGCTCAAACTAGAGCCCATAACTGATAGCAAGTCAAGGCAATCAAAAGCCCCACAAGCGATCCTCTTATGCAGGAACCTGCGCTTGGGGTCTTGTCTGTGTCTGGCGTGAAAAGATGCTCTCAGCGACTGAATTGCATTGTAGCCTCTTCCTCTCTCTTCACTAATTGATGATGTATCACAGGCAAATATAGTACTGCACGTCCACATTATGCACCCCAGCAAGTGCGTTGTGCTTGCTGTTAGCTCTGTAGGCATGTGTCAATCAAAGTATGTACGTGACATTCTATGCATCTGTACATGCCACGCGAAGCCTCTGGGTGTATTTGTTTGGTGATCAAGGGAGGAATAGCATGTACACCAGTACTGCTTTACACTGCTTCCCCATGCTCAGACCAAGTTGTGACATGAGATAAACAACACATCAGTTCAGGCTGGACCTCATTTGCTGTATAACATGTTGACTCAGCTCTATGACTCAAGGTCACACAGCAAACACAGGCAATGCTTCTATACGCTCTACTCCATGCCAGCAAATTCATCCAAGGTGTTGTTTGCCATGCTCTGCCCATAAAACGCAGTCTCAGGCAGACGCAATGCAAGGGAGGCACTGTTGTTGGGCACAGTGGCATTGCCCTCTGCTCGGTGCCCAATAGACTGTATCTTGCTGACAGATGATGCCCTGTCTGGCTTCTGCACAACCTCCTGACTGTTGATTCCATCCACGTCCATGCTGTTGTTGTTCACATTCTCATCTCCATCAGGTCCTTTGCTGCTGCTTTGCATGCTGGGACTGGTGGATGCTGATGTGGCAGCTGATGCACTGGACTGTGCTTCTTCCTGAGGAGCAGCTGCCACACCAGCTTCTCCTATGTGGGCAGCTGACTTGTCTTCATCTTCATAGGCAGCCATCCCATCTTCTTGCTCTTCTGTGTGCACTGCTTGTGCCTCAGGCTCATTCTCTTGAGTGTCCTCAATGACTGGCTGATCAGCCTGGACTGTGCGCTGAGTGCCGACTCGGTTGAGCTGCAGCTGCAGAGTGGGTGAGTCTTGAAGCTGAGCAGCAGTGTCATCAGGTGCATCATGAGCCTGCTGGACCGCAGTCTCATTGTCAGGCCTCTCAGTGCCATCACCATAGTGACCCCCACCCCCAACCCCGCTATGGGTGGGAGCCCCAGCGGATGTCTCCCCCTGGAAGGCTGTCCTGCTGCCTGAGTTGCTCTGCAGCTTGCCAGCTGCTGCGTACATCAGCTGCTGGCCAAGTGCACGCATGTCCTCATCAGCTTGGGCAATTCTCTCCTGAGCCTTGACTTGCAGTTCTGCTGCCTTGCGCTTGGCTTCACCTGCTTGTGCAAAGCGCTGTGCCATGCTTTGTAGCAATGCCAGCTTGACTGACAGAAGCTCTTCTGCATTATGCTGCTGTTCGATAGCACGCTGCTGTGCACGCTGTGCATCCTCCAGCTGAGCCTGTGTGGTGGCCAGCTGGGCGTCTGCTGCTTGGCGTGCTGCCTTCTGCTCTTCTTCAGATGATCTGGACTCTGCAGCTGCTTTGACTGCTTGCTCAGCTGCTTCCTTTGCAGCAGCAGCTGCCTCTGTCTTAGCCTGCAGCAATAGCTGAGACATTGTCAAGCATGTTCAAACAAAACGTATGTGCAAGAGCACACTGCCTCAATTTGCAGCGTCACTGGCTGAGCCAGTCTGGCTCATTGCATGAATGGGTAGAGGTAACAGAGCTATTTATGTCTGCATGCTGGAGTAAACATGTTCAAAGTATCTGTCGCAGCTGTACATTGAGTCCAGCTTGCTGCGTAGACACAATGCCCTGATGACACTGGAATTTGAGCGTCCTTGTATATCAGCTGAGCAAAGCCTGCCCAGTTCAGTTTGCTGAGCTTGCAAGTGTTGGGCACCAAATGGCTGCCGCCACAGGTACCAGACAAGCTGCTGAACTTCTTTGCAAATGAGTACCCTGAAGCATGTGCATTCCTTGCGCAATGTGATAAGGCACAAAGCTACAAAGCGACTGCTTCACAATAGCAATAACACACTGCAGCATAGACAGTCTGCACAAATGCTTAAAGACTCAAGCATAGCAATTTTGTGTAGCTTTCCCACAGTTTCCCCGGATTTGCGCTGAGGAGTGCATCTGATCATGGCCAAGTGGCGATGATCTTACACATACCTGAAGGATTTCGGATTGCTTCTCCAGGGCTTCCAAATTGGCTCTGCCGGTCTCGGCCTCAGAGGCCAGCTGCTGCTTGAGCTCAGTGGCGTGCTGCTCAGCACTGACCACGCGTGTCTTCAAGGAGGCTACCTCCTCATGCAGAGCTGTCACCTCTGCAGACAGTTTGGCCTCTTGCTGCTGTAGTGATGTGTGCTTTTCCTGCAAGTAGATACACCCAAGCTGCTGTGCATGTGGATCAATTGTTCTAAAGGAAGAATGCTGTCTTACACATTTGGAGCTGGAACCTCAGCAGAGCACCTGCTCTTCTTGATGGTGAAGTAACAAAAGGGGTAGCGTGAGAGATGACCATCTCGCAGCAAAACCTGTCGGCAAGACATCATGTACAGGATTGGGTATAGTGTGGTGATGAGAAAGTTACAGGTCGGGAGGAAGTAGAATAGGTCAGGAGGAAGTAGAATAGGTCAGGAGGAAGTAGAATAGGTCAGGAGGAAGTAGAATAGCAGGTTGCGCAATGCCTGCATGACCTTGGCCAATCACACATTGCGCAGCACTAACTGTGACCTTACAAAGCTCAGATCACACTGTGTTGACACAAGACAAGCAGGCACTGTCAAAGCAAGTTGCAGAGCATACCTCCAGCTCTACAAACTTGGCATCAGCATCACTGTGAGCTGCTACCTCAGCTGCCAGCTTCTCCTCAGCTTCCACAGCTCTGGCTTGATTACTGGTTGCCTGCTCCTGAGCTGCCTGGATGGCTGCCTTGGCAGCTTCTGCATCCTTGTCAGCTTTAGCCTGAGCCTGCAATATTAACATGCCTATGGTCACAAAGTATCTCCAGTCTTCTTTGAAAACAAAACTCACAGTCTCCTGCATGTATGGGGCCATGTTTTCACACCTGGCCCTGCAAATGTGCACTGTGCAAAGGCATGCTTTGAGGGCAATGATGCCATCAAACACAACAGCGTACACTGGCTGCTGTGAAACAAACTAGCCGACTGTATCAGGCCAAAGCAGCTCTATTTCTGAAGCAGAAGTGCTGTGCAACAGCCACGCATCAGGTGATGCTTGCCAGCTACAGTGATAGGGCTGGGTGATGTTGGAAAGCGAACCTGTTGTTGAGCAGCAGCGGCTTCCTCTTGAGCCGAGTGTTGGGCTGCTGTGACCTCCTCCTTGACAGCAGTCAGTTGACGCGCATACTGCTCCTTCTGACTACGCTCCACATCCAGCCTCTTACGTAGATCCTGCCGGTGGCATTTATACTTATCAGCAGGGCAAAGCTTGGTGAATGACACCAGCATCACCGGAAAATTCATGGTACACTTGCTGTTGCAATGACTGGAAATACAAGAATGCCATGCCTGTGAAGACAAGTTTTTCATCCACTGCTGCCACTGAGAGTTGTATGACATGATGTGCTAGCATCAAAATGATGAAAGCACATTGAAAAGGATGCCAGCTGTCAAGACGAAACACAGGCATGACCACAGTTGTCGCACAGCAGTCCTTGACAAAGCAGACCTGATTTGAATGTTCAAGCTGGGCCACTGACTTCAGAAGGGCATCATCATCACCACCTGCTCGTGTGCGCTTGCCGCTTGGACTGTCATCTGGGACACTGGAAGATCTGCAGCGCTTGCCCAGGCCATCAACACCTGCCTCCTGCTTTCTGAAGACATACCTGGTGCACAGCAGACACACAGCAGATTTATTTGCTAGCAGTGACAACATCTCAGCTGTTCAATGCTTTGCTCACTTAAGAATCTCTGAGTCACTCTGGTTTGACTTATGGTCCACCAAGGCAAATTTCATAGGAGCCCAGTTGACTTACTCTAGAGTTGCAGCTGGATTGCCGTCGGCGTTCCAGCTCAATTGCACCCTGTCACCTTCAGCCAAAGGAACAGAGCAAAGCTTGCCGACTCTTTCATTGTTGACGAGTGTGCCATTGGTGCTTGTGTCTTCGATCCAGTAGCCTGCTGGCTCCTGCGGATGCCGGCATGGGGATATTGACGTCTTCTTGCCAAGATCACAGGCTTTGGGCCACTGTGCCTGTCTTTGACAGTATCAACTGTACCTTCAAGCTAGTGTAGAAGATCTTGCAATGGTTTCCGCTAACTTGTGCCCACTTAGTAGGCAATTTGCAGGAGTCACGTCCAGATACGCTTCGGCCGATTCTGGTGTCATCTCCCACCCAGATGTCAGGTCCGTGGGGGCCCTGAAAGGTCTTAGCCAGCTCGCTCTCAGCAAACAACAAATAGGACATGATGAAGTGAGGCAGGTGCGCACGCGAGCCCGGCCAGACGGTGCCGTGCTTGGTGGTTTGTTCTTCAAGCTGTGTGACATGCTCTGCGTGCTGTGTGCTTTGCAGGGCAGGGCGGCTTGAAAGCTGACAGGGCTACTGAATGGATGACGCCAAGCTTCCAACAGGGTAAACCCTATCATGAATCTGAATCGCAATTTGAACTGGCGAACCCTGGTGGAAATTCTTGATCCGACAGGCAGCCTCCAGTGTAATACAGCCTCCACGGAGACCAGGCAGCCTCGAACTCGTTGCCTCCTGCTGCTGCGGCAGCTCATTGCTTCTGGTTTCTTTGCCGTCTGTCACCACGAATTGCCATCGGGCCAACCTCTTGTCAAAAGTCAATGGAACCCAAAGGTGGTGATAAACCCAGTAATCGTAGATCTAGTCGTGGTGTCAGTTGCTGCCGCAAGCAGTCTAGCCGGCAATACGAGCGTGCTCTTCCACTAGCTATTCCTGAGATTCGCCCTTGGGGAGGGGTTTCCAAGTACAAAGAAAGTGCATACGGAGACGTGAGTGTACTACCTTGAAGTCGTCGTTCAGCGCTGTACTTGCTCTTGTGCTCAGTGCCAACGGCATGTATGTCGTTTGCAGTGTTGCAAGGAGCCCAGCTAACAGTCTTACTTGACAATTCCATTAGCAAATCAGCTTATTCAGCCGCCGTACACAACACTGATGACTTCGTCGGTGGCCGACACTTGGCCGACACCAGTTTTTGAAGGTTCAGAAAAGCGTTTAGAAGTGGACTTTCTCCCGACAGCCGGCAGCGGTCTACGCAGCCTCAACCGCAGCCAGCTAGACCAGCTGCTAGAGCATGCAGGCTGCTCTATCGTTTCAGACCGTCACAACGAGCAGTTCGATGCATATGTGCTATCCGAGTCCAGCTTGTTTGTTTTCTCTCACAAGATGGTGCTGAAGACCTGTGGTACCACCAAGATACTGCATGCCATTCCTTTGCTGCTGCAACTAGCTGGAAGCACGGGCTGCAGCCCCAAGCGTTGCAAGTACTCCCGTGCTTCCTTCTTGTATCCACACCACCAGGTATTGCCTTGCCTGGCTGGACATTGCTATGTGACACCACTGTCTTTTGATGAAATTTGGTGTGCACATGCCAAAATATGTTTGCTCATGCTGTTCTCGTGGCGTCAATGTGGCATGCAGCCCTGTAGCACAGAGTGCTAAGCTTGACTATGGCCAGATCTGTCCGTCTGCTAACACTTCAAAGCTGCTGGCATTTTCACTGCTGCTTTTCTGACAGCCTTGCATGTATGCTTGCAGCCTGAGGTATACCAGTGCTTTGACCAAGAGGTTGCATATCTAAAGCAACACTTTGGCAAACTGGGCCACGGAGGCGACGCTTATGTTCTTGGTGATGCCAGCAATGGCCTCCAGTGGCACGTCTATGTGGCAGACGCAGACCACACCATCCCCAGGCCACAGGCTGCACCGGCAGTCTACTCTCTTGAGGTCTGCATGACTGAGCTATGCCCTGAGAGAGCTCTCCAGTTTTTCAGGAATGACTCCTTTGTCTCAGCACAGCACACGAGCACCTCCAGCGGCATTCAGAGCCTAGTGCCAAATGCCCTGATTGATGACTACGTCTTTGAGCCTTGTGGGTACAGCATGAACAGCATGGAAGGTGCTGGTTTCAGCACCATCCACATCACTCCAGAGAATGGCTTCAGCTACGCTAGCTTTGAGATCTCCAACTATGCCACTAGCAGCTTGGATATCAACAACCTGGTGGCATCAGTTGTGGACATCTTCAACCCTGGGAAGCTGACAGTCGCACTGACAGTGGACACCAACCTACCCTGCTGCATATGGGGTGAGTCTGTCCAGACCCCAGAAAGGTACACCTGTCATGCACAGGTCAGCCAGAGGTTCACCTGCGGTGGCCGCACAGCTTTCTACAGCATGGCCAGAGATGCAAAGCAGCACACAGATGCAGAGCCTGTCAGTCCAATGACTGTGCTTGATCGACCAGCCAGCCTCATGTCCTTCAGCGGCGTCTCAGACTCAGACAGGTTCAGCAGCATCGACACTGCATCATCAGCTGCTGCCTCAGCTGGTGATGATGCAAGGAACCCAGCAAGCAAGGAAGCAGCTGCTGCCCTACCAATGCCTGTGCCGGCATCAAAACCAGTTGACAGCCAGCATGTGTCTGTGCTCAAGGTTCTCGAGTGCTATAATGCTACCATGGTTGAGACTGGCAATGACGCTGCCTATGATGCGTTCATCAAGAAGGTATGGACATGGCCTTTTTTGCCAAGTACTCATGCTTTAGTTCTGTGCACATCATGATGTATGCATTGCACTGCAATCTTCACATGTCCGGATGCAATTTTCTGCCTGTTACATGGCAGCAGACTGCGCTGGTCCTCAGTGTTGCAGTGTGCTTGATAATATGGACAACCAGCTTGATGCAGGCTTGCCATGTTAACAGACAATGCCATGTTGCAAGCAATCTGATGTCCACAAGCAGCCACAGTACAGTGCCAGCTTGCAATGTGTGCAGTGCAGTGTATCAGATGTTGCTCCATACAGCACCATTGCAGTGCCTATGACACAGGTGACACGCCCAACACATGTCAACAGTCTTCCGGCAGCATTCAGCTCTTTGTTGTTGCTCCTCAGGTGGTGCAAGAGCAGAGCCTAGAGGACCCCCTGTACGTGCTGGACCTAGGGGCAGTTGTGCGTCTGTACCAAGCCTGGGTGCACCTCATGCCACGCGTGCACCCCTTCTACGCAGTCAAGTGCAACACAGACCCCGCCATGGTGTCTCTACTAGCAGCCCTGGGTGCCGGGTTTGACTGCGCCTCAGAATGGGAAGCAGACACAGTGCTGGGTCTGGGCGTGCCTGCAGAGCGCATTGTGTTTGCCAACGCATGCAAGAGGCCGTGTGACATCAGATTTGCTGCGGCCAAGGGGCTGCACTTAACCACCTTTGATACCGAGAGCGAGCTGCGTAAGCTTGCTCGGTGGCACCCCTCCACTGAGGCCCTGCTGCGCATCCGCGCTGATGATCCACAGGTGTGTGCGTGCGGGCGGGTGTGTGCGTGCGTGCGTGCGTGCGTGCGCGCGCGCGTGCGTGTCATCATCAAAAGTAAAGCAATTGTTGTCACAACATACAGACGTCAGCAAAACTTATGTTTGGAAACTATAGCAGCATCGTCTCTTGACTTTGCTTATTGTTATCATTGTTGCCTTCCTTTGATGGCTGTACTGCGTTTGAGAGCTGTTCATGGCACTTGTCTGGCAGTGGTGCATTCAAGATCCACCTCGCATGCTGCATGCACCTTTCAGGGTCTTGCCTTAAGCTGGAGTGAATGGAGCGTGTCGCTCTTGCCAAATGGCCATGCCCGTTTGCAGTCTGCATCGATTATTAGTGCTCACTGGTGCACAAGTAGTGGTGGTACACGCTCTTCCTGACCGGGTTTTGCTTGTTTTGTACATCTTCTTGCTGACTAGTGCCTGCTGTAATACAGGCTCGCTGCCAGCTGGGCAACAAATATGGGGCCTTGATGGAGGACTGTGCAGGCCTGCTAGCCACTGCCCAGCAGCTGAACATAAAGGTGGTGGGGGTGGCCTTCCATGTGGGCAGTGGTGCCACCAACCCCCAGGCCTTTGCTGATGCCATTGCTGCTGCACGCTTGGTGAGTCATCATTGTCCATGTTTCCACATTTTCAATGATACCATTGCTGCTGCATGCTTGGTGAATGGTCACCGTTCCCACGCCTGCACTTTGTCAATGACAAGGTTAAGCAGGCAATCCAACATTGACATGCGTGATCCTATCAACTGCTGTTTCTCTATGTGCCCTTCTTGCTTATGGTGCGGCTCCCTTGGTCAGATTATAATTGTGCTGTCTGTACTGTCTGTACAACTTGCTGACTAGACTTGCTTGTCAATGTGTCTGTATGCACAGCCTTTACTGTGCATGCATTGTGTGAGCTGTTGCGTTGCAGCAGCAGAGCTGGCACCATTGTGTTGAGAGTTCATTACACAAACTTGCAATACATGCACATTCATGTTCTCATCTACCTTAGCATACTGAATGTCACTGTCATGCTCACCCTCTGGTCTGTCTGCCCGCAGGTGTTTGACGAGGCCACACTTTTGGGCTTCCGCATGCGCATCCTTGACATCGGTGGCGGCTTTGCCGGCGGCTGCTTTGATGCTCAGGGCAAGGTGCAGCTTGGACAGGTGCCCCTTGCAGTCAACAGCGCTCTAGCAACCTATTTCCCTGACCCCACTGTTAAGGTGAGCTGTCAGGCTTGCATGGCGAGATTGCAGCAAATGTGTGTCCAATATCGAGTCTTGTGCTGTCAGCATGTTGGTTGGCTGTGTCGTCTGTTGGTGTATCTTGCATCAGGCTTTGGCGGGCGTGCTTGTTCTCATGCTTGGAGGCAGCAAGCATGAAAACAACTCTCTTGTTTATGCTTGTGTGTCCGTTGCTGTCTCAACAGGCTGTTTGTTATGATCTTGCCTATATCCCCATAAGGGAGCAATATGCCTGTTAGCTGGGGCAGCATTGGTGGCTGCAGATGCTTTGCAAATGCTCACAGTGTCAACCTTCCAACACTCTCAGACGATGCTTATGATGTCTGACGAGGTGACAGACATCATAAGATGATGCTTATGATGTCTGTCACCTCATCAGACATCGTGGGTATGGCGTGGAAGGGCTGGCACTGCGATTTGCTGCAGGACAACACTGAATCAGCCAAACAGCAAGTCAATCCCCTTTTCATGCTGAACTGGTTTGTGCGCTGACAGAGTAGTCTTGGTGTACTGCAGGTGATTGCTGAGCCAGGTCGCTATTTTGCAGAGGCATGCTGCACCTTTGCCTGCATGGTGTTTGGCATCAGGGCACAGAAGCTGCTGAATGGGGAGCAGGGCTATGACTACTGGATCACAGATGGCCTGTATGGCTCCATGAACAGTGTGATGTATGACCATGCCACACTGACAACCAGGCCACTCACTGCCGCCTGGTCAGGAAACGAATCAGAAGTTGCCACAGAGCAATGGACTGCCTCAGAGCAGCTTTACAAGTCCACTGTGTTCGGACCCACATGCGATGGTCTGGATACTGTGTTGACCAATTACAGCCTGCCAAAGCTTTGCAATGGTGACTGGCTGGTGTTCCCCAACATGGGCGCCTACACCCTTTCTGGTGCTTCCAACTTTAATGGTATCAACAGCACAGATGTGAAGATGTTCTACCTTTGGTCACAGCGCAGCGTCTAGGCTATGAAGACCCTCAGAGCACCGTCTGTATAGATCTAGACGCCTTGTGCCGTTAGAGCTGTTTTGCAAGTAGTGCATCAGTTCCAAGTTTAGTAAAGTGTGATGGTGTTGCTGTGTTTGCTGTGTTTCAAGGCTGGATACTGACCTGACAATTTCATGCAAAAATTGAGTATTTGAGGAAGTTTTTCAAATAGTATCTCTACATTGGAGATGTTTATAAACAGATTGCACGCCTGTAAGCATTGTTTCATGTAGTTGCAATATGATGTACAAACGCTCATTGCACAGAAGAGCGTAACATTCAAATCTTTGATCATAAAGACATCGTGCGCTCAGGTTTGGGCATTTATCGGACTCTACTTTTCTCCCCTGGTTGTTGAATACCTGAGCCCTGAGATTGGATGATGTTATAGTTTCACAGCATATGCCTGACTACCGTAGTATTGCGACATTGATGTGCGCATCTGTTGACCTTGCAGGAATGAGTGAGCATACGTCTTGTATGTTCGACTTTGACGCAGACACCAACAACACAATCTTTGTGCTCTGCACAAGTCTGCCTGTCTGGAGGCCTACAGTGTCATCATTGAGCAATACAAGGCAGTGCACAGCAGTCTGAGCTCACAGTACTTTACATGCCACTGAACAACACCACCAGACACAGCTGGCAATCGCGGATTCATTCAACAACAAAATAAGTAATAAAAGTCCTGCCCTGGCCTCAAGCTCAGCTACGCACAAATCTGTACACACTCAACAGCAGCACACAACAGATTTCATTTGCCCCTGCCCCGCCCAGCACCGCGCCCCCCACTAGCACAACCCCCGCTACCTCTCCCCCTACCAGTGCTAGACCCACTAGCTTTGGCTGTGCTGGCCCCACTGGCTTTGCCACCACTCTTTTTCTTAGCCTGCGTTTGAGAACAGTTAGTGACCTGAAAGCTGAGAAGAAGACAGCATGCTACAAAGAACTGCCATTGATACATTCACCTACAGTACACCTCCCCTGAATACATTGGACGCGCTCTAGATCCTTGGGCGACTATGCAGATCTTTGTACACATTTGTAAGCCTTGCAAGTTTGTTGAGTGCTGTGACTCAAGGTAGCTTCTGTGCACACAACGAGGCGTAGTACAACGACGTGACAGTACATTGATCATGCAGAGCGTGCAGCCTGCTGCAGTTGCAACACACCAGGGGCATACCTTGGGATCAACTTTGGCCTCAAATGTCACCCCTCTCTTTGCAAGCTGCTTCTGTTTCTTAGCCAGAACAGCTGGGTCAGCCTCCTCCTCTTCTTCCTCCTGGTCTGCAGCTGCTTCCTGACTCTCCTGCTGTGCAGTGTCTGGCTCCATTTCAGGATCCAATGGGTCACCTGAACGCCACCAGCAACAGTGCTTCCACAACACTATGGAAAATTGTCTTTGATGTTGATCTGTCAAAACAACACACACACACACACACACATTCAAGTGTGCGTGCCATGGTGCGACAGCAACATGTGACTGTGCTGGGACTCAACTGCTTGATGTAAGGAATCTTCATAACACCGCAAGCAGCATTATTGCATGCTCAGTGGCATGTGATGACCGTGGAACAAATTCTGCTCAAATTGCAAAGCTGCATAGGCTGCAACATTATGTATGATGAAGCAATGCAACAGTCAGAAAAGCGTCACTAGTACATAAGGAAGCATCTGAGCGTAACTGAGTGTGAGATTGTTGCTGCTGCATAAAACATGAAGCATGCGCACATCAGCTGCTGTGAAGCTTACTCATGTTGTCATCCGCAGCAGCAGCACCCTTCTTGCCCTTCTTCTTTTTCGTGAATCCGGCCACCTCTGTATTGGTGCGAGGCCTCACCAGGTTCTTGTTGAACTCCCTGCACACCATCTGTGTCCCCTCAGAACTCGTCACACCTCATATACGATTATGCATCAGCTATATGCATGTCTTTACCAAAGTAGCAATAGAGACGGGAGAAGCGTTTTCCAAGAAGTGGGTAGGGAAAGCAAAATACTGATGACCAGCCAAAAAAGGACACTTGGACACTGATTTGACGTAGACTTGACCCTGGCACAGCAAGGCAGATCCTTGAACAAGAGTAGGCATGCACACATATGGCAGCCATGCCCAAAGGGAAGGTAGGACTTCCTATCAAGGATTGCTTGCTGGGTAGCTCATGCCTCTCGAACCTCAAAAGGTGTGAATGTCACCAGATGCAAACTAGAGGAGACCTATCCACATCTGACGTGCTGCTCAGGACTGCGTACTCTTTCTTGAATCAGTCTGGCAACTTGGTCTGAGAGATGCATTTGGCATTCGCATTATACTGTGTCAGGCAAAAACAAGGATATACCTGGTGAAGGCAGACTTGACTTGGGTGGGCACCGCCTTCATGGGATCCTCTCCCCAAGAGGATTTTGTCTTCCACTTGGTCACATCCAGCACATAATCCAGATCATCCCTGGCAATGCAGTAAGCATGCATCTGTCCAATCACTGGCTCAATGCCCTCCTTCTCTTGGAGGGCCAGGGGGGCGGTCAGGGTCTGACGCAGGGTGGGTAAATAGAACAGGCGCAGGGAGGTGCGGTCGCTGTGCATGTTGCCACTGCTGAGCATGCGTGTGTGCAGCTCACCCAGGAGGCGCCGCTGCTTGCCTGATGATGAGTTGCTGCCCATCCATGCCGTGAACCTGCAGTCGAATCCAGAGCGTTCAACACTAGAGTGAGGGATGCAGTGCACATCTGGCAGTGTTCAGCACTGGGGTGGGGGTTGCAGTGCACATCTGGGTGTTGTAACTCCCCCTGTGAGGGGGGGGGGGGATGTATGTGTCTCAACTGGCAGGGAGAGAAGGGGTTTCAGGGGAAGAGGCAAGCAGCTTATCAGGTGTCAAGGTCCGCTTGCAATCAGGGAGAGTGTACAGGCATAGTTGTTCCAGATGACACACACCATGACCTCAATTGTACTGATGAGGATGCTCACGGCGTGAAAAGATCTTCAACGCAGAGCAAGATTACAGTGAGACAGACCAGGCAAAAGCTGTAGAATGTTGGGTTGGGCAGTTGTGACTGTCTGGCTGAGGGGCTTACAATCCAAGGCAAAAACACAAGCACAGAATTAGAACCATGTAAGGCACATATCAGCGTACCTGGGGAAGTTCATTTCACCAGGGAAGAGGCCGAAGGTCTCCCGACTGCCTCTCATGTAGGCTGCAGGGAAGACGCTGCCCACCACGGCTGCAAAGGGCATCAGGCTCCAAGACTGGTACTGCCTCACCCGCCTGTTCACTATGTCCCCTGCTGAGAAAGCATCTGCTGCTTTGGCAATGATCTGCATCACGCAGCTCATGTTCAGCAACGGCAGCCAGGCTGTACGACAGGTGTTGCATCACCTGTCCGTGGAGTGTGTGCTCTAGCAGGAGGTGAATGCTGCCTTTGCAATGAGCTGCAATGTCCATCATTCAATGCAGCAGGATGCAGAGCAAGAAGTTGCAAGCTGGAACCATTTGCTGTGCTGTTTGCTGACATCCCTCATTGTGCGCAAGAAAGAGCTCTTGGAAGACACAGGCGTGAGCACACTTTTGGCCGGCACTCCATTGTGAGTTCTCAGCAGATCCGGTACAGTGAGGATCGTGCAAGTTTCAGAGCCACATGGCAAGCGCAATGTGCAGTAAAGGGTCATGCCGCTTTCACCGCCATATGGCAAGCAAGGTGTACAATAAGTGGGTCCAAACATGGTGGAGGCCTGGACTCACCTGCATCCGCATCTGGTCATTGGTGGCAACGACGGGCCTGTGATTGAGGTAGTTCTCCTGTATGAGCAGGGGGACCAGGTCCATGTCTTGAAAGACCAGGTCAGACTGAGTGCCCAGGCTGAGATGCTGAGCCTCCATCGACAGCAGCTTGCGTGCTGCTTCGAAGGGGCTCATCTCAAAATCCTTGCTGGTACCCATCTTGTTCTGCAGCACAAGGGGGGGTTTGTTGTGAGCGCTATTCTCTGCTGATAACAGCAACAGCAAACATTTTGCTGTCTGCCAGCTGAGTGCTACCAAACTAGGATGTGCAAATCTGATACAAGCCAAGGGTTTGTCAGGGAGACGAAGCCAGACAGCACATATGATTTGTGACAACGTCCAGCATTCCTGGCAAGAAGCGTTGCACCTCTGCATGCTTGCACCTTAGCAGAGTAATAATAATAATAATAATAATAATAATAATAATAATTAAAACGCTTTCCAGCTCATGATGAGCTAGGTACTTAGCAGAGTCCTCAATGCTATGTGGTAACTAACCAATGGTGTCAAACAAGCAGGTTACAAAATGTCCTGATAGCATCCACAGACAAGACTTGGCATGTGTCATCTGTTGCTGAGGAGTTGACATACCTTGACCTCATCGTAAGAGAGGGCTCGACTACTGAGTCGCACCATTTGGAGCTGACCTAGGATGAGCCTGATGTCTGAGTTGGCGCCCTCCACCAAAGCCTCTAGGGTTGACTCATTCACCTGCAGGCCCTCCCTCTGGCAGATCTGCATCATCCGTTTTGATATCTGCTGCCTCGTGGGCTTCCTGCGCAAGCACGTTGACACAACTGAGTAAATGGTTGCCAATGATTGGTGTCAAAGGTTGTGGTTGTGGAGTGACCTCATATGTTGCAGGCTCTCCTTATGGCAGACCTGCGTCATGCTGATTGATGTCTGCTGCCTGGGGCTTCCTGCACGCCAACAACCCTGGGTCAACAGGTGCCGCGGATTGATTTTGGTGCGTATGAGTATGAATTGACCTTGTTCACTTTTGGGCCCGCCTTCTGGCAGACCACGCATAGCGAATATTGATATCTGCTGCCCTGGCAGCTTCCTGCAAGTAACACACATTACGAACAACGAGTCGGGTTTTGTAACTTAGAGTGCTTGAGGCTAGCACATGCTGCATGCTGTCCTGTGTAGCAGACAGGCATTGCAATACTTCGTGCATCTTGTACATGCATACCTGCGGTGGTGTGGCATGACATACTATGCATATGCAACACCTTACCTCTAAAAACCATCAAGCTGACTCAGACCGCCTCTATGAATCTGACCAATGTAGATCTTGCGATCATAAGGAAAAGCTGCTAGAGGCATTTGTGGCTTACCTGTAATCAAGCTCGATGGTGTGGTTGCGCAAGGAGCGCAGCTTCTGGTTGTACTTGTCATTGCAGATGCAGATGATGGGCACCTTGCTGCGGTGGATAGACTGGATCAGCTCTGAGACGCCACCTCGGTCACCCCCTGACATCCCGTCTACCTCGTCCATGATCAAGCAAATCTGCATCAGTGACACTTACCTCAATTGTACACGGCCTGAGATGCAGCTTCCTTGCTGTACAGTCAGCAGAGTATACCATGCCGTGGTTTGCTGGCTGAAGAGTGCTTGGAGGATGACAAGCGCCTGCCATGCTCAGAGCATGTGCCGTGTTTGTATCACCCATGACGGTTGATGTGCTGGGGCACCTCATGCATCACGGAAGCCTTGCAGCCAGCCAGACCGCTGTATCTGTTGCTGAAAGCTCATTTATGACTAAGTACATTGTGATACAGACAGGACAGGTAAGTGTGTTTCCAACTGTGATCAGCATACTCATACTTGTGGTCAGCATCCCCATAAGTCAGGTCAGCATATCTGCAAGTACATACTTGCCTGATGAGACGGTGCAGTGCAGCTCATGCTATGCAATGCAGGGAAAGACCATGCAAGAGTCCGATATGGAGTGAGCAATGCCTGTGGGCTCACCTTCTTGGGTTTGTGATCTGCACCCATGCCAATGGCTGTGTTGGTGGCCAGCTCCTTGATGCTGTTAGCCAGCTTGGCCGCCACACCCTTCAGTGCGCTGTTATCTGCCTTGTTGCGAGTGTCACTGGCATTCACCTCCACTGGAGTGAACCCCAGCTCCCTGTGACACACTACAATTTTGCTTAGCATGGCTGCATTGCCAACTTCTGTGCATGCAGACCTGATCAGTTGTGCCTGCACAGTTCCTTCTGTATCTTCTGCAAGGCTGCGAGGGGTGGCATGCAGTTCAACCCATAATGTAGACCATCGACCTTGGAACGCCAACACAAAACATGGCGCTTCAGCAAAATGTGGATGTCGCATTGCAAGGGAGACTCACAGAGCAGGACAGATGCATGTGACATCATCAGAATCGGAAGCATGATGCAGTAGTGAAGCGTTACAGCAATGTGGAGATTGGGTGCAAGCAGACACATGGCTGCCAGCTGCTGCCACAAGGCACCATGCACACCTGCTGATGATGCTGGCAGAGCTGGTCTTGCCAATGCCCGGGGGCCCACTCAGCAAGATTGCCTTCTTGGACATGTCCTTGGGCTTGCCCCCACCCCGCCCCTTCGCTTCCCCCGGCTGCTCATGCTTCAGGTGTATCCGCTCCCTGTCACATAGGGGAAAAGGATGAGCTACTCCAGTCATAATATGCAAAATCTGGCTGGCAACTCAGCTTGGGTCTGTTACCAGACACCATCTGAGGCTTTATTTGTCAGACACATTGCACATCACTAACCACAGCTGCATCAATGCAGGAATTGCCAACGAGCTGTTATGAAAGTGCCAAGATTGTCAAGCTGATGCTTATCACAAAGCCACAGCCACACCCGTGCACAGTCAAACCCAGAGACAGGGTAGTTGGTCTTACCAGTCTTGCAGGAATGTACGTAGCGTGGCAACCAGGGTGCCATTGCCCACAAGCTCAGCAGAGTTCGTAGGCTTGTGCTTCTCCACCCACAGCTGCCCGCCAGCATTGGCTGCAGAGCCACCGCCCACAGCCCCTCTGCCGCTGCTGCTTGGGCCTGCTGAGGCTCCAGAAGAGCGGGCCCCTGCATGTGGCCAAAGACACTCAAGTTTTGCTTTTAAGAATGCCGGCCTGAGTGCAAGCAGAGTAACAAAATCTTGTTCTGCAAGAAGGCCTGGTGCGCTGATCCAGATCTGGCAACTCACGGACAGAATCAGCACAAGATTGGTGCACAAGGTCAGTCTCCTGAGCAGAATCAGCACAAGATTTGTGTACAATGTCGGCGTCCTGGGCAGAATCAGCACGGGGTTGGTGCACACGGCCTGTGTCATGTGCATGCAGCTGCTACCTCGCTGACATCGCACTCGTGTGCCAGCCTGAAGTTAGACTGCCCTGCTGTGCTGCAAAGACATGAGAGCAAATATTGTGAAATGTTCACAAGGCCACTCATGTCGCAAGGGCAATGCTTAATAGAGTCTAGTGCAAACAGCACACCTGAAGCTGCCACGGAGCTTGCAGACAGAGCAGCTTTCTTGGGCTGAGCCCCGTTTGCAGCAGAGCTCTTGCCAGCGTAGAAGTTGCCTGCTGGAATGGCTGCAAGCGCTGATGCTCCTTCTGCTTTCACTTCAGGCTTGGTAGCAGCAGCTGCCGTCTCAGGCGCTGCAGCAACCAGGGAGAACAAACCGTCTTCGTCAACAAGCTTTGTCCCCTTGTCTGCAGCCTGCATGTCAGTGAAAGCTGTCAGTGCTGGAACAACGATAATCCGGTTAGGTGCCAGCTTGATTGCTGACAACAGGGCTATAAATCAAACAGGCGAGGACATGCTCATGAGCAATGTGACAAACAGTGATTGACATCACAGTCTGTAGCCATCATGGCTGTCAGCAATGACACATTGTATCATAGCATGTTATGCTGAAAACAAAAGCTGTTCTGGACTCGGATTTGAACTTGAAGAACAACGGCGACTGCCAAGGCGTTCTCATATGGCGCTCTGTGGTGCAGCCATCAGCAAGCTTTGCTGCATGCTTGGCGGCACAGGCAATGTGCATGACTATTGGAAGAGGACACCTGACTGGGCAGCAGCAGGCATGAATCGCTGTGAAAACATAGCACAGGTTGTTGCAGACAGACACACACAGACAGACAGGGCTTTGGGTTACATCAAGTCATGTGACAAACTGCCAGAAGCTGACGCATGCCTGGTTAACTTTAGAGTTGCCAGAGTTCTCGCCGACCAGCAGGAAGTCAGTCTTGCCACTGACGCTCCCAGTGACTCTGCCACTGTGCCGTTTGATGTAGTCCTCAGCCTCACCGCGGTATAGGGAGTCCAGAGTGCCAGTAATGACAAAGGTCTTGCCCTTCAGGCAGTTGGGGTGACCCAGAGGCTTGTCCTGAATCACACATGCATGTATGCTCAGTACCATGTATGTGTGCATGAGCCAAGAAGTTTGATGCAGTACGAAGACCCTGCAAGGTCAGCAGGCAGTCACAGCAGAGCAAGCATTCATGCATAGGAGGAGCAACTAGTGTACAAAAGCACATGAGCATTTGCAGTCAGAGGTGCATGTGGCGCACGCACAAACAGCTTGTCTTTGTGAGCAGATTCACCCGCCAGTTATGCATGTGATCTTTGTCCTACATGCTGCTGACACATTTGTTGTGGAACCCCTGAGAGACACTTGCATGCAGGAAGGCAACAGGCTAGGCACGTGAGGGTGAGTCCGCGTACACAAACAACACGTGATGATGCCAATAGAAGGGGCAGATGCTTAACGGCAACCGCCAGGCAACATGTGGATAGCCAAGCTGTCATGATAGCGTTGAACATATAGTGCTTAGTGTATGTGGATTTCCCAGTTATTGTCTGTTGACTCCCCTGATAAGTCCCAAAGACAGAAAAAGTGAACTGATTGATACAACAGCCAAGCAGTACCTTTGTCACCAGTTGCTACCACACCAATACCTGACACAATGACAGGAAAACCATACCTTGCTGCCATGTTGAGGAGGGGGTGTGCTGTCCCCACCCTGGATGTACCCACCACCCTCCTGTTTCTCCATGACGCTGAACTTGCCTGGCACCTGAGGCAGCTTGGCAATGGCTGCTGCAACCTTCTCCATGGCCGCCACAGTTTCAGGATCATCTGCTTCTGCTGCTGCTTTAGCTGCTTTGCCCTTTGCAGGTGTGGCCTGCATTGCAGCCAACTCTGCACTCAGCAGTGTGGGAAGATGTTGCTTCAGAATGAGCCCTCTGAAAAGTTATACGGTCATGCTACATTCATGGTAATGAAGCGCGCTCACAGGCTTCACAAACCCTCAGTGCAAGACTTCACGTGAATGTTACTCCACGATGCAGCAGCTACGTGCAAAACACCAGTAGACATTAAGTGCAAACCCCTGTGCTGGTTCTCAAGGCGTATTGGTATGGCCAATGCCAGCAAGTAAACACAGTGCAAAAAGAGCTTTGGCTTGTGATGCTGGCTGCAGGATGTGCTGTTGGCAGCAGTGAGCATGCAGACTGCCAACAGCCTGCTGAGTGCACAACGCAGGCCATTAATTGTCACGACAGCAGGCAGGCTGTCGTCATTGCATGCGGCAACACTGCACCTTCTTTGCTGTGGCAGGCTTTGCTGCTGCGGGCTCTGCCATTCTTGCTGGCAAATCTGGCACCTTGCGAGTGCTTCCACTCGCCTTGGAGGCTGCAGCAGGCGTGACAGTCGCTGCCTTCTTGGCTTCTGATTTTGCACCAGAAGTCACTTGTTGTGGTGCACTGCAGAGGCATGAGGTGTTGCGAGGTGCTGTCGGTGACTAAAGAGCTTTGTACAGATGGTCGGCGTGGCTTGCTGTGTTGTGTTTGCTGAAAAACAACAGACATGTCTAGCACAGTGCAAGTCAAGATGTTGCAACAGATTCAAATGTTGCTTCTTGAGATCAAAACATCGTGAATTGCAGCCATGTGGCGTGGCACGCGACATGAGTTGTGAACCACCTTTCAATGATGGAGCAAGCGGCAACGTAGCACATGCTGCTGATCAATTTGCACGCAATTGTACAGCATCGGGTATCATTTGGCATTTATCCTGCTGCCAAAGAGTGTGTCTAGATGAAACGCTATGGTTGAGACCACAACTGGGCAGAGAGGCCATACCTGGCGCTCTTCTGCTTCTTCTTTGCAAGAGGAAGATCGTCATCACTTTCAACATCAAGCTCAAAATCACTGTCATCAGCTTCCTTGGCAGCAGCAACATCACCCATCTGCAGCATGTATCCATGATCAGTCAGAAATCCTGGCAGCTTGAGAAGAAGCAGGGCCAGCTTCTTGCAATTTGCTACCAAGACTAGCAAAGCAGGGACCAGAAGAGATCAAGAAGGCTGCAGAGGAGATGTACCAGACTTGACCAGCAAAACAGCTTTGCCGTGTCAAAAGGAAAGATCATGCACCACATGTCAAACGGGTTGAGTGCAGTTAAACTTTGCTGCAAGAATTGTTGCTTTCACACTTGAACGCAGACAGGCATTGGTGTCAAGCTACATTGCCAGATTTTGGATTGGCTGTGTCCTGGTGACTTGCATAACAGCCAAACATACCTGGAAGTCATCATCAGAATCGTCATCAAGGACTATTGCTTTTCTGCCTTTGCCAGCTGGCTTCGCTGACTTTTTCTCAGCAGGTGAGGCTTTAGTGGCCTTTGGGGCAGCTGCTTTTGCAGCAGCAGCCTTCTCAATAGCTGCCTTGGCAGCGGCAGGCTTTGCTGGGGACTTACGCTTAGTGCCAGTTGACGCAGCACTCTCCCTGGCAGCTTTGGGAGCAGAGGCATCCTTGTCAGCAAAGTGCTTGCTGCGCTTCAATGGCAAGGTCTCCTCATCTTGAGTCAGATCTTCCACATCCTGTTGCAACACAAGCATTGATGCGCTACACTGTCCAGTATGCAATTATGTTTGTTTCAGCCACATTTTAACAGACGAAGCTTTGAGAGCCAAATATACCTTGTCTAACGCCAAGGTTGCGCTTCGCTTCGTACCTGCAATGTATATGGTCATTACTGCAACTTGAGGCTATTATGCTTTGCATGCATTGACTTGTGCTTTCATTGGCAGCACGTGCATATCACCTTTTGTTGCTTCAGGTGCTTTTGTGGTGGCCTTGGAAGCTCCACCAAAGAAGCTCCTAATGTCCTGACAGAAACGACATCTGTTCAGTATAGCATTCTGAATACACATGCGGCACAGGCAGGATACAACCACTTCTCGGGCTCGAACCTGTGGCATTTCTGTTTTGCAAGGTATTGATCTTGAATAATTCGCGTCGTACTGGTGGCAGTGGAAGAGAGACTACACAACTGCGACCGATCGGTCTGCAAAGTTGGTTGCGATGCAATGCAGCCTCAAGCGAAGTTGACAGTGCGACACCTCTTTCAGGCGGCAGATCAAGCTACAGGCTCTAGCTGACAATTCTATCTTTACTGTCGAGCTAGTCCAAGGATCGTGAGCGGCAGGGCGGTGGCGCAATTGGACTGGCAGCTCATTGCAGGCAAAATGTCGCTATAAGATACAGCCTTGTTGCGCAATGCCGTGCTCTCACCAAGATGCACTCAAATCGGACATCAGTCTTGTTCGTTTGCGAAGCCACGTGTGCAGTTGTGAATGCTTGTGACCTTTTTGTGTGACTACCCTTTTCCATTAATTGCAACATTGTTTAATCAGCCATGGTTTACAACAAGCATATACACTTTGCATATATACATATATGTCATCAGCCAAGCCATGGCTATGAATAATTCAACGTACGTGGTCAGTCGTTGCGACCATGTGGCAATCACCGACTCCTGGCTGCGTATCTCCAGTAAACTTCGAATGTGCTTGCTATTCTTAAGAATTTGGTCTCAAATCAGTCTGACCCTAGACGAGAGCATCAGCTCACAAAAAAGGTACCTGATCACTCAAAACAGCCAAACAACACCCAGAAACTTCACAGTACACACCCTGCCTACATGCAGGCACCTGGTACAGCCAGCCAGCAATGACTGTATCAAAAGTCACAGAGTATATCAGTATGTTTCAGAGTATTCATACTTGAGAGCTGAAACGCCAGAAGAGAAACAAAGGTATGTGTCAGCAGGAAGACCACACCTATTCATCTAGCCTGTGGAGTCAAATCTGACAAAAGCACACAACCATGATGGATTGTGTACAATCCATCATGGTTGAGTACACAAACACAAGGCGGACAGACATGGCATCTCCTGCCGCATTGGTAGCCAAAGTATACAATTGGCACAATGATGAATGCAATTGTATGCCTCCATGCTTGTTCTATGTCCTGAACTACACACATTCCTGATCACAAGACCAATGCGCCCTCAGCCATGAGTTCTAGCTGCAGCTGTTTACACAGGCATTGAAAAGCAAACAATGACGCCTGATGCCCTTCATCAAAGTCAAGAAGCAATACTTGCAGTAGCTGGTGAGACTTCAGCCCAACAGTATTGGGCAGGTTTGGACACTGCAGGCATAGAAAACCCAAAATTGTTACGGACAGTAGCCCATGACTTCAACGGAAACCTGCCAATGGTAGCAGCATTGCTGTTGCAGGTCAATTTCAGCATTGACACATGAGATAGCTTGTAAAGGGTATGTGCTGGTGAACATTCTGTGGAGTGATGGTGCGGGTGTATGACACAACATGTCGCCAGTTAGCGGAATGTTTAGCATCACTGAGCGCCGTGGCTTCCATCAGCTGCTGGACTGAAGGCTCATTGTGGGCTTTGCCCAGCGCCTCCAATATCTTGAGGGCTTTGTGCGCACCAGGATACGGGTACACAGCCCCAATTGCCAGTTGTTTGGCAGTGTACACCTGAAAAAGCCAAACAAAACTGAGCACTCAGTCATTCGTTGGTGAAACATATCACTTCTCCTAGGGCCTGGTGCATACATTCTTAAGTAGCTACCTGTGTGAGGTCCATGGTGCATACATTCTTGAGTAGCTACCTGTGTGAGGTCCATGTTTTGGCAGTCAGAGTACCAATTGGCTGACAGAAGCAGTATATATACAGGCAGCACTGACTTTGCAGTTCATGGTTACAGCATGCATGTTATCATGTGCCTGATCTAGAGATGTACAGCAAGTACAATCTGGGAGCGTGAGCGTATGCAGACTGCTGACTACACAGGCATCATGAACGTTGCAAAGTTGCACTTAGGTGCTGACGCCAAGCACAATGAATACTGAACTTGTTGTACCTATGAATGCATGCCAATTATGCATAACCTGTGTACATGGTATCAGGTTCCATGCACCACAGGATGCAGACCAGCTGCACTCTGTATCCGTAAACCTGTCATACTGACATGAGCACATTGCAGGCATGCCAAAGTCTGACTCACCCCTCGAAGCAAAGCCACAGCAAACTGATGGAATGTGCGATACTCCTCCATGCCATTCTGCTTCAGGCGCTCTGCCCAATCGGTCAACCCAGATAACTTCTCGCTTGGATGACACAGGTCCACCTGGCTCTGAGTCATCTGGTGCACAACTGCCCTGCGCTCCCTTGCTAGCTGCCCTAGCTTGCAATGAAACAAGCGCCTGATCCAAAGCAAGTCATCTATCTGGTTTGCGCTGAAGTTGAGTGGGACCTGCAATTGATCCATTTGCGCCATGTTGTAACAATATGGGGGGTCTTGCTGTGGTCAGTCAGACACTGTCATTATTGTTGCTACTCTGACTGCCAAAAGAGGTTCTCAGACAGGAAGCTAGTCAGGGCTGTATGTACCTGACCCTTGGGAAGACGCATGCTCAAGAAAGAGACGAAGGCAGGAAGGCAGGAAAACCTGAATGAAAGAATGCACGAAAGAACGGAAACAAATGAACAAACATACATACATACAAATGAATGAATGCATGCTGGATGACTGAGTGAGCGAAAGAATGAATGACTGTTTGAACCAGAGCAGGCGACCGCTTATTGCATGCCATACAGGGAACGGACAGCACAGACCAGTGGGGGCTCCGGTCTCAGACAATGGAAAGCTTGGTATGCAATGTGTGTAAAAGCCAAAGCTTTTTTCGCCACTTGTATGTTGATGGTATACAGGCCTGTGGATGAACTGAATCGCATACAGCAAGAAGCAGCATGTCTTGTCAGCTGTGGTGCAGCACTTGTGATGTCAGCAATGCGTTATGCTGCTGTAAGCTTTTGTGACAGAGCTTGTCACAATTGTGACAAGGGAGAAAAGTTGACAGAGAAAAGGAGACCTGGCAAGAGCATGCCTGAGTGCCATGTGAGGATTGATGCAAACGCCTGTTCTGGCAGTAGCTCATCAAAGACACATATTGCTTCAATATATGTGAGAAGCAGACAGGCATCTGAGTAGCAAACAATATGAAAGGTCATTGTCAGATGCTGATTGCATTGCTTACCAGAAGGGCAGAGTATACACTATCTGGCAGTGTCATTTGCTGTACATCCCCGTCGAGGCTAGTCGACTGCATGCGTTTGAAGGTGTCAGGATTGCTGAGGACCACACACACCATGAGAGATCCAAGTTCAGCGCTCAGTCTGTTGAGACGCTGGACAGTGTCTGGGTCATTCTGTTGAGCGAGCCTCAGCAGACAAGCGCGCAGCTCATGTACATACTCCTGGAAACACCGTCAAACACGTCAAGACCATTGCAATCACTACATGCATGGTCTGCCCTTTGCGCAACTGCACTGAGGGTGTGAGCATCTTGCCCATCTGTTTGTACTGCATGTGATCAGATATGAGATTTTCATGACACAACTGCTTGCTGCTTATACAAAAAGTATGTAAATATGTACAGGAACATCGGTGTGCAACAAGCCGTTGGACAGGCAGTGTTCTTGTTGAGGCAGTACCGAGTAGAGCTTGGCAACGTCTGTCAGATGCATGCAGCCAATCTGACTCAGAGTCAGAGTGGGCGGCCTGCCTTCCAAGGTCACTTGCATTGCAGGAGTGGCTGTCAAGAGCGTCAATAAGGGATCAGGTTCATGCTGGAATCCATGTGTCTTGCAAATGTCCAGTGCCTGCAAGACCCTGCCCCCATTTCTAACTTGTTGTGCATTGCAAGGGCTGAAGCGCATGATGCCAATATGCACAGCATTGCACAGCATATGTAAATTGTTTTTCATCTTTCACAGCTTTAGAAAGCAAAGAACCGCACCCCTGTGAAACCTGCTGAAACAACAGCATCGCTGGACACTTTGCTTGCAGCCACAAGTGTTTCCAAGAGCTGAATTCTTGCTTCAAGAGGCGCTTGCTTGCTCTGCGTTTGCTTCAATTGTGCTGTTGTGAGCAACAGTAAACTTTCCATAGTTTCCGAGCGTGCCTGCAGAATCTTCGTGTCCTCAGCTTGTTGTCTGGTAAAAAGTGCAATAACTTCCGCTTACCTTCTGACGTTCTCGAAATCGCTTCTGTGCAGTGCGGGTTTTTAGTTGTTTGAGACTGCCTAGCTCCGACGCAGGCCCTGACGTCGTTGCGTCTGTGCTGGCAGCCCCGATGGACTGGGTGCTGTCCTCCCGCAATATGAGGGCTACTGCTGAAGCCGTGGATGAAGTGCGAGTCGAAGGTGTACGCTGGTGCAAAGCTGGTGAACGCAAGTTCTTTTCCGTATCATTGTCAAGCAGCGAGCGGGCAGCAGGGGCCGGCTGCTGAGGCTGCTTTGGATCTGTATGGTGATCCATGTCAAACGCAATGCTGCGTTTCCTGTGAGCTCGATAGGCTGTACAGGTCTCTGGCTTAAGCCTGAGTCAAGTCACATGCCCAGAGGGTAACCGACAGGGGCCATAGGGAATTCACAATCCTGAGACCTTGTACTTCTGCAAGTTCAAGAGCAGCACTGCTGTCGTCCCCAGACGTGAGCCTTGACGCGCGGAGCGTGGACCCACGGCCGAGCTGTGAAGCCTGTCTGTGCCGTGTTGAGTTTGTATGAACGATGTTAGCTGAGTCCGGAAGCTGAAACTGAGCTGAGCGCTGCTGGCCACGAGTCATTAGACACAAGCAAATGCCCTTGCTATACCTGAACAAGCAAGGACATGAGCGGCCTTCAGCACGAGTAGGATCCTTAGAGCGAGGATTAGGTCATGCAGTCCGTCCAGGCACAGGCACACGAAATGAAAAGAGCATACAGGAACTCGTGACCAGCTGTGTTTGTAAATGGGCAGGCTGTCTGTAGCTCTGTCTGGGTGTATGTGGTAGCTGATCTACCAAGTCATTCACAGTGCTACCCTGCGCAAGCTGGCAGAGAAAGGCTCAACAGCGACAGGGCGCCCTGGGATAGCCCCAGGGCGCAATGCACAGCAAAGCAGCATTCAAGCAGCATTATGAGGATAATCATGCAATCGTATGGAGACGAATGCAGACAGATGTATGCAATACAAATGGCACGTATAGCATGCATTGTGCCCTGTCAATGAATTACCCTGTAACAATGCCACAAATTTGCACATGTACATGCTCTGTGACACATAAGCCTAAGCAAACCAAGCTGCATGATTATCAAGCAGCCCAAACTCAAAATGTGCAAAAATGCAATATCAACTATGTGCAAGCAAAACACATACACATTGGCAAATAAACACCATACAAAGTCTTGAGGGCTGCAATGATTGCATCCCAAAAGACTGCTGCCTCAGCCTCTAGCATGTGATCCACAAGCAGCTAGACATGCCGACGCATGCATGATGGCATGCCTGATGCCCTGGTCAGTGTATAGCAAGTGGATTAGGGTTTGCAAGCTGGCTAGTATATGTGGAGCTTGGGAGCTTCTGTGAATCTTCTGTGGCTCGAGCAGCACTAGACTGCTGAATTCAGGTGATTAGTAAACAAGCAGCCCTGCTCATGGCACACAGTTCGGATAATTTGTTAATTCTGAGAGCTTCAAAACACAGGTCCACCATGAACCAATTGCAACAACTATCTGGACCCTTCACCGTTGTGCATATAATTATAAACTCCATGCCCAAGAAGACATGGTCCTGAAGTACATTAACCAGATGAGCATGCTGCAGCAGGTCAATACGTATACATTGTTATGCAAATTGTGTGATGCATTGCTTGCATAGTTATGTTCAGACCATTGGAGGCCCCTCAGTTGTTCAGCTGGGTTCAACATTTTGTCAAAGGTACAGGTTGATTTCATGCTAAACCGGGCTTGGGAAGTGAGGCAGAGTTGTGGTAAGATCCAGCTTCATCTCGTTGTTGTTGACAAAGCCAAGGCTTTTGTAGATGCCCTTGCCATTTGCAGAAGCATGAAGTACAATACGTGTGCATCCTAGAGACTGCAGATAGATAATTGCTTGGTGTGTCAGCTGCCTTGCCAAGCCCTACAGCAGTACTTGCACACCTTATGCATGCTAATCTGTGGGGTCTCACAAACAAGATGCCCGCAAGCATGTTTACCTTTTTACGATGCTCGGGCTCCACATAGACACCCCAGATGTAGCCTAGCTTCCTGTGGGAAAGGGCACATTTGTGTGAGCTTTGCCATCACAGCAATTTACTCTGCAAAGTGACACAACTAAATGTATGTGCTACCTGGCAGATTCCACAAAGACAAGAGGGTACAGGCCACTGAATAATTGGCAGGAAACTGAGCCAGCAGGTTTGCCATCTGCCTCTGCTATAAATGCTTTGTACTGCCTGAACTGGCGGGCCTCTGCAATGAACTGCAGGGTCTGCTCCTCAAAGTCAGGCGCTAGTTTTTCTTCAGGGTATGTCATGCCCACCCACATACCATGGAAATGCTGTACTACTGTAGCATCGTCCCGAGAACAACCTTCTCTATAAGTGATTTCGGCAGCCATTATTGGACACGATTGGTCAAAAGATCGGTCTTAATACCATAGGCTAAGGCCTTGCCAGACTCTTACAGTTGCGTACGGACAGGCCGCTATGCACGCTTCATCGCGTGATGGTAGCTCGCCTGGAGGCACGATTACTCAGTACAAGTTGCGGCACCTACTGTCGACGTCACATCAAGCTTAGGTATGAAAACATCAAGGGGTCAAGGAGCCTTCCTGAGGTCCTCTCTGTCATGACTACAACAACGCCATAGCAACTGCTCCGCTCTGACCCAATTGGTCAGTTGCAACTCACCAGCACGTTTATGCTCATCTGAATCTGGAGCATACTGTGCATGTTCGCAAGCATGATCACTTGCTGCAGGCGTACAGCCGTGCCAAATGTTCTTGCCAACATACACGTGATGAGATATCGTGCACTTGTTGAGGGATACTGTGCTTGGAAGAGCTGTGGTTCAAAAATGTATGCTAGTATTGCCTGCTTAAGCTAGAAAGCAGCTGACTACAAAGTGCAAAACACAATGTATCAATGTCATCAATGTCTTTAATATTAGCTAGTCAGCTGACTTGATGCTCACAAGTCAAGAGCCTCTATGCACATGCCCATATGAGCATCACATTAGCTTGTGCTACGCGTGTTGTGTATGGACATATACAATGTCTTTGTCTAGTTAACTGTCACCCATTCAACCCTGTGTGCGCCTCAAACAACTGGCATTGTGGCACGAGCTTGCTCACATGACCTCTGCAGATTGGGGCGTCCATCAGATCAGAGTCCAAGCCCACATGTGCAAACTGGTTTTGTCCATGCCCAACAGCTCACTCCTCTGGGATCTGATCAGACTCGCCCTGATGTTTTGACCACTTTGTTTTTCCATCTTTGATATCAACACACCGTTGTTTGTAGAAGATGTGACAGCTGGGCACAAAAGCCTCAGGAGTCTTATGATCAGAGAACTTGAACAGAGTTGGAAATGACATCCACATGTTGCGGCCTTCATCAGCCATTGGCGAATGGCAGTTTGAGCAGCTGACTTTGCATGGGAGAACATGCCTTGGCGTCATATCTGAACTGTAAAAAAACATCAGCTTGTCTGTACCCTTCAAGAAGCGAACCGACTTCTTATGAAAAAGAGCTGCCCATTGAAATGGAGCTCCTGCAAATGCAGAGCTTACAGATTGTTACGCAGCTGTTTCGACGTCTGGGACAGTGCACTTGCTGGCAAATTACCATGTAATCTTTGGCAACTCGTGCAGTGGCAGAACTTCGCAGCAACCGGATCGCAGTCAACTGCATACTGGACCTCTCCACACAAGCAACTAGCTGTGTATTTAATATGGAAGTCCTTATCGTCGCTTGCCAAGAGATACGGTATGTTATGCTGCCATTCGGCAACCTGTTGGCCTCCGCTGGTCGACATGATCGCGCAAGTTGTGAGACGTCTTGTCCTGGAGTGTCGCAGCTGGAAAGAGCTGTACTGCCGATAGCAACCAGCTGAGCCGAATGAAGAGATTCTCGCAGAAAGCCCTACCGAAGCAACATGCCAATGATGCAGTCTGCTTGACATCCCAGCTGGGTAGAGGCTCTCTACATCGCTACGTATAACGCTCGCAAGCGTTGGATGAACAACGTGATGCTGGTGACATTGCAAGTGATAATTTGTGCCTACTCGTGTGTGCGAAATGCAATACCGTGCATGCATTCGACTGGCCATGACCGAATTCACTTGACGTTCCTCCAATTGAGCAAATGCCGCCGTCCTCATTTCTCTGATCAGTGGTCATGACTTTGTGGACACGTGTGCATGTGGCCTTCATGAATCAACATATATACCTTACTGGCACAAAACCATCCCGCAAAATTAATTCGATAGTGCCCAGCGGGATGCCAATTATTTCGTGAGGCCCTGCGGGAAAGAGCCCCTGCGGGAGTAATAAATAAATTCCCTAGAGCCCTAAAAAGTCTCAAAAGTTGTCAAGTTGGCTGTCTTTGCAACAAATAAGCCCGTGCAAGCCGTGCAGGTGACCGGGCTGCAATTGCATGAGCTTTCGCTGCAATGGCCAGGTTAACAGCTTTCGTTTCGCCTGTCAAAAATGTATAACGCTCTGCGCGACGACAGGGGTTCATAGTCCCGCAGGACTCTGTGTTGCATGTTAAAATCGGAGTTGGTCTCTCTCCCTCTGTCTCGGGTGGATCCTCATCAGGCCGGCCGGCAATAGGCAGTCACTATACCGTACTGGCACGAAATCATCCCGCACCCTGAAAAAGTGGATTAATTCAGGGCGGCCCCGCACGACCCTAGCTAATTTCTACTGGCAAAGATCAGAGGCTTCGGCCCTGGCCTGGTCACCGGGATTACCAAGTCAAACCAGAAATCAAACCAAATGTTTCGCCATAGCGCAAAGCTTGTCGCCACCAGCTGATCTGCTCAGGTGGATGGCACGACAGGAACAGGAAGACAATACTGCTCTGTGCTTTGTCATGGCAAACAGCTACGCATCTGAACAGTTTGCCAGAGAGCGAGATGTTCGGTACTATAGCAACAAGTCGAGAGTTCAGGACAATATTGTCCTGGTACATCGTTTTGCTTTATACCGTCTTGATCAGTGCTGCCATTCACAGTGTGCCGTCAATAACAGGATGCACCTGCGCAGGAGGCCAGAAGCATGATCCAGCATCTGAAAACGATCAAGGTTAGTGAGGGAGCTAATCAAATTCCTGACCAGGCTTCCAAAGTGATTGAAAGGCTCATTCCAGCCTACAACCGCAAATGTGATGTTGCCGCCAGGTCGGAAAAGGTGAGCACGCCTGCAATAGCGGACTCGCACCTGATCATACTCCGGTCAGAAAGAGAGATATGATTGATCAGTAAGCTCTTTGCCGCTCAATTTTTCTTTCTTTTGCTGCAGGATGCACAGTTTGCTGCAAAGTCTCTGTTGAGCTATGATCAGCTTGGCAGCCAAAACAACTGGCCTATCTCTCACCAACATCCAGCCTGGAAAGAATCTCTGCAATACCTTTCAAATGAAAACTCATACCTGAGACAGCAGCTGGCAGCCAGAGCAGACACCAAATTCATCAGAGGCATCCTTCAGCACTCTATCAAGAACATTCAGTTGGTGCAAGTTGACTCCAGGACAGACCTTGCACAGCGCTGCGCTGAGCTGGAAATAGAAAAGACTAAGCTGAAAGAGGAGATTTTCCAGCTGAGACATGTTTTGAACTCACACTTTCCTGGTGCAATGACTGTTCTGTTTTTAGAGAATCAGCTAGCAGCTGAGACTCGCCTGCGTGAGTATCAGGCAATGCACCATGACTCAGTACATCAAATGTTGATTCAGCAATGCGAGGCAATGGAAAGGCTCAGCGATGTTGTCACTGGACTTGCTGAGCAAAACCACTCCCTCCAGACAGCTGTTGATGACAAGCCCCCATCGCCAAAGCAGGTGATTGTATAGATACCAAGCAGGTTTCAGTTGCACACAACCCCAGCTTATTGCGTAACTGCCAAAGCTTGTCACAGGATAATTCCTTGCCAACACTGAGCTTACAGTGCAGACTTTCAGACACCGCGGCTTGGTGCTCTGTTTTCTTGCAGTCTGCATTGTACAATCATGGTTGACAAAGTCTTGCAGATACACAGACTTGTGTGCCAGCTGCCAAGCACAGCAATGCCTTTTGGCCCTTCTGATCTGTCTGCTCCTGCAGGCAGTGTCCATGGGCACTGATGCTCCAAAGAGCCCTGTTGCTTCAAAGAGCCCTGATGTTCCAAAGAGCCCTGGTGTCTCAAAGAGCCCTCTTGTCTCCAAGAGCCATGATGCTCCGGAGAGCCCTGATGCTCCAAACAGCCCCACCATTGCATCAGCAAGCGCAGCTGACCAGCAGCCCTTTGGACCCCTCAGAGCCACCTTTGACCCTCGCTTGACCCTCCAGCACCACCATGCACAGCGTGTACAGTCTGAAGTGCGCACTCACCTCTCATCCCATGTCCACAGAGCAGGACACAGGTCTCCAAGAAACAAAGCTGCACCTCGCCATGAGAGCCGTGTGATCCCCTCACCAGACCGCCAGAAGTCTCCTCCTGCCCACAAGGTGATACTCTGACCTTCATGTGCACCAGTCACTGCTCTGCTTTTGCTACTGATTGCTGTTCCACCGGTAAAGTGAGGCATGGCTGCCGCAAGAAATTGATATCTTTGGGCTGTCATCCTTTTGCAACAGACTTGCTTGGGACATGCCGAGACCCGCCATGCTTTGCCTTGAAGCACCGCTTCTTGTCGGTGTCACATTTTCTACCAAGCCTACAAGCAGCTGCTTTGTTGAAGCAACAGGTGAATGACTGCAGGTGCAGCAGACTCTGCAGCGTGTCCCTTGGGAGTAAATCCTGACGATTGTCTTCAACACCCTGTGGCTGGCTTTGCTGTCAGAGAGACTAGTCTTTCACAGCTCATCGTCATCAGTCAGCATAGCCTTTGTGACCTGGAATTGTCTCTCCCTGTGCTTACTGAAACGTTTTATCATTGCTTGAAAGGACCACATGTTGTGTAAACTGTTTTGCACTGTAATAGGTCGTAAAGCTGACTGTGAATGTAGCCTCCACCTAGCTTACTGATACAGCATGCTGGGACATGCTGCCATGCGTCCTTTTACAGTGCTGCATTTTGCCATGTGCTGTTCAACGCTGCTGAAGGAGTCTCAGTGTGCCTGCACAGAATTGCTGCAGACCCTCAAGGCTGTTGAACTACTCACACTTTGCAATGAGACCCCAAGTGCTTATTGTATGCACTTGTGCCATCGCTCAACTCTGAGCCGGCTGCTTGTAAAAAGAGCAGCAGCTCTGCCAGAACAGTGCTGTGAAGCCTGATGAACAGGCTAGTCTGTGAATTAGCTCTGTCAGGTGTTCTCCAGCATGTTGCAGGGCGAAAAGATGCAGAACATATATGACTTAATTAATGTGAGTAGCTGCCATTGTGCATGACCTCAGCATAAGATGCATGTGCCAGATGTGCACAAGTAAACACACCCTACACTAGTATATCAGGAGATGCCTAGCCGCAACTTATTTCAAGGGCATAAAGCGTGGCAGATGTGGTCTACCACAGTGCACACTAGCAGCAAGCAATAAAAAATGAACTGCAAAAAGGCATGCAATGCACGTTGAATAGTAGCTTGCAGCCTATAAGTATCAGTGCGTCAATGCTCACACAAGCCACTTAGTGTTTCAACTTTACTTGTGCGATGTACTGATCCAAATCCTCTAGCCTTGGACTAAGGAACAGAATGCAGAGGCAACAAAATAATCAAATCAAAAGAGCAGTGAAAATTTTGCTGCAGCAGGCAATTACGCATGCCAGTACACACCAGCGCAGCCAATACAAGTACTGAGACCCTTCATCAACATCCCTGCATGCTGACATTTGTGAAGCTGTCAGCTATGATACAATCTGGCAAAGATCAGATGCCTGTGCATACTGCCATATGCACATTATGAAGCTGCCTTACAGGCAACCAAAAGCGATGCTCATTCTGGTGGCAAACATACACATGCACCTATGCTTCCTGAATCTCCTCAGACTTGCCTTTCATCTCAGACCATTTGGTTTTGCCATCTTTGATGTCTATACACCTGGATTTGTAAAAGATGTGACAGTCACCGTGAAATGCCTGTGGTGCTTTGTTGCTGTCAAATTTGAACTGCGTTGGGAATGCCATCCACATATTTCTGCCTTCATCTGCCAAAGGTGAATGGCATTTGGAACAGCTAACTTTGCAGGGAAGATTGTGCTGCTCCGTGCTGTTAGCTGAATCGTAAAACATGAGGCTGTCTACACCCTTGACAAATCTGAGTGCATCCTTTTTGAACAGTGCTGCCCACTGAAATGGAGCACCTGCACAACAAAATGATCGGATACAAATGGCATACATTCTACAGAGAGTTGCAGGCAGATGAACTGGGACACCGTCTCACCGTGAAGGTGCTGACAATCTGTGCAATGACAATACTTGGCACTGACGGGGTCACTATCAGCAGCATACTGAACCTCTCCACACATGCAGCTAGCTGTGTATTTGACTTTGAAGGCTGCATCATTCTCGACAAGCTTGTAAGGTGCTTCCTGTTGCCATTCTGGTGTGTTGCCATTTGCCATGCTTAAGGATCTTAGTTGCTTGTGAGTGTCTGACTGCTCAGGGTTTGCCCTGCTTACAGTGCTCACTTGAGAGCAGTGCTATATCGAGCAAACAATTTGGCGAATACAAGCGCACGACCGCCCACTCGTTTCTTGGCACACAGCTATGGGTCTTTGCGTGCATGACGGAAAGGAGCTATGAACGGCATTTTCGACCTTGCATCCCGTTCGTTTTTCCTCGTAGGTCGTACCCTTAAAGCTTGTAACCTTCTTCTTCTTCAAGAAAAATAATGTACTTGTTTTCCTTCTTCTCAAGTGTTTGCTATCCAAATAGGATCGTCTGGAAATCAAGACAACCCAAAGATAAAATGGAAACTTTGTCTTCTTCGATATGGGATCAGACCTATTGGCTAGCTAAAACATTGGTCTCTCTCTCCCTCTCTTAAGATATATCTTATATATGCTTAAAATTATGACATTTCAGATCTGGCCGTCTCTATAGAGGTAGTTCTAGCTCTCTACGGATCTCTCGAGTTCACAACTCTCATTTTCTTATCCACACCGCGTAATTACAAGTGTTGTGCAGCCTGCATGTCTAATGGATGTGCTGCAGTAACAGTGATGTGTTGCCGATCTTCGCGAAGATTTAAGCCCAGCCAGGATTGGTCAATGTTGCAATGACAATCATATGGGTTGCCAACAGCATTTCCTTCAAATGACAGCAATCCGACACACGAAAATTGTATCTTTCCATTTGGAACAAGGCTTGGAATGGAACAAAGATGGCCGTGGCCTATTGCAAACCTATTGCCCTGGGTAGCCATGTTTGCAGACTCAAGAAAGGTTAAGCTCTAATGTACAAACTGAAATTGACATGCTGAACAGAACAAGCACTGATAAATGGCCTGTCTAACTAATGTTGTGATCACTTTTCTCTTCCTTCATTTGCTCTGAGTCCTCCTTGTGAGCAGACCACTTTGGCTTCCCATCATGCACATCCATGCATCTTTGAGCATAGAAAATATGGCAGTCAGGTTGAAACACCGTTGGGATCTTCCTGTCCTCGAAATCAAATAATGCGGGGAAGGCCATCCACATGTTGCGCCCCTCACTGGCAATGGGTGAGTGACACCTGGTGCAGCTGACCTTACACGGCAGCTCGTGCTTGGGGCACCTGTCTTGAGTGTTCAGAAACCCCAGCATGTCTACACCCTTGATGAAACGGACACTCTCCTTGGGGAAGATGGCAGCCCATTGGAAAGGTGCGCCTGCCAACATGCTTGAGACAGTCAGGGTATGCCTATGAAGGTCAGAATTTTCATATGCCAGACAGAAAGAATCCACGCACCGTGAAGACGCTGACAACCTGTGCAGTGGCAGAACTTGGAGCCCTTGGGATCTGCGTTTACACAGTACTCTACTGCTCCACAAAGACAACTAGATTTGTACTTGATCTTGAAGTCCTTCTCGTTTTTGGCAAGGATGTACGGGATTTCTTGCTGCCAGTCAGGTGTTTCTTGCCTCTCGCGCTTGGCCATGGTGCAGACAGGGACGCTGATGTCAACAAAAAGCTGATGCCTCTGACGCAATGGGTTGTCGGACAGTCGGCGGAGAGTGGCGGCAAAGCAGACGGTGCAGCACAACTACTGGATGGATTGTAGATTGCAGTTGTTTGTTACTTGCAGGTATCGTGGCAGGACGATTCGCAGGCGCGCCAGAGAGTGGGCAAGTTGAAGCATACGATCAGCCACGACGGTGACGCAGCATAACGCATAACGCCACGATGCACAATCACTCAATTCATGACTAAGGTTGCATGCAGATACCATCAAGACCCATTGATCCGCAGGCGTGATCACTAGTTGCTGTATGCTGCAGTTGTTCTGCAGTTCCACTACACGTGGACAAAGCATTATCAAAGTTGCATGCACGCATATGCAGATACTGTTGGCTTGATGGGTGCTTCGCAGAAAACATTTAATGACATTGGAGGCAAGGGTCTTCAGCATTGAACACAGCAGCATCCGTAGATGGATGCTGCGCACTGTCTCGCATTGCTTCAGAAGCACAGTGTGCGCTACAGATGCTATATTTTGCGCATGAATCAAGAAGTGGCTGAACTCTCTCTTCAAGGCTTGGGTCATGGGTTTGCCACTGAGCCAGTCGCCTCATCACATGTCGCTGCACTCCTCAATCAGATGCTATGGTGTATGTGGGATGTTGAATGCAACCACCGTGACCTGTTGACATTATCTTGCAATGTACTGCATCTTTGCAAACGTGCTCTTGAAGCACAATGAGCAACTCCGACTTGCAGAGGGCCCAAGGACCCACTTGACAGCTCAATACTTCATGTACAAGGTCTTCAGTAGATTCAAAGGCCAAAAGCTTCAGGTGGAGGCGGATGTAGCACATTGCCGCGGGAATCAAGCAGAGAAACCAACAAAAGGTATGCCACCTGTGACACAAAACAGCACATTGCTATGCTCCCTGCAGTCGGTCTTCTGTGCCATGCAGTCTCCCAGCAGTGAATCTGTGGTGACTTGCAATGCTGATGTTCTTGCTGTGATGCAAAACGCATGGCGCTGTGCAGCAGAGACCGGGGCCAGTGCTGCTACATACGTTTCTGCAGTAGGTACAGCAGGGTGACCAGTGCACAGTGCTGCAACAGATGGCACCTTCAGGCATTGTTGTCGGTGCCATAGCTGTTGTGATGCTTACCCCAAAAGCTACAGAAATGAAGCCAGTGATGATTGCAGTGCGCTGGCCTTTCTTATCTTGCGGTGACAATTCTGGCTCGGCCTTCTTGTTGTCTGCATGCCAAGACAGGTTAGAAAAGCTGCCTTCAGAAGAGCATGCACAGGTATTTGACAAACTAGCTTTGACCACATACAGAGATGTCTTACCACTTTCTATGGGTGATCCTCCGCTGGTGCCCTCTTGCCTTTGCCAAGGAGGTTCCTGATGACAGGTTGACAGCAATGTAAATATGTGAGAATGCTTAGTAGGCTTGGTGGACATGTGTTAGTCTGAGCAGAAGCATTTGCCAGGATACCTTTGAGTCCTTCCCAGCTTTGCAAATATAGCTCGTGTATGCACTTCTCCTGCATTTGTGAACAGAAGCATGCTGCAATTCGAAGACACCGGCCATTCGACAAATATGGCTTGAGTAAGATTAAGGCAGGCATACCTGCTAGTGCTATTCTGTTGCCGAGCTGTGAATAGGCTCGACTGAGGCAACGAGAGTTTGCAGGCGTGTATTGAGCGACATGTTACGGTCGAACGGCTACAGATGGGACTGACAGCACAAAGGGTACATGCAAATGCTGACATCGTACAGTGGTGTGTTGATGAGCTCAAGACTAGTGGCAGTGCTGTTCAGCACCTGTTCACAAGATAGTTTGACCTTGGCAGAATGACCATCGTTAACCTATCCAGTTTGACTGAACTGTGCGATAGCGCAAAGCTGCTGCGCATCCACCCTTCAGACTTTCCAGCAAGAACTTCTTTTCTGATTCGACAGCTCTTGCAAATACAGGCGTCATGCCGGTGGCCGGACTGTTGTCGGCAAGTTGCAAGCTACCCAGGTCAACGCATGCAAATTTCTGTGGAGCTCAGGCGGGAGCTTCGCTTGCTCCCTTCAGCTCACGGCGGGCTGTAAATCGATTGCAAGGTCTATAACGCCCTCAAAAGCAAGCTCGATCAGTGTCCGAATTTCACTTCATTATCAGCTGGGGGTTTTACTGCCACAGTTTTGCAGGCAGAAGGGCCCAACTCAGGTGTGCAGCAGACAGCAAGTCATCTGAGCAACAATCCAAAACAGTCAGGGATCAGCTAGGTGATGGACTGTTGCCTAGTGCTTGACTGGCAGTCACCATGCCTGCTGACATTATTGTTGGAGAGCACTCATACATACACCTTACAATGTATCAAATCTTAGATGCAACCTGACAATGTGTCTTTAAGCTGTAGCCGCCAAGCAGTTAGAGGCAAGGAAGCGAAAAGACAGAGGAGACCTGTTCACTGATAACTGGGGTGGCGATGTTTGGAAGGGCAGCAAAGTCAATGTCCTCAGTGTTATACTTGCAGTCTCTATCCTAGTACCCTTGGGAGGGTTACTGTTTGCATACTTGACCTTTGGCACGCTGTGGGGATGAAGTATGTTGCACAATAGCCCTATCTCGAAGTTGAATCTGAAAGAGAGAAGCCTAGAAGGCTGCACATAAGCAAACATGCCTATTTGCAGCAGAGATGTATGTTCACACGCTGTGCTGTTGCTGACGGAATCTGCCACTGCACCTTTGGCTAAAAACCCTTGGGTCTTGTGTGTTCATGCGCCTAAGTCAGCAATACTACTGATGAGGCTCGCTAAGCTGATTGTTGAGACCAATGGATGCCCCTTAATTCCTGTTCTATTGCTTGAAGTTGATACTGTAGGAACCCGTGTTTGGGTCTTTGTCAGCTTTGAAGTTGTCCAGGGACATCCCAAACTTTCCAAGGACTGTATTACCCAAGTCCTTGAGCTTGCCTGCATGGACAAGTCCAGTGTTAGTCACAGGCTTGCAAGCGTAAGTCAATTGAGCTTGGCAGCGTAAGTCTTTATGCCAATGGGTAGCGCAGTACTGATGCTTGCTGTACCTCATTGTAAAATGCCATGCTGGTGGTACGTTTTCAATAAACTGGTCGATTCAAGCAAGATCCCATATTGCATGAAACCAGCTGCCATTGTACTGGCCGTGTTACATTACAGACATGAAAGCCAGGGATATAAGAAAGCACTGCACCTAGCATTTCATCCTTCATCTTTTCTTGTCTCTCTGCTACCATGGGTTGTAATCGTGCAATAGATTTCTTTGCGATGGGATCTTCTGGGTTGAGCTCCAAGACCTGCATTACACGTCACCCAGCATGATCACAGCCGCATCCGCTTTGTCAGGCACATGCTAGAGGCCTTCATTCCATCAAACAGCAAGACTGCCTGCTTGGCTTGGTAATTGCTCTTTCAGGATAGCATGTAGTGTGTTACTCGCTACTCTGCAGTCTATTCATGCACGTTTGAGGCAGGTTGCGATACACAGTAATGGCAAGCAACAGCATGGGTGGTTGCATAGATGCCAGGACACCATTCACTAGCTTTGGATCACACATTCTGAAAATCTCTCAGCGCATGATCCATGTCGTCCAAGCCTTCATAGGCCTTGGCTCTTCTATGCCATGCTTTCAGGTATGAGCCATCTATGTCAATTGCGCTTGAGCAGTCCTTGGCTGCTTCTTTGAAACTTTGTAGCTCAAGATGACACGCTGCTCTGTTGGCATAAAGAACTGCTCGTATTTTTTGACCTTCTGGGGCGAGCAGAAGCCCATCACCATACCTGTCCTGAGAACACATCTCACAAATGAATAAAGATGTGTAGTTGATCAGGAAATGCAATTGCAGTGGCATGAAGCAGTGCGGCAAGCATTTCAGGTGGACTTACTGCTGCCTGCTGATACTCTTTCTGTTTGTACAGAGCATTGCCGTTGTCTTTGCAAATTTCGGCTTCAGCAACAAGTTTCTGTGTGATGTAGCAGTTGTGAGCTCATCAGCATGTGACATTGACCCTGCTTCAAGGCTGCATCAGCACTAACCTGCACATCTTCTTCGCTACTCTCAGAGACCTCTTGTTCTGAGCCCTCAACGTTTGCGTCTGTTTCAGGAGACTGAACAGCAGGTGATGTGGTCTGCTCAGAAGACTTGGCCTCCTCAGCAGCTGGTGCGGGATTTGCAGCCTCATGCTTTTGAGGTGCTGCGTCAGCATCTGTCACATCCTCAATATGAATCATACTGCGTTGTAGCAACCTCGCTTCTGCAAAGGTTTGCACCAAGAGGAGCGATCCGAGTGAGAAGGTTGCGCTGCTTTAGCCAGCCAACAAGTATGATCACTTATGCAAGACAATGAAGGTCAGATGTCAAAGGGAGCCAAGACAACCCAAAACAAAGCTGAAACCGACAAAGTCTTGGCACAAGAAACATCCAAAGTGTTTTGCATATATGCCAAGAGCGTTCTTCTTCAATTCGGGTCCAAGTCAACGCGATTCCCGGCAAAGACAGCTGCAACTGCGCCTGAAAAGTTGCCTCCGGCAAGTTTACGTATTGAGATGCAATTGCTGGCAAGTCGAGGTTGTTGGTGTTGCAGCCCATGACCTGAAAGTGCATGCATGTGAGTGACAGCATGCCGTCCAGACTTTTGCACTAGTAAAAACGCACCCCCAAATCAATGGCTGCCTTGAAATGCCACAAAGCACCTTTCGGCTTCTTGTTGCGAAACCCTCACATCTCGCATCAGCATAGCTTGAGCTTGCTCAGGCTTCGTCTACCAAAGTCTGCACCAGCATGCCAACGCTTTCAACTGAGGTGCCAGCACAGCAACGGTGCGCCAGCCAGCTCCAACGGTTCTGGGGAGACATATACCGTCACCACACCCCTGTACTACGTCAATGCAGGTGCGAGACTGTTGCACGTCTGGCATGCAGGGTGTGCAATGTGAGCTGGAGCTCACCCTGCTTGCTACTGCAGGTCCACATATGGGCAGTGCATACCCAACCATAGCAGCTGATGCTGCTGCAAGGTTTCAGGCAAGACTGTATTTCTTAGCATTTATACCTCCTTTGACACAAGACAAGCTCACAACACCCAGCATATGCATGCCAACAGATGCATTGTCCATACAGCGTCTGCAAGGCAAGAAGGTCAGGTTTGTGACTGGTACTGATGAACATGGTGAGAAGATCGCTGAAGCGGCAAAGACACGAGGCATGCAGCCACAGGAACACTGTGACAGCGTAGTAGAAGAGTACAAATCTTTGTGGACACAGGTAATCATGCTCGTGCGCCATCAACGCTCATAAAATAACCCAAAGCACGACATTGAAGTCTTCTAGCAGCATCGCAGCAGACTGACTGCGGTGTGGTGATACCTGCAGTTGGACATCAGCTATGACTCCTTCATCAGGACAACAGACAAAAGACATGAGGTGTGCATCGGTGCAGTCAACTGTTGCAGAATGCATTGGCCACACCAACTGTGCCATTCAATCCGTTCATTTCACACAACATCCCTCACACACACAGCATCCCTCTTTGCATGCTCATCACCTCTGTGCATACACTGTACGTTGCATTGTACACACATTGATAGAATCACTTGTGGAAAAATATCAGCAGACTTGTGTCTCAGTTGGGACATTGCTGACTGCTAGCCTGACTGTGTGAAGCTGCACCAGGTTCTTGTGGAGCAGCTGCTTCAGAGAGTATGGGACAAAGGGGACATTTACAAAGCCAAATATGAAGGTGGAGATGCAGACCATCACTCAATAAACAACAATGTTAACATAAATTTTGGTCATCGCAACAATGCAAAATGTATTGTGTGCCAAGCTGCCCTAGCTCAAGCTTGTGATCAGAAGAACTCCTGTCATGCTATCCTCTATGTTGACTTGAAGGCTAGCTTATCGATTGGCAAAGCAGTGCCTGCTTGCAGGCTACTGCACACACACACACACAAACATACTGACTGGCATTGATCATGCAAGCTTCTACAGTCAGCTGACAACACATACATCTGTGCACTTCCATGCCTGCAGTGTGCAAATACACCGTTTTGGCAGCTGTTACATATACTTACGCAGGTGTTGATTGTCTGAGATACCGATTTCAGTTGGTTAGCTTGCTTGAGCCTGTCATACAATTCAGGAAGGTAAGCTGAGTACCTGACTTCATGCAGGTTGGTACTGTGTGGGATGTGAGGAGTACAAGCAAGATGACGAGATAGACGCGCAGCATAATTGCCCTGTGCACCGCAAGCCCTGCGTACACCGAGAAGAGGAGAACTTCTTCTTCAGGCTGTCTAGCTATCAGCAGCAACTCGAGGTGATATATCCTGGCAAGTCTGCTGATGGAAACACCCTTGTTGTGCTGTTCTGTCCTTTGAAGCCAGCACATGATGCTGCCGCAACACTCCTTGAACATGTCTCTCTACTTGAGATGGCATCTCCACTTTACAACTGTTTCTCTACAGTGCGTGCGGCGAGACTTCCTGCCATATCACAATTGGTTTTTCCCTCGTCATTGTATTGCAAAGTCAGACTGTTCTGCCTGAAACAATACTGTCATTGCAGCCGTGGGTCCCTTCAATGAAGCTACGGGTCCGAATCTTTCCCAGACTCACTGACATGCTCTTTGTAAACCACCTGCAGACCCTCCTAAAAGACAACCCCCAGTTTGTGTACCCAGCATCAAGGCGCAATGAGGTGCTGGGGTGGGTGCAAGGGGGGGTCAGGGACTTCTCCATTTCCAGGGCAGCCACTCAATGGGGCATCAAGTTCCCCCAAGACTCCAAGCAGACTGTGTATGTCTGGTTTGATGCCCTCAACGGCTATCTATCAGGTACTGCAAACTGTCACTATTGTCTCTTTCCCATCAAGGAAGTGTGTAGTTTTTGGTATGCTGAATGTGAAAGCTGTTGAAGCCCCAAAGCAATGCATGTATGTCTGCTTCCACCTCCGCATTGTAAATCTCTTGGGCCAGGGCCAGTCAGGTAGGGATCACCGACTCAAGGCTCACAAGCAAACCTATGGAGTACGTTGCCTGCACCTGCAGTGCGCTCTACTTGCAACAAAGCTAAAGGCTGTTGCTCAGGCCTGGTCTGGAGCCAGCCACCAACAACCTTAACTTCTGCCTGGCCAGTCTATCATAATGCATGCAGGCACACCTGAGCTTTCCAGTACCTCATGACTCTTCGTGTAAGCTGCTCTGCCTTCAAGTGTGTTGAAACCAATACTGTTGTTCAGGCCTATTGCCAGACAGCAAGGAGCCAACAGTAGACAGCCTGAGGCAACATGACTGGCCAGGCAACCATATCAGCAGATCTTGTCTGCCCGCCTGCATCCTGTCTGCAGTAAAGCATGAACAATAATCACGTCGTTCAGGTCTGTTGCCAGAAGGTATGGAGCCAACGGCAGAAAACCTGAAGCAGTATGGATGGCTGGGCAAACACATCATAGGGCAAAGCCCATGTGAGCAGACCTTGTCTACTCACTTACCGGCAGCTGTCTACACCAGTGCGTGATCATTAACCACGTTGTCCAGGTCTGTTGCCAGAAGGTGTGGAGCCAACAGCAGAGAACCTGAAGCAGTATGGATGGCCGGGGAACCACATCATAGGCAAGGACATTCTGCGCTTCCATGCAGTGTACTGGCCAGGCATGCTCATGTCCTGCGGCCTGCCCCTTCCCCAGAGAGTCTGGGGACACGGCTTCATCACCAAGGTAAGGCTGCAACCTGCAGAGCAAGGGTCACACCTGGTACCAGCGATGGCCTGTTGCTGAGCCCATTTAAGCCAACTTGAAGTCAATTTGCTGATCCAATTGCTCAGCCAACTTGAAGCCATCAATATTGTCTCGCACCATCTTTTGTCCAATTGTATCCGGTAATCACGTGGTCATGACGTCGTGACAGCAGGAAGTGCAGCACTACAGTGCTGGCGTTGCAGCAGGGTTTCAAAGCCAAGACGGCACATATGGCTTGCCCTGGTTCACATGGTGTGCGCAAGACCAGGAGAGACAACATGAGCACCTCGGACATGAGCACATTGGACCTCCTGCAGCACTGTTGTACTATTGCAGACTTTATGACTTTGTGTGAACCAAATGCATGTGGTGGTTTCCTTAGGGAATGCTTTGCATGTAGGAAGCAAATCTTGTCTGTATGAATTCACTGAACTGAACTTCTTGTCTGTTGGGTCCCAGCTGCCCCCCAGGACATTAAATATATTGATTGGTTGATTGATTGACATCAACCGTTGGGGCAGCTGCACAAGAGCCCCTGATTGCTGTTTGCAAGATGCTTGCTGTAGCGGGTCTGCTTATCAAACAAATCATTGCAGCACACAGACTGGGCTGTTCTCAAGACATGACACACCCATTGTCAAGGAATTCCCTATAATCACAGAGCAGATCTCTGTTGTCTCTGTTGATAAATGTTTGCAGCTCTCAAGAGGCTTTTCATGAATGCTACAGCACCCCAGGGGTCTGGTGACTGCAGGA
>JAABUP010001376.1_pt1 | contig 50942 bp, 44 predicted proteins | sample 5559201 | NCBI WGS metagenome assembly JAABUP01 (sample SAMN10711887, study PRJNA513373) | rock metagenome | isolation source: Antarctica rocks | place: Antarctica | reverse complement strand
AGAACTCAACGCCACCCCCGCCACCCTCCCAGCAGACCGCCGCCCACTGAACTACCAAGTAACCCCCGCATGAACCTCAACAGCCAGCCCAGCACTACTTCCGGAGGTCTGAGGCTCCGTGGCTGCCTGCATAGTTCACCGCCTGTCCCAGCAGAGCCATGCCCACACCCGAGCCTCGGTGCTCGGGGCGCACCGCAAAGCACGCGACCCACCACGCCGATTCGTCGTCTTCCAGAATTCGCTGCAGTGCCCGGTTGCCGCTCACGCCGGGAAGGGTGTGGCGCGGCACCACGCGGGTCCACCCGACCGGTATGTCTTCGATGTAAGCGAGGAGCCCGATCGGGACGGGGGCCGTCTCGATCTCGCGTTGCAGGGCCGACTGGTTGTTCGGCTCCTGGTGGTGACAGAACCGCTGGCACCAGCAGGAGTCCACCTTGGTTGCCCGTCGTCCGAAAGCATTGCCAACGTCGGGCCACCGCTGGGCGGTTGCTGGAACGACTCGGATGCTCACAACTCACTCCTCTTGGACGCTGTGAGGCGCCGCTGGGCTGTCGGCGTCCAGTCCTAGTGTGACCTCCATGACGGACACGTTCGACGGGCACGGTCGCCCGGAGCCGCCCCTGCACGGCTCGGACTGGGAGACGCTGACCGGCTTCCTCGACTATCAACGCGCGACTTTCGCCTGGAAGACGGCGGGGCTGGGCGCCGGGCAGCTCAAACGGACAGTAGGGGCCTCCACCATGACACTGGCCGGACTCATCAAGCACCTCGCCTACGTCGAGGACAACTGGTTCGGGCGGTGGTTGTGGGACGAGCCGCGGCGTGAGCCCTGGGCCTCGGTGGACTGGGCGGCCGACGCGGACTGGGACTGGCACTCGGCCGCCCACGATTCGCCCGCAGGCGGTGTCCGCCGCTTCCAGGGCGGTGATCGCGGTGTCGCGGGCGTCCTGCGCCTCGTAGTAGGTGGTGGTCGCGTCCTCCACCGCCTTCTCGTGGTCTCGGCGCTCGGCGTCGAGGACAGCCTTCGCGGCCCGGGCGCGTTCCCGTGCGGTCACCTTCGTCGTGCTGGTCCTGGCCATGCTCATGCTCCTCAGGTTGTGTGGTGGATGGTGCGGTCGAGGGCGTCTTCGGCGATAGCCCGCCGGTCGGTGGCGGTCGGTGGCGGTCGGTGGCGGTCGGTGCGGGGGAGGGGACGACCCCGGCGGCGGTGAGGATGCTCAGGTCCAACGCCCAGTCCGCCATCGACCGGGCCGGCCATACCCGGGCGGTCTTGGTGATGTGGGCGTCTGCGTCGACGACATTCCGCCGGTTGACCGACCGTAGGTGCGCGTGCGTCTGCGTGCGTTGTCTGGTGACCTCGGCGAACCGGACGTGCGTCGCGCGGTGGCAGCGGGTGCACAGGCACACGAGCCGCCGCAGGGTCTGCACCCGGGTCGTGTCGTCGGAGGACCAGCGCTGGTGCGCCTCCAGCTACAGCCCGTGCGTGGTGTTCGGCCCCGGTACCACACACCTCGCAGCGCCGCCCGGTCCGCGCCACCACGAGCGCCTTCGCCCGTGCCCAGTCCGACGGTGACACGAAGGTGCGCACGTGGGTGAACTAGCACGACGTCGGGATCAAGTCGACGACCAGTCCTGCAGCGTCGCGACCACCCGCTGCGTGGTCGTGTCCAACGCACTGGCGACGTGAACGGACTTGTGGGGGTCGACCCCGATGACCACGACGAATCCTCCTCGAGATCTTGGATGGGGAGACCACAGGCGACACGCCGACTTTCCAGCTCCGGGAACGATCAGTCCTCTGTTGAGTCAGCCCATGGCGGTGACACCGGGCAGCACTACAAACCCCGGGAAAGCCAACCCGAAGGCGGTATGCGGTTCACGAGTCAGACCGGCCGGTGCCACCCGGAATGCTAGGTCACCATCCCCGGCGTCCCGGGTCACTCATACAAGTCGGCGGTTGGGACAACAATGCAACTGTGTGTGTGTGGCGATGATCCAGGGGTTGCTCTGGATCTCGTCGGATGGTTCTTCTGGGCGTCGGCGTCAGGTTCATGAAGCCGGTGTCGGCTGCTACCCCTGAGGTCGCGGCGACTGGGTGCGCTCTGCCGGTGTGTGTGGATGGGTTGGGGGCTGCGGGTGGCTGTCAGCGGCGTCGATCCAGTCGAGGTGTTGTTGGCCGATCCCGGGAGGTCTGGACGCGAAGTTCGGGGCCTTGGCCGGGGCATTCGTCTACACGCTGCTGAACAGCAGGCTGCTCGTCCTGGCGCAGTCCGACATCGTCCAAGGTCTTCCGGTCGAGCGGTGGGTTCGTTGTCCCAGCCGCTACTCTTGTTCGGCGTCATCTTCATCGCCGTCGTGTACTTCGCGCCGGGCGGTCTGACGGCGGTCTCGTTCCGCCTGAGAGCGACTGCGGGGCGGGTGCGTGAGACCAGGCCGTCGAGGCGCGCGGGATGAGTCTGGCTACTCGCCGGCCGGGCTGCCCATCACCGAGCGGAAGCCGCCGTCGACCCGCACTGTCTCCCCGGTGAAGTAGGTGCTCGTGATGGCGGCGAGGTCGAGCACGATGGTCGCCACCTCGGAGGCCTCAGGAACTCGCCCGGCCGGGATGCGCGCTTCCATGGCCGAGCGCTGCGCGGCGTCGCTGAACCTGGACGCGGCGGTGAGCACCGGTCCCAGCGCGATGCCGTTGACCTGAATCCCGTAGGGCGCCCACTCCACCGCGAGGGTCTGGGTCAGGCTGTTGAGCGCTGCCTTTGACGCGGCGTAGTGCGCTGCCCCCGGGTGCGGGACGTAGGCCGCGATCGAGCTAATGTTGAGCACGGCGCCCTCGCCCTGCTCCCGCATCACGGGCAGGACTGCCCGGCAGCAGTGGAACGCGGCGTCCACATTGGTTTGCATGATCGTGGCGAAGCCGTTCGGCGAGATGCGCTCCGCGGGGGCGAAGAACACCGCAGCAGCGTTGTTGATCCAGAGGTCGACGCGACCGAACCGGTCGATCGCGGTCGCCACCAGGGCGTCGACACGCTCCGGCACGCGCAGGTCGCCGGCCGATCCCACGACCCGGCCGGGTCCACCGGACAGCTCGGCGACTACGGCGTCTAACTTGTCCGACGTGCGGCCGTTCAGCACCACGTCCTTGCCGCGCGCCATCGCCTCGCGCGCGACGGCGAGGCCGATGCCACCGGTGCTCCCGGTGATGACGACGACCTTGTGTCCCGGTGGCAAGCCAGCCTCCTGATCCTCGTCCGGGAGGGTGGATGGACCACGCGCCCCATGAGCGGTGGCGGTCCCGGCAGGACTGGATGGTAACGGTTCGCGCAGCGATTGACTCGAAGACAAGACTATTAGACCGAAAGTCTTGACCCTGCGAGACCGGAGAGGCAGGCTCCCACCTGAGTGACCTGCTTCACAGGAAAAGCGTCGGCGATCGTGCCGGCGTCGATCCATACATCGGATGTAGGCCTCTCCACCACGGCCGCGTCCGCGTCCGGCTGTCGACCACCAGAAGGATCATGATGACCAGAATGCGCCGTGGCGTCATTGCCCTCGCGGCCGTCGCCCTGTCCGTCTCGGCCTGTAGCAGCGGCGGATCCTCCGACACCGGATCAGGTTCTGGCTCCGGGACGATCAAGATCGGTGTGATCAACCCTTTCAGCGGGCCTACAGCTCCCGGTGGTATCGCCGTGACCGAGGGCTACGAGGTGGCCGTCGACCAGATCAACGCCGCCGGCGGCGTGCTGGGCAAGAAGATCGAGCTCGTCCGCGGCGACGCCTCCACCCCCGACCAGGGAATCTCGGAGGTCAACCGGCTCGCCACCTCCGACAAGGTCGACCTGTTCGCCGGCACCTACCTGAGCGCCATCTCGAACACCGCGAGCGAGACCGCGGCCCGCTACGGCAAGCTTTACTGGGAGACCAACGCCCTGGCCACAACGCTGACCGAGCGCAAGCTCGTCAACTTCGTCAGGTCCGGCCCCGACTCGAACGCCTTCGCGAAGGTCTCGGCCGAGGGTCTCGAGAAGCTGGTGGCGCCGAGCATCGGAAAGACCATCTCCGGCCTCAAGGTCTGCATCAGCCACGAGCAGTCGATCTACGGCACGTCGGTCGCCGAGCTGCAGGCGAAGCTGCTGACCTCGGCCGGGGCGACCGTGACCGCCAACGTCGCCTACGACCCCAAGTCCCCGGACCTGGGCAACGTGCTCATCACCTGCCAGAAGGACAGCCCCGACGTCTGGATGACCACCGGGTACACCGCGGACGACAACCTGCTGCTGCGCACGGCTACCCAGCAGAACTTCAAGCCCGCGGCGATCATGCTCGTGGGTTCCGGTGACACGACGGAGACGTCGACGGCCGTCCCGGACAACCAGCTCACCGGTGTCTTCGTGACCGCCTACGAGCACGCCGACGCCGCCGCGTCCTACGCCCCCGGTCTGAAGGACTTCCTGACCGCCTACAACAAGAAGTACGGCAAGGAGCCCACGTTCCCGCAGACCACGGCGGCCTTCACGGGCATGAACATGCTGTTCGAGGCGATCAAGAAGGCTGGCAGCACCGACCCGGAAAAGGTCCGGAAGGCGCTGGCCGACATCGACAAGCCGGTCGGCAGCTACGCGGCCGGGTTCGGCGAGAAGTACGACACGACCACATACCAGAACACCCAGGCGCTGCCCACGGTGGTGCAGTGGCAGTCCGGCAAGATCGTCACAGTCTCCCCGGACAACGCCAAGCCTGACGGTGCCAAGGTCCTGAAGGTCGGCTGAGCCTGCCCCGGCGCCGACGTCACCCCACCGGGTGGCGCCGGCGCCGGCGGGCCGTACGACCCACCACCGAACCCCCCAACCGACCTTTCGGCCGATCCCAAGGGCGAGGCATCACGCATGGACACTTTTTTCCGCATCCTGATCATCGGATTGCTGCTGGGAGGCATCTACGGCCTCGTGGCGATGGGTCTGAACCTGATCTTCGGCGTCGTCAGGGTCATCAATTTCGCCCAGGGCGAGCTGGTGATGCTCGCCATGTACGCCACGTACGTGCTCAACAGGGTCTTCGGCATGGACGTCTATCTCACTCTCGTGATCGTCGTCCCTCTGATGTTCCTGGTCGGTGTCGTGATCCAACGGCTGGTGATCCAGCCCCTGAGTGGTCAGCCGTCCATGCAGCTGCTGGCCACCTTCGGGCTCGTCATCATTTTCCAGAACGCGGTGCTGGCCTACACCCGCGGTGAGGCCTTCACCGTGGACGAGACCTTCTCGCGGACGACGTTCACGGTGCTCTCGGCCCGCGTCGACATCGGCCGTCTCGTGGTCCTGATCGCAGTGACCCTGTTGGCCGTCGCGCTGCGGTACCTGCTCCAGGAGACCACCTTCGGCCGATCGGTCCGGGCGGTCACCGAGGACCGCGTCGCCGCCCGACTGATGGGCATTAACGTCGAGCGAACCTTCCTAATCACCTTCGGGCTGGGTGCCGCGCTGGCGGGTGTGGCCGGGGTGCTGCTCGCACCCATCTACACGCTCACTCCCGAGGTGGGACAGAACTTCATCTTCGCGGCCTTCGCGGTGGTGGTGGTGGGTGGCCTGGGCAGTGTCGCGGGCGCATACATCGGCGGCTTCCTCGTGGGGCTCGTGGAAGCCTTCAGCGGCTACTACATCGATCCAACTCTGGGCACCGCCTTCTACTTTCTCGTCTTCCTCCTTGTCCTCATCATCCGCCCAGCCGGCCTGTTCGGTCGTGCGGGCTCAGAAATGCTGGGTGCCTAGTGACTGCCTCCTCGACCGTCGACCGAGTCAAGACGTCGGTCGTCCGGGCGGCCCGTGGTGGGTCCTCCACCGCAGGGAGCCGCTCGGTCTGGCTGATGTACGCCATGGGGATGGCGCTCCTCGCCGTGCTGCTGCTGGTGATGCAGTCGGACGCCTACTGGCTGAACATCCTAATCCTCACCTTCCTGTTCGCAGGCGCGGCCGTGGGCTGGAACATCATCGGCGGGTTCGGCGGCCAGCTGTCGCTCGGCCACGGCGTCTATTTCGCAGTCGGTGCGTACACCGTCGGGATCACCTACACCCGCTACGACCTGACCCCGTGGCTGTCGGCCGTGATCGCGATCCCGATCGCGTGCGCCGTCGCTGCGCTGACCTCCTGGCCGGTATTCCGGCTCCGAGGGCCGTTCTTCGCGATGGCCACGCTGGCCCTCAACCAGGTGGCGCTGGTCCTCGCGCTGTACTTCACTGACTTCACCGGAGGTCCGAGCGGGATCACGCTCTCCTTCAGCTCCTCGTTCCGTGACCTGGCCTTCGTCGAGCGCTGGAAGTACGGCGTCCTGGTGCTGGCCTTCGTGGCCGTCGTCGTGGCGGCGTCCATCGTGGTCAGTCGAAGCCGGCTCGGGTACGCGCTGCGAGCGGTCCGCGAGGACGACGAGGCGGCTGCCGCGGTGGGCTTCAATGTCTTCCGGACCAAGATGGCCGGCATGGTGATCAGCGCTGCGATCACCAGCATGGCCGGCAGCTGCTACGCCGTCTACATCCGGTACCTCGACCCCGCCTCGGTGCTGAGCCTCTCGGACGTCAGCGTCCGACTGGTGCTCATCTGCCTGCTGGGTGGTATCGGCACAGTCCTGGGGCCGGTGCTCGGAGCGCTCGTCTTCATCCCTGGGGTCACGCTGCTGCAGGCCTCTCTGTCCGGGGCTGCCCCTGGCCTCAACCTGGTGGCGGTCGGCTTCCTGCTGGTGCTGATCCCGTTGACCCTGCGTCGGGGGATCGTGGGCACGACTGCAGACCTGCTCAAGAAGGGAGCGTCGCGATGGACGAGTTGACGACGTCGACAGCCCTGCTCGAGAGCAAGGGACTGGTGCGCAGGTTCGTCGGGATGACCGCGGTGGACGACGTGTCCATCGCCCTGCATGAGCACGAGCTGCTCGGGATCATCGGACCTAACGGTGCCGGGAAGACGACCCTGTTCAACCTCCTGACCGGCCAGCTCAAACCCAACAGCGGTGAGGTCTACTTCCGCGGCGAGCGGATCACCCCCCTGCCGGTCCACGCACGGGCGCGGGTGGGCCTGGGCCGGACGTTCCAGGTGGTGCGTCCGCTTCCCGACCTGACGGTCCTCGAGAACACGATGATGGGCGCTTTCGTCAAGCACCGGCACCGCAACGACGCCGAGGCCCTGGCCTACCAGGTGCTTGAGCGGGTCGGGCTCGGGCACACGGTCCGGCAGCGAGCGGGCGATCTTCCGCTGCCGCAGCGCAAGCGCCTCGAGGTGGCCCGCGCGCTGGCCACGGAACCATCGGTCCTGCTCCTGGACGAGGTGATGGCCGGCCTCAACCCGACCGAGATCGGCAAGGCGGTCGAGCTGTTCCACACCCTGCACGAGGACGGCATGACGCTCGTCCTCATCGAGCACAACCTCAAGGTCGTCCGCACCCTGTCCAGGCGGGTGGTCGTTCTCGACCACGGCGCCGTGCTCGCCGAGGGCGCCCCCACGGAGGTCCTCGAGCACCCCGACGTCGTCCGCGCCTACCTCGGCAACCGGAGGTAATCCCCGTGCCACTGCTCGAAGTCACCGACCTGCACGCCGGCTACGGCGACCTCCCCGTGGTCCGGGGCGTGTCGTTCTCCGTGGAAGAAGGGGAGATCGTCACCGTCGTCGGACCGAACGGCGCCGGCAAGACCACCCTGCTCAACACCGTCACCGGCATGATCAAGGTGTGGAGCGGCTCGGTGAGCTTCGCCGGGGAGGACATCACCAAGTCGGCCGGCCACAGCCGCCCCGGCCGGGGCCTGGTCATGGTGCCCGAGGGACGCAAGCTGTTCCCGTTCATGACCGTGGAGGAGAACCTCCTGCTCGGCGCCTTCGGCAAGAAGGTCCGCCCGCAGAGCTCCGAGTCGCTGGAGGAGGTCTACAACCTGTTCCCGGCCATGAAGGAGCGGCGCAAGCAGCTAGCCGGCTCCATGTCCGGTGGGGAGCAGCAGATGTGCGCGCTGGGCCGGGCTGTGATGACGAAGCCCCGGCTGCTCATCCTGGACGAGCCGTCCCTCGGGCTGGCCCCGATCCTGGTGGAACGGATCCTGGGCTTCGTGCGGCTGCTGGCCGAGAAGGGCCTGACCATCCTGCTGGTCGAGCAGAACGTGCACGACGCACTGGAAATGGCCGACCGGGCCTACGTGCTGGAGCAGGGCGAGATCGTGATGGCGGGCAAGGGGGACGAGCTGCTCGCCCGGCCGGACCTGCAAGCGGCCTATCTTGGCGTCTGAGGGCGCGTCCCAGACCGGCACGAGCGCCTCTGCGGAAGCCGGTCGGGTCCTGGTCTGCGTGCGCCCGCCAGGCTGGATCAACGACCGGTCCGGTCCGCTCGCCGACCTGCTCGGCTGGGCACGGGCGGCCGAGGCGATGGGCTTCGACGGGGTCTTCGTCGGGGACCGGCTGCTCGGCGAGGCCACCACCGACGACAAGGGCGTGGTCTACGGCGCGTCGATGATCGACGTGACCGTGGCGCTGGCCGCCATGGCCGCGGTGACCAGCCGCATCCTGGTGGGGCCGCTGGTGTACGTGTTCCCATACCGTCACCCGATCCAGGTCGCGAAGACGTTCGCCTCGCTCGACGCGCTGTCAGGGGGCCGGGTCGTCCTCGGCGCCGGCCTGGGGTGGAACGAGCGGGAGTTCACGTCGCTGGGGCTCCGGGTCTCAGATCGTGCCTCCCAGTTCGAGGAGGCCCTACCGCTGGTGCGGCGGCTGTGGTCCGGCGAGCCGGTGAGCCACGCCGGGGACACCTGGCAGTTCGAGGACGTACGCATCGCGCCGAGGCCGGCTCGGCAGGGTGGTCCACCGGTGTGGATCGCCTCGTTCTCACCGGGACACTCCCTGGACTGGGGTGGGAGCTTCCCGCCGGTGGCGCGCCGGCAGCTGGAGCGGGTCGGGCGGCTGGCCAACGGGTGGGTCCCGCTGGTCTACACGGCCTCGCACAAGCGGCGGCTGTCCTCGGCCGATATGGCGGCGGGCTGGGACCTGGTCCTCGCGTCGGCGGCCGCTCAGGGCAGGACCCGGACTGAGATCGACTTCGTGTATTCCGACTGGGTCTACGTGCTGGACGGCCCGGGTGCCAGGGAGCGCTGCGAGGCAGCGCTCGGTCGCTTCTTCTCCGGCACCTGGGAGGACGCGCTGCGGACCTACACCATCGGCACGGCCGACGAGGTGGTCGAACAGATCAGGGAGCACACGCGTCTGATTGACCACGTGGACGCGTACGTCCTGACGCCCTTCAGCGACGAGGTCCAGCAGATGCAGCTGTTGTCGGGCATCGCGGACACGCTGCGGGGAGCGAGCGCCTAGCTCCTCGGCAGGGTGTCCGCATCGCGGGGCGCCGGGTCAAATGGTGCCTGCCTCGGAGAGGCGCTCCCGCTCGGACTCGTCGAGCCCGAGCCACTCCCCGTAGACGAGGTCGTTGTCCTCGCCCAGCGCGGGTCCGGTGCGCCACACAACGCCGGGGTCGCCGACGAAGTCCGGCACCACGCCTTGCATCCGGACTGGGCCGAGCTCGGCGTCGTCGACGCTGACGATGCTGCCCCGCTCGGCGAAGACCGGATCCGCCACGATGTCGCGGACGTCGTAGACCTTGGAGCCCACGACCCCGAACTCGTCCATCAGCCGGAGGCACTCGTCGCTGGGTCGCTGGGCCATCCACTCGCGTAGCCCGTCGTCGAGCACCTTGGTGCCGGCCACCTGGCGGGCGGCGTCGGAGTAGTCGTCCGGGTCGAGCCCCAGCAGCCGCACGATGTTGAGGACGGACCGCGGGGTGCCCGAGGTCACCGTGATCCAGCCACCGTCCGCGGCACCGAAGACGTTGACCACCGCCGCGGGCGCCACGGCCAGCTGGTTGCCGGCCCGTCCGGGGACGACGCCGAGCTGGTCGTGCAGGATGACCTGCCACTCGACCAGCCTTAGGAGGGTGTCGGAAAGAGCTAGATCGATCCACTCCCCCTTGCGCTCCGGGTCGCGCTCGCGCCGGTGCAGCGCCGCGGTCACCGCGAAGGCGCCCATCAGGCCGGTGGTGGCGTCACCGTGGGAGAAGCCGGTGTGGACCGGGGGTCCGTCCTCGAACCCGGTGAGGTGGACGACGCCGCTACGGGCCTCGCCCATCTTCCCGAAGCCCGGTGAGTTGCGCTTGCTGCTACGGGCGCCGTACCCGGAGATCTGCAGGAGCACCGCGGAGGGGTTAGCCGCCTGCACCGCCGGCCAGTCCAGCCCGTACTTGGTGACGGTGTCGGCCCGGAAGGTCACGATGACCACGTCTGCCCACCTGACCAGCTTCTGGGCGGTGGCCTTGCCGTCGTCGGTCCGCATGTCCAGGGTCACCGAGCGCTTGTTGCGGCCGAGAACCTTCCACCACAGGTGGGTGCCGTCCTTCGCCGGCCCCATAGACCGAGCGCTGTCCCCCTTCCCCGGGGGCTCGACGTGCACCACGTCGGCGCCCAGGTCGGCCATCAGTGTGCCTGCCAGCGGGCCGGCGATGACCTGGGCGAACTCGACCACCTTCACCCCGGCAAGGGGTCCCGAGCGGTCCTGGGTGCTGTCTCTGCCGGGCACTTGGCCTCCTGGCTGTCGAGGAACGATATGACGCAGGTTACGGTCCTATAGGGTGAGTATTCAATAGTTGGACCAATAAGGTTCGGCCACTTTCTCTGGAGGCCCTGTGAATTCGGAGCTCGAGGGGCGGGTCGCGCTGGTTACGGGTGGCGGGTCCGGGATCGGCGCAGCCTGCGTGGTCGCGCTGGCGGCCTGCGGCGCCCAGGTCGTGGTGACCGACGTCGACCTGCGGCTGGCCCATGCCTCGGCCGAGTCGGTGCGTCAGGCTGGAGGACGCGCCCTGGCCCGCCGCCTCGACGTCACGGACCCCGGGGCGGTCCGCAAGTGCCTGTCCGAGGTCGTCGCGACCACCGGTGGCCTCGACGTAGCCGTGAACAACGCAGGCGTGGCGGTCCCGGTCACCCCGGCGGCGGAGATCACCGACGAGCAATGGCAGCACGTCAGGTCGGTGAACCTGGACGGGGTCTTCTACTGCCTGCGTGAGGAGCTGCGCCTGATGCGGACGAGGGGGGGCGGTTCGATCATCAACCTGTCGTCGGTGCTCGGTCAGGTGGGGCTGCCGGGGTGCGCGGCGTACGTGTCGACCAAGCACGCCGTCATCGGTCTGACCAAGGGTGCGGCGATCGACCACGGTCACGATGGGATTCGGGTTAACGCCGTCGGCCCGGGGTTCATCCGGACGCCCCTGCTCGAGTCGCGGCACACCGAGCAGGGTTTGACCGACCTCGCCGTCGACTGGCCCCTGCGCAGGGTCGGCCTGCCCTCGGAGGTCGCTGACATGGTGGTGTGGCTGGCCGGCGACAGGTCCTCCTTCGTGACCGGGGCCTACCTGCCGGTGGACGGCGGCTACCTGAGTATTTGAGCTGGCCGAAGCACGCCCTGGTCGAGATCACCGAGTCGCGGCCGCCCCAGCAGCGCCATCGTCGAGTCGATCTCCTGCAGCAGTTGTCGCAGCACACCCTCGACCCCGGCCTCGCCCCCTGCCGCCAGGCCGTACATCCACGGTCGTCCGACCATGCAGGCATTCGCCCCGAGGGCCAGCGCCTTGACCACGTCGCTGCCCCGGCGCACGCCGCCGTCCAGGTAGACCTCCGCACGGTCGCCCACCGCGTCGACCACCTCGGGCAGCACGTCGGCGGAGCCGACCACGCCGTCCTGCTGCCGCCCGCCGTGGTTGCTCACCCAGACGGCGTCCGCGCCGGCCTCGACGCAGCGACGGGCGTCGGACGCGCTCAGCACACCCTTGACGACCAATGGGCCGTTCCAGGTCTCCCGGAGCCAGGCCAGGTCCTCGATGCCCACGGTCGGGTCGAACAGGCTGTTGACCATGTCCATCATGACCAGCCGGCCGCCGGCCGCGCCGTGCCCCGGGTCGAAGTTGCCCATCCGCAGGCCGTGCCCGCGCATCTCATCGGCGAGGAAGCGTCGGGTCCAGCCGAGGTGCCGGACCACGTCGCCGGCGTGCCGAACCGTGGGGCGTGGCGGAATGGTGAAGCCGTTGCGCAGGTCGCGCTCCCGGCGACCGGCGATCGGTACGTCGACCGTGAGGCACAGGGCGCGGTAGCCGGCAGTCCTCGCCCGCTGCACCAGCTCCCGGGTCACTCCTCGATCCATGAGCACGTATACCTGGAACCACTTCGGACCGTCACAGGAGGCGGCTACCTCCTCCAGGCTCCAGCACGAGCTCGAGCTTAGCGTCGAGATCAGACCGAGGCCGGAGGCTGCCCGCGCGGCGGCTCGCTCGCCCTGCGGGTGCGCCACCGCCGCCAGTCCCACCGGCGCCAGCACCAACGGGGACGCCACCGGCGTGCCGAGCAGGACCGTGCTCTGGTCGCGCACCGACACGTCCGTGAGCACCCGGGTCACCAGCTCGAGCCGGCCCATAGCGGTCCGGTTGCGGGCGATCGTCACCTCGTCCTCGGCGCCGCCGTCGACGAAGTCGAACACCGCACGCGGCAGCCGTCGCCTGGCCCTGTCCCCGTAGTCCAGGACGCTGTGCGGCTGCGCAGGCCGAGCGCTGCGGGGCAGGCGGGCACGCAGGCCGGTCCCTCGCGGGCCGGTCATCGGAAGTCGATGCCCGACTTGATCACGTCCGGCCCGCCTGCCGCCGACCGGGCCAGCACCTGCGCCAGCTCGCTGACCGGCGCGAGCCGCAGGGCCAGGGGCTCGGTGTCGACCTGTCCGGACAGGATGAGCTCGAGGGCCTCCCTGAACGAGGTCAGACCGGGCTCGGCCTGGGCGCCCCAGCACAGCTCAAGGGTGGCTCGACGACGGAAGAGCAGCTCGAACGGCAGGGTCATCTCGGGGCTGGACGGCATCCCGAACATCCCGATGCGTCCGTCCAGCGCGACGCACCGGATCGCCTGCACCCGGGTGGTGTCGGTCCCGGCCGCCTCGACGACGAACGCTGCCCCTGCATCGCGGCGAGCCTGCATGACCTCGACCACGCGATCCCCCTCAGCCTCGACGGTGACGGTGGCGCCCATCCGGACGGCTGCGTCCAGACGGTGTCGGTGTGGGTCGCTGACCACGACCTCAGCGAAGCCGGCCAGCTTGAGCAGGCGGGTGAACATCAGGCCGACCGGGCCCGCGCCGAGCACCAGGGCGGTGGCCCCGTCCGGCACCGGCAGGGTGCGGGGCCAGAACCGCTTCATGGCGAAGACCACTGTCCCCAGCTGCTGGGCGAGGACGACCTGCTCGATGTCGGCGGCCGTGGGCAGCGGGACGAGGAAGTTGGGGGGCAGCACCTGGCGGAGCGCGAACCCGCCGGCATGGGCCAGGTCGGGGACGGCCAGCACTAGGTCGCCCTCGTGGAACCCGGGATCCGTGCTGCCGACCACACGCCCCACGGACTCGTGTCCCGGGAAGCCCGGTCCGGACCCCGCCTCGTCCGGGTGGCCGTGCAACAGCACGTGGACGTCGCTGCCACAGACGGTGGACACCAGGTTCTCGACGAGGACCTGGCCGGGTCCGTCGAGAACGGGCTCCGACTCGTCCCGGACCCGAACCTGTCCTACTAGAAATCTCGCCGCTAGCACGGGGACCCTGCACCTTCTTTTGGTCTAAGGTCTCGAAGTGTTTCATATCACAGGGGCGCCGACGTGGCCGCCTGGTCGGGGCTGAGGCGCGAGCGACGGGACGGCGGCAGATGACCGCATCGGCGGACGGCGGCATGCCGGTCGAGGAGCTGGTCCGACTGCTCGACGCAGCGGACAGGGATCGTCGATCCATCGCGGGGCCTCTGCAGCTCCGGGACGTCCAGCACGGCTACGACGTGCAGCGACGGGTCGGCGACCTCAGGTCCGCCCGGCTGGCCAGCCCTCCGGCGGCCTGGAAGGTGGCCCTCACCAGCGAGGCCACCCAGCGGGCCCTGGGAACTCACGAGCCAGCCTCGGGACGGCTGCTCGGGGTGGACGTCCTGCTCTCGGGGTCGGAGATCTCGCCACGTCGGCTGCTCGAGCCCCTGGTCGAGGTCGAGCTCGTGTTCCGGGTCGTCGAGGCGCTGCCGCCGGGGGCTGATCTCGACCAGGTGCTCGCCCGGACCGAGGTGGCCGGGGGTCTCGAATGTCCCGACAGCAGGTTCTCGGCGTGGTTCGGAGGTAGCGGCCCCGCCCTGCCGCTCGCCACGGTCGTTGCCGACAACTGCCTCGCGGGGGCGTTGGTGGTCGGGGACGTCTGGGTGCCGGCCACCCGGCTGCGCCTGGACGAGGTCGCGGCCCGGCTCACCCTCGGCGGCAAGGTCCTGGCTGACGGGAGCGGGAGTGCTGTCCTCGGCCACCCGGCGCGGGCGGTGGTCTGGCTCTCGGACCATCTCCGTACCCAAGGCACGCAGTTGCGTCCGTTCGATCTCGTGAGCTCGGGCACCCTGACCCCACCGTTACGGCTCCAAGTGGGGGTGGCGGAGGCAGAGTTCAGTCACGGACTGGGTTCGGTGAAGGTGATCCGCCTGGCTGGTCCGGACTCGTCGGCCGACGTGAGTCCGCTCCTCCCAAGCGTCATTTCGGTCGGGGAAACTTGAGTTTCGGTCTAATCATTGACTCGCCCAAACTTCCGGTCGTACCGTCCGAGCATCCGCCGTCGACCGACGGCAGACAGGACCACGGGCGGGGCTCCACTGCCGCCGAGCGCGGAGTAACCGCTCCCGCACGCGCAACCGTCGGGTTCCGACGGCCCGCCACTAGGGCCGATCGACGTGAACGCTAGATCGCCGAGAACGGGAGACCGAACATGAACGATCACGACGGGTGGGAGTTGTCCGAGGAGCTCCAGGGGCTGCGCAAGTTGACCCGGGACTTCGTCAAGCGTGAGGTACGCCCCGTGGAGGAGACGCTCGAGTTCGACGCATACACCCTCCCGGCGGACGTGCTCGCGGCTGCCCAGAAGAAGTCCCGCGCGGCGGGGCTCTGGTGCCTCGCGTCTCCCGCGGACTACGGCGGCGGCGAGATGAGCCTGCTCGCCCAGGTGGTCGTGGCCGAAGAGGCCTCGCAGTGCCGGATGGGGGCCTATGTCCCCGCCGGCGGCACCTTCGGGTGGGACCCGCCCAACGTGATCTACAAGGGCACCGAGGAGCAGATCCAGAAGTACGCGGTGCCGACCATCGCCAAGGGTGGCAAGACGTTCGTCGCGATCAGCGAGCCGGGCGGCGGTGCCGACCCGGCGCGGAGCATCAGCACGACGGCTGTGCTCGACGGTGACCACTACGTCCTGAACGGCACCAAGACGTGGATCTCCGCGGCCAACGTCTCGGACTGGGGGGTGGTGTTCGCCCGGACCAGCCCGGGCCGCAATGGCGTGAGCTGCTTCATCGTGGAGGCAGACACGCCCGGGCTCACCATGACCCCGATCCCGGTGATCCGTTCCTGGTACCCGTGCGAGCTGGCCTTCACTGACGTCCGGGTGCCGGTGGAGAATCTGATCGGCGAGGAGGGCAAGGGATTCGCCCTCGCCCAGGAGTGGCTGGTTCACGGTCGGGTCCCTTATGCGGCGGCAACCCTCGGGATCGCGCAGGCCGCGCTGGCGATCGCGATCGAGTACGCCCGCAACCGTGAGGCGTTCGGCAGCAAGCTCGCCGACAAGCAGGCCATCCAGTGGATGATCGCCGACTCCGAGATCGAGATCCGGGCGGCGCGGGGCCTGGTATACCAGGCCGCGTGGAAGGCCGACCTGGGTCAGGACTTCAAGTTCGAGGCCTCCGCGTGCAAGGTCTACGCGACCGAGACCGCCGGTCGGGTGGTCGACCGCTGCATCCAGATCCTGGGCGGCATGGGCGTAGCCAAGGAAGTGCCTCTCGAGCGTTGGTACCGCGAGATGCGGATCAAGCGGATCGGTGAGGGCCCGTCCGAGGTCCATCGCATGGTGGTGGCTCGCGAACTGCTCTCCGGGCGTGTGCGGTGACCGTCGAGCTCGAGGTCGACGACCAGGGGATCGCACTAATCACGATGAACCGCCCCGAGCGGCTGAACGCCATGGATCACGAGGCGTACCAGCAGCTCTCGGACGCGTGGAGTCGGGTCCGGGACGACTCGGCCATCCGGGTCGCGATAATCACCGGCGCGGGCGACCGCGCCTTCACCACCGGCGCTGACCTCAAGAGCTTCGTCAACGCCCCGGCGGACCTGTCGCAGTTCTGGCTGACCCAGCAGGGCCAGCTGCTCAACCGCGGCCTCGAGGTCTGGAAGCCGGTAATCGCCGCGGTCAACGGCTACTGCCTGGGTGGCGGCATGACGCTGCTGCTCGCGACGGACCTGCGGATCGCCACTCCGACGGCCACTTTCGCACTGTCCGAGGTCAAGCGGGGCATCATCCCCGGCAACGGCGGAACCCAGCGGATCCTGGAGCAGCTGCCCTACCCGGTGGCGATGGACATGCTCCTGACCGGACGGACCATCGACGCCGAGACGGCAGAGCGGTGGGGTCTGGTGAACCGGGTGGTTCCTCGAGAGGAGCTGCTCGACTCGGCCTACGAGCTGGCGGGCCAGATCGCCGCCAACGCGCCCCTGGCCGTGCAGGCTGCGAAGGAGCTGGCACTGCGCTCGCGTGACGTCGACCGGAACACCGGCCTGCGCGTCGAGATGGCCTTGAACCGTCTGCTCCAGTTCAGTGAGGACGCCAAGGAAGGCCCTGCCGCCTTCGCCGAGAAGCGGCCCGCCCAGTTCACGGGGAGGTAGAAATGGACGCAGCACCATTCGCCGGGTTGACGGTCGTCGACCTCGGACAGATCTACAACGCCCCCTACGCGACGCTGCTGCTCGCGCTGGGCGGCGCGGACGTGATCAAGGTCGAACCGCTCAAGGGTGAGAACTTGAGAGGTCGCGGCAAGGTCGCCGGTGCCGGTGCCCCGTTCGCGATGCTCAACTCCAACAAGCGTGCGGTGACCCTGAACCTGAAGGACCCTCAGGGCGTCGAGCTACTGGAGCAGATGGTCGCCAAGGCCGACGTGCTGGTGGAGAACTTCCGGCCTGGCGTCACCGACAAGCTCGGGGTCGGAGCGGCGCGCATGCACGAGGTCAACCCGCGACTGATCTACGCGTCCGGCTCCGGCTACGGGTCGTCGGGCCCCTACCGGGACCTGCCGGCCATGGACATCACCATCCAGGCCATGTCCGGGATCATGTCGGTGACCGGCTTCCCTGAGAAGGAGCCGGTCAAGGCGGGCCCTGCCATTAGTGACTTCATGGGTGGGATCCACCTCTACGGGGCGATCACCACGGCGCTATATCAGCGCGAGCGCACCGGCGTGGGCACCCGGGTCGAGGCGGCCATGCTCGACTCGGTCTACCCGACCCTGATGTCGAGCTTGGGGCTGTTCTTCGGCAGCACGGGCGACATCCCCACCCGGACCGGGAACCGGCACTCCGGGCTGGCCGAGTCGCCCTACAACGTCTATCCGTCCAGTGACGGCTACGTGGCTCTCATCTGCGTCAGCGAGGCGCACTGGACGGCCCTCACCGGCTTGATGGGCAAGCCCGAGCTCGCCAACCACCCGGACTACATCGACCGGGTCGCGCGCGTGGCCCACATCGACGCGGTAGACGAGATGGTCAGCGCGTGGACGAAGGACAAGTCCAAGGAGCAGTTGGCCCAGAGCCTGACGGCGGCGGGCGTGCCGAGCGCGCCGGTCCGCGAGATCGGCGAGGTCGTGAACGATCCGCACCTGCGGCAGCGCGGCATGCTGACCGAGATCGACCACCCGGAGATGGGCAAGCTGGTGGTGCCGCACAGCCCCATCAGGGTCGGTGACTGGTACGCCGAGCTTCAGCCGAGCCCGACGCTCGGCCAGCATAACGAGCAGGTCTACGGGGACTGGTTGGGGTTGGACAGCGACGCCCTGGCTCGGCTGCACAAGGACGGGGTCATCTGATGCGGGGCAACATCGTGGTGGCCGGCGTCGGCCACACCGCGCACGGCAACCTGCCGGGCCGCTCGACCACCTCCATGAACGTGGAGGCGTGCCGCAAGGCCCTCGCCGACGCGGGCGTGGACAAGGACATGGTCGATGGGCTGTTCGTGAAGTACCCGACCTCGTCGCACCGGTCGATGTACGGCCAGACCATGGCGGAGGCCCTGGGCATCCAGCCCAGGATCGGTGGAGTCTGGGACCAGGGCGGCGCGACGAACATCTCGATGATCTCCTTCGCGGCGATGGCCATCGAGCAGGGCCAGTGCGAGGTCGCGCTGGTCACCATCGCGGACAACCCGCGCACCGGTACCCGGCAGGCCTACGAGCGGGCCTGGGGCGACGACTCGGTCTACGGCTGGTTCGGCACCCCCGGTGGCTACGCCATGATCGCGCGCCGCCACATGGAGGAGCTCGGCACCACGCACGCCCAGTTGGGCGCGGTGGCAAGGGCTGCCCGCCGGCACGGGGCAAACAACCCCGACGCGCAGCTGCGCAAGCCGCTGTCGGTCGAGGACTACGAGGCCTCGCGTCCGGTGGTCGACCCGCTCCGTCGCGACGACTGCTGCCTGATCTCCGACGGCGGTGCAGCCGTGGTGATCATGAGCGTCGAGCGGGCACGGGCCCTGAACGTGCCCGCAGCCGTGCCCATCCTCGGCTTCGGGCAGGGGCAGACCTCGTGGGAGGTGGTGCAGCGACCCGACCTGACCAGCACAGCGGCGGCGGTGTCCGCGCGGACCGCCTTCGCCATGGCGGGGATGTCGCCGAGCGACATCCAGGTCGCCCAGCTCTACGACTGCTTCACCATCACCGTCCTGATGACCCTCGAGGACTACGGCTTCTGCGCCAAGGGCGAGGGTGGCAAGTTCGTCGAGGACGGACGCATCGAGATCGGGGGTGCGCTGCCGGTCAACACCAGCGGCGGGCTGCTGTCGGAGACCGGCATGCCGGGGATGCAGCTGGTCATCGAGGGCGTGCGCCAGATCCGCGGGACCTCGTCCAACCAGGTCCCGGGCGCGACCACCAGTCTTGTGAGCAACCAGGGAGGCATCATGCACACGCACTCCACCCTCATCCTGGGGTCGGCATGACCACCGGCACCGAGCCCGAGCCTGCCGCGCCGGGCATGCCGCTCCCGGAGATCACCGAGCTGAACAAGCCCTTCTGGGACGGGCTGCGCCAGGGAGAGCTGCGACACCAGACCTGCCAGGCCTGCGGGAACGCCTGGTTGCCGGCGCGAGAGGAGTGCCCGCGCTGCCTGTCCGACGACACGGGCTGGGCGGCGAGCAGCGGGAGCGCCCGGCTGATCAGTTGGGTCGTTTACCGCAACGCCTTCCACCCGGCCTTCGCCGCCCGTGTCCCCTACACGGTCGCAGTGGTCGAGCTCGAGGAAGGCGCGCGACTGATCACCAACGTCCTGGGTGATGCAGAGGCCCTGCGCATCGAGATGCCGCTCACCCTCACCATCGAGCAGGAGGAGGGCCTGAGCCTGCCCAGGTTCGTGCCCGCCTGACCCGAGACCGCCGTCCCTCACTGGAGGACCGATGCCCACCACCGTCACCGTCGACGAGCTCGCCGGGATGTCCGACACCCCGCTGGGGACCAGCGACTGGCTGGAGATGTACCAGCGGCGAATCGACGTGTTCGCCGACGCCACCGAGGACCACCAGTGGATTCACGTGGACCCGGACCGGGCAGCGGAGGGTCCCTTCGGTGCGACCATCGCGCACGGCTACCTGACGCTGTCCCTGGTGCCCTACCTGCTGGACCAGGTGCTCGTCGTCAGCGACCAGGTGCGGGGCACCAACTACGGCGTCGACCGGGCCCGGTTCCTGAGTCCGCTGCCGGTGGGATCGCGGGTGCGTCTGGACGCCCACCTCGTCCAGGCGGCCCGCCGTGCAGACGGTGGCCTGCAGTACTCCGTGAAGGTCACGCTGGAGGTCGAGGGCAGCGAGCGGCCGGCGATGGTGGCCGAGGTCATTTACCTCGCCTACGCCTCCTGACAGCCGCCCGGATGGCTGCACGGCCTCCGCGCCTGCCCCGACCCTGAGCGCGCGAGCCCTGCGGTGGCCCTTGGGGGGAAAGTTTGTACCATTGCCCGGGGAGTCCTCAAGGCATGGGAACCAGGCGAGAGCGAGGGTGCTGAAATGGTCGATCTGGGGCGTGTGTCGGTGCCGAAGGCATCCGAGGTGCTAGCCGACCGCCTGCGGCAGCAGATCCTCGAGGGCGACCTGCCCGAGGGCAGTGCGTTGCCGGTCGAGCGCGTCCTCGCCACCTCCGTAGGCCTGGGCCGGGGCACGGTACGCGATGCCTTGCGCGTGCTCGAGATCGAGGGTCTGGTCGTCACGAAGCCGGGACGGGGTGGGGGTTCGTTCGTCCGTCGGCCCGACACGGGCACGTTCGAGCGAAGCCTCAACGTGCTCGTCAACGGGCGTAGTGTCACGTTCCACTCCCTGCTGGAGGCGCGCGAGGCTCTGGAGCCCTCGGCTGCTCGTCTCGCGGCCCTGCACCGCATCGACGAAGACCTCGCACGCCTTGATGCGGCCTCCTCCGCGCTGGAGGCGGCGCGCGACGACCTGCCGAGGTTCCTACAGTGCAACGTCGAGTGGCACGTCGCAGTCGGCAGGGCGACCCACAACGAGATCATCGAGGCGATCGTCAACTCGCTGTCGCTGGTGCTCCTGCGCAGCACCGACATAGCTGACTTCAACTCGGTGGAGACGATGGACGGCACTTTGCGCGCCCACGACCGCATCCTGGCCGCCATCCGCGACCAGGACCCGGACCGGGCCGCGTCGTCGATGAACAAGCACGTGCACACCTACCGCGAGATGGTCCTGACCTACGTGTCGGAGGACCAGCCCGTCCTTTGATGGTCGGTCTCCCGATTGGTCCAACAATTGACTTGACTGGCATTCCTCCAGGCGGCAGCATCTGTGAGGTAGAGCACGTGGTCGTGCGGACGACAGTCCCGGCCCGTGCCGACGCGCTCACTGGCCGCGCCCGTCCCTGACGGCTGCTGCCATCACTCCGAGAGGACGCCCTGATGCCCCAGGTCCCTACCGCACGAGGCCCGGTCGAGGCCGACCAGCTCGGCTGGACGCTCATGCACGAGCACATCTTCGTGAAGAACCCGGAGCTTGAGCACAACTATCCGAGCCCGGAGTGGGACGAGGAGGGCATGCACAGCACTGCCCTGGCGGGCATGCAGGCGCTGGCCGACCGGGGCATCGAGACCCTGGTGGACCTCACCGTGATAGGTCTGGGCCGCAGCATCGAGCGGATCGCCCGGGTGGCGGAGTCGTCGCCGGTCAAAATCGTCGTCGCCGCCGGCTACTACACGCAGAAGGACCTGCCGGCGTTCTTCCACAACCACGGTCCGGGCCTGCACGCCGACGTGCCCGAGCCCCTGGTGGAGATGTTCGTCCGCGACATCAGCGAGGGGATCTCCGGTACCGGGATCAAGGCCGGGATGATCAAGGTCGTGACCGACCAGTGGGGGATCACCCCGGACATCGAGCGCGTGATGGCAGCCGCCGCCGAGGCGCACCGGCAGACCGGTGTCCCGATCACCACGCACACCAACGCCGCGCACAAGGGCGGACTTGAGCAGCAGGAATTCTTCAAGCGCCACGACGTCCCCCTCGAGCACGTGGTCATCGGCCACTGCGGGGACTCGACCGACCTCGACTACCTGCGGACCCTCATGGACGCCGGCTCGCCGATCGGGATGGACCGGTTCGGGATGGACATCATGGCCGACGAGGGCGACCGGATCGACACGGTGGTGGCGCTGTGCGAGCAGGGCTACGCGGACCGCCTCACGCTGTCCCACGACGCCTCGTTCTTCAGCGTCAACATGGAGCCGTCGGTGCGGAACCGGATCATGCCCAACTGGCACCACAGGTACATCAGCGACACCCTGCTGCCGGAGATGCGGCGTCGCGGAGTCTCCGACGAGACCATCGAGCAGATCATGGTCAAGAACCCGGCGCGCATCCTGGCCGGACGCACGAGCTGAGCCCGCCAGCACCCGCCGTGCGGGCGGGCCCGCGCACAGACCGGAAGGCTGCCGTGCCCAACTACTCGACCCTGACCGTGCAGCGACCGCGTCCCGGCGTGGTGCTGGCGACGCTGTCGCGGCCATCCCGGCTGAACGCGATCACCTTCGAGATGTTCGAGGAGTTCCACACCCTCTGCGCGGAGGTGGCCGCCGACGAGCGCGCCCGGGTCCTCGTGCTGACCGGAGAGGGCCGGGGGTTCTGCGCCGGCCTCGACCTCGAGGAGGCCGCCCTGCTCCCGGGGATGAGCACCGTCGAGATGATGGCCGGCCAGCAGAGATGGGCGTCGGCCATCGCCGGCTTCCACCGGCTTCCCCAGCCGGTGATCGCCGCGGTCAACGGCGCCGCTGCCGGCGCAGGCTTCTCGCTGGCCCTGGCCGCAGACATCAGGCTGGCCTCACCCGCGGCGCGCTTCAACGCGGCCTTCGTGCGCATCGGCCTGTCCGGCGGCGACTGCGGGTCGTCCTACTTCCTGCCCCGGCTCGTGGGGGCCGGCCGAGCCGCCGAGATCCTCCTCACCGGGCGGTTCGTCGACGCCGACGAGGCCGCCTCCATCGGGCTCGTCAGCCGGGTGCCGCCGGCCGACTCCCTGCTCGACGAGGCGTTCGCTCTCGCGGACAGCATCGTCGCCAACTCGGGCTTCGGCGTCCGGCTGACCAAGGCGGCGCTGACGGTCAACGTCGACGCGCCCTCGCTGGAGTCGGCGATCGACCTGGAGAACCGCAACCAGGTGCTGGCCACCCGGACCAGCGACATGGCGGAGGCGCTGACCGCCTTCCGGGAGAAGCGGGCTCCGGTCTTCTCCGGCCGCTGAGCAACGGGCCCGTCAGTCCTTGACGAGGTCGACGACGGCCTTGCCGCGGATCTCGCCGCGGCCCAGCCGGCGCAACGCCTCGGGGATGTCGGCGAACGTGAAGCTGGCGGACACCAGCGGCTTGACGGTGCCCTCTGCGTGCATCGCCGCGATGTCGCGACCGGCGCGTGCCATCAGTTCGGCGTCGAGGTCGAGGAAGGCTCCCCAGGCCACGCCGACAGCGGAGACGTTCTTGAGCAGCAGCCGGTTAATCCCCAGCTGCGGGATCGCCCCGGCGGCGAAGCCGACCACGAGGATGCGGCCCTCCGGGGCCAGAGTCCGCAGCGCCTCCGCGAACACCCAGTCCCCGAGCGGGTCCAGCACTACGTCGACACCACGGCCGTCGGTGAGCTCACGGACAGCTGCGGAGAAGCCCTCGGCCAGGACTAGCACGTCATCGGCGCCGGCCTCGCGGGCGGCCTCCTCCTGCTCGGGTCCGGCGACCCCCCCGATCACCCGCGCTCCCAGGCCCTTGGCCACCTGCACGGCTGCGGAGCCGATCCCGCCGGCCGCCCCGAGCACCAGCACCGTCTCGCCGGCCTCAAGCCGCCCGCGACGAGCCAGAGCGAAGTGGGTGGTGTGGTAGTTGATGATGGTCGCCGCACCGTCGGTGAAGTCCATGTTCTCCGGCAGCCGCATCACCGAGTTGAGCGGCACCACGACCTGCTCGGCGTACCCGCCCTGCCAGACGAACGCCGCGACCCGGTCCCCGACGGCCCACTGCGAGCCCTCCGGCACCCGGCTCACCACCCCGGCCACTTCGCTGCCGGGTACGAACGGCAGCGGCGGCTTCATCTGGTACTTGCCGGTGGTGATCAGCAGGTCCGGGTAGTTGATGCCGATCGCCCGCACGTCGACCACGAGCTCACCCTCGCCCGGCACCGGGTCGGGTAGGTCGGCCTCGCGCAGGGCGTCGGGTCCGTCGTACTCGTGAAGCTGCAGGGCGCGCACAGGTTCCTCTTGTCGAAGGGGGCGGCCTGGTCGCCGCCCGCAAGCAGGTCAGCCCACGCGCTCCGACAGGGCCGCGTGTCCTCGTTCGCTCAGGGCTGGGGCTAGCGCGTCGAGTCCGTCGAAGCCCTCGCCGACCGTGAGTCCCTGGGTGCTGCGAGCGTGCATCGCCTCGAAGATGGCCGCTAGCTTGTAGCAGGCCATCCCCCGGTACCACGCCAGGTCGGCCAGGTCCGCCCCGGTCGCCCGCGCGTAGCGCTCGACCAGCCGCTCGGCCCCCGGGAACGTCGGGTGCGTAGCGGGCGCCGGCGCGAACGCTCGTCCGTCGATGCCGAGCACCCCCTCCCACCACAGGCAGGTGTTCACCAGGTCCATCAGGGGGTCGCCGAGCGTGGCCATCTCCCAGTCGAGCACCGCACTGATCCGGCCGTTGTCCGGGTCGACGACCACGTTGTCGAGCTTGTAGTCGCCATGGACCAACGAACTCCGGCGCGTGACCGGCACCGCCTCGGCGAGCCGGTCACCCAGCTCGTGCAGCTGCGGCAGCGGTCGGGAGCCGGGGCCCTCGAGCTGGCGCCCCCACCTACGCAGCTGGCGCGCGAGGTAGCCGTCCGGACGGCCCAGAGCCTCGAGGCGCACCGCGGCCGGCTCGATCGCGTGCAGGTCGGCCAGCACGTCCACGAGCTGGTCGGCCACCACCGACGCCCGCTCCTCGGAGAGCTCGTCGAGCTGCGAGTCGGTGCGGAAGACGGTGCCGTCCACGAAGGACATGACATAGAACGGTGCCCCGAGCACCTGCAGGTCGTCGCACAGAGCGACCATCGCCGGCACAGGGACGGCGCTGCCATGCAGCGCGTGCATCACCCGGTGCTCCCGGCTCATGTCATGGGCGGTGGCGAGCACGTGGCCGAGCGGCGGTCGTCGCAGCACCCAGGTGGTGGTCCCGTCGTCCAGCAAGTAGGTGAGGTTCGAGCGGCCGCCCGCCACCAGACGGGCGCGCAGCGGGCCGGACCGGGCAGTCCGCACGTGGGTGTCCCAGTGCACGGTCAGGGCGGCCAGGTCGAGGCCCGGCGGGTCCGCGGCTTCGAGCGGCACTGTCAGGGGACCGGGATCGGCGCTCATGACGAGGTCCGGGGCAGTTCGCGGCGCAGCAACTTGCCGGTGACAGTCTTCGGCAGCTCGTCGATGAGCTCGACGCTGCGCGGGTACTTGTACGCCGACATCCGGGCCTTGCAGTGCGCGATTAGCTCGGCCTCGGTCGCCGTCGCTCCCGGGCGCAAAGTGACGAACGCTTTGACGGTCTCGCCCCGGTACTCGTCCGGGATGCCCACCACGGCAGCCTCGCGGACGGCGTCGTGCTCGCAGAGCACGTCCTCCACCTCGCGCGGCCACACCTTGAAGCCGGAGGCGTTGATCATGTCCTTTTTGCGGTCGACAACGTAGAACCAGCCGTCGGCGTCCATGAAGCCGACGTCACCGGTGTGCAGTCGCCCGCCGGGCATCGCGTGCGCGGTCTCCTCGGGCTTGCCCCAGTACCCGGAGATCAGCTGAGGTCCTTCGATGACGATCTCTCCGACCTCGCCGGCCGGCAGGTCCTGGCCTTGGTCGTCGACGATTCGCGAGATCGTGCTCGGGACGGGAACACCCACCGAGAGGGCCCCGCTGGCCGGGTCGACGGGCGCGATCGCCCCCAGCGGTACGGCGTGCGAAGGGGACGTGGTCTCGGTGAGGCCGTACATGCTGTGCACCCGGACGCCGAGCTGGGCCTCGAACCGCTTGGCCCATGTGGGGGTGACCGGAGCGCCCCCGGAGTAGGCGGCCCGCATGGACGACAGGTCCTCGGCCGTCACCCCTGGGGTGCTGGCCACGGTGATGTACACGGGCAGCGCGGCGACGGTGAACGTGGGCCGGTTCTCCCGCAGGGTGTCGATCAGCACCTCAGGCTCGAACCGGTAGCTGAGGACCAGCTTCATCGGGGTGAGCAGGCAGACGGCGACGTGCGCGATGAGCCCGGTGACGTGGAACAGCGGCGCCACGCCCAGGACGACGTCCTGCGGGGTGAGGCGGCACCACTCCCGCAGGGTCTGGGCGTTGAAGGCTACGTTGGCGTGGGTGTTCTGGGCGCCCTTGGGGACCCCGGTTGTGCCCGAGGTGTAGGTGAGCAGGGCAGTGTCAGCCGGCCCGAGGTCTACCTCGGGGGGTCGCTGACCGGCGTGTTCACGCAGCAGCTGCTGGAAGTCTGACGTGCCCTCGTGCCGCTGCCTCCTGGTGCCGGCGAACAGACGCGGGTCGTTGCGGGTCTGGTACTCCAGGGCGCTGGTGGTGATCACGGTGCGCACGCCCGTGCCGGGGACCACCTCCCGGGCGACGGACTCGTAGAGGTCGTCCAGGCAGATCAGCACGGAGGCGCCGGAGTCGGCGAGCAGATGGGTGAGCTCCCGCTGCCGGCTCATCGGGTTGATAGAGACCATGATGCCGCCGGCCTTCCAGGTGGCGACCATCGCTATCACGAACTGGGGCACGTTCTGCAGGTAAACGGCGAGCCGGTCGCCGCGGCCGAAGCCCCGGGCCAGCAGGGAGCAGGAGAGCGCGTCGGAGGCCTCGTCGACATCCCGCAGCGTCAGGCGCCCGTCGAAGTAGGCGATGCACGGCGCATCGGGGACGCGGGCGACCGCGTCCCGGAACATCGACAGCCCATCGGTGAACTGCGTGGACTGCTCGGCGGCCAGGCCCTCGGTGTAGCGGGCCAGCCAGGGCCGGTCGTCGTAGACGGTCACGTCATCCCTCGGAGTCGGGCTGATGCCCGTGCGCGTAGGTCACTGGACTGTAGATCCATTCGGTTTATGATTAGGCCAAACATCGTGAGGGCATTGTCAGCTGCTTGTCAACCTCGCGCCTCGGTCGGTGCGGTCATCGAAGGACCGATGACCGGTCAGGCGACCGGCTCTCAGCGGGTCAGTGCGTGTTCCGGCACACCTCAGGCCGTCGGGCCCGAGTGGCAGAAGGAGGAGAACCGTGGCCCAGAGTGGTGAGCCGTCCGGCGGAGGACGTCACGACGACCACGTCCCGGTGGTTCCGCCCCGGATAGGCGCGGCGCCGGAGCGACCTCGTCCGGGGCTGTTGGCCGCCTTCGAGGGTGTCCGCTCCACAGACGTGAGCGACGCTGTTGGGCGCCTCTACACGATGGCGCCCAGGATCAGGGCCCTGTACGAACCGGCACCCCAGCTTGTCGGAGTAGTGCTGACGGTGAAGGCCTGGCCCGGCGACAACCTCGCAGTCCATGGAGCGCTGTCGATGGTGCTGCCGGGGGACGTGCTCGTCGTGGACTGGCACGGCTACACGGAGGGGTGCGGGACCGGTGCGGAGTCGCTCCGGGACCCGCTGGCCCGAGGCCTGGCGGGCGTCGTCATCGATGGAGGCTGGCGGGACCTCCCGGAGCTCGCGGAGATGGGTGTCCCGGTCTACGGCGTCGGGGCCGCAGCCTTCTCGCCGGCCAAGCAGCAGCCTGGCGAGCTAAACGTCCCGGTGTCATGCGGAGGAGTGGTCGTGCACCCGGGAGACCTGGTGGTGGCCGACGGCGAGGGTGTTGCGGTAGTGCCGCGCGAGTTCGCGGACCTGGTAGTCGCCGAGTGTGCCCGAGCAGGCCAGTCCGAGGTCGATCCGGGAAGTCGCGACAGTGCGCTGCGTCGAGGCCGTCACTTCGAGACTGTGTTCGCCGGGCGCGGAGGCGTGCGGCTCTGAGCCTTGAGGAAGGGCTTGGCGACGTGGTTATTTTGGTCTAACGTTTCGACAATTCGAGGTGAGCCACGACATACCGGCCGGCGACCGGGACGGACGGAGGCACGATGGTTGTGAACGCGGGATCCTCGGCAAGAGCCGAGGAACTGCACGCCACGATGGTGGGCTTCATGACCGACCATGTCCTGCCGGCGGAGGAGGCCTACAAGTCCTACCGACGGGCAGCCGGCCCGGACGACCACACGGTCCCGCCGGTCATCGAGGACCTCAAGCGCACGGCACGAGGCCTGGGCCTGTGGAACCTGTTCCTGCCGGCGGAGTCCGGACTGACGCAACTGCAGTACGCACCGCTCGCCGAGCTCTCGGGGTGGAGCAACGACCTGGCGCCGGAGGCGATCAACTGCCAGGCACCCGACACTGGCAACATGGAGCTTCTGCACCTGCTCGGGACCGACGAGCAGAATCGCACGTGGCTCCAGCCGCTGCTGGACGGTGAGATCCGTTCGGCGTTCGCAATGACGGAGCCCGAGGTCGCCAGCTCCGACGCCACCAACATCGCGACCCGCATCGAACGTGACGGTGACGAGTACGTGATCAACGGCCGCAAGTGGTGGGCCAGCGGCGCGGCGGACCCTCGTTGCCAGGTCCTGATCGTCATGGGCAAGACCGATCCGGACGCCCCGGTGCACCGTCAGCAGACGATGGTGCTGGTCCCCATGGACACGCCGGGCGTCGCCAACATCCGCTCGGTGCCGGTGTTCGGGCGTCAGGACCAGCACGGCCACAACGAGATCGTCCTGACCGACGTGCGGGTCCCTGTCGGCAACGTCGTGGGCGAGGAGGGCGGTGGGTTCGCGGCCGCCCAGGCCAGGCTCGGCCCCGGCCGGATCCACCACTGCATGCGCGCCCTGGGTGCGGCCGAGCGTGGCCTCGCCATGATGACGGCTCGTGCCTCCACCCGGGTGGTGTTCGGCCTCCCGCTGGCGGAGCAGGGGGTAGTCCAGGCCCAGATCGCCGAGTCCAGGCTCGAGATCGAGCAGGCCAGGCTGCTGTGCCACCAGGCCTGTCATGTCATCGACACCCAGGGCAACAAGGCCGCGAAGGACCTGGTGGCGATGGCCAAGATCGCCGTCCCCCGAGCCGTGACCCAGGTCCTAGACCGGGCGATCCAGGTCTTCGGCGGCGCCGGCGTCAGCGATGACACCCCTCTGGCCGCGATGTGGGGCTGGCACCGCGCGATGCGCATCTTCGACGGCCCGGACGAGGTGCACCTTCGCGCGGTCGCCCGGACCGAACTGCGCCGCACCGCCATGCTGCCGGTCTGACGGCGACGCATTACCACCGACCGTGACACAAGAACGGGACAGACGCTGATGACAGACACCACAACCCCCCGCATCCTCCCGGTCGCCAACCCGACGAGGAGCAGGCGGAGCTGTTGGGCAAGACCCTGCTGACCCAGGCCGGCAAGCCGCTGAACCTCTTCGCGACGATGGCGCACAACCCTCGGCTGCTGCGGCGGTTCAACGCACTGGGGGGGGGGTACTTCCTGCGCCACGGCCGGCTCTCCGGCCGTGACCGCGAGCTGGTGATCCTGCGGGTGGCCGCGCTCACCGGCTCCGACTACGAATGGGCACAGCACCAGGTCATCGGGGTCGCGGAAGGGCTGTCGGCGGGCGAGGTCGAGCGGGTCCGGGGGCCGGTCGATGCGTGGAGCGGCGACGAGCACGAGCTGCTCCGCTTCGTGGACGAGGTCTTCGCCTCTGAGGGCAACGAGGTGCCGAGTTGGGACGACCTCGCGACCCGCTACGACGACCAGCAGCTGATGGAACTCGTCCTGGTGGTGGGCTTCTACCGGATGCTGGCCGGATTCCTGAACGCCGTCGGGGTCGAGATCGACTCCGCGGCTCCCAGTACGGGTCCGCCGCGGCCGTAGGGCAGGGCCTCCTCGGGTGAGCTCGGGTCGTCTGCGCGCAGCGGTGGTGGGCGCCGGCGCCGGTGGCCTGGCCGCCGCCCGGCGCCTGCGCGACTCCGGGCACGACGTCACCGTGTTCGAGCTTGGTTCGCGGGTCGGTGGCCTATGGGTTTATGAGAACGACAACGGTCGCAGCCCCGCCTACGCCTCGCTACGCATCAACTCCGAGGCCAGGGTCACTGCCTTCGACGACGTCCCGTTCGACGAGGGTGTGCCCCTCTACCCGACCCACTCGGCAGTCGCTGCTTACCTGCACGACTTCGCGGTCGGGCACGGGTTGCTCGAACTCATCCGCTTCAGGACCGGAGTCGACCTGGTGGAGCGTGGCAACGACGGGCGCAGCTGGCGGCTCAGCCTCAGCGACGGGTCAATCAGCGAGTTCGACCTGGTGGTGGTTGCCACCGGTCACCAAGACACACCGGCCCACCCGCCATTCGCCGCGGACTTTATGGGTGACTACCTGCACTCGCACGAGTACCGCGTCCCGGAGCCGTTTGCCGGCAGGCGCGTCCTCGTCGTGGGGGTGGGCAACAGCGGCCTCGACATCGCCTCCGACATCTGTACCGTCACCTCGGCGACCACGCTCAGCGCGAGGTCGCCGGTCCTGATCATGCCGCGGATGCTCTGCGGAATGCCGTTGGCCCGGATCCTTGCCAAGGTCGAGAAGCCCTGGCTGCCGTGGCCCGTGGCCCGTCGGATCCGCGTGCTGCTGAGCAGGATCGCTTTCGGCACGATGGAACAATGGGGCTTCGCGACCCCCCGGACCCGCACCCACCCCGCCGGCCACCCGACCGTGATGGGGCACATCGCGTGGGAGCGCATCTCGGTGCGGCAGGGCGTCGCCCGCGTCGTCGACCGGACGGTCCACTTCACCGACGGGTCGAGCGGCACCTTCGACGCGCTGATCGCGGCGACGGGCTACGAGGTCGCGCTGCCCTTTCTTCCGGCGGACCTGCGTCCGGTGCGAGGCCGGGAGGTCTTCCTGTACCGCCGCATGGTGCCGCCTGGTGTCTGTGGGCTCTACTTCGTCGGCTACTTCAACGTGAGCGGCGGGGCTAACATCCGGATGATGGACGTCCAGGCGAAGTGGTTGGCAGCCGTAGTCGACGGCCGCGTCGCGCTGCCTGACGAGGCCAGCATGCGCTCGGAAATCGACAGGGAGAAACGGCACATGGCGAAACGGTTCCCGGCCAGCCCCCGCTACGGTCTCGAGCTCGAGCCCAGACCCTATGAGCGCGCCCTGATCGCCGACTTGGACACCGCTGCGACCGACGACGCGATGACGGCGTCTCCGGACCCGTCGAGCTTCGGACCAGGTAGCCCGGCGTGACAGGGCGGGGGCGGGAGACCCCGGGGTTGCCGTTGTCGGACCGGGCCGCCCTGGTCACCGGCGCCGCCCGCGGAATCGGACGGGTCGTGGCCTTGGAGCTCGCCAGCCAGGGAGCCTCGGTGGCCCTAGCCGGGAGGTCGACGGCGCAGCTGCACGAAGTCGCCGACGAGGTGCGCTCGAGCGGGGGGACAGCTGTGATCGTCACGGCCGACGTCACCGACGTCGACGACACGCAGCGGATGGCCCGGGCTGTGCACGAGGCGTTCGGCCGGGTCGACGTGCTGGTGGCGAACAGCGGCGTGGGCGGGCCGACCGCACCGCTGTGGGAGGTCGATCCCTCCGACTGGGACCACACCCATGCCGTCAACGTGCGGGGGGTGTTCCTGACCTGCCGCGCGGTGCTGCCGGAAATGGTTCGTCGGGGGAGTGGGTCGGTGGTGGTCATGGGGTCGATGAGCGGCAAGCGGCCTCTACCGAACCGAACGGCCTACACCTCCAGCAAGACCGCCTTAGTGGGGCTGGTGCGATCGATGGCCTGGGACGCTGGACCCCACGGGATCAGGGTCAATCTGGTCTCGCCCGGTCCGGTGGGCGGTCCGCGGCTCCAAGCCGTCCTCGAGGCCGCTGCCGCCGCGTCGGGCACCGCCATCGACCAGCTGCGCGCCGAGCAGGTCGCCAACTCGCCGCTGGGTCGGGTGGTGGATGCCGGGCAGGTGGCGGACGCCGTGGTATATCTCGCCGGTGACCGCTCGGCGGGCGTGACGGGCGAGGACCTCAACGTCAGCGCTGGCATCACCATGTACTGACCGGTCGTAACCCGTCCCACGGGTTGGTACCGCGACCGTGACTCGTTTGCGGTCCCAGCTGCGTTGCACCGCCGGGGGGTTCTGGTCGGCGTTGCCGGAACCGTGTTGGGTTCGCGTCGTAGGCGGCGTGCACAGTCGCGTCGACTCGCAGCACCGCCGTCTCCGGCGGCGACCGGGCCCGGATGGGCACGGCCGGATCAGCTAGCCAGCGAGGACGGGCCGGTGCTGGGGTCGGTCGCTTCGACCTTTTGCTCACTGTTCTCGTTGTTGTCCTCGGCGGCGGCGGCGGTTCGTTTGAGCTTGCGGACCTCGGCGGCGGTCAGCCCGACGAGAACAGCGACACGGGCAGGTGGCTCCCCGAGGTCGAGCAGGGACTGAACCGCCGCGCCGCGGGCGGTGTCGGCGTCCTCCAGGGCGGCGATCGCGGCGCCACGGGCGTCCTCTGCCTCGTAGTAGGTGGTGGTCGCGTCCTCCACTGCCTTTTCGTGGTCGCGCCGCTCGGCGTCGAGCACAGCCTTCGCGGCGCGGGCGCGTTCCCGAGCGGTCACCTTCGTCGTGCTGGTCCTGGCCATGGTCGTGCTCCTCACGGTCTGTCGTGGATGGTGCGGTCAAGGGTGTCCTTGGCGATGGAGCGTCGGTTGGCGGCGGTCGGGGAGGGGGAGGGGACGAGGCAGGCGGCGGTGAGGATGCTCAGGTCTAACGACCAGTCCACCGCCGACCGGGCCCGCCACACCCGGGCGGCCACGGCGATGTGGGCGTCGGCGTCGGCGGTACCCCATTGGTTGACGGCCCGCAGGTGCGCGTGAGCCTGTGGGCCTTGTCCGGTGATCTCGGCGAACCCGAAGTGCGTCGTGCGGCGGCAGCGGGTGCACAGGCACACGAGCCGCCGCAGGGTCTGCACCTGGGTCGCGTCGTCGTAGGACCAGCGTTCGTGCGCCTGCCGCCACAACCCGTGCGACGGCTCGGCCCCGGAACCGCACACCTCGCAGCGCCCACCGGTGCGCGCCACCACGAGTGCCTTCACCCGCACTAGTCGGCCGGTGACAGACAGGTGCGCACGTTGGTGAACCAGCACGAGGCCGGGATCAGGTCCACGAACAGTCCGTCACCGAACGTCCGGTTTTCCCCGGGCAGCGGATCGGGCAGCGCCGGGGCCGCGCCCACGCCGTCAGCTGCTCGACTCGACCGGTTGGCGCGAACCAGCGGCGGGCTACCCCGCCCCAGCGGGCGCCGAGCACCTTCGCCGCGTCCTTGTCCGCGACGGCCACGTCTAGCCACACCCGGTCCTGCGCACGGGCCGACCCGCTGCGACTGTCCCCGGACACGCACGGCACGCTACCGCACCACCCGACGATCCTGACCAGGTTTCGAGCAACGCTATCAGCGTTCCAGGCGTACTGCCGTTGCCCCGGCCGCAAGAACGGTGTACCCGAACGCCAAGGCAGCGGCAGGCAATGAAGCCACACACCTCTTGCACTATGGTCACGAACGAATCACGGCTGCTACCGTCGTGCCGGTGATGTCGTTTCACAAGCTGACCGCGGGGGACGGGTACACGTACCTGACCCGGCAGGTGGCCGCCTCGGACGCGACGGAACGCGGTACGGGGAGCCTGGGGGACTATTACACCGAGAAGGGGGAGTCGCCTGGGCACTGGATGGGGTCCGGCCTGGCCGGGTTGAGCGCCGGTCCGGACGGGGTGGGTGTCGCCGCTGCGGGGGCTCAGGTGTCTGAGGCGCAGATGCTGGCCCTGTTTGGTGAGGGGCGGCATCCGGACGCGGATGTGATCGAGAAGCGGATGATCGCCGAGGGTGCGCACCCGTCGCAGGCGCTGGCCCACACCCGTCTCGGCAGCCCGTATCTGGTGTTCGCCGGCTCCACCCCGTACCGGCAGGCGGTGGCCGAGCGGTTCGTCGCCCACAACGTGGCCCAAGGCATTAGGGGCGATGCCCCGATCCCCGAGGACGTACGGGCCACCATCCGCACCGGCGTCGCCCGGGACATGTTCGCGGCCGAGTTCGGGCGCCCCCCGGCCGACGGGCGGGAGCTGTCCGGGTTCATCGCCCGTGGGTCCCGGCAGGCCACCACCGCCGTCGCCGGCTACGACTTGACGTTCAGCCCGGTGAAGTCGGCCTCCGTCCTGTGGGCGACCGCGCCCCGGGAGATCGCCGCGCAGGTCGAGGCCGCCCACCACGCCGCGGTCGCCGACGTCGTCGGGTGGTTGGAGAAGCATTCGGCGTTCACCCGTGTCGGTGCCGGCGGCATCCGCCAGGTTGACACCGGGGGTCTGATCGGGGCGGTGTTCACCCACCGCGACTCCCGGGCCGGGGACCCGGACCTGCATACCCACGTCGCGATCAGCAACAAGGTCCAGACCCTCGGGGCCGACGGCGCACCGGGGCGGTGGTTGGCCCTGGATGGGCGGGTCCTGCACAAGGCCGCCGTCGCTGCCTCCGAGCGGTACAACACCCGCCTGGAAGCCCAGTTAGTGGCCCGTCTCGGGGTGCGCTTCGCTGACCGGGAGACCGGGGACGGCAGCGGCAAACGAGCCGTGCGGGAGATTGTGGGGGTCGACCCTGCCCTGAACACCGCCTGGTCGTCGCGGCGGGCCAGTATCGAGGTCCGCCGGGCGGAGCTGGTCACCGGGTTTCAGGCCCGGCACGGGCGGGTGCCGTCGGCGGTGGAAACGTTGGCGCTGTCCCAGCAGGCGACCCTGGAGACCCGGGCGGCGAAGCATGAGCCCCGCTCGCACGCCGAGCAACGCCAGCAGTGGCGCACCGAAGCGGTGGCGGTGCTCGGTGGGGAGCGTGCGCTGGCGGTGATGGTGCACCAGGCGGTGCCCGGGACCCGCCCGGGGACCGGCTTCGCTGTTACCCCACTGTGGGTGGAGGCCACCGCCGCGGGGGTGCTGAACACGGTGTCGCAGTCCCGGGCCACGTGGCAGGTCGACCACGTCCGGGCCGAAGCCGAACGCGCCACCAGGGCGGCCGGGGTGGACCTCGCCGGGGTCGACGGGGCCGTGGACGCGGTGGTGTCCGCGGCCCTGGCACCGGGGTCCTCGGTGCGGTTGAGCAGGGCTACCGACGTCGGGGTCAGCGAACCAGCGGTGCTGCGACGGACTGATGGTCAGTCGGTGTATACCGTGGCCCGCACCCAGTTGTTCACCAGCCAGGCCGTGATCGACGCCGAGTCACGGCTGCTCGCCGCGGCGCACCGCACGGACGGACGCAGGGCCACCACCGACGCGGTGGACATGGCGTTGCTGGAGTCCGCGGCTAACGGGCGTGAGCTGAACCCCGGGCAGGTTGCCCTGGTGCGTGAGCTCGCCACCTCCGGGGCCCGGGTGCAGGTGGCCCTGGCCCCGGCCGGGACCGGGAAGACGACCGCGCTGGGTGTGCTGGCCCGGGCGTGGGCCGAGGGCGGGGGCACCGTCCTCGGGCTCGCCCCCACCGCCGCCGCCGCGGAGGTGCTGCGGCAGGACCTCGCCGCACCCACCGACACCCTCGACAAGCTGGTGCACACCATCACGCAAATGCGCGACCCAGCCAACGCCGACAAGGCCGTGCGGGTCCCGACGTGGGTCGCTGACATCGGCCCCCACACCTTGGTGGTGGTGGACGAGGCTGCGATGGCCGCCACTAGGGCCCTGGACGTGGCGGTGGACTTCGTCCTCGGGCGTGGGGGCAGCGTCCGCCTGGTGGGCGATGACCAGCAGCTCGCCTCGGTCTCGGCTGGTGGTGTGGTCCGTGACATCGCCGAAACCTGTGGTGCGGTCACCCTGTCTCACGTCGTCCGTTTCGCGGACCCCGTCGAGGGGTCGGCGTCGCTAGCGATGCGTACCGGTGATACCGCCAGCATCGGGTTCTACCTCGACCACCACCGGGTCCATGTGGGTGACCCGGGCACCGTCGTGGACGGTGCCTACCGGGGGTGGGCCGCCGACCGCGCCGCCGGGCTGGACGCGGTGATGCTCGCCCCCACCCGCGACACCGTCGCCGCCCTGAACCTGCGGGCCCGCACCGACCGGCTCGACGCGACGACCACCCCTGTCGGCCGGGAAGTAGCTTTGCGGGAGGGGGCGACCGCGAGCGCGGGGGACCTCATCACCACCCGCCGCAACGACCGGCGGCTCGCGCTCACCGCCAACGACTGGGTCCGCAACGGGGACCGCTGGCGCATCCAGGACGTCCGCCGCGACGGGTCCCTACGGGTGCGGCACCTCGCCACCAGCCGGGTCATCATCCTGCCGGCGGACTACGTCGCTGCCCACGTCGACCTCGGCTACGCCCGCACCATCCACTCCGCACAAGGGCTCACCGCTGCCGCCGCGCACACCGTGGCCACCGGGGACGAGTCCCGCCAGCTGCTGTACGTGGCCATGACCCGGGGGCGCACCCACAACCACCTGTACGTGCCCACCGTGGGCGACGGTGACCCGCACACCCAGATCACCCCCGACGTGCTGCGGCCGCCGACCGCGGTCGACGTGCTGACCCGGATGGTCGGCTACGACGGGTCGCAGCAGTCGGCGACCACCACCGCCCGCACCCTCACCGACCCCACCCAGGTGTTGCACCACGCCGCCGCCGCCTACGACGACGCCCTCGGCGTCGCCGCCGAAACCGTCCTCGGCACGGCGGTTCTTCAGCGGATCGACACCGCCGCCGAGACGGTGCACCCCGGGCTCACCGGGGCCCCCGCTTACCCGACGCTGCGGGCGCACCTCGCGGTGCTCACCCTCACCGGGGCCGACCCCGAGCGGGTGCTGCGCGCCGCCGCCGGCGGGCACGAGCTGGGATCAGCGACCGACCCCGCTGCCGTCCTGGACTGGCGCCTGGACCCCACCGGCCAGCACTCCAGCACCCCCGGGCCCCTGCCGTGGCTGCCCGCCATCCCCACCGCCCTCGCCACCGACCCGACATGGGGTCCCTACCTGGCTGCCCGCCGCCAGCAGGTGAGCACCAGCGCAGCGCAGGTCGCCGCGGAAGTCGCGGTGGTGACCCCCACCACCGCCCCCCGGTGGGCGCGCCCCCTGGTGGGGGAGGACGTCGGGGAGGACGTCGGGGAGGACCGGGCCCTGCTCACCGACCTGGCGGTGTGGCGGGCCGCGACGGGGGTTGACGCTGCCGACCGGCGGCCCACCGGCCCTGAGGCCTTCCGGGTCGCCGAGCAACGCCAGCAGCGTGCGCTGGACGACCGGGCACTGGCCGTCCTCGGGGACCCGGACGGTGCCGCCGCCCGGTGGGCGCCCCTGGTGCAGACCTTGGAACCGCGGGTGCTCATCGACCCGTACTGGCCGGTGCTGGCCGACCGGATGGCCGCCGCGGAGCGGGCCGGCATCGATATCGGGGCCCTGGCCGTCACCGCGACCGGGTTGCGCCCGCTGCCCGACGAGCTGCCCGCCGCGGCCCTGTGGTGGCGCCTGGCCCAGCACCTGGCCCCCTCGGTCGTCGAGGCCGCCGCCACCCACCCGGCCCGAACCCTGCGCCCGGACTGGACCCCCACCCTCACCACGATCCTGGGGCAGAACCTGGCTCAGCGGGTCCTCGCCGATCCCGCGTGGCCGGTGCTGGTCACCGCCGTCGACGCCGCCACCCACGCGGGGTGGACCGCCCCCGACGTCCTGTCCACCGCCACCGAGCTGCTGTGCTCAGCCACCGACACCGACGCCCCCCGTGTGCGGGCCGGGGAGCTCACCACCGCACTCGTGTGGCGGGTCGAAGCCCTCCTGGCCAGCCCCGACAGCGACACCGAGCACCTCATCGAGCCCGAGGAACAGGACTGGGACAACGGCTACGACCCCGCCCCCGAAAACGCCGCCCCCGACGACGCCCACACCGTCCTCGACCACCTCCATGACGGCCACGACGGCGTCATCGACCAGGTCGAGGGCCTGGCCGACACCGGTGCGCTCACCGTGCCCGACGTCGGAGACGGTGACCGGCTGTTGGCGCTGCTGGGCACGGAGCCGCCGGCCGGCAACCTCGACGACGTCGTCGGGCTCGAGCCCACCGGTTTCGGGGTGGCGGTCGATGACCGCGCGGTCGGTGAGACCGCGGCGGACTGGGACGGGGCGCTGCTGCTCGAGCTGCCCTACACCAACCTGCCCGCCGCAGACCAGGTCACCCAGATCAGCGCCGACCTGCAGGCGGCCCGAGACGCGATGCGCAGCGCCCGCCACCAGCTGCTCACCGACACCTCCCCGCACCTGCAGGCGGTGATGCCGATGCTCATCGCGATGCGCACCCGGGCCGACGAGCTGCGCCCCCTGGCTGCCCTGGACGCTGCCGCGCACGAGCTGTGGATCGAAGCCGAACACGAGATGGAAGCCGCCGAGCACACCGCCGCCACGCTGCAGCGCGCGCTCGCCGCAGCGACCGCGGGGACGGGTGTTGTGTCGGCCGACGACCTGGGCCCGCAGCTGACCACCGCCGGTGACCTCGTGGCCTACACCCGCCAAGAGGTGACCGTCTGCCGAGCAGGGTGGGACACCGCCCACGGTGCACTGCTCGCTGCCGCCGGCCCCGAGGGTGTCATCACCGGCACCGACGTCGACCAGGCCCGACTGAGCGCCGACGCCCTCGACACCCACGCGCTCACCGGGCGCCGGGAGACCGTCCAAGCGCTGGAAGGGGCCCTGGTCCGGGCGGAGAGCCGAGTCGCTCACCAGCACGCCCGCTCCGAGCTCGCGCTCCTCGCAGCCCCGCCGCGGTCGGCCACCGCCACCGCTGCGCCGCAGGGGCCCGCGGCCACCACAGTCGTGGCCGACGCTCCCCCCAGCGGTGAGGACCACCCCGCGGTGGCAGCCTCGACGATCACCGCACCCACCGCCGTCCCGTTGGTCGCTGCTGCGGCTCACCAGGACCCGGCTGTGGCGACGCGGCCGGTGGAGACCAGAGCGGGCCCGGTGCAGCCGGGGTGGCGGCGACTGCTCGGTCCGCGGCCCACCAACCCGGTGCAGGCGGCGCACTGGGAGCAGACGGTGGCCGTGGTCACCGCCTACCGGGCCACCTACAACGTCACCAGCACCAACCCGCTGACCCCGCTGGGCTCGGCGCCGACCGCGGGCTCGGACCAGGCGCCCGTCTACCGGGCTGTCACCAAGCAGTGGAGGACCACCATGACCAGCACCGACCCCACCCCCGGGACGGGGGACAGCCCAAGCGCCGTCGCGGCCCGGCTCGCCGAGGTCGAGCGCCGCCTGGCGCACCTGCGGGAGCGGCGGGAGGCCCGCCGTGACCACGCCGAGGACACCGTGGCGTCGCAGGACGGGATCACCGACGAGCACGGCTTCGGCCACGACACCGGGCACAACGCAGCCGAGCAGAACCGTCGGTCCGGCATGGGCTACTAGCCCCGTGAACAGTCGTCGGTGGCTAACCGGGGTGTTGGTGGGACGTAGAGCGGGGTCCCGCACAGCGAGGAGCCCCGCATGGCCCGTCGAGGCCGCACCACCCCGAGCGACGACGACCAGATGTCGCTGGACTTCCTGTGGGGAGCCGCCGACAGCCCCGACGAGCACCAGGCCGGCGAGCACCAGGCCGACGAGAGCAACGACCGCACGGAGCACAACGAGCAGCAGGTCATCGGGACCCCGGTGGCGGGGACGCAGACAGGAGAGACCGATGAGCGTGATCTACACCGAGACGGTGCGCCGCTACTTCACCGAGCACCGCCCCCTGGCCACGGAGGCGTTGGGGACACCGCAGGAGACGGAGGACTATTTCCGGCAGCTGGGGGCGCAGATCGAGGAGCAGGTGCAGCAGAGCGAGGACCAGATCGCCGGGCCCGCCCCGGTGGGGGAGACCTACCTGGAGCACGTGGGTCGGCTGCGGATGGCCCGGGCACAAGCCCAGGAGATCGCCCTGGCCGACCTGCTCTACAGCACCCCACCGGAGAACGACGACGAGGAGACCTCCCCAAGGGGCCTGGAGCTGCTGCAGATCCATCGGGAGATGATCGAGGAGAGGGCCCAGCTCAACGAGCAGCTGGACCGGGAGCTCCACGAAGAGATGGCCACCCGGACCGGGTAGCGCACCAAGCCCCGCGGGCCTGGATCGACACCCAGGACGACGTCGCCGAGAACCTGGACGCCGCCGAGGACGTCGTTGAGGCGGACGCCGGGGACGGCGACGACGGGGGGCTGGAGAGGGTGCGGCGGGCGTTGGCCCTCGCGCAGACCGGAGTGCCCGCCGCCGACGCCGGTCGTGTCGACCCCGACCGGCCGGGGCAGGCCCTGAAGTGGCACCCGCACCGGTCGCAGCCGTCGGTGCCGTCGGGCCCACGGGCCCGCGTCGAGGCCAACCTGGCCGCCCTGCGCACCCTGGCCGAGCTGCAGGCCGGTGAGCAGCCGGCCACGAAGGATCAGCAGCGGGTGCTGGCTGGGTGGTCCTCCTGGGGTGCGGTCCCGAAGGTGTTCGACGAGAGCGACCCCGCCTGGGCCGGGGCCCGCTCCGAGCTGCGGGACCTGCTCAGCGAGCAGGAGTGGTCGGCGGCGTCGCGGACCACGATCAACGCCCACTACACCGACCCGGCCATCGTCTCGTCGATGTGGGCGAACCTAGTGGCGCTGGGTTTCACCGATGGGCAGGTCCTTGAGCCGGGCTGCGGGTCGGGGACCTTCCTCGGTTTGGCCCCCACCCCGCTGTGGTCGCGGGGGCTGATCGGGGTGGAGCTGGATCCCACCACCGCCGCGATCGCCGCCCACCTGTACCCGAACGCGGACATCCGGGCGGAGTCCTTCGCCGATACCCGCCTGCCCGAGGGCAGCGTCGACGCGGTCATCGGGAACGTGCCCTTCGCCAACGTTGCCCTGCACGACCCGGTGCACAACCCCGCGGGGCTCGTCATGCACAACCACTTCATCGTGAAGTCCCTGGCCCTGACCCGCCCGGGGGGCACGGTCATGGTCCTGACCAGCCGCTACACCATGGACGCCCAGAACCCGGCCGCCCGCCGGGCCATCGCCGACCAAGCGGTGCTGCTGGGGGCGCTGCGCCTGCCGAATGGTGCCCACCAGCGCACCGCCGGCACCGACGTCGTCACCGACCTGCTCGTCCTGCGGCGCCGCGACGGCACCGAGACCGGGCCCGGACCGGACTGGGAGACCTCCACCCCGGTCAACCTGGGCGCGGGTACCGCCCCGGTGGACACCTATTTCGTGGTGCACCCCGAGCATGTGCTGGGCGTTCTCGGCTCCGAGGCCGGCCGTTACGCCAGCGGCGAGGTCACCGTCACCGCACACGACGACCGGTGTGGCATGGCCCTGGGCCGGGGCCTGGGCCAGATCACCACCGGCGCCGTCGCCGCTGGGCTGGGTCACCGGCCCCGCGACCTGACCGACACCGAGCGGGGGGTCACCGCCCGGGTGGGTGGCCGCGCGGACCGCTTCGTCGGCCACTTCGCCACCACAGGGGCCGGGTTCGCCGTGCGCCGCCCGACCGGGGTTGACGAGGTCGTGGTGGTGCCCCGCTCCCAGCAGACCGAGCTCCGCGCCCTGATGGGTCTGCGGGACGGGGTGGTGGCCGTCCTGGAGGCGGAGGCCGCCACCGTGCAGGACACCTCGGAGCTGCGGGCGCTGCGCAGCACCCTGGCCGCCGCCTACAGCGGTTACGTCACCGGGTTCGGGCCGCTGAACCGGGTCGGGCAGCGGCGCACCGGGCGGGTCGACGCCGACACCGGGGCGGAGCGGATGGCGCAGGTCCGGCCACCGGTGATGCGGCTGTTCGCCTCCGACCCGTTCGCCGCCACCGTGCGGGCCCTGGAGGTGTTCGACGCCCAGACCCAGACCGCGGTCGGGGCCGCGATCCTGTCCCAGCGGGTGGTGGCCCCCCGCACCCCGAGGCTGGGGGCCGACACCCCCGCCGACGCCGCGGCGATCTGTTTGGACACCCACGCCGAGCTGCGCCTGGGCGAGGTCGCTCGCCTCCTCGGCGTCGACCCCGCCACCGCGCGGGAGCAGCTGCGCGGGTTGGCCTTCGACGACCCGGAGACCGGTCGGCTGCTGCCGGTCGCGGAGTACCTGTCGGGCAACGTCCGCACCCGCCTGGCCGCGGCCACCGAGGCCTCACGGGAGGCCGTAGCCGCCGGGGGAGAGGACCCGTGGGCGGGCAACGTCGCCGCCCTGACCGAGGTGGTGCCGGTGGATCTGGTGCCCGGGGACATCGACGCCCGCCTCGGGGCGGCGTGGATCGGCGCCGCCGACGTGCAGACGTTCCTGCGGGAAACCCTGCAGGACCGGTCGGTGACGGTGGTGCACACCGTGGGCGCGGACTGGGTGGTCACCGGGGGACGCTCGGGGGTGCTGGCCACCGCCGAGTGGGGCACCGACCGGCTCCCGGCCACGCAGCTCGCGCAGTCGCTGCTCAAGCAGGCGCCGATCAGGGTGAGCGACGAGCAGGAGGACGGCAGCCGGGTGTTCAATCCGACCGCGACTGCCGCCGCCCAGGAGAAGGCCACCGCCTTGGGGGAGAAATTCTCGGAGTGGGTGTGGGAGGACCCGGCGCGGGCGCACCGGCTGGCCCGCACTTACAACGACAGGTTCAACGCGATCGCGTTGCGCCACTACGACACCGACCACATGTCGCTGCCCGGGCTGGCCTCGTCGTGGACCCCGCGCCCGCACCAGCTGTCCGCGGTGGCCCGGATGGTCGCCGAACCCAACGCGGGCCTGTTCCACGAGGTGGGGGCGGGCAAGACCGCGGAGATGGCCATGGGGGTGATGGAGCTGCGCCGCCTCGGGCTGGTGCGCAAGCCCGCGATCGTGGTCCCCAACCACATGCTCGACCAATTTTCGGGGGAGTTCCTGCAGCTCTACCCGCAGGCCCGGGTGCTGGCCGCCGGCAGTGACGACCTCGGCCGGGGACAAGCGCCGCGACTTCGTCGCCCGCGCCATCACCGGGGAGTGGGACGCGGTGATCATGACCCGGACCGCGTTCAAGCGCCTCGACGTCTCCCACGACACCGTCCGGGCCTACCAGGCCGCCGAGCAGGGGGCCCACCGCGCCGCCCTCACCCGGCTCATGGGCACCCCTGAGGCCGGCATGACCGTGAAGCGGTTGGAGAAGCTGCTGCTCGCCCGGGAGGAGAAGCTCAAGGCCAAGCTCGACAAGGTCACGGACCCAGGGGTCACTTTCGAGCAGACCGGCATCGACTACCTCGTGGTGGATGAGCTGCACGACTACAAGAACCTCGCCACCCCCTCGAACATGCGCGACGCCGCGATCGAGGGCTCCGAGCGGGCCCAGGACCTGCACATGAAGGTCAGCTACCTCCGCGAGAAGCACAATGGGCGGGCGATGACCGGGGCCACGGCCACCCCCATCGCCAACTCCATCACCGAGGCCTACGTCATGCAGCGCTACCTGCGCCCGGACCTGCTCACCGCGGCGGGCGTGAACGACTTCGATACCTGGGCCGCGACGTTCGGCACCACCGTCTCGGAGATGGAGATGAGCCCCGACGGGGGCTCGTGGCGGATGAAGACCCGCTTCGCGAAGTTCCGCAACGTCCCGGAGTTCCTGCGGATCTGGCACGTCGCGGCCGATGTGAAGACCGCCGAGGACCTGAACCTGCCCACCCCCGACCTCGCGGTGCGCGCCGACGGGCAGCGCGCCCCGGAGACGGTGGTCATCGCCCCCAGCGAAGCCCAGGCCGTGTTCGTCACCTCCCTGGGGGAGCGGGCCGAAGCCGTCCGCAACGGCACGGTGGAGCCCACCGAGGACAACATGCTCAAGATCAGCTCGGAGGGGCGGGCGGCGGCGTTGGACCTGCGGCTGCTGCCCCACGTCGTGGCCGCATGCGCCGAGAGCACCGACCCGACCCTGCTCGAGGTCGACGGCCCCACCAAGCTCGAGGTGGCCGCCGACCGCATCCACACCATCTGGGCCGCGAACACCGACCGGATCTACACCGCGCCCAACGGGCAACCGCACCCCCGCCCCGGGGCGCTGCAGCTGGTGTTCAGTGACCTCGGCACCCCCCGCCAGGGCTGGAACGCCTACGACGAGCTGCGCGACCTGCTCACGACCCGCGGTGTCCCCACTGAGCAGGTCGCGTTCATCCACTCCGCCCGCAACGACAGAGAGAAGACCCAGCTGTTCGACGCCGCCCGCACCGGCGCCGTCCAGGTCCTCCTCGGGTCGACGGCGAAGATGGGGGTGGGCACCAACGTGCAGGCCCGTGCCGTGGCCCTGCATCACCTCGACTGCCCGTGGCGCCCGGCGGACCTGTCCCAGCGCGACGGCCGGGTCATCCGCCAGGGCAACCAGAACCCCGAGGTGCAGGTGATCCGCTACGTCACCGAGGCCACCTTCGACACCTACTCCTGGCAGACCGTCGAGCGGAAGGCACGCTTCATCGCCCAGGTCATGAAGGGGCGCCTGGACTCCCGGGAGATTGAGGACATCGGCGACGCCGCCCTGTCCTACTCCGAGGTCAAGGCCCTCGCGTCGGGGGACCCGCTCGTGCTGGAGAAAGCCGAGGCCGACAACACCCTCGCCGGGCTAGAACGGCTGCGCCGAGCGCACACCCAGTCCCAGACCAACCTGCGCCACCAAGTCCGCACCCGCACCACCCAGCTGGGGATGCTCGACGCCCAGGTCGGTCCGCTGCAGGAGGCCATCGCCCGCCGCACCCCCACCAAGGGCGAGCTGTTCGTTGCCCGCGTCGGCTCCACCACCTACGACGAGCGGGCCGCCGCCGCGGTCGCGTTCGCCCACCTCATCGCTCCGACCGTGGCCCAGCACAACGGGCGGGTCCCCGCCCTGGTCGGGACCGTCGCCGAGATCGGCGGCTTCCACGCCATCGCCATGGTCGAGGAGACCCGCCAGGGCAACGTCGCCTCGGTGACGTTCACCGGGTGCCCCGCCCGCCCGGTCACCTACACCGCCCGCGACCTCGCCGAGCCCGGTCCCGGGCTCATCGTGCGCCTGGAGAACTCCCTCACCGCATTGGATCGCACCCTCGTCGACGTCCACGCCGACATCGCCGCCACCGCCCAAGAGCTGCAGCGGGCTCAGGCGCGGGTCGGTGCCTCCTTCGACAAGGCCGACCAGCTGGTCGCGGCCCGCACCCGCCGCGACGAGATCGCCGAGCGGATGGCCCCCACCCCCGAAGTGGCCGCCGGCATCCCCGCGTGGGTGAGCGCCCTCGGGCCCCGGCCCGCCACCGAACCGCAGGCCCAGCAGTGGGACACCACCGTGTCCATGGTCGGGGCCTACCGGGCGCAGTACCCGGTGCCCGACACCGCGCTGCAGCAGCCGCTGGGGCCGGCCCCCACCCAGGGCAGCGACCAGGCCGCTGCGTTCCTCGCCTGCTACCGGCAGTGGGCGCGCACCGCCCCCGACGCCGCCGCCCAACAACCAGCCCCAAGAACCGTGCGAACGGCCCGGGCCACAACCACCCCGCCCGAGGCGACAGCGTCAGGCCAGGACGGGATCACCGACGCGCACGGCTTCGGCCACGGCACCGGTTACGTCGACCGCCACCGCCGCGACCGCGGCCTCAGCTCCGGCTACTGACCACCGCACAGAGGAGACCCCCATGACGGCCACCGCCCACCTCGAGCACGAACCACCCGCCCCCAGCCCCCCGGCCGGGCCAGGGACCCCCGTGCTCGAGGTGGGCGACCTCGTGGAGGACCCCCGCACCGACGTCGAAGCGCTGTGCCTGTGCGCGCTGCTGTGGGCCCCCGCCCCGGCCGTGGCGACCGTCACCGAGCTACTGCAGGCCGCCGACTTCTACGACCCCACCTACGGGGACCTGTTCACCGCTCTGGCCGTGCAGGTGCACGCTGGTCGACCTCACGATCCCGCCAGCATCGCCGCTGCCCTGACCGACACCGGGCGGGCCGTCGGCCGCCACGGCACCCAGCTCACCCGGGCCCTCGCCCGGGCCACCACCGCTGGCGCCGCCCCCGAGGCCGCCAGGCACTACGCACTCGCCGTGGCCACCGCCGCCTACCGGCGCGGTTTTAACACCGCCGCCACCGCCCTCACCCAAGCCGCGCAGCAGCTGCCCACCAACGACCTGTTCGACCACCTGGTGACCATCGGACGGGAACGGCGCACCGCCACCACCCGCCTACGGCAGCTCCGGGGCACCCTCGACCCCCTACAGCCCGTCGCGTCGGCGACCGCCCGTCCCTGGGCGACGTAGACGAATCACGAGCCGTCAGCACCACGCTTGGTTGCTGCCGGTTGCAGTGCCGGGCACCCCGCACCGGGTACATCCGCGACAACTTTGGGCCCTCCGGGGTCGACCCCACGCACGTCGGACCACTTCCACTGACGTCCCGGTCGACCACGTGGCCCACCAAGGCCACGTGAAGCAAGACCGCGGGGCCGTGGTGGCGGACCTACTTCACCGCGAGGACGTCGACGGTCCTGATGTCGGGGTCGGCGGCGAGCAGGTCGGGCCCGACCTGGCCCAGCGCGGCGGGGATCTGACCGTTGAGGTGCGCCTGCCTGCCGTCCTCACCCTCGAACGTGTCGAAGATGCCGTACGTGGTGTCGCTGATCTTGAACGCGTACCAGGTGACGGTGCCCTCCTCGGCGACCGCGAGCTCGCGGCCCTGCTGCAGGAAGGCGGCGAGCTCGTCGCCCTTGCCGGGCTTGGCCTCGAGCAGGGCAAGCAGTCCTCGGTCGACGCCCATCGACGTGTCCTCTCCTCCGTCCGCAGCACGGGAGGCGCTACGGCGTCCGTCACCGTAAGCCGACAGGCCCCTCGCACCCGCGAGTGCGGTGAACCCGGCGCAAAACAACGCGCCGACCCGGCACCCCTTGCGCTGCGCTTCACCTGGTCGCGCAGATCCTGGAGCCCCTCAGGGCACGACTCCCGGTTCCGCACCGGGCGGGCTGATCTCCGTATGAGGATCGGTGACCGGTCAGCGATCCCCGGGTGTCAGGGCGAACTCGGCGCGGCGGTCCGCCGGCACGAGGTCCAGGTAGGCCGGGTGCCGCTGGATGTAGCTGCGGATGAACTGGCAGTAGGGCAGCACCAAACCGCCTGCGTCACGGACGGCGTCCAACGCGCTGCTGGCCAGGGCCGAGCCGATGCCCTGCCCTTCGAAGCGCGGCCCCACGACGGTGTGCGTGAACGCGACGGAACCGTCCTCGGAGCGGTACTCGGCGTACCCAGCGATGTCGTCAGCGACGAAGATCTCGAAGCGGTGAGCCTGGGTGTTGTCTACGACGCGCTTCTCGCTCATGTGGCCAGTCCTTCTGGGGTCGGGTTGTCATGTCGGGCACTGCCGTCAGGTTCGGGTGCGGACAGGCGCTCGAGGACGCTGGAGGTGACGCTGCGCAGCGTCTTGACCTGCGTGGCGCTCAGGCCGTCGAACACCAGCTGCCGGACGGTGTCCGCGTGCGCGGGTGCGGCCTGCTCGATCGCCCGGCGCCCGGCGGCGCTGAGGACGACGAAAGCTCCACGCCGGTCTGATTCGCAGTGCTCGCGGGAGATGAGCCCGCGCTTCTGCATGCGCGCGAGGTGGTGCGACAGGCGGCTCTGCTCCCAGTGCAGACGATGGCGGCGGTATAGGCCTGACGGGCGCATCGGGCCTTCAGCCGAGCGTGGCCATTGTGCGGGCAAAACCCGCCGAGTGCATACGTGTGGGCCCAGGTCGGGCCGGTGCGGCGATGCCGCGGGTTGTCACGAGGAGATGAGCAGCTCGTGCGCCACAACAACGCACGTGCAGGCGCTGTCGACGTCCTCGCAGCGCACCAGGGCCAGGGTGTGACGCGCGACGTGGAGGTCGACGCAGCCGGGCTCGGTGCACTCCACGGCCATGTCGACGTGCACCACGAGCGACCCGTGGCAGTGGTCGAGCTCGGCTGAGCAGTCAAAGCAGGTGGTGTTCATGGTGACCTCACGTCGGTGGTGAATGACACCGGTGTTGTTACCACGGACGTCCGACAAGAACGGGGATGCGGACGGGTCCGTGTCGATCTCAGCCTGCAGTGGACTTCCTCGCGGGGGCCTTCTTCGCGGGGGCCTTCTTCGCCGCCGTCTTCGAGGCAGGCGCCTTCGCTGAGGCCTTTTTCGCCACGCTCGTGGCCGCGGTGTTCGCTGGGGCCTTCGTTGCCGCGCTTGCCGGGGCCTTCTTCGGTGCAGGCTTCGTCGCTGAGGTCTTGGTGTCTACCGTCTTCTTCGCCGTCTTCGTGGTCGGCGCCTTCTTCCCTATCGAGGTGTCCTGGGCGGTCGAGGCTTCGCGGTGGCGCTGGCTGGCCTCGATGCTGGCGGTGAGCGCGGACATGAGGTCGACGATGGTGCCGCCGGTGTCCTTGTCGGCCGGTCGGGAGACAGCGTCCTTGCCAGCCGCCTTGCGGGCGATGAGCTCCTCGAGCTGCTGCCGGTAGGTGTCCTGGAACTGGCGGGGGTCGAACACATCCTCGGCCATGGAGTCGATGAGGGAGCCCGCCATGGCCAGCTCGGCGTCCCGCACCGTTGGCGCGTCCTCGCGGAGGAACGCGAAGTCCGGCGCCCGGACCTCGTCCGGCCACAGCATGGTGGAGAGCACCAGGCAGTCGGCGTGCACGCGAAGCAGGGCGAGCGACTCCCGCTGGCGCAGGGCGATCTTCGCCACCGCGACGTGCCCGGACTTGTGCAGTGCGTCGCGCAGCAGCAGGTAGGGCTTGATGCCGCCCTTCTGCGGCTCCAGGTAGTAGGTCTTGTCGAAGTAGATGGGGTCCACGGCCTCCAGGGGCACGAACTCCAGCACGTCAACCAGCTTGGCGCTGGGCACCTGCAGGGATGCAAAATCGTCGTCGGTGACCAGCACCGTCGAACCGTCGGCAGTCTCGTGGCCCTTGGCGATGTCCCGGTAGGGGACCTCGGCACCGTCGACCGAGCACACCCGCTTGGTCTGCACCCGCCCGCCGTCCTCGGCGTGCACCTGGTGGAAGGAGACGCTCCGGTTCTCCGTGGCCGCGTACAGGTTCACCGGGATGGACACCAGACCGAACGAGACCGCGCCCTTCCACGTCGTCCGCATCGGCATGGCCTGCACCTCCTGGGCGAACTGGTGTCGTTTGTTGGTTGGCGAATCTACGACAGTTCGCAGTCCGGGGGCAGAACGTCGCGGGCGGCCCCGGGCGGCCCACTCGTCGATGGTGTGCCATCGGAACCCGAAACCTGGAGCCCGGAGTGCGTCGGCCTGGGCTGCGGGGTGTCGGCCTCTGCACCCATCTCGGACGAGGGCGAGAAGGTACCACCGCGCGGCTGGCCGGCCCTACGGTCAGTCAGTGCTCAGGGCACGCACAGGGTGGCGCCCCGGCGTTGTCCGACGAATGCTCAGTACTAGCCCCCGGGCGTCGCGTCGGTCTGGACAAGGGCCCTTCGCCCCAGCAGGGACAGCACCCTGACACCCAGCCCGACCCCACCACCTGGGCCGACTGCGCTGCGCAGACCCCCGCTGCAGGCCACCGACGGTGGTGTGCCAGCGTTGCTGCAGGGCGAGGGGTGAGGACCCACCCCGCCAGCAGCACGAGGTGCAGCAGGTACAGCCACAGAACGCTGGCGACGACCCCGCCCACCACGGTCAACCCACCGAACGGCGCCCCCGGGGGCAGGGGCAGCGGGTAGAGCAGCGCCGGGGTGAGCAGGATCAGGGGCAGGACCGCTAGCCGTCCCCGCCAGCTGGTTCCCAAGTCCTGCCCACCGGAGGCGTGCTGGCCCTGCAGCCGCAGCAGTACCCGCCGCAGTCCTTCGCCATAGACGGTGACGGGCACCAGGGCCAGCACGATACCGGTGGGGTGCAGGTTAAGCCGAGCGCGCACCAATCCGTCGACCACCGCAGGGGCGCCCAGTGTGGCCGGCAGCGCGTGGAACAGGCCGTCCGCGAGCACAGTCACACGATCCGGCGAGCTCACAGCGGCGGTGAGGGCGACCGCGACGAGAGCCAGGGGGATCAGGGCGACTCCACCGAAGAAGGTCAGGGCGGCGGCGAGCACCATGATGTCGCGGCCGCGTAAGCGCTGGCGTGCCAAGAGGGCGACAGTCCGCGTGGCCTGGGCGGCGCGGTAACCCCGTGCGCGGTGCGGGCGGTTCAGGTGTGGTGTCGGTCGCCGATGGGCCCGGAGCGCAGGAGCTTGCGGAGCAGGTCGCTACGGGTGCGGGGACGCAGGGGCGGGCTGGGGGTACTAGCCCCGGAGAGGGCCCCGGCCAGGGTCTCGTTGAGGGCGGTGTGGGCGTCGGTGCGCGGCGCCCACCCGAGGAGCTGGCGGGCGCGGGTGGTGTCCATCTGGGGAACGGAGAACCCGAGGTCGACCCACCCCGGTTCCAGGGCCTGCACCCGGGCCCGCCAGGTAAGCCCAACGAGCGTGCTGAGGATCTTGGCGGGCACGTGCACCGGGTGGGCACCGAATGCGGCGGCGATGTCGTCGCGGTCCAGGGGTGGCTCCGCAGCCAGGTTAAACGCCCCACCCACGGGGGTGCGCAGGGCCCGCAGGATGGCGTCGGCGACGTCGTCGGCGTGGACGACGGGGATGAGCAGGCGCCGGTCGACCGGGAGGACCTTGAGCAGGCGCAGGGCCGCCGCGGGCAGGTAGCCGGGCAGCCCGTAGCGCAGCAGCCCGCTGGCGGCATCGCGCTGCAGCACGAAACCGGGACGCAACCGGGTGACCGTGGGCCGGCCCCCGCTGCGGGCTTCGAGGGCGTCGACATGCGTTCGGCAGCGGCCTTGTGCTGGCTGTAGGGGGAGGTGGGGACACCGTCGACGGGATAGGTCTCGTCGACCCGGGAACGGTCGACCGCGGGGGAGTAGGCCCCGACCGAGGACATGTGTACCAGGTGCGGCACCCCGGTCAGCTCGACGGCCCGGATGACGGCCTGGGTGCCACCGAGGGCAGTGCGGCGCAGGTAGTCGACATCTCGGGTGGGTTGGAAGCCCCACGCCAGGTGCACCACCGCGTCCACCCCGGTCATGAGCGGTGCGAGCTCGTCGGCGCCCTGGGGTCTGGCGAGGTCGAACTCGTACCAGGTGACCCCGTCGTAGGGGGCGGTGGACGGTGGTTTCCTGCGGACCACCCCGGTGACCCGGTGGCCGGGGTCATCAGCAGCCAGGGCCCGGAGCAGGGCAGTGCCGATGTTCCCGGTGGCACCGGTGATCAGCACCCGCAACGGACCTGTGGACGGAGCGGGGGTCGGTTCGGTCATCGGTGTCCCTCCCTGGGGTTGCAGTTGATCGGTGTGCGGCAATGGCTCATGCGTCGAGGACGGGATTCGGCGTTGATGTCGATGCCGAACTCGTGCAGTGATCGG
>JAABUP010001375.1_pt1 | contig 50954 bp, 54 predicted proteins | sample 5559201 | NCBI WGS metagenome assembly JAABUP01 (sample SAMN10711887, study PRJNA513373) | rock metagenome | isolation source: Antarctica rocks | place: Antarctica | reverse complement strand
TATCGTAATTTGGTATGGGTACTTTGCCGATTCAAGGACTTGGCCAAACACAGAATATGCTCATCCGTTTCTTCAACAGTACTCTGTTTTATGTTACTGCTTGAATGAGAAAGTCAGGCCAAGCTTTTGGTCCGAACACTGAAAGCCTCTCGACCTTTGAAGTGGGGAAATTCCAGCGCCATTAATCTCAGTCATGGCTGGCCTACTAGCGACAGAAAATGACTCAAGCCACACCACTCACAAATGGGTGCCATACTGATAAAAGAGCATACCGCACAATCAACTGCAACGACTTTTAGCGACTCCAGATCGGACGTATAGAAACACTCTTTGTCTTCTCATCCATGACATGCCTCTTCACGCGAATGGAGTTGGTGTTTCAGGCTTTGAGCATTGAGCAGACTTTTCAGGCTCTCGAAAGGGCATAATCCACACTTGAATTGGAATCAGAAGTTGCCTCTCTCGACCATCAAATTGGATATAAGCGTTGACGGCTGGCTCTCAGTGGGCAAAGAATTGGTGGCTAAGTTCACCCTCCAACTGAACAAAATCCCCAGGTGAACCTCCTCAATATCTTCGTGAGCCTTGATTGTGACGATTTCTGCGCATGAACTTGAAGTGCTTATCAAGGTAAATGACTTTCACACCAAAGATTTCTGCAGCCTCTGGCTTTTTACAAAGTTGTAGATCCCTTGAGTCCCTTAACCAGACCTTGAATCAAGCCCCCGAATTAGTGGATTCCCAATTCCGGCTACTCAGCACCATGAGGCTATCCATTTGGGGCAGAAGTGAGCGGACTTGTGCTGCCTGACAATGAGCAATGGAATTGTAGGAGGCGAGCATCTGATGCATTCGTCTCCACGCAAGGTACTTCGTGGTTGAGAAAGCACTAGCCTCACTAGCGTTTGGCGTTCTGGTCTGCCGAGGTTGGCTTGGGAGGCGTCGACTCCCAAATGCAACTCGGGCTTCGCCAAACCTCTCTCTGGTCGATTATCTACTTCTTTTCCTGCTTCTTGGGAATCTTGTAGATAACTCGCGTTGAAGTCATCACCATGTCTGCTTTCTCCAAAGCATTAAGGCCATTAGCCAGAGCCGCTTCTCGCCCCTCTCCACAATGCCTTCGTTTCAGCTCTCAGTCTCACCAACGGTATTGTTTGCTTTGACCTATTTCGTAATGACGCAAGTTCCTCACTGACTGAGCCGAGTAGTCTCCGTACTCTCTCTACCACAGCATCTCGTCGGCAGGCAGATGCCATCGACATTTCCTCCGTTCCTCCGACCCCGATAACCCATCTCTCGGATACAGAGGCCCTTATGGCTGATTCCATTCGCAAATTTGCTACAGAGACCGTGCTGCCCAAAGTCCGGGAGATGGATGAAGCAGAATCAATGGATCCAGCCTTAGTCGAACAACTCTTTGAGCAAGGGCTGATGGGAATCGAGATACCTGAGGAATACGGGGGAGCAGGTATGAATTTCACCGCTGGAATTGTTGGTATCGAGGAGTTAGCACGAGTGGATCCGAGCGTGAGCGTCCTGGTGGACGTTCATAATACGTTAGTGAACACGGCTATCCTAAAATACGGAACTGCAGAGTCGAAACGAAAGTGGCTCCCAAGACTCGCGACAGAGACTGTTGGATCATTCTGCCTTTCGGAACCAGCATCTGGCTCCGATGCGTTTGCCCTTAAAACCAAAGCCCAAAAGACAGCGGACGGCTACCGAATAAATGGATCAAAGATGTGGATCACCAATTCGGTCGAAGCAGATTTGTTCGTTGTCTTCGCTAATTTGGATCCTGGCAAAGGTTATAAAGGCATAACAGCTTTTGTTGTCGAAAAGAGCGCCAAGGGGTTTTCGATAGCCAAAAAGGAGAAAAAGCTAGGGATAAGAGCGAGCAGCACCTGCGTCATCAATTTTGATGATGTAGAAATTCCGAAGGATCAATTACTGGGCGAAGAAGGTCAAGGCTACAAGTACGCTATTGGATTATTGAACGAAGGTAGAATAGGTATTGCCGCACAGATGACCGGGCTGGCGCTGGGAGCGTGGGAAAACGCGGCCAAATATGTGTGGAACGATCGCAAGCAATTCAACCAGCTTGTTGGAGAGTTCCAGGGTATGCAGCATCAGCTCGCTCAAGCGTATACCGAAATCAGCGCCGCCCGGGCACTCGTGTATAATGCTTCGAGGAAGAAAGAAGCAGGTCTCGACTTTGTTCAGGATGCCGCCATGGCCAAGCTCTATGCTTCGCAGGTGGCTGGGCGAGTGAGCGGCCAGGCGATCGAATGGATGGGCGGTATGGGATTCGTAAGAGAGGGCATTGCAGAGAAAATGTTTCGGGACAGTAAGATCGGGGCGATCTATGAAGGGACCAGTAATATTCAATTGCAGACCATTGCAAGATTACTGCAAAAGGAGTACACTCAATAACAATCGAAGATTAGAAGAGACATTTTCAAGCCCTTGTTCACCGAGACCTTCCATCACCATTGCTCCTTACTTATCATGGATTATCGGGTGAGCTACGTAAAAGACAACTTGGTCTGCAGAATAGAATCGTCCAAGTCAGACGCCATGCAAGCAAACGGAACTCGTTGTCGTGTTCGAGACTTCCGCCTCGAGTGCGTACCCATAGTTTGAAGTTGACCTGTCAATAAAGCTACGGAATTCATTGGCCTCGGATTCCGTGCCATGTCAAAAGATGTGCGTTATCTATATGGTATCATGATTCTATGAAATACCAAGCAGCTCCTTTTACTGTGCTTGAACGCTCCACATGTGCTGCTGCCCACAACACGTGCGAACGGGGACGAGAGCATCGTCCCACACGTGGTGTCCTCAGCCATTGCATCCAACTCTCCCAATCAATTCCTTCCTATCACGTGATCCAGGGACTCTGATCCGACCTGTGCCCCTTTGGAAAAGGCCCGTCTGACGTTGAGGCGCCGGCTCACTGCCAGACGCTCGAGCTTTACCGTAGGGCGAGTGTGCCACTTTGCCCTGTGGGATACTCTCCTTGCCGTCCGCTTCCTCTTTGAACTTCGTCTCCTCCTGTGCTTCTTCTTCTTCTTCTTCCTCCTCCTCCTCTTCGTCGCTGCTCCGGGTATCATTCACCCCTCCACCTTTCACCATGCTTAAAGCCACCTTGATGATCATGCCAAACCACACGATACTCAGCACCTGAAGCATGAACAGCAGACCCAAAAACACCCACTTCACGTTCATATCGAGACAGATGGTGCCGTTCTGGTCGAGAAATGGTTCGGCATAACGCCATCTGCTGCCCAACTTATTGGCATCCGTCTCCAACTCTTCTGTCGCGGCCGCATAACAAGCGAAAGGCATTACGCGCGGGACGTCACGATATATGGACCAGCAAAGATAATTGTAGATGCCGTGACGGGCTACGAGCCAGGTACCTAGAAAGACGATAAACATGGTATTGCAAGCGGTCTCGAAGTCGGAGTATTTGAGCAGCTTTGCCAACTAATTTCCCAGTCAGTCCTCTTCCCAAATTGGGCGAGATTCATATGCCTTGGTGATCTCGACATTTTGCATAGCGCTTACATACTGGTAACAAAAAGTCTACCACATCCATTATCACCAACACAACATTGCCAACCTTCGTCCAGCGATAGGCGTACGCGACGTACATCAAAAAGCTAGTGACGACGTGGTGGAGAAACATTTGCCTGTAGTCCTTCCGCCTTTTCTCCAGGTTGATGGCCAAAAGCTGTTGCAACCAAAAGGAAAGCTGGACTAGGTAGTACCACTTCAGCTCGCCGGATATTTGGCGAGAGGGCCAGGTCGACCAGAGCTCTTCGAAATTCAGCCAGTAAGAGGAGGTCATCAGAAGATGCTGAATATGCGATGTTAGCCATCTTGCTTGCTTAGGAAAGCCATTGGGGCGGCCCACCATGCCCACTGAGAAGGAAGTTCCCGAGTAAAGCAATAGAAAACCTTGCTCTGCAAACCGCATGCATCTTTTACGCGAAACAAGGCTAAGATACGTGACCAATTGGTAAATGCCCTCAATGGCAGTTGCCCTTATGGCGGTCATCAAGACCAGCCAACCCAGAACGAAGAGCGCATCCTCGGCTCCTTGCAGGTACCACCCCTCGCCATTGGGGTACGGCAACTGGTAGAGGAGCTCTGTGTGCCTTCTGGCCGGGGGAAATAATGAGTGTATAGCGACCAAGGCAAAGATCAACGACCAAGACACAGCTGTGTAACAATCAGCCAGCCTCTCGACGGCCTACGGGAAGGGACAAAAACCGATTTGCTTTCTTATAGTCCAATTGGCGAACAGATGCTGGTGGCGAGGAGCCATTATTACAAGTCCACCTGCGTAAACTGCTCAGGATAGCGACAGAACACTGCTAGCAGCAGTAATGGCCCACAATGGAGTGCTGTAGGGGAAAAGGAATATTGTTCGTTGAGAACACCAATGTCCCCAAAGGATGGGGGCTCAAAATAGCGGTAAAAGGAGGCTAATTTAGGCGAGAAGACGGGGCCTAGGCTGCTGATCCCCTTGGCTGTCTAATGGCCACTTTAGGTGACAGAGTCCAAAAAGAGATTCTGGTGAATTACTTGTATGTTACACGGTACATCTGTCGTTCGAAAGGTTACCGGATTTTCAATGGCGAAGCACTCCTTTTCCGCTAGCATTCGACCTTGGGGAAGGCCCTCAGCTGCTTCAAGGTGAGGACAGAGGGGCCCATTTGAAACCTCAACCCCAGAGCCTCAATTCTTCCTCATTGCACTCCCGACGTTGAAACGTGAGAAGGCCTGGCTCGCTGTATCTACCACAAAACAACTTACACTGAGGCAGGTAATTGCAGCCTCCAATCGTGACGAGCTTCTATTCAATGGAGGCTCCCATGAATCCTCGGCTTTTGCAGCCTGACAAGATTGTCTTGCAAAATCTCCTGCGCGATATCCGAATCAACAAGAAGTCCACAGATCAGGATGATCAGTCTTCAATGCGTGCCTTGGACGAGCTCCACGATGAGCCTACCGTCTTTACCAATTGGGACCTAAAAGACCTGCCGTCAGGCCAAAGGCTTGCAGCACGTTTTCTCCGCTCTTACACATCTTGGGCTCAGGGCATCGTGCGCAACCCCGTCGATGTCGTCTTCCTTACGCATATACTCCTTTACCTGAGTACGTCGGTGCCCAGTGCTGTGTTTCTTTACTGTCACTTTACGTGGATCCATGCCGTCATGCACGTTTTTCTGCAGTTGTCCTATTGCGGCTCGTTCACCTTGATGCTCCATAACCACATTCATAACAATGGTCTGCTGAAGAGGCAATATGCTTGGTTTGACACCGCTTGGCCATATATTCTGGAGCCTCTGATGGGCCATACTTGGGACTCATATTACTACCACCATGTCAAACATCACCATGTCGAGGGCAATGGTCCCGAAGACTTGTCCTCGACCATCCGATACCAACGGGACGAAGTAACGGAGTTCCTCAAGTATGTCGGTCGCTTCGTTGCCTTCATTTGGATTGAATTGCCTCTGTACTTTCTTAGGAAGCGCAAACCGGTACTCGCTGTGAAATCTGCTGCCAGCGAGCTTACTGCAATGCTTTTCATCTACATTCTAGCCCACAAGAGCTTCTACCCAACTCTCTTTGTTCTCATCATTCCTTTCTTTTTGATGCGCATTGGTCTTATGGTGGGCAATTACGGCCAGCATGCGCTCGTCGACGACATCGACCCTGCGTCGGACTTTCGCTCCAGTATCACCCTCATTGATGTGCCTGTGAGTCGTTTCCCCCTTCCATACATGCAGCTTTTGGTGGTCAGCTGATTATCACAAACATCATAGAGCAACCGACACTGTTTCAATGACGGATGGCATACCTCACACCATCTCAATCCTTTGCGTCACTGGAAGGATCATCCGCGAGCCTTCCTCAAGGCCAAGAAAGAATACACTAGTGGGAGAGCGCTCGTCTTCCAGAATATCGACTACCTGATGATGACGTTCCGGATCCTGCGCAAGGACTACCTCTACCTGGCCGGCTGTATGGTCCCAATTGGAGACCAAATTGGGATGTCAAAGCAGGAGCTTGCAGACATGTTGCGGACTAAAACAAGAAAATTCTCCGCGGAGGAAATTGAAGAAAAGTATTACAAGGGGCGGAAGACGCAGAGGGAAGCGAAGAAGAAAGATGATCTATACATTTCTAAGCTCTAAATCGTTGCCTGAAAGATGATGTCTACCGTCTTGTTACGAATATCCTTCGGTTTGTTAACGTCTGTCCGTGATATTACCACATTCGCAAATTTGATGCTGCCCAGTCAACGCCAAAGCGCGCGTGGATTTCACTTTACTGAATGTTGTGGTGTGGGACTGTTGGTACTGTCAAAGCTCCCCACGGAGCCACGATTGCGCCATAAGCCCCGCAGTCGCCCAAGCTTCTTTTTAGCCGTCTCACGTTCTCGTTCTCCTGGTCATCGAATTGAAGATGCTTCCCTGTGCACAGTAGCAACGTTCATTCTGTTGAAGATGTCTTTCCATTCCATCCCAATCCTTGACCTTTCCCTTGCTCAAACCGAAAGCACCAAACCAGCTTTTCTCGAGTGCCTTCGGAATGCGCTTCTCGACATAGGGTTTCTTTACATTAAGAATACGGGTATCGAAGACTCGCTGATCCAAAATGTCATTGAGCAAGGGAAAGCCTTCTTTGACCTCCCGGAGGAGAAGAAGCTGGAGGTTCAAATGAAAAATAAGCCTAGCTTTCTTGGTAAGTGCTCGTGTACAGCCTAGCCGCTGCTGACATCACAATGACTGACGGTGAAGATCAGGTTACAACAAACTTGGTAATGAGATTACAGCACTCCAAACCGACTGGCGTGAGCAAATCGACCTTTCCACTTCTCATCCTCTTCCTAGAACCAGCTCCCCTCGCTACCACAATCTTCTATCCCCAAACCAATGGCCTGACCCCTCTTTTCTACCTGGTTTCCGCCCTGCCTATGAGACTTATATCACCCTCATGTCAAACATTTCCATCAAGTTCACTTCTTTAATCGCGGAAGCTTTGCATCTCCCCTCATCAGCCTTCGACCGTTTCTTCGATGAGAACCAGCAACACAAGCTCAAAATCGTGAAGTACCCCGACACATCCTCGCTTCCCGCTTCGAACCATAATCAAGGCGTAGGGCCCCACAAGGACTCAATGCTTACGTCCTACCTCCTTCAGGTGCCACCGCACAAGGGACTCCAGGCGCAGAATCTCAACGGAGATTGGGTCGACTGTCCGCCGATACCGTCTACACTCGTAGTGGCCATCGGGCAAGGTCTTGAGGCGCTCACACATGGCGTTTGCAAGAGCACCACGCATCGCGTACTATCGCCTCAAGCGGGACTGGGCGCCCGCCTCAGCGTGCCTTTTTTCCAGGGGGTAAGTTATGACGCTACGTTCGAGAGCGTGGATATCCCCGCCGAGATATTGACCATGCGAGACGAGCGACTCACAGCTAGGGGAGGCAAGAGGGTCGACGATGTTGAATTTACGTTCACGAAAGGACGGTGGGGCCATTTGGGTGAGGCGACGCTGGTGAACAGGGTCAAAAGTCATGTGGATGTGGGGGAGCGGTGGTATCCGGACATCTTGCAGCAGATCCGAGAGGAGCAGGCTGCCACTCAGGGCAAGACCAACGCCGATGGTTTGGCTGGACCGGGAGCTACAAACGTTGAACAGCAGAATGATGGTGCGGGCGTGTCAAGTACCGGAAATGCAATACGAGCGCATTGAGGCGAGGATCACCATGCGGCGCCAATAACAGCTGGGTGGAGGGGGTGCGGGGGCATCCGAGGACTGAGGTGGACTTTGGACATTGGAACAAGTATCGAAGCGCCAACATCAGATCCGGCAGTGGGACCTGATGTCAAGCCAAGACGTTGTGATTGTGCCAACGCCTCCCTTCATCGGCGGCAACGTAATTCGCTTCACTTGATGTATGCGTCAAGGAACATGAGGCTGAATCAATTGCAGGCTCACGCAGCCACAACCTGGGGGAATGACAGAAAGATGACACGAATCGATGATGCCAATAATATACATACGCTCCACCCCAGGCTATGCTATTTTATCAAATGGAGACGCCAAGTAGAGTACATGGTTCGCTACCAGCGCCATGCTGAGTCCTTGCTTCCCATGCTTTTGTATAATTTGGAATGTACGAGATGTCGAATGACTTTCTCGTTATTGTGACCCACAGGCTATGCTACGTTGATCACGAGCGCGAGATACCACCTTTTACGGTAGGGTAGGGATACCGCTCAGTAAGATCTTCGATCTTGGGTATCAGGTCCACAATGCGAAACGGCTTGGAGATAACATCGTCCTGAGATGAAATTGTTAGCATGTTGCTGTTCCAACGGCTGCTTTTAATTTGAGAAACTTACCATGCCGACATCCATTGCGGTGTCAATCTGCTCACTGCGTGCGTTGGCAGTCACCGCAACGATAGGCACGTGACTCGTCACGTCTCCCTTTCTCTCCAATTTGCGTATCTCTTTCGTACACGTCAAGCCATCCATGATCGGCATCTCCTGGTCCATCAGTATGACACTGATTTCCAGGCCATCGCGTTCCATGCCTGTCCAGAACGTGGATTCCTTCAAGCGATCGAGACATTCGACGCCATGATTGGCAACATGGACCACACAGCCCATATTGCGGAGTTGCTTGCCCAAGACTTTTTGATTCACGAGGTTGTCCTCTACAATGAGGACCTTGAGAGGACCTGTAGGACCCGATCTCTGAGGCAAAGAGGTATTCGAGGTCTGTGAGGTTTCGGAGCCCTGGCGTGGTACTTTAAGATTGGCACGGAAGGCATGTTTGCCTGCTGATGACTTGCGAGCGCTCGGTGGGGGGAATGTATTCACTTCATCTTCAGGCTTTATCGATCTCCGAGCTTTAATATAAAAGGCAAAAGTACTCCCTTCTCCCGCTTTTGAAGTCACACCGATCTCGCCTCCCTGCAACTCGACAAGTTCGCGAGAAATGAATAGTCCGAGACCTGAGCCCCCGTACTGTACATGCGTTCTGGGACTGGCTTGAGAGAATCGGAGGAAAAGCAGCTTCTTCTCATCCTCGCTGAGGCCTCGGCCAGTGTCTTGTACTGCGAAATGAAGGTAGATTTTCTCGCCAGTGCCCCAATCGCTGCTTTTGGTGAGGTCTTTCCTTTTCGATCTCGGGGGAAAGTACGAGACAATATTACCATCTTTAGCAGGACGCTCTAGAGATGCTCCCATTGTGACGTTAATGACGCGTTTTTCTTGAGTGGTGGTGAATTTGATTGCGTTTGTTGTAAGATTAATAAGGACCTGTAAAAGCCGTGATGGATCTAGCTTCACCCATTCTACGCCCAATTTTGCGATGGAGCTGTCCACCTTGAAATTCAAGTTGATGTCTGCTGTATGCACCTCACCGTCAAACATCTTCAACGCCTGTTGAACCACCGTTTTTGGCATGATGTCGCATGGCGTGACCAACAATAACGCAGAGTCCAGTTTTGATAATGTCAGGATATCGTCCACAATCCGTTTCTGATGTTGAGCACAGAGAACTATAATTCCAGACGCGTCAATGGCATTCTTCACCAGGTCTCTTGTCAACTCCTGCGGGAAATTATTCGTCTGGAGTTGGGTCATTGATGTTGTAATTTCATCTGCGCATTGCAGAATGGCGCTCAGAGGGTTGCGCATCTCGTGGCTTGTGATATCGACAAAGTTTTCTTGTTGACGCTTCATTTCTACTGCTTCTTCCATTCTTCTTTTCTCAAAGTACTCTGCCCACTTCTGCTGGCTGATGTCCGTAATGCTGCCATAGATGACCTTGACCTTTCCATCTTTGTCCTTCTCTGGAAATGCACTCGCGAGTACCCAAGTGTCTCCCTTGTTTCCGTTTTGATCGATCCAAATTCTTTTGAAACGAAATTCCGTGTTCAGGGCTATGCCGTTCTTATAGAGATCGGACCACTGCTGTCTTAGTGTCCCTTGGTCTTCCTCCTTGACTGAATCCATCCATTCATCTGTACCCTCAAGGCCCTTGGGCACGTTCGATATCTCGTACCATTTGTCATTGATGTATGTAAGCTTCCCTTTGGAATCGGCAATGAAAATCCCGACAGGTGCAAATTCGGCCATTCGAGTGAATTTGGTCTCGCTTTCTACAGCTTCTTGGGTTCGTATTGCTAATTGTTCTGACAACTCAATCCGATCTTGTGCTGCAAGCCGAGCAGCTCTCCGACCTCTTGCGATCTCCTCTTCAAAAAGCACAACTGAAGCCATGGCCGTCGCGAGCTGCCTGCTCAGAAGCTGTACATAAAGGCTATAATCGTCGTCATAGGGTCTTCGAGGATTCAAGCCCATCACGAGAAACCCCAAGGTGGCGTCACCACCAGTGAGATGGACAGGACAGCAGACGGCAGCGGTACACGGGTCACCAAACCCACGCGGTTCGATCCCTTCAAGTAGTTCTTCATTGAGGGTGCCATCCTCTGTGGACAAAAGTATTGGTCGGTCGCCCTTGATGGCTTCGCGGAACACCTGTGCAAAATACTCGGCTCCGTTTTTAAGATCTACTTGCGGCGCTGCTGCGGGATGGCCTGCAGGTATGCCAAGCGAGCCTTCGAGGACGCATTGCTTTACGCCCATATTGCTATTAGAGTGCATGGACGACGAGTCACTGTCCAGGTCTTCTGTGATGGAATACAGTAGGACAAAAGGAGAGTCGTATTCGTTGTACTCCAGTCCCTTTAAACATTGCTGCCAAAAGGTCTTCAGGTCTCGTGCTGACGCTGTCTTCTCACCACATTCTCGAAGTGTCAACATCCGTCGCTCTGCAACTTTTCGTCGTGTCTTTTCAAAAGCTGGATTGTAGAGGCCAACAACAGACCCATCTGTACCAACAAGGGGTATGATTGACCAAGAAAAGTAGGTTTCCTCGAGACGTCCCTCGTCGAATGCCCTCTGAATGAATAGGCAATCATCGTCCTTCATGGTTGCTTGACCAGTCGTAGCGGCGACACGAAAGACCTCCTCTATTGAATCCCAGATCTCTGCCCATGCCTCCCGATAACTCTGGCCCATCAAACGAGGATGTTTCTGGCCAGCAAGGAGGATGTATGCTTCATTGTATATCGCAGTTAATTCCGGTCCCCAATACATGGCTGCAGGATGTGGGCTTGCCATGATCAGATTACACATGCTTCGAAGTTCTGCTGGCCAATGTTCAATCGGTCCCAGCGGCGTCGATGCCCAGTCAATACTCCTTGCAAATTGGATGTGGCGAGGCAATGCGGGTGAGTTGGGTAGCCGAGTCCAGTCAAAGAACCCTGGCTCGGTTTGGGGATAGATTTGCAAGTGATCTATATCTCCGGCACTGGCAGCTCGATAGATCGCTTCGGAACTACGTGACCCGAGAGGTGATCCTGCTCCCATGCCTGCCCACGACCCTTGACTCGGCGTGCGTTCACCATATTCGAATCGTCCTCCATTCTTGGGACCTTTTTGGGAACCGTCTTCTGATCGACCCTTTGCCTGACGAGTCTCCATACTTGTGCGTTGCTCCTCGGTTGACAGGACGGCATCAGCGTTGCCAAAGTAATCTTGAGGCTCCTCTTCAATCGATCCCACCTTTCCAGCCGCGAAAGAATCGTTCTCTTTCCCTCCGAACGATGAGCTAGATGGGAACCCCATGGACGGCGAATGAGAACTCAGGTTAGCTTTGGACGAAGCAGGACTCGCCTTGATCACTCGGAATCGTTTCCTCAGAGAGGCACTGGTCCAAGTATGTCCAGCATAGAAGAAAGAAGGCAGAGCAACTTCCAGCGACTCATGATCCTTGACATAGCTCATCGACCAAGCCTTGAAATCCGAAAACACCATGGTGGCCGTCAGTCCTGGGGACTCTTGTCCTGCTCTACCCGTGATCAAGTCGAGGATAGGCCCCGAAGCTCGTAGCGAGGCGTTTGCGAATGTCACCTTGAGAGGTCCCGGCTCGTAATTGACTTGATCCGCCAGATCAAGTACGAACGTGGGGCGCTCATCTTGCTCCAATAACTCGAGCACACCCGCCTGGTCCAGACTGCTGAGGCCATCCGCCTTGTCTCCACTCTCCGGCGATTTCGACTTGCTTGAATGACTTAGAAAAGTGCGAACACTGCCACTCGGTGTACGCTGACCTGAAGGACGTGACGGACTGCCCACACTCATGGATCCTCGAGCCAACTTCAATGTTCTGACCCCTCCGCCATCCTCCTTGCTAACCTTGCCCAGCATTCTCGCCCCGGCGTCGGAACTGGACAGACGATAGGGTAAGCTCGGCCGCTGACCCGGCGGATTGGAGAAGAACAGAGGTCTCTTTGGGGACCTATCCTCGGAAGCACTCAGACCGAGCTTCTGGCGCGACCGGTGCCGTCGGTCGGTTTTCTTCGACGGAGGCGGACCGCCGGCGGTTGACAGGTGCGGCGATACTCTCGACGACGCACGCTTCTTGCTCCCCACGACCGACGTTCCGTAGACTAGATGCAATCGCTCACTCTGGCGGTTCACCGGCCATGGCGCGCGTTGCGGTGGGCTGGCAGCTTCGGAGGTGGGATGCTTCGCATTCGCAGGCTTGGGTAAGGTTTGGTTATTGGGGGACCGGGGATGGGGTTTGGTGTTGTTCGAGTCTCTGGGCCGCTTGCCGAGGGTGGGGGAAGGAGGGTCGGGGGCTTGGTTTTCATCAGTCGAGGGCGCGCTGTCGATGGACCGGAAAACATTCATAGAGCCTGCGGCGACAGCATTTGGGCATTTGGAGCGCGGTCATCAAGGCCAGTAAAAGTGCGGGCTCATTCTGGTCGCGCCGGCGGAAGGAATCGCCCCACGATCATATAGTCTGGAAAAACGAGGGTAAGAAGATGAGCGGGAGTAGATGAGGGAGGGAGGGAAGCGGAATGGGAATGGGAACAAGAGGGAGACTGAACGATTGTGAAGGAGCGAATCCCAAGTGTCGGTAGAATACTACCAGTGCTACCAGTAAACCAGGTAGGGGCAGAATAAGGCAGTCAACGGGCGAGGGTGGAGTCGAGGCAGGGAAGGCCGAGCGATGCTCCTCGTCCCGTTGAACACAGACCACCGACCGCAACATCTACCGGACCTTACTCTCATTCTACTGGGGGGGATTTAGGGAGTTCAGGGAGGTGGTGCCGAGAGCGGTTGAGGCGCACACGGTGTGATGTGACGTAGGAAGCCCTACTGAGCCTTCTTTCACCCGCCGACCCCTGCCCCAAAGCAGCAGTCTACCCACCGAAGCCATCTACATTATGATACTCATGAATGTGCGAGTGGCAGGTCATTGAATCGTTCTCGCCATCATCATCATCATTATCGTATCAACACCGAACATCAAAGCCTCCTGCCTCTGCCTCTGTCCTATCGATATTCCCACGTACTCTACCTCCGAGGACTGGCGATCTCAGCCAAGGCTGTCTCCGTCTCATGTCCATTGTCACAGAGAGGCCGCCGCAATCGTGCGTGCCAAGCACCTCCGCCCTCAGCCGCACTCCGGGTCAGCTCACCCGGTCGCAACTGACAGTCTGTCACCAGTGACACCGCACTAGTCCTACCTACACCACGCCCATAGAATTCAAAATCTTCAACTCGTTGTTGTACTCTCTGTACTCTATGACAGGTCCCCGCCATCACTGGACTACCCTATCGACAGTGTCAAGATGCCTGGCCTCACGCCATCCCTCGCTCTCATCCTCTCCACTATCGCCCTGCTTGCCTTCTTCGCGGCCCCCGCAGTAGCGTTTGGGGCAGGGAACATTGGTGAGTAGGTGCCGTGGAATCGACACGGGGCCAGTGTTGATGGACGGTCCCAGCATCGATTGCCCGCATCGAGGGTACCAATTGGCGTCATGGCGATATCGAGGACACCCTTCTCAACCTCCTCATGTCCCGCGCGGCCGGCGGCAAGAAGTTTGGCAAACTGGACGTGAAGAGAGTCTACTTTGGCAACTGGCTGCGCGACTACAGCCAGGCCGTGGATGTCGGCACCGTCAAATATGTGAGCGCCGAAGCCATTCGCATCATCCTGTGGGTGCTGGGCTTCATGAGTTTTGGGTATGGGACCAAGGAGTTCGAAGTCACCATGGACCGTTTGGGTTGCTACAGGTCTGTTGCCCAATCCAAATGAGTGTGGCTCGTTCTGAATGATGAGTCAGACCAGAGGAACATATAGACAATCCCAAAGATGTAGGTCAAAGATCTTCATGTGGTCTTCATGGACCCATAGATGTGGATCCTACCGTCGGAAAGGACCTCTAACGTGCAACTAGTACGCTGACAATCTGGATGCTCGCCAATACGATCGAAGACTTCGAGGACCCGTGGACGAACGTAGGGAGCTGGCCGTTGATCCTCAGACAGGTTCGTTGCAAGCTTTGAATGCCAAACCCCAGCTAATGTGTGCAGGCCTCAAAAACTACATTGCCACCGAGAACATTGGCATTGCAACATCTGCAGGCCTGGTCCGCAATCTTTTTGGCCGAAGTATCCAGCTTGGCCGACAATATGCCCGAAGTCGGAATCAAGCGGATCTGTACGAGGCTCTGCGTCTTCTAGGCACCGGATGCCATTGGTATGTCCCTTCAAAATTCGCACCACAGACCCGTTTCACGAACACCAACCCCTCGAACCCGTCTTGAAGCTCCAATCGGATTTCAAAGAGGGCTCCTGCTAATTTGAATTCCTTCTCAGTCTAGAGGATTTCTCTGCTCACTCAAATTATACAGAGCTCGCCCTGATAGAGCTGGGGGAACGGAACGTCTTCCCCCACGTCGGGCGACGCACGCAGATCGAGCTCCCTGGAGCTTACCAGCCGGTGTATCCTATCATCACTGGCACGTTCGGCGGTGTTGATTTTTTGCATTCTGTGATGGGGGAGTTCTCGGACAAGGCCACACAGTCCGAAATCCAAGAGCTAGAGGGTACTATGCAGTCCAGCGGTCAGAGTGACACTAGTCTGTTGCAGGATATCCTCAACCAAGTGCCTAGTGGTCTATTTGGAGGTCAAGATCAGGCGGGCAAAGTAGACGAGCTTCAAGCTAATGCTACAGCCGCTCAGATGCAGAATACTCGAATCTCACCTCGACAGCCTGAGGAATGGACTAGACAGCTAGATCAGATTCAACGGCAGATCTACCCCATCATTGAGTGGCACGACGAGATGATGAAATCTATCACTGAGGCCATTGAAAAGATTCCTATTCTTCCAGCTCTGATTGAACAACTCGAAGGTAATCATGGTCGAATCGCCATTATGATAACAAAGCTAAAGAAGAGTAGAGCAACTGAATAAGTTCGTCTTCTCGCTGCTCGCTCCCTTTGTCGTTCCTATCATCAATCAGGTAGGCGAGCCCTGAAATCAGCCGCATTTCTTTACCCAGACTGGGGCTAGAGATCCAATTCAATGGAAGCTGTTTTTTTTGGTGTAGACATATCTTTCCAATAAAACTTCGTCCTTGAATTGATATGAAGAGCGCTGAAAGTTTTTCTACAGGTCAAGACAGAACTCAATACTGGATCATCAGAGATCATCCAAAGCAGTAAGGAGAAGCAGCTCATCGTATTTCATGACGACAGCTCGACGGATCCCACCCACTCAATGCTATCCAAAGACCATTTCTCCAATATTCTTAATGAGCCTGCCGGAAAGGTAGCAAGCCAGGTTCTAAAGTGGGTAGTACCACAGCTCATAGCATGCTGGGATGACGAGAGAATCGACGTCAATCGCACTTTAACCCGCATTGTCAATGGAGTATTCCACCATCCCACCCTTCGCGAGTACGGAAATGACGGAGCTGTGGACGGTAGACGCCTGATGTTTGGCGTCGTGGAGCAATGGTGGGGATCCAAGGATGAACAGGACAGGCAGATTATGCGCAGCCAACTCAGTCGTGACGGTGTGGAGCAAGGTAGGAATCATAAGCCAGGAGTGCAGGATTCTGGGCACGGCTGCTGTAAGCCTCTTGGCATGCCCACAGTGAAGACTGCCCAGAGCTCTGGGGCCAGTGGTGGGCTGGGGAGCATTGCCGGTGGTCTTGTCGGAGGTCTCGCTGGTGGAGCTGTCCTCGGTGAGATCGGCTCTGCTCTTGCGGGACAATCGCAATATGATGCCGGCTTCAAGTCTGGCGGGATGGGCAAATTCGTGGAGGAAGGGGTTGGAGGCGGTGTTCTAGGGGCTGTGGTTGGTGGTATAGGGGGCGAGCTTCTCGGAGGCGACTTCTCTGGCTCAAGCGCCAAGAAACAGTCGTATCAGAACCAGCAGTACGAGGCGGACGGATCTTACACTCAGTCCTACAGTGAGACTGGTTTCAGCCAGCCACAATACGGACAACAACAGCGCTACGGGCAAGCCGAATACAGCGAAACGGCGTTCGTAGAGGGTGGTCAGCGCCAACAGTATCAGCGATATGAGCAAGATGACAATCAAGGTCGTGCAGGATATGGTGAGCAGGTTATCCTGGAATCACGACCTACGTACGGTGGTGGCTATGAGGAAACTACTGAGACGCGATTTGAAAGACCAGGGGGGCAGTGGGAATCGGAAGTACGTGTGGAGGGTCGAGAGTCTGCTGCTGGAGAGTTTTACGAAGAGACCAAGCGCTTCTCTGGCAGTGGAGGATACGGAGAGGAGAGGATCGTAAACGAAGAGGTCGATGGGGGCTACGGGTATGGACAACGGAGACAACAGTACGAAGGAGAACAATCCGGGCCGGCTTCTGGCGGGTACGGGGAACGAACTGAGTATCAGACGGAAGAACAGACGTACCAAAGCGGAGGCGGCTACGGTGGTGGGAGAGAAGAGTTTGCCGAAGAAGAACGGGTAGAGGAATATGACGATGGGGGTCGTGGTGGCTATGAAGAGCGCACTGAATACGAAGAAGAGAGATACGATAATGATGGACGTCACTAAACGCCAGAGATGTTAGAACCAGACAGCTTGCGTGTGCAAATGACCAAAAGTTTATGAGTCGATGTGTGTCTCCGCAGATGTTGCCGCTGTGCCATAATTGAAAGGGGGTAGAGTATGTATCAGCTTGACGGGGAAGGAAGAACAGTCTCCAAACACCACGTATTTGGAAGCGATCAATTTAAACGGCCCAAGATGCTAACGGCGAGGTTCATCCACACCCGCTCCATTTACGATGAGAGTACTATCATGTATTTGACCCCTGAAAATTGGAAGCGGTACTCCGAGCCACATTTTACGGGAAATGAGTTCTCTTAGCATAGGATCACTTAACAGCCCCAGGAAGTAGATTGGATCATGTTTGTCCTTGAGTGCGACGCTCAACAAATCAGGTTTGAAAACCCCATGAGGACTAGCGGCATCTGGATTTGAATGCGGTTGTTGGCTTCCATCTTGTCTTGCCACGTCCAACAAAACCAGTTTCATTGTCTTCAATGTGAATCTCACCATACGATCAGTGTCACAAGTGCCTTCAGAACGCTACTGTCGATTGGGAGTTTTTGCATGTCAGAGGTTTGGCTCCTATGCAGATCCGACATACAATGGACCTGAGCCAAACAGTGGCTGTTTTGCAGGAAATTCCTGCGAAACTCATTGACTTGTAGGATACCCCGTGTAGTCCTAGGTGTAACCTATTGGCGTTGTACTGTGATTGGTAGAGTGGCAGGTCATTCTCTACGTCGCTTTCCAGTCAAATGCGGGCTCCGCCATTGGGTGTCTGCGACGCTATTTACTGGGAGCCTATTGCGCTGCTTGGGGACTGCATCTCGTCACGAATGAGCATGCAAATCCACTGAAGCTCCGGCGACGAAGTGAAGCCAGCAAGGAAGCGAAGGCACTCCATTTTCGTGGTTCCAGGCACATCTTTTGAACCCTCTACCATGGTTCGACCTCACCAGCTTTGGGCTTCTGGATCCTAACAACTTTGTCACAGTTGAGAATGCAAAGAGGATCGAAAGCTTGCTTCATCTGCGATTTTCTTAGGCATTCTTCAACCTTTAATGGGTAAGAGACAGTGCTCACCTTTCTCATGAGATCTACGGTAGATTCACCCAACTCGTGCGCAAGGTAATCTCGCTTTATGAGACCAACCCCGTGCTCACCGGTTACGGTACCCTCCATGTCAACCGCACGCTTGACCATTCGATGGACGACCTGTTCTGCGGTTCTGCGCTCTTTGTCGTTGAATAGCAGGATTGCGTGGAAATTGCCGTCTCCAACATGACCCACCATGGCTGCTAAAAGGCCACTGCTGGCCATGTCTTCCTTGGTTTGTTCGATGATATCGGGCAGTCGGCTGATGGGGACTGCTACATCCGTGGTCCATACGTGATCGCTATCATCTCGGCGCTTGGCCATCACACTCCAGAGGGCCTCCTTCCTGGCGCTCCATAGCTCTGCCGCTTCATCTTCGTCTTTTGCAAAATCAAAGCTTTTGCTGCCCTTGCCTTTAGCGAGCTTTTGCACAAGCCCAATCGATTCCTTGACCGCCGATTGCGTGCCAGAAAACTTAAAGAAGAGAGTCGGCACTTCACTCCAGTTCCTACTGGTTGAGCCACTTTCGTTGATACATCGCATTTGGACGTCATCAAGTATTTCAACCGCCGCTATTGGAATTCCCTCGCTTACAACTCTGGATACACATTCAGCTGCCTCTCGAATGGTACCAAAGGTAGTGACGGCAACACTCTCGCTCTTGGGCTTGACGGTGACTTTTAACGTTGCTTCTGTGACCAGTCCTAACGTACCCTCGCTTCCAATGAACATACGTGTAAGGTCATAACCAGCGCTGCTCTTGCGGGGTCGCTGCCTAGTCTTTATAATGGTCCCGTCTGCCAAAACAACAGTCAAGCTGATCACCCACTCCCTCATTGTCCCGTAACGATAGGCATTGGTCCCCGAACAGCCTGTACCGACCATACCACCGATCATAGCACCCGGACCTGGGTCAGGAGGGAAGAAGAGACCCTCCTTTGCGAGCTCCTCATTGAGTGACTCCCATCCAAGCGCAGGTTGAACGACGACGTCGAGATCATCTTTGTGCAGGGTCAGGATCTGGTCCATTCGACCGAAGTCTATGCAAATGCCACCTCGAGTAGCCGAAAAATGGCCTTCCAAGCTTGTGCCGCCTGAATAGCCGGTCACGGGGATTTTGCGTGCGTGACAGACCTTCATAATCTCACTGACCTCTTGGGTGGTCGAGGGTGAGACGATCATGAATGGCCGTTCGCTATCCTTTGTAGTGTACGATGACCAATCGGATCCAGAGTGTGACTGAAGATCACTTTCCTTTGTAGATACATTCTCTTGACCAATTATCGATACCATATCCGTCCAACAAGCCTCGAGTTTCATCGGCGCAGTATTGTGTTTTGGGCCGTCCTTCGGCATAGAGCCCAATGGTGCAGTAGACAGTGGTGATAGTGCTTTGGGTCTCTTCGACCCGAGAGAGAAAGCTACCAAGCATGAAAATGTGATCGCTACTTAGAGTCAGCCCATTGGCTCTACCAGTACTGGTGATTGCTTACCGAAGCAGAAAGCGGAGTTACGAGCGAAGGGAGTCATGGGTGTCATATCGGCGAAGCGAGCTTCAGCTTCACGCTGACGCTTGATTCTCCTTGCTATGCTCTCGTACAATTGTCCTTGAAACGACTTTTTCCCTTCTTCGAACCGTCGAGGCGAATTATGGAAAGGACGTGCACCGCCAATTGGAAATCTCCTTGGACAGTGCTGCAGTGCATTCGCTCGCCTCAGGCAGCGCAGCAGCGCAGAGGAGGGACAGAAATTTGCCGCAGACATCTTCAGCAGTTACATTGAATAAGCAATAGCAAAAACCGATTTATTACAAGGTCAGTAGCATGCTTTGAATGAACAGACAAAACGTAGGCGTTCGGGAACAGCGGCCTCGGCCTTGGCGTTGGCCGCTGACCTCAAAGTTTTGAGGCTTGAGCCTGGAGGATTTGGTAACCTACATAGCTAATGCGAATCCTAACTTTTCTCTATAGCTTGTGTTCATTCACTAATAAGCATGTGCAGTGTCGGTAATGAAAGACTTGTTCATTTAAAATTATCTACGTCGTCTTCAACCCCTTGGCCTGCGTGTTTCTGTATTTATGATTGTCAACAGCCTCGGAAGCAAAGCAAGCATTAGTACTCCGTTTTTGCTTTGAAGTTGCTGCGAGTCGTTCGAAATGTCTGAAGCTCGCAATCCTATAAAACCTGGCTATTATGGCTATCCTGAGGCAAAGGAGGGGCCAAAAACAACATACTCAAACACGCCAGCCTCTAATCCTGTGCTGCGAGGCGTTCCCTTGGTCATTGCAGGTTCGGCGTACGTCAGGCAATTGTGACCATTTTCGTATTCTAACATGATGTAGTGTTGCACATTTGGGGCTTGTCTCGAGCTTCTTGTGGAGCAATGCGGGCTTCAGCTCATTACGAAAATTGAGACTGGGTGAATACGATCCTCGTTACGACCCGGCGGTAATCCCTCCCAATGACAAGGGAGATGTCAGTGATCGTCCGTTGAGCGGTTCCAGCCCACCATACGCAACATCTATTCCGCATCCAAACCGGCACTACAGCATAGCCGACTACCACTCCGCGTTCCAAGAGGGCAGGTTGACGCCGGTTGCAGTAGCTGAAGTGTTGCTGACCCTCTCGAACTCTCCCGAGCACAAGGCCGCCTTCTTGAGTGTCAAAGGGGATCAGGTTCTCTTGGCGGCTAAGGCATCCACCAAGAGATACCAAGAAGGCAAAGCAATAGGGCCGATGGACGGTCTTCCAATTGCTGTAAAGGGTATGTAACTCCTGCTTCATTAGTCCTTAGCCACTCCAGACCGTCATGGTACTACTACTGGCGGTTACTCAACTACCTCCCGATTTGTCCTGTAGTCGTCACTTGAACTTGGCTCGCAAATTCGTCCGATCCTCGCAAAACCATTCCCTCAGAATGCGATATCAATGTTGATTAGTATTTTAGATGAGGTCGACCTTCAAGGCCACCAAAAATCTTTAGGATCATCTAGGGACTTCACTGGTCCAAAGGACACCACGAGTTGGTGCGTACAAAAGTGGGAAGATGCGGGAGCTGTGATAATAGGCAAACTCAACATGCACGAGCTGGGTCTAGGTACGAGATCTTCGATCCATGCCCCTTGGCTTCTTTCGTCCGAACATTGAACTCATCGGTTCCTCAGATACCTCAAACAATAATCCGACGAAAGGAACCCCCTTGAACCCTCATAACTCTCACTATTATACCGGGGGGTCTTCTGGAGGCTCAGCTTACGCCGTAGCCGCTGGTCTTTTCCCATTTACCCTTGGTGCAGATGGTGGGGGCTCCATCCGCATTCCTTCCTCGTATTGTGGTATATACGGCCTAAAGCCCAGCCATGGTCGCATATCTGGTTCACCAACTACCGGTCTCGCGTCATCATGCGGAGTTCTTGGGCCCATGGCGTCCAACATGGCGGATCTAGAATATGCATATCGTATCATGGCGAAACCCGACCCTTATGATCCCACATCGTCCAGATTTCCGTCTCCAATTCCAGCCTCCTTTCAAAGCAGCGAGAGCAAGATCATAGGCATCTACAAACCTTACTATGAGGTGTCGGAACCCGAGGTCCTCGATGCGTGTAATGCAGCTATCCTTCACTACCAATCCTCGGGCTACCATGTGGTCGACATCACGCTGCCCTACCTCCCCGAGGGCCAGCTGGCTCACGCTATGACCATTCTTGGAGAAATCACGACTGATGTCACTGATTTTACCGGCTTGTCACCGGCCAACAAGATTCTCTTGTCAATCGGCAAACACACCCCGGTTGAAGACTTTTTCCTTGCACAAAAGTTGCGCAATCTAATCATGCAACACCTCGCGTTCCTCTTCCACAAGTACCCAGGTCTGCTGATCGTGACGCCGACGACACCAAACGCAGGGTGGCATATCTCCGGTGGCGCCGCTGACCTGCGGAACGGGGTCAGCGACGCCAACATGAGCCTGAAGACGATGACATATGTTTGGATGGCCAATTTTCTCGGCTGTCCCTCGTTGACCATTCCCGTCGGCAGGGTGAATCCTCGTGAAGGGCAAGGCAAAATTCCTGTGGGGCTGATGGCTATGGCGGAATGGGGGGAAGAAGAGCGACTGTTTGCATGGGGCAAGGTGGGAGAAGAATGGGCGTGGAAAATTGGAGAAGAGAAGATGGCGAAGCCGGGAAACTGGGTCAATGTGATGGAGATGGCCAAGGGATCTTAGCATTTCATGCACGTCGATAGTGTCTCCGGTGATGTGCCAGGTCCCATGCCAGAAGGGGGAACAGGATGGAGAACATCGACTCCGCCTGGGTAGCAAGACAAGGGTCGAGTTTCGACCTTTGAGTGGATACTCATTATCATTGGCCGGAGGGAATTCCGTGGTCGGCTGACCTTCACTTCATCTCACGTGCTTGCTCATGACTTATATACCTCGGTGATGATATTCGTTGCGGAAACGGGAGGGGATTGCGTTAGCACGTGGAAGGACATGGCTCAGCTCAGATGTCAGATGCCTCCCCCCGTCACCGTGGTCGTTCTCGTGCCAAGGATAGGACTTGGCTCGGCGGAGCTTCACCCTTCAGCATCGGAGAAAAAGTCCTGACCATGCGTTTCGGTCGCTGTCCTCAGTGACCGAAATAGCCTCATGCTACATTAGACTTTGGACTAGAGGACAGCGGGCTCGAGAGGACAAGCTTCAGATTTAAGATTCGCTTAACCTCGTCTCATTCTCATTCTCATCCTCATTCTCATTCTCATTCTCACTCGGGAACGTGGACCGTGGATCGACCCGTCGACCCGAGATGATTCGACTGATTTGCTGGATACTTCACTTGGCTCGGCGCTCGCCGCCATCATCTGCAAGACATCGTTAGTCCTGCCGCTGTGCCGCTAGGGCGCGGGATCCCACTACGCGGGCGGGAGGCTTGCTCTAGTGGATCTCGCTTGCTGGATCGGGGCCAATTTGGGGTCTTTCAGATAAGGCACAGGTCCGCCGGAGGAATCGGGGTGTCGCGCAGGGGGAAAAAGGTGGGGGAAACAGGTCTGTGCTTTGGGTGCCAAGTGGAAAAGATGCACAGTGAGGAACGGATGAGGGACCACAAGGAAACATGCTCCTCCTGCAGCATGCGGCACATTCACTTCCCACCTGCCTGGCGGGTCCTCGCTGCATCACTGCCTGCCACTCGCGATGGCGAGCTCGGCCCCGGCCTCGCAGTCATCGTGGGAGAGGCCAGTGAGAAGGTCGACCGCTCGACGGCGAGACGACGAGGAGCAGCGGAGGCTGCGGTGGAGGCGAGAGGAGCAAGCATCAAAGGATGCCATCTTCGATGTCGTGCATGATGACCGAGGGCCCGCCCTGCATGAACCTTGCCCGGTCGGTCTGGTGGCGCTCAAGCCACCACTTGGTGGGAGAGAAAGGTCTGGCTGGTGGGGACGGAGGGACGGGACAGACCTCGTGTGTCCACACCACCTGTGGAGATGCCTGAGATGCCTGAGATGCCTGAGACGCCTGAGACGCCTCGACAGATCAGGGGGGTGACGGCATCAGATCCAGCCATGCCTCTCCATCGAAACGCGCTCACCCATTTTCCCGCCCCGTCCCATCAATGCAGACCGCAGCAGTCTCCCCAGCAGCACGTTTGACCGTCCATCGGGAGATGCGGGGACAAGGTCGCACGCGAAATAGGCTGGCCGGGCTGGCGGCCACATCTGCCTACCTACCAATAGTACCTAAAGATAAGGTACCTGTCCCGGGAGACGAGGTACGGGTGGGGACGCGGCAAGGCCGACGGCAGGGCAAGTATCTGGTTGGCCCCGGCATGTACCTACCTCGGCACCATCCCCCCATTGAGCCGATGGCGGGAGCTGGTGCCGCTCATCTGCTATCCGTCTTTCCTGTCTGCACCCTAGGAACTCCATGTGAAGGTGCTGAGGAAGCAGAATGTCACAGGGTGTGGCATTCGTCGTGGATGGAGGTGCGTCGAGGTGACACGAGTGAGTATTATTATAAGTAACGCACTAGAGCAACCCGATGGCCACGGTCGCACGCATGCCCCTCTACCCCAAGTTTCCCGTTCCCAAAGCAACACTTTTGTGGGCCCCCAACGCCAACGCTAGCCAAGCGCTCTCCGTTCGTCGTTCATGTCTCGTAGTTCGTGCTGTTGTACAGGGATGATGGTACAGCCGCCAAGGAAAAGTTCAAAGAAACCCCATCGATTATCATTATCATCGTCGTCATCGTCCCGACCATACCTCGACGTTTGGCCTCACGCTCGATAGACGTATTCAGACTTCTCCCCCTCATGGAGGCATGCTTCATTTGCGACGAGACTGCCGGCTTCTGGATGCTTTCGATGGACCCGGATCATGCGATAGGCATCGTCGTCGTCCGCACCGTCTCGTGTACCCCAAGCTGTCTTCAGAAAATACATGGTTAGCATAGCTCTGGGATCGATGGCCGAGGTGATGGCCGGAGACAAGGAAGCTTCCCCATACCACATTCAGGGATAGCATTGCCCTTGCCTTGATGAGACCGTGGATGTAGCCAAACAGGATTGACACAGGCAGGAGGAGGAAGTCGACGGGATATCGGATGTAATGACCGAGGAGCTTCAGGAATTTGCTCAGCAACATCCAGGCGAGCAACATCATCAGGCCGGTCGTTCGCGAATTGGCGCTCCAAGACGCAGTGCTTGTGTGGTAAGAATGAATGAGTAGACAATCCCAGAACAAGGCCCACTGGATGATGGTCGTCTGGTAGACTGCGTAAGTGCTCCACGGCTGCTTTCTGCCCTCAAAGTCAGCTTCGCAAATGCTTCGACGCCTGATGTGGTTCAGCGACCTCGGTCACGGGCTGGCTAACCTCCAAATGTGCCTATCACAGAACATGCTTGTGATGTTACTCCGCCAATTACTCCGAGACCACCGTAGACATTGCTTCACAAAGTTTGGGTTGTCTTCCAATGTGGTCAAAACTTCCGCTTCTTTGTGATACTGAAATCCGATCTTCTGATCATGAGAGACTAGCCACCGGGTGATGAAGTTATCATCGTCGGCGTTCAGCTGATAACGCCCGAGCCACTCTTCATGGGTAAATCCGTGGATGAACGCTTCGTCTTTGATGACCCTGCTTCGGTACGCTACCGTGCGTCCTGAGAGACATGGCAACCCACCGTCCATGTACATACATGAAGCGCAGTCAAAATTTCTCCGTTCTAGATACAATGCGTTCAGATAGCCGTAGACACGTTGCTGGAACTGAGGGGCTTCTGCGCGCCGAAGCCTTTGGTTCGTACCAACACCACCATAACCATCATCTTCCAGCGGAGCCAGCATCCACGGGAGCAAGTTCGGCGGCCAAAGTACATCGTCGTCCGCGAAGACTGTGATGTCGGTAGCAATCTCGGGTATTGCCCGAACCATCTGTCGGCGTTTGTTCGGATAGTCCACACTCCGTATCCTGATCTTGGAGGTGCCCATATCCCTGACCATCGTCTGGGCGCGGACCAGGTTCGCGTGAATGGTAACGAGAATGATCTCGTAGGGCTCCGTTGCGAGGATGCTACGGACCGTCTCCGTGAGGACCTCGCCATCTCCTGCGATCGAGGGGATAACCACCGTCACATCCTGCGAGGTCAACCTGGGGTCTTCCGGGATGGGGGTGGGCCGAAATCTAGCGAATGCAAAGAGATTGACTACCAGACGAACATATCGGTATAAGCTTGGGACAGCAGAGTCAGTATTGGGCCCAACGGCCCGCACGGCCGGTCTTTGCAGGATCGACGTACAAGAGCGAGAGAAAGAGAGTAAACGCGGAGTACATGATGCGAATCAATTGAACGTGGACAACGACCGTGACGGAGGAGGATGTGCATGAACCCTTGTGAAAGGGAAGGCACCTGGTGAAGACATGAGGTCCGCCGTGAAGGGATCGAGAAATCACGAGATGATATGCAGACAAAAGGGCTAAACTTCTTGCATCACTCGCTAGCTCATTCGCGTAGCAGGGTGGCTTGAGGTGAAGTCACAAGCGTAGCGCAAGTCAAGGGGGTACCTTTTTTGTGTTTTTCGCGAGCGATTACGTCTGAGAGCATTGCACTGCTCGAGCAATGTGGCATGGCCATACCCTCGCCAGCAGCCGAGCCGGCGTTGGCAGTAGTGTGGTGGAGCGTGGTCCGGGGCAACGGTCTGCTGGATTGGTGCAATCGAGGAGGTGGTTCGTCAGGTGATGTGGTTAAAGGTGCATAATTAATGCACGGGCGGAAGAGAGTGGGTGGTTGAGCAGAGGTCGCAAGGTTTCTAAAGTAAGCAAGGTCAGTTGGCTTGGGATTATTGGGCTGGGGGGGCTTTGGGGGCTTTGGAGAGATTGCCCGGCTGGGAGAGTGGCCAGAGAAGGTGGAGCCCAGCAAGCCAACCAAGCCCCAAGCCAACCCAGTCGAGCCGCAACCGACCCACTTTAGTCGCCGAAATCGAGGCACGCTCGCACACGAGGCACACCTCAACCCCGCGCCTGCCATGCTAACCACAATCACCTCGCACTCGCACTCGCACACTCTAAAAGGACGAAAAGGATCCGCCAGTCTGTCTGTCTGTCGCAGAGTCGTGTGCAGTACTTACACCGCACTCTCCGTGACCTTCCCAGAGCCAGGTACCCTATCGCGCCTCACCAAGGAAAGCATGACCCACCGCGTGCGTCAACACTCGTCGCCCCGGCAATCCTGCTCAGTGGCCGGACGGCCTTTCTCCTCGCTCCACCGGCGTCTACTGCTGCTTCTTTCCTCGAGCTTAGTGTTCCTCGAGCGTGGTCGCATGCATGGGACGCGTTCATTTCCATGGAGACCCCACAAGTCCCACGCTACCGACCAGAGTCACATTGGCCCTCCATCCAGGGCTGGCTTTGCGGCTACTCGTCAACCGAATGGACCTCTGCAGTGCTAGTGGAGGCCATGTTCCGCACAGAGACCCTCTGTTCCGCCGTATCTCGGATCTTGCAGGTACCATCACCTCCGCATCCTAACGGCCATGAATCAGATCTTCCATCGATCAATCCTGCTGTTCACTTCTTCCGTGACCATCTGCGTAAATCAGTGACGCCCACGAATAGCTGCAGCAGTAGTATCGAAGCCCACTAGACGTGGGGCAGAATCGGCGATGCGCGCTGAATGTAATCATAGGCCCGCCTCAGACCCAGTAGGTCGCATAGTGCTAATCTTCCGCATGGCGCACTTGGTGACAGAAATACCTTCCAATCTCGTCAACTCACAAAATCTAAGAGAAGCGCCTCGAGATTTTACCTGCTGGATCTCCAAATCCTCTTCTGAAATTGTGGCCAAAGTTCTGCGAAGCTCAGCTTAGATTGAAGTACCCGTAGGTTCTTGTATCGAAGCTGAGAAGCTGAGGCGCCAAGACACATCTTTCTCACATGCTTCCAACGGCAGCGATCTCGCGCGTGACGGCACCAACAGGTACAGACCGTTATCGAAGCCCTGATCGACCGGTTAAGCAGGTTTCCGCTTCCCCGTTCGGCGAGCCGTCGTCTTACGCCGCGCCATATTGCAGGTGTATGCACAATGCAGACGCACTGGATTAGGTAGGAATGCGGCAGGAGCGTCGGGGCTTGCCGGCAAGAGCACGAGCCTTCTGAGAACCGCTAGTAGCACCAATGCGGATAAAACAATTTCGGTAGCCAACAGAAAGGCATACTTTGCCAACTTCCACGCCGGTGTGGCCAATTTGCCTGTCCTATCTGCTGAGCAGTAGTCTGGAATGTGACACAGAGAAGAGACAAATCAGACGAGGAAATTTTTGCTACATGGCAGTGACCTTTAGAGCAAGCGGTAGGCTGATGCAATCTCGCCGAAGTGCTGAAGAAAACGAAGGACCCGGCAATTTGTTGTCTGGAAGCAATGTGGATGACGCTAGGGAGACATCCATGAGACTGACAGATGTCGAGCTGTAACAGGTGTATACATTTTGCCCAGATAATCGTCCAGATCGAACTGCAATCGATACAGTATTCACCTTGGCCGCCACAGCCAGTCCTGCCGGCTGAACAAGACATCAAATTCGACCCCGCCAAACGTTCCCACTGCTGCATAAAGGTCAAACCGACCATCCAGACCCTCAACACCAAGGTCATTCTCTGCGTCTAATTCTTCATGTAGGTTCCACGACTCGCCTTTCTCGCCGTTTCTGGTAAGGAACACCTCCACGTTGTTGCTGTACTCTTGAGTTGATCCATACTGTGGTGGGCTTTCTGGGATTGAAAATGACATTCCCAAGCCAAGTGTATCCCCAACTTGGAAAGGTGAGGTAAAATCTTTGCCCCCCCAAGTGTTATTTACATATCTCCGTCCGTCGTCACCGTGTACAGCCAAACTGCCACGTTCCCAGCCTGGCATGCGCCACGTTGGGTAAGGCATTACGCAATACCCAAGAGCAATAGAGCTCTCGTCCGTGTCTCGCCCACGCCCCAGTGAGCGTACTTTGAGTTCGTAATATATGGTTTTGGCAATTCCCATAGGAGCATCTGCTGCCGCAAAGTAGAGCGGCGAGGAGCTCAACAGGCATGAGTCTTTGGTTCCGGAACGCGTAGACCCCTTCCAAAACCCTGTGTTGGCCATCAAGAGGTCCCCGTTGTACTCGCGCGCTTTGATGAGTCGCACATCGCCGTTGGCTACCGCGATGTGCTGAGCATAAGTAGGCTGATGCGGGCCCATTATAGGATGAGTCTTGCACCATTCATGTGCACGGTCAGCTTCAGAGAGATTGGCGTTACCTGAAGGGCTTGTCAGTTGGCCTATTGATGGAGGAGGGGGCAAGAGAGCATTGTCGGGTATGATAGTCCAATCATGATACGGTGGAGGTCCATTTTTGGACTGATTTCTAGCCGAAGCCGGGGAGCTGTTCGGGACGACAGCATTATTCCATTGGTGGGAAGGGGGAGGACAGGGAGGAGGAGGGTACTGCTCGCGGCCTGGAGGAGGCCCAGGTGGCGGAGCGTATTGAGCCTGTACTTGTTGCGGCCGATGGGAAGGGGGGGGGCCAGGTGGAGGGGCGTACGTTTCTGACATGTCATTTGCGGTATGCTGGGGGTCCGAAGACGATTGTCCGACTGTATCAGGATGATCGCCTTTGAGGCCCTTAAAGAATCCCATGGCACATTTATGTCGGCCCGATGCCTAGGGAACGTTGCATGGCTTACCCAGATATGCCTGCAAACCAAGAGTTCCTGCAGTGTGTCCGCGTATTCCGCAAGATTGGCTTTCTCAATCGGCCAGAATGAGGAGCCGGACCAGCGTGGTCCGGATGTTCAAGCACTCTGGCCTAAGAAGAGGCGTGGGCAAGGCTGGCAAGAGGATACTGTGGGCCGGGGAAGGGGATGTCGTTGGAACAAAGTCCGGTATGTAGGATGAAACTTCTCACCGCTTCTTCGTTCCACCGAGATGCACTAACGAAGGTCGGCGGGAGGGAGATCAACGGGTTCCCCATGCAGCCCTACAGCTTCAAGATCTCGGCTTAGCAGCGAATGCAATGGAGCCAAGGATTTCCTATGTTGGCTTGTCACTGGAGGATGAAATGGTCATACATGCCATCTTTGTTGGACATCTTGGTCTTCGCCACTACTACCCTATCACCGCTTTAGATAGCTCATACAAGAAGCAGACTCTCACCGCTTGATAGGTCAGCAAAGATTACGCCTCGTACATCGACGAGTTCGCTCTCATCTCCCACCATCCCTTTCGCTCTCCTTTCCTCATCCAAAGCTTCTCGCAACGTTAGCACATTTCGATATAGCCAGGGCGCTATGAATCCTGTCGCCTTTTTGATTTCGTCATGCGTTGAAACCCAGTATTTGGCTTTACATATCCGCTGGGCTTGGAGGCCATTGTGCGCTCCTAGGTTAAGCTTCCGGATACTAAGTTTGATGTCGTGTAGTCCGTGAAGTAATGCGAGCGTCCTAATCGGAGGGACTGCGGTTGGCAGATATCCAAGATCCTGTGCGCGTATACCGTGAGGAGTATATATAATCCCTTCTGCAGGCACATATGCTTCCCATGGCCTAGATAGGCTGGTCTGGGTCACATTAAAGATTAAAAGGATTGCTGAATGATACTCCAGAGTATCGCTTTGAGAGATCATCTGGGAGATTCCAAGCCAATTTGGTAAAGAACGCAACGAAGTTTTGCGCCAGTCAGAATGTTTGGCAGAAAATGAAGGTACCTCCTGTACAAAATTGAAATAATTCCAGGATCTGATCAGATCAACTGCACGCTTTGTCGCATATATAGGTGTATCAATATCGAGTTCGAGAAGCGTGTTCTTATTACAGTGATCTGTGAACTCGTGCGATATAACAACAGCATCTATATAGGATGGTTTTGTCGTCTTCAGATGTTCGAGATGCTTTTCTTCCATCAAAAGTGGTTCGTGCGACTGCAATCTAGCTTCTATGTCCTGTAGTCGCTGGCTGAGCTCGGCCATGTTTTGGACACATGACTCTACGGTATGCCACTGCGTGCTAAAGAGTTTAGCAACATCACTTTGTGGTCCTTGAAACCTAAATGCCGTTAATCTCCAAGATTCACTTATACTTGCACGCACCGTTACCCACCAAGGATCGAATATGATATTCCATCGAGATCGCCCCGAAGGCCGGGCTGTATCCGAGGGGTATGGAAGTTGCACAAGCCATGATGTATCGGCGTTCAAGTGAGTTAGGATTGGTCGTTGTGACGTCAGTGCTCTTTGAATAGAGCCGTCCAATGTTTCTTGCAACTGCACAGATGGGCTATCCATAATCGTTCCACAACCTTCACGGATGTATCAAACAAACTCCACTTGAAGGTAACCGAGGGACCGCATTATGTTGAGCGGTGGGAAGCCATACAGTGCCCGCGGGGCAAGGGCGATGTGAGAATGATGAATTTTCTTGCCACGGCGTGGTCAATTGAACGAAATCGCAAATGACAGACGCGAGATTCACTCGCTTGGCTCGCATTGTGAGAAATTGGGCACTTTTGGTGGATCGATGCAAATAGTGAGGAGCTAAAAGAATGGAGGGACATCTTCCAAATTCGTCATGGATTTACATTCCCCTCTTGTCGTATTCGTATTAGATCGGTCGCCTTTTCAGCTTGGCAAAACCTCGTGGTTCTGTAACATGACGAAAAGTTTGTGCCTCTGGATACCCACAATCATTCTGAGGGCGCGACCGAGCCTCGGTCTCAACCGACAATATCATTGGTTTCTTGACCGCGGGATAGAAGTTGATGACCAGGTTCGGCTACTTCTTTAGTTCTTCCTTCATTGGAAAATCATGTGGTCTGCAAATTGCACAAAAGGAAGAGAAACTTCCCCGGCCTTATCGCCGCTGTGGAATGCAATCCATATCTCATCGTGTTGTCGAAATATCCGAGAGTTCATTGGACCATAAACGGCTTTGCGCATACGTCGTGGCTACTCTACTTTTAGCGTACCTCAGAGGCTGAGGAGTGAGGACGTTGTCGGTGGAGATATGCCGATTGCTCCGTCTTGGCGCGCGATGACCTATCAATAATCGCTTGTATCCTGTTTCCCTGCAAGTGACACAACTTGTGCTTCCTGCACTCAGCAACCATACCACTCGTTTCCTTGCAACCCAGATGGTGGAATCTTCTGACGAGCCGAGCTTATCAGGTCCTATCAGGTTCATAGCCCGTAAAACGCATGCCTCATACAGCTCTAGCAAAGCAGGCGATCAACGTCCTGCTGTACCCTTAGTCAATACACCTGCTCGCAAAGATGCAGCTGTCTCACCAGGGTTCTCAGTCGCAGGGGTCCTTTCGAACGACACCACAATCGCATCGACTTCCACAAGCAATAATGTGGCCGATAAGACTTCGTCAAGCTTGCCGCCCCCTGCTCCTCCTTCGCGCGGAAGTGGTGATGGAGCGGCATCTACCTCCATAGAGCCAGAAGACAAAAAAGAGAAAGCAAACACTGCCATCAGATTCTACGAAGCTTGCAAGGAAATACTTTTCTCCAGTTGGATGAATCTTCTTTTGGTATTTGTGCCGGTAGGAATAGCGGTGCAAGCCGCGGGTGTAAATAAGACGATTGTCTTTGCAATGAACGCTATTGCCATAATCCCCCTTGCTGGACTGCTCAGTCACGCAACTGAGAGCGTCGCTAGCGAGCTAGGTGACACCATTGGAGCTCTCATGAACATCACTTTTGGTAATGCAGTAGAACTCATTATCTTGTGAGCAATGGAATGTCGACTATGAGGACTTCTGCTAATCGCAGACCAGTATGTATGTTATTATTTGAGAGAACACAAGAGATTGCCTTGGGACATCCCGAAGACAATGCTGCATCTTGACTGTTCAGCTACTTTATTCCGTTTCTGCTGAGAAGAGAAGTCGTGTATGCTAACTCGGGTCCTTTTGCGCACAGCATTGCCCTTACCAAGGTTTGTCGCAGTAGGCATGTGTTTTCTCCACGGAAAGGTCAATTGACGTATAACCAGAGCCAAATCCAAATCGTCCAGGCCTCTCTTCTAGGTTCTATCCTAGCCAACCTACTCCTTATTCTCGGCATGTGCTTCCTGTTCGGTGGGCTACGATTTCGCGAACAGGTAGATATTGTTCAACAACAGACTTCATTTTTACTAAGCAGACGACAGATTTACAATAGCACAGTCACACAAATGAGTGCATGCTTGTTGAGCTTGAGCGTCATGAGTTTACTTCTGCCGGTAAGCTATTGATATGACCTGTCATATATGGTTTACCCTCACTTGTAGAATTGTCTTGTGTCACACGATAGTCGCAAAGGGCTAATCGTCCCTTGTCTTTACAGACAGCTTTTCATGCCTCTTTTACGAACACTACAACGGCGGACAAGGCGGTATTACAAATAAGCAGGGGGACCAGTATTGTTAGCTTTTCACCGACTTCTATTCACACCTTGCTCATTCCCTACAGATTCTGCTCCTAGTCTACGTCTTATACCTACTGTTTCAACTCAAATCTCATGCGTACATGTATCAGAGTATGCCTCAAGATAAGATCGACGAAGAATCTCATCCAGGAATCCTGGCCGAGATGCTTGGATCCTCTAGCTCCTCCGACGCTTCGAGTTCTTCTAGTGGTAGCGACACGGATGGCTCGTCTGGGTCCAATACCACTGCAAAACGTATCCGCAGAGTTTTGAGGGGTCGAAAACGTCGTAAGTCAAGCGCAAGCTCCAAAGATACGCCTTCAGGCCCTTCAACAACACGTACGCCGTCAGCGAGTACCTTCGCACACAGCGTCGAGCAAAGCGAGACCGTCGACCCCGCGGGATTAGCCTCGCCTGTACTTGGTGCGATCGCTAGTGGTGACGAAGCAGACACCGATGGCGAGAATGAAATTCGCCCCTCTACACAAAGAAACACAACGATAAATTTCCGGGATTTTGAGAACGAAAAGGGAGGTACTGGAAAGAAATCGCCCGAGATCAAGCCCAAAAGGAAGTCAAAGAGAAAGCACCGTAAGGAAACTCACCTTGACGAAGACGAAGCCGAGTTTTCGGAAAAGCCAGCGATTTCAGATACCCCTACTCGATCAGTCACCCCTCGCGTCGGCTTCACAGAGAGTATTCAGATTGCACCAGAAAGCTCGCCCAAGCGCCCTTTCAACTTTCGTGGAAGATCTGTCCTCGATGTGGTACCAACAATGCCGAAAGTCCTCTCGAGCACCGTATTCTCTACTCCAAATACAATGGGAACGTCACCCAGCGGACCGCCAATCATGGGCACACCCAGAGCTCTGCATCGCTCTAACTCACTCCCCAGTCGTCTCAATCAAGTACAGGCAAGTCGCCAACAATCAAATACTCCTGCGCAGCCAGAAACTTCTATTGTTCACATTAATTCCGCCGAGTCACTCGACAAAGAAGAAGCTACGCCGACCAAGAAACACATGTCGCGAACCTCAGCTGTAATCTTGCTCCTCGTATCCACCGGCCTTGTCGCAGTCTGTGCAGAATTTCTTGTGTCAAGCATTGATTATCTTGTGAGCAACACAGGGGTCTCTGAAGCCTTCGTCGGTCTCATCATACTACCAATCGTCGGCAATGCCGCTGAGCACGTTACTGCTGTCACGGTTGCCAGCAAAAACAAAATGGATCTTGCGATTGGTGTCGCCGTAGGTTCCAGTATTCAAATCGCCTTGTTTGTGACCCCAGTGATAGTGCTTTTAGGGTGGATTCTGAACAAAGACATGAGTCTTTACTTTTCCCTGTTTGAGACGATTTCTTTATTCGTCTCAGCTTTCATTGTCAACTTCCTGGTATTGGATGGGAGAAGCAATTATCTGGAAGGCGCGCTTTTGATTGCCGCCTACGTAATCATTGCGTTGGCGGCATTTTTCTTCCCCAACTCGGATGAGCAGAGCACTATAGGAGGGGGAGACGCCGTGCAACGGCTTAGCAGAGCTCTTTGAGATCGTATACATACAGCTCAGGCCGGATTCTCCACGGCTGCCATTGGCTCCCGCTTTACGATTTTCATTTGTGTATCATTCCTTTAAAAAAATTAATTTCCATGCCTGCTTGTGATCCTGTAATGTTGGCGTCTTCGCACATTGAACGTAGCTGGGTTAGATAGCTTATACGATAGTTAGAACGCTACCCGCGTTTCAAACCAGCCTCGTCTCTTTCACACTGTTCAAGCCTTTGAGATTTATTGGTTGATTCCGTTTGTAATTGTTGGAGCCTATCTTTGTACTGAGGAAAAAGGGTTGGTTGAAACCGTCGGAAGACGATTGAAAGGTTGCATTGGAGGCCAAAGGGGTGTGAACGGCCCTCCAAAGACTGTCTGCGCTCAATCTATGAAGTTTTTGTCCGCTAGGGCTTTGGATGGCTAGTCGGTTTAGCAGCGGTTGCCTTAGGTCATCGAGACCGAATTACAGGGAGACTTTGACCAACCGTTCAATTTTGATCTTCGGCCATGACATGGTCTTCTTACAGTCAATTTTCGTGATTAGTTCAATGTCTTCTTGAACCCAGCGTATGCTCCCTCCATCTCGAATACCAACTCCCTCGCCTCCCCTTCGCTGAGTTCCTCCTGCGCCCTCATAGAGTTAAGCTTGATCAGCCAACTAATAATCTTTGCCCTCCCCACGAAATCTCTATCCGTGACTGCATTCACACTTTGAATCAGTTCGGCTAAGAGAGGGTGCAGAGCGTCTTTGGAAAGCATGTTTAACTTGAGAGCGTCGAGAAAGGTAATGAAGTTCTCTGTGGCCAGCAAAATCTGGGAGCCGGATGCGCCAGAGGGTTGAGTATGTACGTTCTGTGATAGCTGAGTGATCGAATTTGAGACATGGGATGAGGTGGGGTCAGCAATAGTGGCAGGGAGATTGACGCGGAGACGCTCAGTGGCACGTGGACATTCAATCTAACACCAACTCATCAGGTCTCTTTATACATGGTACAGTCGTGGAAAGTCTTGAGCTCTCCGGTTGCTTGTAAGGCCTGGCCTTACCTGCCATTCGCGCTTGAAGGTTTCGAGATCCACGAATTCTCGAGTGACATTATCGTCGCTTAGGTTGGATTTGTATTGCTTTAGCAATCGACTGCATATCTCGGTATATTCGGCTTCTGGGATGGAGTCTTTCATGTAGGCTTTCTCGAGGCCATCGAGAGTGACAATGATGCTGTAGATCTCTGCAAGGGAGTCGTTCAAGTCTCGTTCAGCTACGGTCTCTGATAATTTGACTTCCTGCGTGAGGTGACGTTAGCCTTGGCACCTGATTGATTCAGTCGTTATTACTTCGTCAAGTTTGATGGTGGAAGAGTGCGACGAATTAGGCACATAGCTATAGGCATTCGGCGCATACGGCTGCTGTCTTGGGGAGACTAGCATATTGCTATGACTCCGAGAAGGTTCAGTAAAGGTAAGCAGGAACTGGTAAACCGGCATAACGTACAGTACAGTAAGGTAGGCTTTCAGATTTCCACTAACCTGATTAAGCTCAAGCGAGTTCCGAGTTCAATTTCAGGAAACATAGCAATTTACACTTAGACATACTATTCGAGGGCTTAGTGATAAGAGCTGAAGTGTCACTTCATGCGTCTTGATTGATTGCGAAGGATCTGGCTAGAGGCACAATAGGTGGTATTCATCTAAGTACCAATGCCTTCCCATTCGTCGTCTATCGCTGAGACTTGAGCTAAGCTGCCGATTACCTCTGGCCCCCGACCTTTCAGAAGTGCCCCCTTCCTTTTGTCTTCCAATCGCCTATCATATCCGCTCTTGGTACTGATCCTAGTCTTCCGCCCTCCCGTTCTGTCTTCGCCTCCTGCAGTCGCTCGTCGGCTCTCTGCACCTTTACTCTTCAATGCCTTCTTAGTTCTCTTACTGACATTGGGTAATGCATCGCACAGCCAATTCTGCATGTCTTTGCCTTCGGCTGCGCCACCGGAATTAGCCATTCTTAGCTTTTCACTAGCAGCGATTATGTTTGCTACATTCTTCACAAAAGGTATATCCTCCTCAGTGTAGAATGTGACGGCTACACCGCCTTCTCTACCTTGCCGTCCTGTCCTGCCCACCCGATGGATATAAGACGTGCCTGTGGTTGGAATATCGTAGTTGACAACTCCGTTCATGCCCCGAAAATCGACCCCTCGCGACAAGAGATCAGTAGTGATGAGAATCCAGATCTCCCCCTTACGAAAGCCCGCAATGATCCTTGAGCGTGCAGTATCTGAAAGGTCGGAATGGAGAACAGCAATACGCGATGGACCACCAGCATCCATGGGAACATCGTACAGGAGCTCCGATTGTAGAGCTATAGCCCTCGGAATAGTCTGTACGAAAATCAAGAATGGCGGTTGCAATGACGGCGTATCGATGGTGGGTCCTGCATGGGGATGCAAGAGCTGACGCAACGCGAGCAACTTGCCATTTTCTGAGGCTGTGTACACAAGGCGGTGGGATACATTTGAGATTGCGGTGTCTTTAAGCCCTACGACCAATCGAATGATGAAATGATGCTTAGAGTCCAAGTGAAGCTTGCGGCGACGTTCCATGATGAAGGACTGAGCCAGGCTTTCGATCGACGAGCCTACTGTAGCCGACCACAGTGACGTCCGAAGGAGAGGATGAGTGCAAGCAGCCCATATAGCTAACGTCTGTTCGCGGAACATTTGGTCGAGAAGAACGTCTGCTTCATCGAAGACAAGGAAACGAATGTTTGAGAGGGAATCTGGTGATTTGGTTGCTGAAATTACATTCAAAAGTCTTAAAGGTGTGCTGACAAGGACATCCGCTGCGACCACTGAATTGGTCATGGGCGGATCCTCTTTCCCATGCCTGCCAATTGTAGCCTCTTCACAATTCTTATCGACCCTATCTTTTTCGTTTACTGGTCTCGGTTGCAACCCTGTTCCTTTCCGTAGTACGGACACTCTGACACCAGTGCCCATGGCAAGTAATTTACCTTCGCTCACTATTTGGTCCGCAAGCTCATGAGTTGGTGCAATAACGAGAGCCTGGACTTGGTGTCCAACAGCACCCTCTGGGACCATGTTCCTCTTAGCTCTTCGGGCTTTCAGTAGATTATGGAGTAAACCTAACATGAAACACAAGGTCTTCCCACTACCAGTGGGAGCAATAGTGAGCAGATCAAGCTCCGATCTCGACTGTGTTCTATTCGTCTTCATTGTATCGACAGGGAGTCCCAAATCCTCATCCGAGCCCAATAACAAAGGCAAGCTCCCCACCTGCACATCAGTAGGCTCTATGTATCCCAGGGTCTTCACATTTCCCAAGAGTCGCTTGGAGAGGCCGTATTTGCTCCGTAAAAGGTTGAAAGACTTCAAGGGCTGTGGCGAAATCTGGTTGTAATTTTTCTTCTTAGATTTGTTCCCCGGAGGCTCTTGTACTGCGGCTTTCCTGCCTTGAATTTCCCGTGAATCTTGCAGGATAATGACCTTCAACTTATGCCGCCTCAAGGTCCGCCGGCATTCTTCCTCGCTCAATTTTGGCGTAACATCTCTAATATTCTCAATGCTTTGGCAGGATGGTCGCCTCTCACTGGATGCTTGACTTGGAGTCTTCGCTGACACCACTGAAAAAGACGCATCTTGTCCTGTATCACCCGAAAGAATAAATGCTTCGGGGAAATCATGGCCTTGCTTTCTCTCTACTTCGTTTCTCTTCCGTTTGACGCCTCGCGATACCAAAGCTTCATTCTGAAGATAGAAGTCATCATCGAGAGGGTTGTGCTGAGGATTAGGTATGACTCCGGATGAGGGGACTCGTGGGTTGGATAACCTCTTGGACGCTGGGTCAGACTTTTGTACATTAGTAGATCTCGCAAGCATTCTGAATACATCCATTTCGCTGGTTTTTAGTCAAGAGGTCTGGGCGAAGTGAGGAATATATGATGCCCAGTGTCTTGATCTATGCTCTGTCCTCTGACGACATCAAGATTGCCTTCGTGTGGGATAGTGATAAGTCGTCATTTTCCATAACTTGTGCCAAGGCCCTTTCTAAACGCTACTTTGTACATAATACAACTCTCGAGTATAGACATTTGATTAAAATCGAAGCAATTGCCAATCTACTTGAGACCTGTTTTACATTGTACTTATTCAATGACGACACATGGTATGTGCAAAATCTTTCGACCTAGGCCACGCCCAGAAATGGGAGCGGTCTTCGCGCCTGTAATGATACATTCAACAACACATTGAGAGAGACATTTGATCATGGAACACTTCGCACGAGAGGTGAGATCAATGCGTATTCGTAGCGGTCTCGTGGTGCTCTTGATCTCCTCTGTAGCCAACGAGTTTCATTCTCCCCAACATCTCCCCAACAGTAAAGAATCCTATTACCTCGGCCCCTACCACACCTGCTGCGGCCATTTGCTGGGTGTTGAGATTTCTGATTCGACTCAAAAAGGACTCTGGCGAGTAGGAACTACTGGTTTCCACACCCATTTTGAGAATACCAGCAGGATTTCGGACGGCGTTGACCAATGGCTGTGTATATTTTTGGAAAGAAGCGAGGTCTCTGATTGTGCAATCAATTAAACAAGCCCAAGTCCACAAGGTGGATTTGTATGTAACGAGAGGATTCAACCTACGGCGGGTTCATTTTCTGTCCTCTAAAGACTACCTTTGAAAGCTCAAAGCCGACTTTTGAATAGTAAATGGTTGGCGGTATCATGGCTGCAAGTATGTGAATCAGCTTACATTTCCCCCAAAATGCTCCATTGTGTCGAGAAGGAAGCTGGGCGACGCATAATAGATGCGTGTGGTATTCAGAGAGAAGCCACCCGGCCAATCTTGGATTGCAAAAACTGCAACATCTGCAACATGATTTTGGAGTCTTCACTCACATTCCACAAAGGATATCAGCCTCCCAGTTCTTCCTCCAATCCTTCCAAGAGTTCTGCTCATCGTTTGCGTTGCACCACTCAGAGCTGGTCCCGCTGACGAAGTCACCTTCGAGAGACCTTGAGAAGCTTTTGATGCTGTGCTGGAAGCGGTTCCTTGTGACTTGCCAGCTACGTCTTTTGCTGCTTCTGTTGTTGAGGCATGCCGTTTGCTCGTCTGACGTCCAACGAAACGGAAGTGCCGAAGTGTAAAACGCAATAGCGCAGGTGCAGGCATCGAGGAATGTTCACCAGGCATCTAAGCCACAAGCGTGAGGGGGAGAGAAAGGGGGCCTGTTGTTCTGGAGCTTTAGAATAAATCTCCAGAGCCAAGGAGAGAAATTTGAGGTCGAGGAGCTCTGCGGAACCGAAAACGGGCGCTAGAACGTCCGAATGACTCTCAATACCTTAGATGTACTTTAAGTGCCAAGTTTGGGGATAATATTGGGCCACCTAACCCTGCTGGCACTAGGATCTCACTTCTGTAGCTCCATCAGACTTCAAGATATCAAGATACAGTCAGATAGACTTGTAAAATAGTTTGATTGCTTTAAGAATCTTCCTGATATGGGGAATATTTGGGGTGTGCTACGTGGTTGAAACATCAGACTCTAGTTCTATACCCAGAATGGTTAAGTGGCCCGATATTGAAAACCAGCTTGAGTAGTCTTTGTATTAGGCTAGTACTAGTGACGTATTAAATCAGTGAATCTGCAACGAGACTGTGTTATGGTTTGACATGTCAAGAGGCCTCGGATAATGTCAGGCTGAAATCGCAAAGCTAAGCAGATTATATCCTATTTGGAAGAGATGGCTCGACAACGAAGAGGCTCGACCTACTCAAATGAGTCGCTACCCGAGCGAGGTGATCAGGCATGCCAGCCTGTCCTGTTGCTAAGGTACATAGCTAAGCTCTCCTTTGCCAGGAGCTTGGAAGTATGTATGACTACCTGGCGAAAGTGATTCTATTAGGGCCAAGCGGTAGCGGCAAGTTGGTCCATCTTCAAGCTCGATGATGTAATAAAAGCTCATCTTGCTTCAGGTCTTGTCTGTTACATCGGATCGTGAAGAACGAATGTTCGTATACCCCCCTGGACGCTGAGGAGAGCAAGGGATTAAACTCTTGCAGGGAGAGTCTTGTCATCGCAAACGATCGGTGTCGAATTTTCATCTAAGATCATCAAGGTTGGCACGGGCGCTCGAAGAAAGAGGATAAAGCTACAGCTTTGGGATACCGCTGGTACAGAGCGCTTTCGCTCCGTCTCACGATCGTACTACCGAGGGGCTGCAGGTGCGATTCTTGTTTACGACCTATCATCGATGCCCTCATTCAACGCTCTCCCCACTTTCCTTGACGACGCGCGAGCGCTGGCCTCCCCTAACCTCACGCTACTCCTTGCTGGCAACAAAGTGGACTTGACCTCTGAGCATTCGTTGAATGGCTCGACGCTCGACGACAGTACGCCGAATCTCAGCAGTGCTTCAAGCAGACAATCTACTTTTGTACGAGACCCGGGTACCGATGCTAGACGAATCACGTCTCGGCAGTCCTCTATAGGCTATAACCTTGCTTCCCAATCGACCGCCACTGTTGCCCCAGAGGGCCGTGATGTTACACCCGCCAAAGCTTCGAAGTGGGCCTCTCGTGCCGCAATTCCTGTCTCCGTCGAAGTGAGCGCATATACCGGAGAGGGAGTAGAGGATATATTTGCACGCCTGGCAGCCATAATTTTGACCAAAATTGAACTTGGTGAGATCGATCCTTCCGATCCTATGAGTGGCATTCAGTACGGGGACAGTGGAAGCTGGGAAGATGGAGGCAGTATCGCAAGCGCAAAAAGACCTAGACAGCTTGGGAACGAAAACACAGCGGTAGGGAAATGGAGTAGTGGAATGAGGGAGTGGGAAGTTGTCTTCAGGCTTGATGGAATTGGGAGGAGGAGGAGAGAGAGCTGCTGCTGACAGCAAACCGCCTGGGATATCATTCATTATAGACACTGGTATTGTTGCGAGTTCTAATACTGTGGTATCGTCGAAATTGCACAACCCAGTGTCTGACACCCAAAACCTTTCTATTTTAATAATGGACTCGAGCAACTCTGAAGTGGCCAGAAGAGGTGTGCTTGGTAGGAAAGAATATCCATCAAAGCGACCACCTTAGTAGCGAGATTACATCACTCCGTCCGTTGGCTCACAGGCCAGCCCTCGGTAGAGTCAAGATCAGGTACATCGCGTCAGCTCAATAGGATCACCCTCTTCCAAGGGGTTTCTCCACTTAAATTCTTAAAGATGCTTGAGTACTCGTTCATTCATTCATTACGTGAACAACTTCAATTTGCATATGGAAGTACTGAGCTGATTACACTTGGCAAGGGAGAAACCACCAAATCAATACCAGAAGACGGCATCGCGCTAGCAATTCCGGCGTTCTGAGAGGCAACTGTGATAGCGGGTCGCTACGAGGCCGGCCGGCATCACAACCCTCGAGCAGTTGCAATTACTCAGAGCAAGTCCACATAGGCTTACCTCTGCCAGTATGTAAGATCTATAATTCGCAACTCAAGAGGATCACTTTGAATAATTCAATTTGATCGCCCTGCTTATTCGAGAAGAATCTGTCAAACAAGATTCTAGCACCCGATAGACTCGACCTGAAAGTCTGAGAATATTTCAGGATCCAAGACCAATGTTGATACATGAAAGAATGATTGTCACGTAGAGACTTGGTGTCGACTGGGGAAGCATGCTAGAATCCATCTTCGACGATGTCTGTCCAACTGAGAAGAAGGCGGTAGAGAATGTCCTGCAGGTCATTGCTCGGATTTTGCTGCGTCCGTTCTCAAATGACTTCCAATGCGCACAACGTATAAGAAGGCTTCACCTGAGTAACAGAAAGATTCCTAATCATTGCTTCGGATCAACGGAGGACAATCTTTTGGAAGGGAAGGTAGACCTTCACCAATAGTCTCAATCCTCGCTCGTTGACTATGAGATAATAGTTGCCACTCATGAGCAAGGACTCACCATACCCCGTAGAGCAATTTAGGGTCGAGACCGCCCTTTAGATGTCGGTGCTCTACACAGAATTGGTGCAAGCTGAACGCACAAAAAAGCCTGCAGTTGATTGAGAAGTTCTAGCCCAGAGTCACGTCTCGGCGCCCGCGTATGGCTATTGGCCAATACATTGCCAGGTGTCTCATGATCTCTTATTGATTACCTCTTATAGTGTACAATATAATCGAGAATGATGTTCGGCCCATGTTTCTACGAATGAAGCGCACAGCGGCAAGATTCCCGCGACATACACACGCATTAGCACGTCTCGAAGGCGTCTGTAGAATCTGAAGATGGGATTGCAGAATCACTTTCCGAGTATGTAATAGTGCTAGGCAGCAGTGAAGCAGCCTGGGCTAAATACAGGGAGCCAAAACCTTGCCGATTGTAAAGTCGAAGTAACCGAATACAGGCCGTGTACTCGGCAAACTTTTAGCAAAACACTCTCGACCCTGATGGCGGTTGCTCAAAGGGACGAAAAGAAAGTGTAGGAATCGTTTCAGCTCCATGCATGTATAGCGAGAGTGCCCGGCTCTCAATGAGCCGCGACTAGCAAATGTGTATATGTTCTTTACTCGATCAACCTCAAGCACTAGCAGATCTCAATGGGATAACCTGTTGGCGGATCATTTCGGCGTCATATATTAATTGGATGGGACTCACGATGTAAGGCCATTGTCGTGACGGTATACGCTGACATCGCAGTCAAAGGCTGTGTAATCGTGGTATTGAAGCCAATGAAGCTGGACAGTGATACCAGGATAGAAAATGTGTTTAATAAAGGCATTCGCGGTAGGCTCGAGGGCTTGAGATTCGAAGATGAGCCCCTACGGAGATTAGGATACGTTGCTCGTACTTGTCAAATATCTTCTTTACAACTCGAGGAATTATCGCCATAGTCTCACACCAAACGAAGCGCCGCTTACACTATTTCTTCTTACGCGTTCCAATCGGCTTTAACTCTATTACCTACGACGTCCACCACTGGTCGACTTTCTGTTTCTTGGTCCCCTTGATTTGCTCCTCGACCGCCGACGGGGCTCCAAATCTTCAAAACTGTCATCGGATAGGTCGAACAGACGACTACCGCTCCTCCCTCTTCTCGAAGCCGGCCTTCTTGGTAACGACGCCATCCTCCCGGCCTTGAATCCTTGGGTGAAATCGTCCTCACTGCTCGAGTCGTCTGAGAAAAGCGAACTCTTACGCTTTTTATTTTTATCCTTCCGGCCGCGTGACTTACTTCTGTGCTCCTTGGGGTACTTTGTCTTGGGTCCATGCTCCAGCAAACGTGGTGAATCGTATTGATCGTTATCGGAATCGCTTGAGTACTCTAGGACTTCCACGATATCGTCTTCATGCTCTAGGAGACTCCTCCTTCTTTCCATCACATGCCCATTAGCATGATGCGGTGGTCCAGGTGGCAGTGGCTGGATTCTGGGGTCCGGCCAGCTCTGGAGTGGTGGTTGAGGAATTGGGTGAAGAAGCATGAGCCTTTCCCGTTCCTGCTGTAACCGCGCTTCTCGCTGGCGGAAACGTTGATCTTCTTGGACCAGGAATCGATGATTTGCTTCCCGCTGGCGGCGGTCCCATAGTGCTTGCTCGTTTTCGCTGTGTTGGCCGCCAGAGCTAGATGACACCAAAGCCCATTCACCTGAGTCCCCCCTGTGGTCCTTTACGAAGCTGAGGCGCTTACGACGAGGCTCATTCCATGATCGAGGGCGGCGTTCTTCGATTTCTACACTGCCGATGAGCTGTGGCCATATCATGGTTATGTGGGATAGACCACTGGAAGGGGGAGCCTGGGCCGAGTCGACTTGAATTTTGGGACGGCAGTGGGCAACCGTATGAAAAGTATTTTCCTATCTAGGAAACCTCCAACACCCCTTTGGTATAGGCAAGGTCAGGCTACAAAAAAATGGAAAGGAAGTGGAGAAAACGGAATTGACAAGAAGAGGTCTTGATTTTATTTACGACTGGGAGACAAGGCTACTCATCATCCGAGTAACCTTCACATTCAGCATTCCACATGGAAGGCTACCAAGCTCATAGCCTTGTCTCCAGGCTGCCAAATCCTCAGCTAGAGAGGGTTGATGACTGGAAGCAGAAGCGCCAAGGAGCAGCGCCTCTTTCATCTTGCTCCACAAGTGTTGCAATATCTGTATGCAAGAGATGGTTGCTCCAAAGTGCATAGACTGAGCCACAGCAGTGAGGGTATGCGTGATGACTTTGGCATTGATGTGTTTGCAATTCTTGGTCGAACCGTAATGGGAGGGTGGTGGCTCAGGCGAGTAGAGCCGCACCACAGCCCGTCAGGCTGACAGCAATTTCCCGCTTCCGCAAAACGTCTCCACCAATCATCATCAAGGTGAGCCACGCTGTGACAGTGCCTTTCCATTTCGGGCCACATGTACGGAGTAAGAAGAGTCCTCACTTGACTTTCACCCAGAACACAGCAGTACAATACTTGAGTCCTCAGCCCACCGGGGCGGGCCATTGACTTAGAAGGGGTCACCCCTCAAATGGACATACTGCTCAAGTGGATATTCCCCTATATTTCCCCAATACAAAATCTGCTCCGAATCACAATATCTATAATTCTTATATACAAAGTTTTTGCTCAAAATGATCTTAGAAGATTGATGTTCTAAAGGGTAGTTTTAGCCCTATAGGTCCGTCCATTTGAGCAGTATGCCCGTTTGAGGGGTGACCCCTTCTACCGAATATTAGATATCTAGCGGCTTGGTCAAGCTGGTCCACCCCACTCTAATTTGAAAACTCGAGCACTTACCCAGGCCACGATAGAGAAGGGCATGCATTGTTGACCGAATCGCGATCATAGCGATGAGCTTTTTTAGACATTTGAGCCGTGAAGCCAGAACGCGGTTATTATTGCAACATGCCACTACATCTTTGATGAGTACTCAAATCTCGCTCCAGCATTTAGCAAACCTAGCTTATGAGAATGTCATTATACCCATCAAATCTCAATGCTTCCCATCCAGAGCTTGAGAGTGCGGATTAGATAGCAACAGAGGACAATAATCAAAAAAAACCAGACCCTGACACAGGACGGCGGCCACCAGCTGCAACTTACACCGCAGCATCCATTCCTCGCATATTCGCCTCTTGCATCTGCATCTCTTCATCCCGACTAGTGACACTCTTCATCATAGCCCCCAGCATTGGTGGGTTATAGCGACTCTGGCTTCGAAGTCTTGCACCGAATAAGTAAAGGATCCATGGAATTGGTGCCAGAACAGCGGATATGAATCCAAATGTCGAGATTGCCCAAGCACCGGTAAGACCGTTGATCACTGTTTTGTATCCATATCAGCTAATGCCAACACCATCTACTGCCTGGGAGGTGCCATACTCTGGACGATGAAGAGTGGTATTATGGCGGCAACGATCAAACGGAATGAAGCTGCCGCTGTGAGTGCTGAAAGTGTACCACGAGGAGGGTAAGCGTCGAACAAATACGAGATGGAGGAAATCTAGATTAACAAAATCAGCAACGCCTGAATATTCAAGATTAAGATGGCCGGACAATTATTGACATAGCTCCCCAGATATAAAGTGTAGTTCCGAAAATAGGACTTAGGTAATGTACGGATGGCTTTGCAGTCCAAGCAATCCAGAAGAGCGCCGTTGTGACCAGGAGTCCACCGGCCATGGCTGGCAGCATCCTATATTCTTCAGGAATGGTACCATCATGATTCTTCGTACACCAATGCGGGACGGTCAAGTCGATGATAGTAGACATTGCCGTGGACAATAGCGCTCCAACAATGGCCGCACTAAAGGCAATACCGACTTGCTGTACTGTAAAGGCGTAGGTAGTTTCCTTGATAGTTCATTATCAGCAAATCTAAACAAGGCAAGGAAAAATATAAAGACAAATCTCGATCGCAAATATTTCCAGACAGAGTCATACGTTTGACTGGAGGATGTTGTGATGGGATGAAATGGCATGACTCACCAGCACAGCGGGTATAGAGATAAAAAATTGGAATGTAACCCCAAAGATGAAGCCGACGTAAAGGCTAAGGCCTATGTGAGGTAAATGTCAGATATTCGAACGACAAGTTAAACTTTAAATCATGGGAGACGTGTAAGGCATGTGTTCTTCGAGATCCTGCTCCTTATTGATGATGCTTTGAGAAGGGACAACGGCAAAGCCCATGCCATGACTTACCTATCACAACTGGTTCCGTGACTAGCATCTTCAACGGTGTGAAGAAAGTCACCATGAGCATCTCTTTCAAGGTGACTCCACTTTGAGCTTTCATGAGATTCAGCGGTGTGGCATTGCGCTTAGCTCTACGTCGCTGGATTTCTCGCGGGTATGTGTCCGGTTGCCCAATACCAAACAAGTAGGCTCCCAAACCGAGGATTGGGTCCATCGCCATCCTCCGTACCCAAAAAGAAATCCGCCAACAAGAGGTCCTGCACGTCATGTAAGCGCTGATCTGATTGGAACATCAGTGGGGTTTACCAGTCGCTGCTCCCGTGAATGAGGCCAATGCAAGGAACGAATAGTACGCTACTGTAACATTGGCTGACCAGACATCGGCAAATGTGCCCTCGATCAAGCTGATACATATAGTGAGACGCGCACCGGTGCATAGGGGGATAGCATTGCTTACACCAAGCTTGGGCCCCCAAAAAAGCCAGCGAAAAACCGGCAGACAGCGAGTGCTGCAAAAGAGTGCGAGAATGAGGCTCCTAGGATGAAGAGACAAAATACTGGAAATGATATGAGGTAAACGGCTTGGCGGCCAAATCTTTCACTAAGGTGGGGCGTGATGATCGGTGCGAGAGATATTCCCAGAAGGTATAGAGAGAACCCCAAAATTGCCACTTGCATCTTCACTCCAAGCTCCTGTACGACGCCAGATATTCCTGATGTATATGCTGTAGCACCAAATGCCCTAGGATAATATCAGTCACGAATCACGAGGAAGAACGACCAGAGCGTTTACTTACACCACCCAAGCAAAAACAAACGCGACCAATGAGACATATACTTTCTTATAGTAAGGCCAATTCTGTGGATTGTCAGGATCATCAGCTGACATCACGTGGCCATTAGCAGCCGTAGCTGCAACGGCCTTCAAAGCGTCTTCACTTTGACGAGAGGAGTGGGACATCTCAAGATGCGAAGGGGCACCAGCAGCGGGATCCATCGACGGAGCAACAGCATCGGAACTCGTCATTGTTGCCTCTGACCAGTTGCAAATGTTTCGAAATGAATTGTGAAGTGGATGCATGAGAATGGTGGGAAGCAGAAGAGCAGTGCGAGGTGAGATAGATACACAAAACGAGGAACCAGATTCTGGATCGGCTGAGAGTACTAATGCTTTACTGAGTTACTCCAAATTGCACGATTATCATATCTGATTCAAAAGAACCATGCTTGAAACTCGGTGGCTTAGCTTCTCCTGCACCCTGAATGGACGCCAGCCCCAAATTCCAGCGTCAAATCCTCATGAAGTCAAGATTTGGAGCACAGCTTCGTCAGCCAGGGGATGTCAGCCGATAAATTTGAAGGAGCACATTCATGCCGTAGTCAAGATGAGACTTAAGACGACGAAGAAAAGACAGATGCAGCGTTTTGATTAGGAAACATCAGGTCGAGTTGCTTCGATCGATGGAGTTGTAAAGGCAACATTCCGCAGCCGCTAATCGTTCTTTTTGCATGCATGGAATCAATCGGGGCCCGCGTGGTCGAGCAGATTCCATAATCGCAGCCTGGAGCGCTAGCGGTTCTGATTCAAGGTCCACCCGCAGTGCCAAGGTCAATGAGCTTTTTAATGCAAACGACATATTCTATGCTAGAATACTTAGTGAGCGGAAATTTTTCTGAGCGATGGCCAAATTGATTCTATCCCTTTCCTTGTAAGCGGATGGTCAACGCTAACGGAAAGTGGAGGGTCAAGCAATTCTTGGCAGACATCAGCTGACTGATCACCACCCTTACGTAGATCTTCCGTTAGCGTTGACCATCCGCTCACAAGGAAAGGGATAGGAGTCAAGTACTGACGCTGCATATATCGTTAAAGAAGCTGGCGATCACGGCTAGGATATAGCGCTATCTTTCTATCTCCTCTTTACATGATACGCAGCCATGCATTTGCCCCAGTACCTCGGACGTGCTGGCTAGCTCTATCGGGCTAGCTGCTAAGGCGGGTAGCTAACTTAACACCTTACCTATCTCTTTCCTTGTGAGCGGAAGGCCACCTCTAAAATTTAGCGTACCCGAAGTAAGGCCACTTACCTGATTAGTCTACTCACCTCTTGGCAGATTCTGAGAGTAAGCTAACTTATTAAACGGATAAATTAGAGCTTCAAAATACCTTCCGCTACGCTAAATTTTAGAGGTAGCCTTTCGCTCACAAGGAAAGGGATAGCACGTCTAAGAGTAAAACTCTAGATTATCCCTTTCCTTATATACGGGAGGTATACGCTAAATACTAGCGTATCCGAAGCAATCTTATCTCTCTAATTAAATTACTCAGCTCTTAGCAGAATTATTAGTTATCTATAGATTATAGAATAGACGAATTAGAATATTAAGATATCCTTAGATATACTAAAGCTTAGCGTATACCTCTAGTATATAAGGAAAGGGATAGTTAGATAATTACTAACTTTTTTAACGACGAGATTTCGAAGTCGAGAAACTACTACTTAACGATCGAAATTCTTCGATTTTTCGACGCTCGAGACTAGGGAGTCGAGGCTTTTACTTTATTTCGACTTTTCCGCCCGAAATTTCGTACGCGTAGTAGGTTTATAACGTATAAAGTAAATTTACGAACGAAACGTTATTTTCGTTAACGGGTTTCGCAATTTCTATAGTAAAAAAATTAGAAACCCCTATGCGAACTTTTAACGACGTCGGTAAACTTTTACGTAGTTTAGGGCGCCCGGGGCTAGCCCGGGGCCGAGGGGTATAGGTTTTATAAATCGTGCCCTATAACACCCGGGGCTACCTACTAAATGTTCGGGGCAAGCCCGGGGCATAGCAGGGGTAGCGCTAAGACTAAAATTAGGCTTAGAAGCCTAGTATAAGCCACTAAATTACGATACGTAACCCTAGCCCACCCCTATAGCTAACTCCCATAGCCACACCCGGTGGAATACCCCGTGCGATACCCCGTGCGACACCCCGTGCACCACCCCGTGCGATACCCGGTGCGATACCCCGTCCGACCCCTCTAAGCCACCCCCGGGCATACACCCGCGAGGAATTCGGCCGAATCGACTAATTCCGGGGTTCAAATTTAGGTGGTGTTAACGTACCCCCGGGGGGCCACCTCCCGAACGTCGCCGTCGATCACGAATATTGAAAAAAAAATAGCGTTAAATTTTAGCCTCTTGGCGCCATGCACGCGGCGCCCGGGGCTACGCTAGGGCCCTTAGAGCTCGCCCCGGGTACCCCTAGACTTCGATTTTACTCTAAATATAGGGGCAATCTTAAGTTTTACCGACGGACTACGAATTTTCGAAAATTTCCTATAGAAAACCCCTATAAAATCGAAAAATCTCGCGCCGAGAATAATAATCTCGAGTAAGCCTATCGTAGATAAAAAGGCTAATATTAGTGAAAACAAGCGATAGAATAAGTAAACGTGTTAAATTGTGGTAGTTAAATTAGTTAGGTCTCTATCTACATAAGCTGTCTACCTACGTATATAGTACTACTAAGTCTTTTACCTAATAGGTAACTCTATTCGCCTAATAGGTAACTTCATTCGCCTAATAGGTAACTTAAGGTTACCTAGTAGCGATTTCCCTTAATAGTTCCCCTAACTATAGAAGCTTACTATACCCTTATAGTTACTATTAACGAATCGATAAATTAATATTTACGAATAATTTATCGAGGGATAATTAGTTATAACGTAACACGTCCGAATTTATATCCGATTCGAGAAAACGGGGTACGTCGAATTTTCGCTCCTCTTTCGTTAAATGGCTAGAGCCCTCGCCGGGAGATAAGATATTAGAGTCTTCTTATAGAGTAGTAAGAAGGGTATCTAGGCGTCGATTTACTAGCGTAAAGCCGTGATAAGTAAAAGTTAATAAGGGCGCTACGTCTATATAACTAGGTAGGCGTGCGCTTATAATAAGCTACTCCGCTATAGTTAGATAAGTTAACGATATTTTTGCCGATGCGTTATCTATAGCCTTATCGACGTATATTACCGATACGTTATATATAGTCTTATCGACGCTAGGTAGACGTACGCTCGTAATAAGCTACTCCGCTATAGTTAGATAAGTTAGAGATTACGTTAGAGCTATAGGACTTACTCGCGCCTTAGGAGGCCTAGGCTAAAACTTAAGCGGTTTTACTTTTATCGATATATTATTTATAGTCGCGTTATTTAT
>JAABUP010001373.1_pt1 | contig 50969 bp, 48 predicted proteins | sample 5559201 | NCBI WGS metagenome assembly JAABUP01 (sample SAMN10711887, study PRJNA513373) | rock metagenome | isolation source: Antarctica rocks | place: Antarctica | reverse complement strand
TCATTACTTCCACAGTCCGCACCAACACCACCCCAAACGTCACATATGAAAACCACATCACAAATACCCCTTTCAATTCAATTAATCAAAAACGTTATACTAAATACATACACATACACACACACACATACATTACAAACTCGACAAGCCTTTCTACCCCAGATACGGAAGACGGAAGACGAAAGATGGAAGCACGCTCTTCTTTCATTGTCTCTTTTTTCTTTTTTTACTCATGAGGGTTGGATGGATGGATGGATGGATGGATGGATGGATGGAAGGATGGGATAATGTGTTGACTTACTTAGTTGTAGTTTTGATCATATCCGAGTGGTACAAGCCCACACACCAAAGGATGAAATCAAATCGAATCAGAGCGTTCTGATGGAAGACGTGTACTCTACAGGGATAGATACTTCGTACGCGTATGGAGAGGATGACGTAGTTGTGGCGGTGTTCGTGTTTGTTCAGAGGATAGATATCCGGAAGTCGTCCTACGGCCGATGTGCAGCAGGGCGTTCGACTCTATGGCAGTGTAGTAGTAATGATCACGTCCATAGTTTGTCAACGCTATGCCAGGAACTCCAAACAGCATGTCCTTCTATGAATACAGAATCGCCCAACAGAAGATACAACCCCTTTCCCTCCAGTCCCGATCCGAGCTGCCCTCGGTGAAGCAAGCCAAGCCGTACTTCATGTGCCACCGCAGGCCTTCCTCTGCCGGTCCAACCATGGCGTCTGGCCGGGCCCGCAGACGGTTACCTGCCCGTTGCGGTGATACATCGTCAGGTCCGTGTTCGGGACCCGGTAGCGGCAGTTGATGACTATGCGGTTCTTCGGTGCGGGGGGAGGCAGGACAGGAGCCTGGGCTTTGGGAGCCACCGCTTGTTCTGGGACGGGCGCGGCGATAGTCACGGGCGCCATCTTCAATGTGATTCTCCTTGTCGGCGCTTGGGGCCTGGTATAGGCGCCTCGCCAATTCCACGTTTTCAAGATGATCTTGGGCGTGGTTGTGCAACGCTTCGGAGCGGCGGCTATCGGGCTGCTGCTTTTACGGGGTGGACTGCGTCCTGTCGGCACCGTTAGTCGCTTTTGGAAAGACAGGAGGCGTAAGAAGACTTACTGAGTGGCCTCGACACCCCTGATGGGCAGGCGGTATCCGCAGAGCGCAGCACTGGAGCCTTCGCTGCGAGCCGGGGGCTTCTCCGGAGGGGGGATGGCATCTTTATCTTTGCGAGAGATGAACGCTAACAAGCTTGTGAGATAGACGAGGACGACGTCTTGACAGCAGATCACACCATCTGGAAGGAAGGCTTTTCAAGACAATTCGTTCTACGTTGACAGAAGCTTTCAACAAGTGCAGAAGGTAGTCCCAGGCATGTTGAAGAGAGAGATGTCCAACAGTGGCAGAAGACAAAGATATACACCAAGCCAGCGGGGTTATGACTCGCACCATGACCCATTGCCAGCAGAATTCACTCCCATAGCCACGTCGTACAGATAGCCGTGTGGGCTCCAGCCATTGAGAGCCAACCATTCGATCGGTGTAACGCGGGATAGCTGTTATATAGAGTCACGAATAGGGGCTAAGGGATAGGTTGAGAGGATTCACTATGGGTAGCAAACATGGTGGTTGTTGGCAAGAGTGAATGTTGACTTTGGTAGTATGGCGGTCACGGGACCCAGGGAAGGACGCTATAGGCGAGAGGTAAGGGCTGTAGAAGGTGAACTGAAGCTATGCGCAAAACGTTAGCATGATTGCTTCAGGAATGCTTCTCGAGAGGTATCATCTACTTACTTTGGGGTTAACCGTCTAGAGATGTCTCCTCTATAAGGCGAGGATAATGGGCGTCGGTGGGAGCATGGAAGAGAAAGAAATAGGCTTGGTAATGGGAAAGTAACAACGATGTATAATTCTTTCTGGTCCTCTAACCCTATCCATCCTATACCAATGATTCCCAGAAGAAGATATACAAGAAGCATCAACACCCCAGCCTTCCCAATTCCGGGCGATGACCAGCAGGGTTCTCCGTGGCATGGTGACCTTGGAGCCTGCCTTTAGGGAAACGCACCCCCTCTCCGAAGACTGAGGAGGTGGAGGTGGACAACCTGGCCAAGGACTTACGGGGTTTGTGATGATACAAGACAGTGAAATATAACAAAGAAAACAAATCTATAGGATCCCAAGAATCCGTCTAATTGCGCCGGGTATAATGTTGATGGATGCCGAGCACTTGCTAGTTCTTGCCGACAAGTGCTGAAATCGAATCGATGGATTATGCTGATGATGATGATGCTTTGCTTGTCTACCGTAAAAGCCGTGCTGCGAACCCTTATAGCGAACCGGTCGCCGTTGTCCGTTTACTGTAATCTGCATTGGTCAGCTCAGTTAGACGAGCAGGAATAGGAGAAGGCATACATTCGCTGAGCAGTGGCCCGCACCCATCATGAATGGGCTTCTTAGTTTCTTCTGCGGTGAGCGAGCGGTCTCGCCATGACAAAGTCCACATCGGGGTCGGTGTTGGCAGACGGCTTTGCTTCGGCGGCAAGGCGGGCTTCGAGCTTGATCATGTTGAATTTGATAGAGTCGGTAGGATGAGTGACGATCTTCTTAAGACTAATGATTGGATTGTCCTTGACGATTTTGATCTCGCGGTCGATATGCTTGATGTTGTTGTTGAGGTTTAGTTTGAGCTGGTCGCGCTTGACGTAGTAACTCTCGCCCTTTTCGGTAATTACGCCCTGGGCCCGGAAATTCTTGGGAGCGGTAAAATAAAGCTTCGTGAACTTGTGATATTTTCCTGCAACACGTGTTAGTGCAGTAGAAGTGGTATCGAGCGAATTGATTTACGATTAAAAGGACGGCCGTTTTTGTAGATTCTTGTGCTCCGGAGGGAGGACATATCCTTGCGATAGAAGGCTGGGTCATTGCTTAGTAGGCACATTGAATATTCTAGAGCGATGTCTTACTTATATGGGGCTTGGTGCCAGAACCGATAGAGTAGGCTCCGGAATCTTTGATCATGCTTCTGGTGATAGACATGTTGCTGACTTTGTAAGGATTTGGTATTACTTTGGATATACTGCGATTGGAGACTGATGGAAGAAGGCTTGCAGATGTAGAACGAATGTATTTGAGAGACGCTTTCGTGCTTTTGGTATATGCAGAGAGATGTAAGATGGATGGAGGCAACCAAAAGATCTGGGAAACCCTTCGCCATTTATTCCCATGGGGAAGAGAGCTGCCGACTGTGACTTAACGACCAGCAGGAATCGAAATCATTCCTAGCTCTAGTACCGATCGTGATGGCGTCGACTTAGGATTGGTTGTCGGTGACTGCTATTCCTTAGCCCCTTTTTGGTACGCGTTGAACTTACTGGCGCTAGCCTAGAGCATGGCTCTACGACGGATTCAGCTTGTAAAAACAGCCCCGAAGCAGTGGGACTGATGTTTATACAATAGAAGGCAAATAACAGTAAGAGGTATATAGAAATCTGTTTCGAGAGAACGAATTAAATAGCAAGAAATATTCGTAGATGGTATCAACAAGAGCGGAACTCATTAGATCAGGCACGCCCATCGTGGGAATTGCACGATGTACCAGATCACAAGCTATCCATTAGGTCCAACAAGTGAAATGTGGGACCCACATTGCCAGTCTAACGGCGTGGTCTTCCTACCTGCCATCCCATGTCAGGGTCTAACAGACCCAACTGGCAATGAGGACTTGTCTCGGATAGACAACAGCCAGCTCATCATCCTGAGGAGAGGAGTCAAGCTGATGATAAGTAGATATACAATCTCTTTTGCTTCATCATTGCTTCGCTGTTCAACAGCAATCATGAGTATGATTCCGACATTTGTTGAAATCTGGAGACTAAGGTACGTCCACGAGCCGAAGCGCTTTTAGTCGAGTAGCGCGGCTATGGGGCTAAGTCTTAGCGCGGATCGGTGGCCATGTTGCGAATAGGCGCCCATTAGTCAACTTACCTTATGATCGTCCAAACTATAGACGCGTCAAGTCACGCTGCAATAATCAGAGCCGGTCCGTACGAGAACGCTTCAAATATCCAGAAGCCAGCGACTGCACAAGTCCAGTTCAAAGAGCGGACTCAGCAGAGTCACGCAATTATACGAAGCACCATCACTAGCAAATGAATATGGAGAAAAAGTGAAAGATCTTCTATAATTGAAGAATGGCGTCCATCCGCAGTACATCTCTGCGTAACCTTTCGCTCCTCCTTCGAAAACCTTGTCACGTGCGATACAATTCCACAACCTCCTCTGTCAATGCGACGGAAGTCAATCATTTCAATACTCTGGCCTCGACATGGTGGGATCCTCATGGTCCATCTCGCCTTTTACATCTCATGAACCCCTTACGCCACGATTTCATTGCATCATGTCTCTCATCACAGGCCAAACCAGCACCATCATCAGGGCTACGATATCTCGATATCGGCTGTGGCGGAGGGATATTTGCTGAAAGTGCTGCGCGGCTACCAAGCACAAGCAGCGTAACTGCTATTGATCCGAGCACGGATGTTCTAGCGATTGCAAAAGCCCATGCACGCCAAGATCCATTCTTTCAGCAGTCTGGCCGGCTTCAGTATCTCAATAAGTCTATTGAAGATCTTCCGGTTCCCAGAAGTATCAATGAACAGTACGATATCCTGACCCTCTTCGAAGTGATCGAGCACATCAACTCGCCATCTCCGTTTCTTAACTCATGCCTGCCTTTCGTCAAACCGGGAGGCTGGGTTGTCATGTCTACTATCGCACGGACATGGACTTCATGGCTGACGACGAAGGTTGTGGCCGAGGACGTGGTAAGACTGGTACCGAGAGGAACCCATGAGTGGAGCAAGTACGTCAACGAGGAGGAACTAAGGGCGTGGTTCGAGAAGAAGCAGGGATGGGGTGGGACGAGGTCGATGGGGGTAATCTATTTGCCAGGGCTAGGGTGGAGGGAAGTCAATGGTAGTGAGAAATGGGGTAATTATTTTTTTGGTGTTAGGAAGGATTCTGAATCGTGATAGCTGCATAGGAGGCGTCTATGTCCCAGGTTTGATCTTAGTAAAAATCTATGAGTTTACGAAGTGCAGTGAAGTTCTTAAGACTTTCGAGAACTACCTGCAGTCGACCCAATGCTAGGCGTGTGAACAATGCCTGAAGCTATGCTGACCGAAATAGCTTAAGCAAGAGCCTCCTGCCCTAAACGCCAGAAACATGCAAAGGCCCACCCATATGTCAACGCCTTAGCAAGGCGGCAAGAATGGGAATCTCGGAAAGCATCTACTCCGCTTGGGGCACAGGTCCTTCACTTCTTCAGATGCGAATAGTCCCTTAGGACACCCATCATATGAGTGTTCGTTGTCTTTCCCGTCTTCCTAGGCTTTTTTGTCTTCTTCTCTTGCACCTTTGGCGCCTTCCTGACCACTTTGCTCTTATTCGTGGGAGTCAGCCCGGCCTTCTCCAATTCTTCGGCCAACGCTCCGGCTTCTGGTAATTTGACCCTATGCCACATCTGCTGGAATTCTTCATCGATACGACAAGTAAGCGATGGGTCGTTAGCCCAAACCATCTTGGCGTGGTCATCCTTCCGGTTCCGTGTTACAAGCAGCTTGCCGTGCGCTTCGAGAACATTGATGGCTTCCGCCGCGCCTGGCCAGCCGTCTCGAAGCTCTCGTACATTCAAGCCCTGTGCTGTGGGTTGTGCTTGCAAGTATCCCAACAGCTGCTCCTTTGAGCGGATATTATGGATAGGCCTGAAACTGAAGGTCCCCTCTCCGCCTGCTCCATGGCGGTCATATTCAACCTTCTCATGATTTTGGAGAATCGTGCGGATAGTTTGCTTATAACTATCTTCCCGATATTGCAGAGACAGGTATGAAAGTAGTTCATGTAGCGTCTGCGGGTTGCCCTTGTTCTTAAGGTTTTCCACAGCGTAGGTTACCTGGGTCATGATGTTCTGGCCAGTGCCAGTATCGGCGGGCTGGGAATAGACTATGGTGGAGGTCTCTGGCCGCTTGCGCTTAAGATCATGCTTGCTAGGCACCGAGGCAAGTGAGGGAGCAGGAGAGGGGGTAGAAGCGGAGGGTGCGGCGACGGTGCGTTTGTTTGACAGCTTAGAAGAGGATGAAGTAAGGTTGCTTTTGAACGCGTTGATCTGATCGTCGAGGTACGACATAACGAAAAAGCAGCTTAAAAAGAGGAATCGAGAAGGAGAAAGTCTTGGTTCAGGCGTTTGAATGGCTCAGTTTCTGGGTCTGGCGTAATCCAAAGACTGCAGGTTCGCAACTCTCCCGCTCTTCATACTGTCAAAGGTTCGACGTACTCAGTCTGATTCTGGGTGGCAGACTTGGGGCTCAAGAACTAGTGAATGAGTAGCCAAACTTCAGTACGAGAGCCGCAACCCTTAGTCATTACCGAGAGCGATGCTTTGTCTTACATAAGCAGAAAGAGCCGCTTCAACGTCAAAGAAACACTTCAAGGGTAACGACAGTTCACACGTAATTCGTTCCACACTCCTTGAGCGATTCCTTGTGAGGTCATTAGTTTCATTCTCAGCATGAGATAGTCATGGATAAGTCTCTGTAGGGACCGTGTCTCAAGGTCTCTGATCTCAGCCAGCTCCGGTATCGTATCACATGTGCAGAGTGCAGGTACTTCAACTGAACGACAACATCCCAGGCTGGAAGAAATTCAACAGAAACCTCTAGGCTGGTTGCAACATTCGGAGTCCTTCCCTTCAGTCCAAATGGCGGTAGCCACGATCGACATTCCTTACCTTTCAACCTACTGCTCACTCCCGCAGGCAACACTCATCACATTGAGAGATGCTCCTACTGTAGAGCTTGTCAACACTTTACTAGTACAGGTTGCAGCCAAGGCACGAGAGTTTGATGAGGTCAAGGCTGAAAAGCTACGGCTCGAAGTAGAGCTTGAAAACGCGGTTCGAAGTGGAGAGTCAAAGGCACGGGTACTGAAGAGTTCTTTTGACAAAGGCCTCAAGGAGGCTGCAGATCTCAGGGACAAATTAAAAGCGGAAGGCGAGCATTTTCTGCAGGTCACTCGCCACGAATCATTCAATGCTGATCAGATGTGCAATCAGAGGACGCCCGATTAGCTTTAGAGAACGAGTTGCAGACACTGAAGTCTACTTCGTCGACGTCCACTTCAGAAGTGTTTGACCTGCGAACCCGCATTAACTCTCTGGAGTCCTCAAATCGCGACACTCTTTCGCTACTGGAGGCGAAATCTACTGCCTACGACAGATTAGCTGAAGATATATCGACTCAACACCAGAGAACCATAGAACTACGGCGAGAGGTTTCTGGACTTGAACAGTCAATACAACAAGCCAACTCAGCGTCCGCGAGTGCCAAGTATCGTGAGCAGAGCTTGCAGCAAGAAGTTGACTTACTAAAGAGGAATAATGACTGGTATGAGACGGAGTTAAAGACCAAGTCTGGAGAGTATCTCAAATATCGCAAGGAGAAAGGTTCTCGAATCATCGAACTTCAGCGTCTAAACGAAGATGCCAACTCCAGCATTGAGGCTCTCAAACGCACCGAGCACACTCTCCGAAACCGGCTGGAAGAGGTCAGTCAAAAGGCCGACGATGCTTTTGCCAAGATCCAGCAATTGCAAGAGGAGGCAGCGAAGACCGAGGAAGCATTCCATGTTGAGTTAGACAGTGTAAACCGGCTTGCACAGCTGCAGAAAGCGTCCGCCGATACCACGAAACAGCGTATGCTGGACGTCCAATCTTCTCTAGAGCAAACAAAATCAGAAGCAGCAGACGAGATAGGAAGACTCCGCGCAGAAATGGAGACGGAGCACTCTGACAAAGAAGCCGCAGAAAGAAAAGTACTAGAGCTAGAGGTGCAAGTTGAACGCCTTGAAGCCGACCAAACAGTACTTCGCGACCACGCTTCCCTGTCCGGTACACCGCATCGTGGCATTAATGGTACCGGTGTCGCTACCCCAGCCCGCATTGGATCCCCAGGAGCAGCGTTTTCACCCAGGGCATCGCGCATGAAGGGAAGCCTGAGTTTTACGCAAATGTATAGCGAGTACAACGGTGTCAAAGCTGAACTTGACACTGAGAAGCGTCGAAATGAGAAGCTTAGTGCAACAATCGACGAGATGATTCACGATCTTGAGACAAGGCAGCCAGAAATTGAAGAACTTCGGTCCGATCATGAACGACTAGAATGTGAAATCGTTGAGATGTCTACTCTTGTTGAAGATGTTGGCAACGAGAGGGACAAACTAAGGAAAGACTCTAGAAAATGGGAAGGTCAAGTTGTAGGACTTACTAAGGAGGGAGAGGTTCTTCGCCAACAGCTCCGCGATCTGAGTGCACAAGTCAAAGTACTCCTTATGGAGGTTCATGCGCGCCATCAAGGTCTGGAAGGATTGAGTGCGGCGGATCAGATGGAACTGGATCGTCTTGCTCGCGGCGAAGCTGATGACACGCTTGATGACTTGACTGACACTGATTGCTTTATAAGCAACCATCTAACCACGTTCAAGAACGTCCGAGAACTGCAGGAGCAAAACACCAAACTACTTAAGCTTACGAGGGAGCTCGGAGAGAAGATGGAAGGGGAAGAGGCTCGAGCTAATCAGACACAGCAAGCCCAGGACCATGAAGAATTGGAGTCTCTCCGTGAGAAGGTCGCAAGGTACCAGGACGAGATGAAGTCGATGGTGACTCAGTCGCAGAGTTTCATTCGCGAGCGGGACATGTTCCGTCGCATGCTCTCCCATCGCGGACAGTTGCCACCTGGGTCAGACCTCGCTTCTGTCTTCGGACAGTCGCTGGACGCACCGCCTGCTACTCCTCCACCAGGTGGTGTTCTGAATAGCATTGAACAATCCCCGACCTCCAAAGACTTGGCGGACTACGCAAAGCTTCTCAAGGAAATGCAAACACACTTTGACTCCTACCGCTCGGAAGCAGCTGCGGACCGTTCTGCCTTGAAGCAACAACTCGATAATCTTTCCAAGAAGAACGGTGATCTCCAGGGCGAGACTGCTAGGAGCAATAGTCAATTAAGCCTCGCACACGAACGATACGAAATGCTCCAAGCCAACTACGCCATGCTCAAAAGTGAAAACCATGAGCTTCAACGCCGGTCGCAGAGCCTAGCGGAAAGCGCAGCAAAGCAGGACCTCCGCACGCAGCAAGTGGCCGAGGACCTTGTGGAAGCAAGAGGCTTATTGGACAGTATGCGCAATGAAATTGCAAACCTCAAAGCGGAGAAGGAATTCTGGAAGAGCGTCGAGAAGCGGCTCACTGAGGAGATTGAGAGCCATTCGAATGAGAGAAATCGGTTGAATATTCTTAATGCTAATCTACAGAATCTAATCAACGAGCGCGAACATTCTGACTCTGAGATCCGCCGGCGGCTGCAGGCCCAGGCTGAATCTATGGAGTCGGAGCTGCAGAACACAAGACGAAAATTGGATACTGAGCTCGAGGATGGCAAGAAGTCTGCTCTTCGGAGGGAGTACGATCACCAGCAGAGCCAAAAGAGGATTGATGATCTGGTCGCCAGTCTCGGGTCTGTCCGCGAAGAACACGTCGTGACCAAGACCACTCGAGACCATCTGCAGGCCAGAGTTAATGAGTTGGCCATTGAGCTGCAAAGTGCAGAAGAACGAGTGCAAGTGCTCCAGCCAAAGCCTACCCCCCGTCAAACAATCAATGCAGCAGACTCAACGGAGAATGGAGATACAGATCATGGCGAGCCTGGTGTCTCTAGGGAGCAGGAATTGGCTGTTGAAGTGTCTGAGTTGAAGCGAGATCTCCAGTTGGCGAGGGGCGACCTTCAGAATGCCAAAGATCAGGCTGAGCAGTACAAGGCAATCAGCCAATCGTCCGAGGAAGAGCTTCAAAGCATGAACGAAACCCAAGATCAATACCGCGCGGAGATGGATCGATTGCTCGCAGAGAAAGACACGAAGATTCGGGGCTTGGAGCAACGCATTGAGGATACCACTTCAGAGCTTTCCAGTACCAATACTGAGCTTTCTACCTTGCGCGATGAGCGGAGCGAAGGGACACGGCGCCTCGAAGAACAGAAAGTAGCTTTCGAAGCTGAGATAGCTAGGCTCAAGGACGAGGATGAGCGCCATGCTACTGCTGCGCACTTCCACCAGGAGGATCTCAAGGTGCAGGCTGAGATTGCTCAACAGGCCCAGCAAAACTATGAAAATGAATTAGTGAAGCATGCCGAAGCTGCGAAAGCCTTGCAGAAGGTTCGGAATGAACACAACCAACTCAAACTTGAGATTGTCGAACTTCGGACGGAAGCTGACACGGCAAAAGCGAACCTCGTCCAAAGCGAGGAAAGCTGGACTGAGACAAGGGAGCGGTTTGAGAGGGAGCTGGCGGACATGCGCATTCGGAGAGAAGCCGTTAATGCACAGAATCAGCTACTCCATCAACAGCTCGAGAGCGTTTCTGGGCAGATCTCGGCCTTACAGCAGAACCGGGCCCACCATCTTGAAGATAATGATACTTTTGTTCCACCGGCTTCGAGCTTGGAAAACCTTCAAGAAGTCATCAAATATCTACGGAGAGAGAAGGAAATCGTCGACGTTCAATACGAACTTTCCGTGCAAGAAGCTAAGAGGCTGAAGCAGCAACTCGACTATGCGCAATCCCAGCTTGATGAGACTCGCTTAAGGCTTGATCAACAGCGCCGTGCTCAAGGTGAAAGTGAGCGGAGCGCTCTGAACCATAACAAACTCATGGACACTATAAATGAGCTGAATCTATTCCGCGAAAGCAGCGTTACTCTACGCAATGAAGCCAGACAAGCCCAAGCTTCGCTCGCCGAAAAGACGGAACGAGTTGAGGAGCTACTCGAGCAGATACAGCCGCTGCAAACGAAGGTGCGGGAACTAGAGAATCAAAAGGAGATCCAAGAAGGGGAGATGCGGCTGCTCCAGGAAGACCGTGATCGATGGCAACAACGAACGCAGAATATTCTCCAGAAATACGACCGCGTGGATCCAGCAGAAATGGAGTCATTGAAAGAGCAGATCACCACCCTACAAGCTGAACGTGGTGAACTTATAGCTGCAAAACAGCTTCTGCAGGAACAAGTTGACGGTATTCCCGAGAGGTTAAAGCAAGTTGAACATGAAGGTAGCCAGCGTTGGCAAGAAGCTCGCCAACGACTTACTGATCAATTCAAGTCGAGATCAAAAGATCTTTCGGCTAAGGTGAATGAGAGACACGCTGCATTGCAGGCTGCAGAAAAGGAGAAGGAGGAACTCGAGCAGCAACTGAGTAGTCTGAACAGCGAATTAGATGCAGCGAAATCGGAACGAGACAAGGCTATAACTAGAACAGCGCCAGAGGCAACGGCGCAACAAGTTCAAGCACACGAGTCAGCGACGCCGAACGGTATCGAAGAGGGTCAGGTCGAAGAGCAAAGAGAAAGTGGACACTCGGTCGAGCAGGTCATAGCCCTTGAAGAAAAGCTCAATGCAGCCGAGATACGGGCGAACGCTGAATTCAGGAGGGCAGAGGGCCTCCAAGGCGAGCTCAGAATCTGTCAAGCACGGATTACGGAGCTTGAACAGCAAGTCGTAAGCCGTGCCTTATCTTGTCTCAAGCGCCATCTAATAACATGTGTTCAGAGCGAGCTGCAGCGAAGCCTTGACGAGGCTACAACTCAGCTATTACAGCTCCGCACTGAACAGCAGCGGCCCACCGAGACGCAGGAGGCGGAATCACAGCCAAACCTGGAAGAGCTCCGGCAAGAGCTCGCCCAAGCGCAACAAGAGGCTGAGCGCCTCCGAACGGATGCAACCATCAAGACTTCGATAACCAGTGCATCAACCGAAGACGGCTCAAAGTCGGTTGCAGAGCAGGTCACAGAGCAAGTAGAAGCTATTCGGACAGAACTTGAGGCTCGTTACCAAGTGAGGGTGCTGCAAGCTGAAGCGCAGTTCAGCAAACGAGCTGAGAACATGAAGAATCAGCTCTCCAAGAAGCTTACCGAAGGAAGAGAGCATTTTAGACAGAAGACCGAGGCTGAGCACCGAGAGTCATTGGAGAGGCTTATGAGCGAACACGAACAGCAAATGGAACGTTTCAAGGTCCAACACCAAGAGGAATTGGACGTCCTCAAACAGAACGAAGAGACGAGATTCGAGCAATTCAAGGAGACATGGTGTGCCGAGCATCTCACTCCCGACGATGCAGCGCAAGGCCATATCAAGAGCGAGACCCAGGTCCCGCAGCAACAGTGGACACCTACAGAAGCACAGATCAAGGACCTAGTTGCAAATAATCCTACGGTCCAAGATATGGTGAAAAGAACTATCACTAACAAGCTCAACCAAGAACGCGAAAATCTTGCTGAAAGGTTGAAGGAAGAACAGGAAAAGCTAGCAGCAGAGAAGCTAGATGAAGTCCAGAAGAAGGCAAGTAAGGCTCAAGAAAGTGCTGTCCAGATGGAGGCAAAGAAATATGGTGCAAAGCTTAGCATGACGGACAATCGAGCAAGACTGGCTCAGGCGAAGATTGAAGTCGTCCAAAGAACTGCTGAAAATTCTCCTCAACGGCCAGTTGGCGAAGTCTGGGCGATTGCGAAGGCTACGAAGCTACCGACTGCTGTGCCTCCCCAACAACAGCAAGGCGTAGTCCAAGCTTCGGTAGCTCCTCAAGCAAGCACGTTCGGGCAGCCAACGCCAAGCCTAGCATCGTCTCCAGCGCAACAGTCAGTCTTACGAGACGCTGTTGGGCAACCATCTCCAACACAGGCCCAAGTGGGATCACCTTTGGCACGAGGTGGAGTACAACCACAACGTCTGGGTACTACCATTACAAGCTCCCCGATTCAAACTCGACCAGTACAGGTGCCACTTCCAACAATAGCTCCCTCAAACATGTCTCAGCCACCGAGGAGGCGATCTCAAGGCTCCGTTCCTGGCATTACCCAACAAGGACAACAATCACGGCAAGCATCGACGCAGCTGCAGCTAAACCCCGATCTGCCTGCTAAGCCGCCTCAGTTACAACAATCAAATAATTCCAACGCAGGCACGGGTCCAGCCGCGATCCGCGGTCTAACGTCTGCTATACCAAGGGGGGGGGTGCAGGCTGGAAGAGGTGCACGTGGCGGTAGAGGGGCCCAACCACAGACGCAGGTCTCTCAAGGCTCGCAGATACAGATTCAAGACCAGACGCAAACACAGTCCAACAATACAAGAGGAACGAGCCTGCCCCGTGGACTTGGAAGTCTTGGAAGAGGACGAGGCACACAAGGCAGAGGCGGCTCACAGCAAGTCCAGACGAGCACTTTGCCTCAAGTGCAAACTCAGGCTCAGACAAGCCCAGGTGGTGGAAGAGGGGGCTTGAACGCTGGCGCCAGGCAGTTCGTGCCGCAAGGAAACAAACGTGTAAGAGAAGATGGACAAGACGGTGCTGATACTGCTAATGGGAAGAGAATCAAAAATGAAGGTGCTGGAAATTGAAAGCTTCTGACGATTGCACCGGGCAAGTCCACCTATTGCGTTTTAAGCTGCTTCAACGTCTGCACTTAGCTCCTCAGATGAAGACATCTCATTGCGTTCGGATATAGGCGTGTTGGTATTAAGCAGACTTGCTTTGAAGGGAATACTGGGAGGCTGCTCATGTTTGCATCTCATCTATGGCTCATTGAATCATGGCGTTTGCAGATGGCGTCTGCATATGGCTTCGAGAACCTCAGCATTGGCGCTTGTGCTGTACTACCTTATGTACTTCACCTGTACATCTAGTGTATCCGTGGAAATGGCATAACACTGCAGTACCTATGAATTAGCCTTTTCCATATATTGTTCCTTCCGTCTCGTGAGGCTACCGGAAACATACAACCTTGCGACTACGAAAGATCCTTCTGGTCTCCCCTCCGTTCTGAGCGTAGTTGCGTATATGTCGCTAACGAATCGACAATATCGTGATATTGTGTCCATATGTGGTTCTCGACGGTCGTCCGTAAGGTTATCCCAATCCCCGTCGGCTGCCTTCAGCGACCAACCATCCATCTCATTAAGTTTATCGAGCAATCAGGAAAGACAAAGACCATCGCCTTCGTACAGGCCAAGTTTCTTGAAGTAGATTGTAGTGTAAACACCCTGTCATATAGCTGCATACCGCGTAGCACGGTTTGAGAGTAGATAGATTATTTGTTCTTGGGTCTTGGGGAAGATAGACTGGGGCCGGCTGAGGTGGAAATTGGGGCGGATTGTATGCTTGTAAAACAGGTGGGATAGCTAGGAATGTTGAGAGTGCTGGAGACGTGTGTGAAGCCGGGGAGCTGGGAGGAGGAATGGAGATACTTAGGTTCGAGTGGTGCTGGGAAGGGCTTGGAAGCGCTGGGCATTCGGCGGAGAAAGGGGGAAGGGCAGCAGGCGAAGTTGCGGTACGGGCTCGTTCTGAAGGGGATTGCATGTCCAAGTCATCGGTAGGGGTGGACAGGGGAGATGTCAGATTGTTCAGTCACGCTTTAGGAAATCACAATGACTTTAGGCCCGACGTTCCAAGTTGCAACCCGAAGTAGCTGGCAACGCTCGGAAACATCAGAATCGAACTCCGTCCTGTTTCAAATGGGTATACCCCTGCACCGAACGCCGTCTATGTCATAACCTCCACAACTCACATGAAGTCCTCTAAGCCGATATTTGAACTGCTCTCCACCGCAGAAATCTTATTGAAACTTCGCAAGATTGCTCGGTATCAACTTCCTCAGCACCTCCACATGCTTGCCATTCATCCTCATCTTCAACTCCTCAACGCCAGACCTATCAATCCTCCTCTCCCCATTCCCGTACACCACCGTGAAATCCGGAAGGACCTCGTTCGCTGCCACCGTGCACAATGGCCCGATCTTACAATGCTAAGAACACCAATCACCACTGACGTCAGCAAAGTGCTCTCCTCTCCCAGACAGACCTCCGTGGACCCAGAGTATGGCGTGCTCACCTTCCCAACAACACACCCCCTCCCAACCCTAGCCCGAACCTCCACAACGCTCCCCTCCCCCACAACCACCGCCTCCACCGCCGCTCCCTGTTCCACAATCACCCCCCGTCCCAGCACCACCCCCTCCTGCATATCCCCGCCCATTCTCTCCGCCGACGTCAATCCAACACAGCTCCGCTCACAGATGATACACCCTTCGCCAATATTGACGATCCCGTTTGTGGAGAGGAGTTTGGCGCGCGGGTGGATGACGGCGTCGGCGCCGATGGTGATGGTGTGCGTGCCGGTTAGGAGGGCGGTGTCGGCGAGGGTGGCGGTGGGGGAAAGGCGGGTCGGGGGTTTGGGGAGCGTGGGTGCGCGTTTGGTGGGGAGGGACATGCTTTGGGGGGGTTTAGTTGAAGGGAGTTGGGTGGGATGAGCGCTTGGAAGGTGAGTGAGGGTTTTGGCGCATGTGGTCGATGGCGGTGTTTACTTGTATTTCTTGGGATTTGGCGATAGCGGCCGCTTATGTCATTCTAGCTAGCGCTTCCGTCCGCAACGAAAGAGCAAGTCTTTTCAAATAAGACAATCTACTTGTGGCAGATATGGAGCGATCCACTTTCTATTGCGTGAAAGAGGGTTGACATGCAAACTCGTGTCTCCGTTGCGACCGAACGAGAACAGTAAAAGCAGTGAAGCAGAGATACGGATGAAGCCAAGCAAAATAGATCAAATAGCAATAAGCAAAACGCCCACCAGCTACTCCCGACAGAACCACGACATGCTTCACGGCATAGGTGGGGGTGGAGGCGGTCGAACCCTTCCGACGCCAGTACGTCCCGTCTTCAGATCGGACGAGGACGAGGACCCTGAACTTCCTGACGAGGTGCAAAAGATGAGAGTAACACCGAATGAGAAGACGAAGGAGAAGAAGACTATTAGCCACTGGAGCACCTGCAAAGCTAAACCACTGGTGATAAGCGTTGTGGCCTGCATCGAAGTGGTGGAGAATTGGAGAGCGGATGCTGTTTGCGTGATCGAGACGGCAGTAACCAGGGCTAGGGCTGTTGAGGACCAAAATATGCTGATAGATGTCTCCTGAAGAACGATCTCCTTTTCTCTGCGTTCGAACTCGGTTCGGTCTTCTTGAGATGCCGTTTTAGTAGGGTGAGGAAGAATAGTCCAATAAGAAAGAACGATCCGGCAGCAGCCAGTAACCACAAGAAGATGTTAGTTTGAAGAATAAGTGCTAGGCTGATAAGAGATCGTGTCGTGGCATTCGCTGTGACTGCTGAAAGTGTTACGTTGCCGTCATTGTTATAGATCCGGTTTACAAGTTGATCTGCTGAGGCCCCGGCTGTGGAATAACAAGCCAGGTTGGACGGATTTCCAGCGCACAGCCCTATCGACAATGTGAGGTTAAGGCCTGCAAGATTAAGGGAACATCTCCGACTCTAGGTATGTTGTGGGAACTCACCAAAATAGCCGACTCGAATCTCGAAGCCTGATGGAAGAGCGTTCTGATTTCTATTGCTGCCTTGGAGTTTCACCAGGAATATGTTTGGTACTCCTGGAGAATTAGAGATACAACCAGTGAGTGTGAGTCCTACACTCCCTTTTAGTACAAAATACCCGAGTCATAGATGGAGATATGCTGACCGTAGAGGAGAAGTATAGGGGCTGCCAACAAGTATGTCCCAAGGCGAACGTTGACGTTATCTGTTCGAGGCGTATCAGTTCTACCTGCACAGATGCCTGACTCAGGAGGATGTATACTCATATCTCTCGTTTGCACTCAAGAAGGGTAGGAGGCGAATAGCTGATCAGTCTCAGGTCGTACCAGCTCCAGTCTTCTCAGGGCCAATCAGTCAGGTACAGAAGAAGCAAAAAACACAAAGACCAGAGTTGAGTCTTGGACTCAGATGATGAACGGAGTACAATGACGCAGTATTGTTGGTTGCTCGGAGGGTTTCTACGTAAGAACGGAGGTGTAGAGAGCTTTTTATATAGCAAAAAGATAACAACAGACGGATAAGACACGGAAACTAAAATGCCGCCATCTCCAAGACTGTTACAGGACTGAAACTGTTGGGATGTCAAAGAGTAGTAGTGTTGTTGGTTGTTCCAACAGCCTTAAACCGAATTCCATCAAACTTCGACTCGAAGCTCATTTGTCGGATGTTCCAGAAAGGACGAAGGACTAGGGTGAACATCTGGGTTGTCACTAATGATTCTACTCGCGCGCGGATGAGATGTTGGACGTCTAGGCACGTAGTGATCCAGGTTCTCAGGGTTCCTCGTACCGAAACGCGGACAGAGATATCGTGCTCATGAGAAGGTCACGCCAGATATTAGGGTTGGGGTCTTAAACGCCCATTTGAATAAAGAATTCTTGTAATAGAACTAAGCGCTTGCAAAGTGAAACAAGGGGTTCCGCCGAGCTCTCCAGGATCCAGCCTACGAATATACTGTTTAGACAAATTGTATATTGTAAGGTTGGTACCATAGCATGAATTAAGGCTGACGTAACAGTTTCTTTATTTACGACTATGAGGATAACACAGCTAACAGTCAAGGTGACTTTATCTCAGCAAATGTGACGAAGAGTTATTACAGCAGACAATGTGATAACCCTCCTGAAAGAGTGTGCGTGATACAAAGCTGAACTTTTCCTTCAGTAGCGGATCATTATCTGGTGCTGTGCCTAGGAATGTCAGAACCAGCTGAGCCAATACTCTCTCGCATCATCTGTTATAGGAGCGTAAGCTTCTGAGCCTGTCCAATGCTGTTCGAGCCACATTTGCCAGTCCCAGTCGACCCATCCAAATCCCTCAAAAAGTTTATGTCCGCCTGCGCGCACATCCCAGCGCAGCAAAGGGGAGGTTGGGAGACCAGAATCATTGACCGGATTGTATTGGCCTACAACTGACTTTCCGAAATCGATCAATGCTACCCGTAAGCTGGCGCTACCCAGGTCATCACCACATAAGATGATGTTTCGAGGGTGTAAATCCCCCTGGATCACTCCACAGGCGTACAATAAGGACTCCGCGTCGACGATCTTTGCCATGACGTTCGCCCGTTGATGCTGTGGAAGCTGAACTTGAGTAAGATCCAGATCTTGCATGCACGCTCCCGGGACCCGTTCGATTAGAATCAGACGAACTGATCGAGTAGTGTGTCCTGAGCGTAATACTACAGGTAGCTCACACGTATATGAACCATGATAACTTGGAACCATAGTGCCGCCAAGTTGACCAGACACCTTTTCATAGGCAGCCGCTTCATGAGTATATTGAAGATCGGCACATCGGAAGGGATCCGCGCCAACATCGTTCGTTAGGGTCGGAGTGGGGTAGTACAGAGGATCGTAGAACTTTGCAACAAGATTGCCGTTGACGCCGACGACCTGTGCGCCGTGGTCGCCACGTACGGCGATCTCCTCGGTTATGATTATGGAGAATGCTTCGGAATCTAGAGTTGTTCCTGGCAAAGGAGGATGCAGAAGATAACGTTCAATAGAGGTGTATTGCTTCTGCTCATCTAGGTCTTTCTTCTTGACCTCGTGATAGCGTCGTGGAGTCGGCTGAGGAGGTAAATGACGGTAGATCGTAAATTGTGCGCCTCTGACATATGGTGTGGGAACCTCATCCATTGCAGGCAAAAAGGAAGGACTTTAACAAGCCCAGGAAGATGGTATAGTTCGATAGCAATCCAAGATCCAAAACAGCTGAAGCAGAATCTCTTGAGGAGACAAAGCGTGAGTGGATGAAGAACTGTGAGATGGCGAGACGAATCTTGGTGAAGCGGATTCAGCGGATGTTTAGTGGAGTGTGGAAATGAGGAACGCAGATCTGGGCAATGGGACTTGGTGACCGTCGAAACAATTCCCTTGGAATTCGAGCACAGATAGAACTGTGCCTCAACCAACATTGAGCATCACCAACACTAAGTAGGGCTGAGCTGCGGGTCTAAAGGAAGCGCCGGCTAGCAGAGACCAACCAAATACAGCGATGCCCGGATCTGCCGCTGTGCCTTATTGGTGATTTCAGGGCCGCAGGCGCTTACCACCGAGCTAACACACATTCTCCAACGTGCATTAACGCCAAAGGCCCTACTCCATTTCTGACTATGAGGTTCCTCAAGGTATGCGATGACACCCTGTGCCGCTTCCTAGGTGTCACAGCAATACGACTAATTTTGCAAGGCCCACTATCCAACCAAGTCGGCTGCTATCATGTCAGCTCATTTTGATTCAGGGATATTGCGGCTCGTTTCGCTCTTTTCCTTGCTTACCCTAACGCTTGATTACTTTTAGCGGGCGAGATCTCCACATCTACATTATTGTTGTAAGACCTAGATTGCTTTAAATAGAAAGCAGTATTCAGGGAATGCTTTCGGCGCTTGCTGAGGGAACTGCGCCAGAACCAACGCAACTCCCGTTGCGCACGGATTGACTTGTTTCTTGAGTTGCTCCTTCCAATGCTATGCGAAGCCTAGGGCAGTAATTTTCTCGCAAGTTATATAATGTCTGTGGAATCCGTCTGTTCACCTAAAGTCCAGTACCAGAAAAATCTCTCCACATACATATCACCACTGCCTTATGATCACTTTGGCTTTCCACTACTCCTACAACTTTAATAGTCGATATTGAGACATTCTTTCAGTGCCTCTGTCCTGCGCTCAGTTCGCCGCAATCTGGGGACCTCCCTCGATAATCAACCACACCACTGCTTCGCTCAGCTATACTACCTCAAAGCCCTTTTCTCAGCTTTCCGCCAGGCTCGAAATCCTTTCATCCTTCTCTCCAATATGACCACTCTAGCTGAGTCCTTCTGGGTACCTCTTCCCGCGCTGTACGTTGCAGTGCCGACCAGACCTCGGGAAGTCCCCCTACCAGGGTCTTCCACCCTCGATATCGATCCTCCAATCGCTTTGGAGCCATGCGACCCGCTAGTCCTTTTCAATGAATACACGCGGCTTCAATCCGGAAATGATATCCTCGCCGGTCTTGGTAGCCAGCTTCCAGCTGTGGAGATGTCGTTCTACCTCAGACTGGAAGCCGATGTTGTTCATGCCTCCAGGTTATACCTTATTCATCCCATCAACATGGCATTACAGGGTCTAACTGAGACCCGAATCACGTGCCAGGCCGAAGAGAGCCATGGTCCCACGGCACGCACTGACATCTCTTGGAAGTACTTTGATGATGAAGAGAATGAATGGAGGACGTTGGCCATACTTGAATTCAAGAACACCTATATGCTGGTCCAAGACGATTTCGCACCCGGGATGGCAGATATGCGACAAGGATCACCAAGAAGTCCAAGAGCCTTGATATCCGGGGCCTATTCTCGACGTGCCCGACAGGGCTTCACCTGGCTTCGTGAAGGTGCTAGTAGATTGGCAAGGCAAGCGTTGAAGTATTCCGGAAGCACTGGGACTGGTTATGTCGCCATCTTCGACTGGAAAAGCATGTTCATATTTGACTTTGAAGGAATGGACGAGGGCGAATACGAGCTTGCCAAAGGCACGTGGTTTGAGGAGACACCGGGAGGACAATCTTATGAAACATTTCGGATGCTTCTGTTTGGAATGCTCGTAAAGGCTTTGAAGAGGAATGGTTTGGTCAACTAAGCTTCTCTCACTTCACCGGGTATGAAGCTTCACTCCTTCAAGAATATCCCATTGCTTATCTGTGTCTTTCAGGACGAAGCTGGTCTCCAATGCTCACATCGTTGAGCGGCTTTTAGCAAAACCATCTGTTGGCAAAGGCAGGATTGCTGGGTTGTCAATGGACATGTCAATCATAGAATGGTGGTAACACGAAGGATGAAGAGTAGTATGCACCGCGCAAACCGTACCGTCTTGTCTCTTTCTGCTTAACCCGCGATTCTGTTGTCTTTGCAATTTGTTGTGGTTTGTGTATTACGTTTGTATTTTCCCTGCTTTGATCTTGGTCTGTAACGTTTTGTACTTCGCAGCCAGCACGAGCATATGTTTCAGTTCCGTCTCTAGATTGATGATGTGCGTATGGACCCGACTCCTGCCCCGCTTCTAGACTGCCTCCGAGGTTGTCGAGGCTTCAACGGTCCTATCTCACCTCCCTCCCCTTCCTCCTTCGCCATTCCCTTACTCCTCGGTCCACCACGTCTCTTGTAACTCCATCTCTGACCAAATACATTACAACCCCCAGCTCCTCCACGTTCTTATTCCTCGCCTCATCATCAAAGAACAGCATCTCATCATAGCTGAGCCCAGTCTGCTTTTGCATCCGTGCAAAATGCGTAGTCTTCGAACCTATCACCCAACGCGCCCACATCAGCACGAGCCCGGGTCGACGACTAAGCAAATCAGCATGAGAGAAGACCCCTACCAGGGAATATCTGCAAGTGATCGAAATAATCCAAGGCCCTTTTATTCGCCGGCTGGAAACGCAGCAACTTCAACATCTCCCTCGCCAGATCCGGCGCCGCCGTCCTACTCGCCGCACCAACCGTTATACCCAGCGTCCTCGCATCTTGCAGGATCTGCGGGACGTCTTGGTAGAAAGCGAAGCTCTCACCCCATCTGAACGTCACTCAAGCCCCATAGTCAGCATAGATCGAGGCTTGCGGAAATCGTATGATGTGGAATGTTGGCAGACGTACCGATCCACAGCCCTTGAATGGTTATCCTTCACCTTTAGAGGCGGCGTGACGTGCGTGTCGACCCAAAACGGCCATAGCGTGTAGTCGAGATCGAAGACGAGCATTTTCGGTAGAGGCAGGCCGTCTTTGAAGGTCTCTGGTGAGATCGAGTCACCACCGAGAGGGACGCCAGATGTGGTGGGCCCGCCGTTCTTTTTTACCATGATGAGCGCCAGGAGGTTTAGCAGCGCTATGTGAAAGATCAGTTGGAAGGATTTGAGAGCCGTGTCGTGTTGACAGCAATAGTTGAGTAAGTCTATGCCGGCTCTTGAAGGAGAGATCCCGCGAGAACGACGGGTGACGTCTCTGCGGGTAGGGCTGACGCTAGTCATCGCTTCGCCTTAGCGGAGATATTTTTAGCCACGATGCATGTCACAGAAAGAAATCCAACCATAATCCATAGATGATTTGGGATATCATTGCGATCTCCGAAAGAATTGATCAACGCCATCTCTCAATACAGTGTAAGTTGGCATCCTCCTGCCTTGCTTCCTCAATGCAGTGAAACGCCATGAAATCCTCACATCTTTGTCCTCAACTTCGGACTTCATAAGCAAGACAGCCCATGCCCTCCAACACTCTCCAGATCTGCGCACGCTCTGGCTTTCCCAGAGCTTCCCTCTCCCGGCTCAACGTATCCCTGTCCCTCGCCCACTTGATGATCGACTCCTGCTGGCCGTTATTCACAACACCAACGGCGCCGGAAGCGAGAGCGAGAATACGTTGCCATAATGCTTCCGGGAGCCCAAACGGCATAAGGCACTCCTCTGCGGAGGTATTGATCATGACTGATAGCGGACTTGCTTGAAGGCTACTACTCAATGACGGTGATCGTCCCTTTGAGGCGGATGTGGTTACACTACTGCCTTTACGCCTTTGCACAACACTAGGCGTTGTTGGATGGGTAGACATGCCGGTGATAGCAAGAATTGGCTCGCCAGGTATTGAAGGGCCAATCATAAGCTTTGACGCATATGTTGGTCGCGCTCGCGTGAGATCTACTGACCCATCTCCATGGGTAATGTTTCTTCCGTCCGACTGCTTCCTCCGCACTACTGGGAGAATCTGCCTTGCAAAACTCAGCATCCTCAATGAAGCGCTCCAGAGTTCCACGCTTTGAGATCCACACTCTTTGAGTGTATTGCCTTGTATCCGGCTCCTCGCCCTATCTAGCTCATTGGTCGCGTAGGATCCAACTCCGGCATAGGCACCATGGTCGACACTTCCCGAAGACACAGTGCTACGTCGCCGCCCCTGTGCCTGGCCAGATGCTGGACTGAAGCCCGCATCAGAGATCCTTCGAGGATAAGCGACTGCCTTGGACGGTGTCTCGGATGGGGACTGTTCGCCTTGCGTCAATTCATCCAGCCATCCTTCTCGAGCGAGCTCCGACAGTTCTAATACCTTTATGCCTGCACTGCTGAGCTTGTCGTTGGGGAGGTATACTATCCCTTGGCAATCAGAGATCGTGTTGTAGGCCTCGAGCTGCTGCGTCGACGGCCCTGCTTTGGCGGCTGGCACGTATGGGAGCAATTGTTCTGGTAGGCTGTGATTTGCCAGTACGTAAGATAGGTGCAGTGCACATGTGTCTCGCATCGAAGTATTAACGAAAACAATGTAGGGAATTGAGCGAAGTCCGTGAGTGGTTGCGTAGATGGGATGTAGCCCACTAGCATGAGCAGGCTGAGCAGGTACGGTGTCACTTGCCGACGAGTCTATAGACCAGGGCAAAGGTGTAAGCAAAAAAACACGTAGCCCGGTTACAATCACTAACCTTTCTGGGAATCTCTTTGTCTGGTGGACGCTCCCGTGGCATCAGCAATTGCGTCGTTGGTATTGTGTCCGGGCTCTGAGACAATCCTCACGGTGCCTATTCGCCTGTCAAGATCACTGATGCTGTTATGGACCCTTTCAGTTCTTGATTCTGCGAGATCCTCCTGCGGACCAGTTGTTTCAGCTTCTTCTACAGTAAGAAAGTCCAGAGGCTCTTCCTGTCCATAAACCCTAGCAAAGATTTCGAAAGCTCGTGGTCCAAGAGCATTGCCACTGAAGTCCAGCCGGCGCAGAACGGAACACCCTCGGAACGAAATCAGGAACTCTTCCCACGCGAAAGCTTCCTCGTCGTTCGCAACCGTAATGTCATTGCCAGAAAGGTCCAGATCTCTCAAATCATTGCCGGCAAGGCGTACAACCCTGCCTAGAGCTTGCAGAGATTTAGCAGTAAGGGCGTTATCGGAAAGGCAGAGCTCCTCCAGTCTCACGACCCTGCCATACTCTCCTTCAGGACTGGTAGAGGCTGTGAGACCAGGAGCAAGTTCGCCGAATCCAGCATTGGTAAGGTGTTTCCCAGAGACATCAAGCTCTACGTATGGGTCTCGTAAAGCTGCCTTGGTTGCGGACCCTGGTGGTACCCGTTTCATCTGTGATAGACTGAGGCTCAGATCGTGTCCTACAGCTAAGTCAAGAAGTGAACGTACAAGGTCCTTCGCCACAATTTGCCCAAGCTTAATACCTTCAACCTTACGCTGGAGTTGCTTGAGTCAGCTTGTCAAGATGGCATCGCTTGTAGGACCCTTGAACGAACGTTGGTATAGTTAAGCTTCCCCATCCTGACTGTCCGTAGATGCTGGAAGTCTGTGCGTGGTTCGTGCCTGTTCCTGTAACCGCTTACGTGGTCTTGCTGTACATATGTGAGAAGTTCTGTCGCGTTTATTCCAGCAAAAGAGCTCTCGGTGCCGGATTTCCCCGTTGAATGTTAAACAAAGAGCCGGTCTCCTGCTTTTCCAAGCGTTCAATTACCTGCAAGAAAGAGTGGCAAACAGATCTTAGCTGGAATCAACCCAATTTGCTTCAATGATTCTCGCTATGATGCTCGGGATAGTTTTCAAGCGATGATCGTAAGAAAGTAGGTTGAAGCTCGCGCTAGATTGGACGCTGGGTTGTATCACAAGATGGCTGAATCGTAGAGTTTGAAGACCAAGGCAGTGAGAGTGAATCAGCTGCAGTCGTACTATCTCGAAGATTCGCTACCGTCGAAGCAAAGTCGTGTCACTTAACAGCAAAAAGGTTCTACTAACATCGTGCACGAGGAAACCAGCGACGTAATCGACAGCAACCTAGAGCGCGGACTTCGAGCTCAAGATCTATAGCAGAACGGCGAAAAGCACGCCTAAAAAGTAACTCAGGCACTGCGCAGCTCCCTCAGCAGCACATTGAGATTATCCGCCTCAGAAGTAAGCAATCCACAAATGCTAACATAGCATGACAAATGAAGCACCAAATGCTAGACAACCTCATGATAAGATGATCATATAAATTCAACAAACTCGACGATATCTCCATATTCTGCAATCAGATCAGGATCGATGCCCTCCCAGCCCGGTCTCTCGACAATTTCTGCCGGTTTCCCTTGACCCGGGTCCTTATCTAGGCTCAAGCTGGCCACTGGTTGCAGAGATTGACTTCTGTGATCCAGGGAGATTCTTCGCTTCTTCGTAGGTGGAACATTCTCTGCCAAGCTTTCTGAGCCCATGCATGTCTCCACTGTTCTCTTACCATGGCTATCGACACCAAAAGAAGGGGTTCCAGGCTTTTCGGGACTGTCGGTTGACATCAAGATCGACTGGCCTTTGCTCCTTGCACGGTGCTGTTCCCCTACGCGGGTGTGATTGGGGTGAGGATGCGTTGCGTGCTTTTTACGGACTGGTGAGCTTGACCACTTTGTCGCCAGGTCATGATCAAGCTCATCATATTTAACGTCATCCTTCGAAGCGTACAGCCTGATATTTTCTGCTTCGTCGACTTTGCCATTGCCTAGAGCCACAGAGTCATCAAGGCCCACCATACATGCTTCGAGTTCTGACACGGAGTCGTCATACTTGGCTCCGGCATTGTCTCTGGGCGATCGAGGCGGTTGAGTGCTTGCTGCACCAGCCTTCCTGCCTATCAGCGCTGAGGGCGATGGGAAATCATCCATCCAGCTGTTGTCATGTTCGCTCGAAATATTTTCCAAAGACCTCACCGTGTCATGAGGTTCGCCAAGAAAGGAGAGACTGGGTCGAGTCCCTTTCGCATAAGAGAAGGTCGGCCTCTTCTGCGCGGTAAGCTCTACTGCCGCGGCTTTCTGTACGCTATTGTGCAAGCGATTAAGGCTCTTATAGCTTTGCGGACCCGCACTCGAAAATTCTTCATACTGCCCTCCGCCAGCGAGGTCGACGGTCTCGATATTCGCACCCTTCCTATTGTGGCTCTGCCCCCTAAGTATCACGGGCAAGATCGGTGGTGCTTTACCGCGACTCGTTGCAGTTCCCTGCTTGGCCGGCTGTTGTAGGATGTTCTGTCGGGTGGCAAGCAGCTTCGTTGCGGACTTTGGGGGTTTATCGAGGCCTTCACGGCAGCACAAGTGCTTACATCTATACCTAAGATTGGCAACCGAGAGTGCATGACCAAGTGAGACTTACGTTTTCTTGTTTTTACACTTGTGATTGCAAGCCCACCTGCCGCTCTCTAACTGCCTTGGCTCCTGAAGGTCGTCTTCTTGATGTGGGTCTTGAGAATGAAACATTTCCCTGGATCTGGGCTTTCTGATTATTGCAGTGTTTCGTGATTTAACCCCTGAGATGCTGTTGTCGAAGGCGTCGATGTGGCTGAACTCCATATCATTCACTGTGGGAGAGAATTAGAACTTCAGGCTCACAAAAAGAGGACGACAAGACGATCTTCGTACTTGCTGCCATGAGTTCTCCGTCTTCCAGGCAGTCATTGTCAAACTCGTCGAAAACGTCGACAACATCAAGGCCAGTGCGACTATTGTTGCGGCTTCGGCGCCTTGAGATATTCAATCCAGATCCGCTAGATTCGCCCGCGACTATGTTTGTCAGGTCCGTGGCCACTGCCTTTGGCTTTGGCGGTGGGAATAGCGATGCAGAAAATTCTGGTCTCAACTCTGCGTACTGCATCGTGCCAGCTTCTCAAAGGTCAGTAGGATGTTTAGAGTCCTCTCAATTAGTGAGACAAACCGATCTCGTCACACATAACGTAGCAAGTTATATACTGCTTCTCATTTATGAGATCCGCCGATATCAGAACATCCAGACCATTGATGAGCTTCTTCGCACTACTTTAATGAGCACATATTGCCCAGAGCGGGAGGTACGCTCACCTAACCCGTCGGAAGTCTATCAGATGCCCGTTTGAGGTCTCTGCAAGGAAGCACACATAGATTGGCTTCCGGTGAAAAACAATTGGGACTTTGTCGTTGAGGAAGCCCATCTCGGCCTTGATCTTGACTTTGACGGGTCGTCCGGCTTTGACATCCTAATGCAAGTGAGCTCATACCATGAGATGAGCTTGCAACCGAAAACTACCTTTCCCATCATCTTGACTGATACTCTTAACTTGGGAAAATCCTTCAGTGATGCCAGTATCTTGCTGCCCCAGGGCGGATTCTTGCTCATGATCATCTCAAGACGATGGGCTTCCGTGTTGTCAAGCGCTTCAATGCTGTTGATACCGACGGCTGCAAGCTTGCGAACAGCTACAACCCCAATTTGATTGATCTGTTTCAGCTGCAGAGGCGAGTTGTCCCAAACTCGAGCTGCAAGGCTTCGTGCGAGCTCAAGTCCATGCCGCACTGCTACAGAGTCTTGTAGGTAGATCTGGCAGTCAATAACGCATCGGGTCAGGCGATGGATATGCTGAAAGATCATGCCTTTGTCCAGTTGGTATTGCACCTTGTGAGTTTGGAATAGGTCGTCAGCAGGGAACTCCACACCGCCAAGCTCAGCCTGAATTAGCAAGGACGTCTTGTGGGCAGCTAATGCTATATCAACTTGGATGGGGAACCTCATCGCATTGGCCTTATTGATCTCTTTGTAAAGGGCTTTTTCTCCGCTCTTCAGTCGAATATCACGGAATTCATCAGCCTGCGCAAGCACAGAAAGCTGACACTATTAGCTGAAAGGATGGTTGCCTCTGGCGCGCATAGGGCAAGCTCACGATCTCCGACATTCTCGCCTTCCGCTGTAGCGATAGTAAGATCTTCATTGTCCCGAATTTGACGTAATATCGAGCCATCGCGTCTCCAAACTCAGTTGACTTCAGTCTTCCTTCCGTAGATACCAGTTCGGTCTCTTGCAGAAGCTGTATGTCTCGAGCACATATGCGTTCAAGACGCTCTTCAAGGTTGTGGCTGCCAGTGTCCCCATCAAGTTTGTAATGATTGGGGTTCTGCTTCAGCCGGACATAGAGAAACGTCCCCGCAAGCCACCGTTTTGCTGAATGTACATCGATGATTGTGCCTAAACCAATCTCGGCGTTCTAGACCATGATTAGTTGATCTGATGGAAAGCTATAGGGTTCGGCATCCCATGTACTAAGTGATCGATCAGATTCAGATGCAGACTATGCGGTTTGTTAGCTAGTCAAACACTGTACACTTAGAAGCTTTCATTACCAGCTTTCCAGAAGCTCTTGGCCCGACATCATTCTTTCATACTTCTGAACCTTTTCCTGCCGTGTCATGATCACAGCGATAGCGTTAGTATCGAACTGCGGGCTTTGGGCGGACTATTAGCACTGCAATCACTAAGACGCTAGAGGAGGATGGCATACCGGCCCGCTCGACCCAACATCTGCATCATGTCCAGATCTGCGTATTCTTTCCATGAATTGTCTTGCCAAGTGACAGTGTTCTTCACAATAACCAGATGACAAGGGAGATTGACACCCACTGCTAATGTTGATGTGCAGCATATTACACTTATCTGACCCTCAGGAAACCCTTTCTCCACAGTGTGTCTATCCAGCCCATCAAGACCGGCATGGTGGAACGCTACCCCAGAAGTCATTGTATCTATGTTCGTCAGCGAGTTCTCAATCAGTTGGAAGACTGTGATGTACTTCTAAGATCGCTATCTTGTACCATGAGTCTCTGGGTGGGCGCTGGCCAATGTCGATCTCGAGAATCCTTCGTCGCCCAAAGGTTTGCAAGACTCTTCGCCGTAAAGACACAGGACTTGCGGGTGCAGCAAAAGACCATGATCGGCTTCTTCTTTGAGTATTTCGCAATTATCTCTGGCATCCTGCTGGACTTTAGCTCCAACGATCATATCACACGGCACCTTTTGAAGATCCTTACTTTGTATCACACAGCTTGTCGAATGCAAAATCGTTGCTGTTCGATTGAAAGGCATGCACATGCTTCTGCAGCTTCACAGGTCGGAATTCTTCCCCGAACCTCTCCTGATGAGCAGGCAAATGCTGATTTGTGCAATCCCTTCCAAGCCAAGTCGCAATATCTTCGGAATTGGGCACAGTAGCACTCAAGGCTACAAACCTGACATTAGAACCTACAGACTTCATACGGGATACTACAGCCTCCAGGGTCGCTCCTCTGGATTCTTTCAAGATATGGACCTCGTCGATCAGGAAGAGTTTCACCAGTCCCATCAGCTTCTCATGGTCCTTCCACTTTCTCGTCATGCTGTCCCACTTCTCTGGCGTTGTAATGATGATACTAGCGTTCTGGACGTTACGCAGCTGTGCAATGTCGGTGTCTCCGGTTAGCTCTGCGCATTGTAAGTCTAGTGGAGCAAATTTGGCCTGCCAATCCCTATGTCTTTCGGAGCAGAGGGACTTGGTAGGTGCCTGATACACGATTTTGTATTGATCTGTCTTGAAGTTTTCCATAAGACGGCAAACAGCCATCTCTAGAACCGCAGTTTTGCCACTCCCGGTTGGAGCTGAGAGGACAAGATTGTCGTTGGTTTTGTAAACTGCTTCGAAACACTTGGATTGAATTGCGTTGAACACTTCAAAAGGAAAGACAGATCGAACGCGATCTGGTAAGGCGTTCAAGGAAACAAGCTGAATGCCCTGAACGATTGGAGGAGCATGCCCTAGGGCCAGCTTCTGGGCCTGCGGTCTCGCGTTGGGATAAGTAGATGAAGACGAAAGGGAAAAACGTTGGTTTGCAGTGACTCCAGAGTTATGGTTCTGAGGTTCGATGTGGTGATTACGTCGCTGGCTGACACCATAAGACGGACTTGACGATAGACCGAGAGGAGAAGAGCTCGACCCTTGATGGATAGGTGGAGGAGTATGAATATTAGGAGCTGCGTTCTTATCAGTGCGAAGATCCACGAAATGAGAGTCATTGTTACTTACGAAAATCGAAACCCGAAGCCTGTGGCCTTAGATGAAAAGCTGCAATCATTAGCTATGACTTGCAGCATGCCCTAATACTTAGTCCTACGTCTCTGAAATCTTGTATCTAGATCGTCTTGTGGATGCCGGTTGTTCAAACGACTGCTTTCTCCGATCCGGGTTGACCTTGATGGCAGCGAGAGTCGAGCCGTACCATAAGCGGGTTCGCGTTGCCGATCAGTCTGTGTCTGCAACAACAGCCCCTTATCTATTCGTTGGTTAGCAAGGTTTAAGTTATACAGAAGTATTTTAGAACTAACCAAAGGCATCAAGCGGTACCTCTGCTTGATCATCGACCTGTGGTTCGATATATCCAGAGGACTGATGTACACGACCATAATGCTGGGGGTATACTGAAGGCTGCGAATAAGCCAAATGCTGGGCGTGCATCAGTCCCTGAGACTGATGATAGGTAGAGAGCTGTTGGACAGATAATGAATGTCGTCGCCTGTCATTGAGATCTCGAGACTCGAGTAAAGCTCCGCCTTGGATTTCCCGAAGAAAAGCATCTATAGGTTCCATTGTAAATACTACTGATTAGGAGACATAGAGTCGACCGGTAAAATCCAGCGAGGAGTCAGAATTGTCGAGAAATTAGGATAAAAGAAAGCTGCGCAGGATTGATCATCATGATGAGAAGTTGACGATATGCAAAACGTGTGACCACTTTAGCGAAATTTTCCATTTCCGATTCAACAACCATGACAGCCTCGGACAGTTCACTGTTGATGAAATGAAGTTACCTTAGGACTTCTCACTTGTTCGCTCCACACATATTTCTGTACAGTTCTCTATGCTGAATGGATTGAAGTCAACAACGCCAGTGGCCCTTGCCCTAGCCATGCACCGATGAGTACCTTTCCAATCTATGCCCTTGTGCAAGAGCAGGTAGAATCACCCACAGCTATCAACGAAGCTTATCCCCCATTCGAACCAATGGATCCAACTCCGCCAATAGCCTGCCTCCATATCTCATAACGTAAAGTGCGGGGCTTGTCGACATGGCTGGCCATAAGTCCTAGTCATGTCGTCCGGCCAGAAAACCAAAATGTCCCGATCGTGTCCTCGGGTCCGCAATCTGAGATGATCGCCAAGAGGTGCATCCCAGCCGTCACTTCACACTGCAACAGCGATACCTTGAAGATGTACCGCGATGGCTGTTCTAATATATTACTCGTCCCTGTGTTTCGCAGCGAAATAGCCTCTCGAGGAGCCGACCCGCGTATGATGTCCGATCGGCGAGCTCGGCCTCGATGTTGACAAGCTTTCGTTCTTTAGAGGTGTCGTGGGCAGCTTCAACGATGGTTCCTCTACCTGTGAGGTTTCCCTGCCTATCGTGGTTTTTTCATAGGTATGAATACGTATTGGTGGTGGGATATGGCGGTCTAGACTGCTGTAAAGGTATGTTGCAAACATTACAATTGCAGTGCCAATGAGAAACTGCCATGGTTGTTAGCTTAGTCCACTTGAAGAGACGACGGTCTGATACTTACACTTCCGGTAACGTTAAAGTCGAAAAACCAAATGCTTGCCAGTAGGCTGAGTACGATGCTTATGCTCGTTGCAAAGTTCTTTGCAATGTTGTCCGCGTAATTGACGCATAGGGCCACGACTATCCCTCCAAATGCCTGAAAGCATACTGCCGTCCATACAACCCAATTATAGCCCTCAAAAAAGCCATGCTTTGCGATCTCCTCCCCATCCAAAAACACAACACCGATGAACAGCGCAGGGAAAAGCGAGTAGAACGAGAGCTGCACGTTTCGAACCCATAGTGAGGCTGAAGTATTGGAGTCCTTCAAACCCTTTTCAAAATATACGCTGGCTAGCCCTGAGACAGTGCAAGCCGCCAGTACAGCCAATAAACCCACAGATCTGTTCAGACGTGGATGCTCTAACAGCAAGTCTTCTTGTATGCCCTCGTAGGTCGCAGATCGTTTTGTAAGGTGTGGGGGTGCAAAGCCACCCACGTTCCTCAGATCATTCAAAGATCGAGGAAAGAAGAATCCCTGTTGCGCGTCCTTCATTGAAGCGGAGTCGCCGCTTGACATCTGCACGGCCGCAACACCGAGCGTAAGAAATAACAAAGCCACCCACTTCCGCGATGACAGAGCTCGGCCAAGCAATGCAACGCTAAAAAGCGCTGTTGTGAGGATCTTAAGCTGGTAGGTGACTTGGAAAGTTGCCGCATCTAAGTTGGAAATCGCAATGTATTGAAGGGAGTTTTGAAGGGTGTAAAGACTTGCGGGAATCGCAAGTTTCCAGCTGTCCCCCGTAAAGACGGCATTGGTGAGTGCACTGAAGAGTGATGTCGCAGGCATCGATGGCGGAAGAGTCCTTGAAATGTCGTAAAGTGCGACAGTCAAGCACACCGTCAACTTTATAACCTCGGTGACGAACACGGCAGTGGATGTGAGGTACCGGTGCCCACCGACCAGTGGCATTACACGGGAGTAGTGTAGGATCTGGAGATAAGCCCGTTAGTTTGATTTCCAGATGCCGATATATCTACTAGAAGAAAATGAAGAAGTTCGGGATGCGCACCAATATAAGCGCCGAGTTCTGCAATGTAAGCTGAGACTGGTCAGTGTACGTTCAGGACAAGGTCTTCGGTATCCAAAGGGCCTTACAGTGACTAAAGAAACATGCTTCATCGGTATGCCCATCCATGTGGACGCATGAAGAGGCGCCTCGCCCATGATTCCTCCTCCCCCTTTTGCAGCCAGTCGGTGTTCCACCCTTGGTCGGCAGTTCTTCTTTTGTCCTTTGAAATTCTGGGTAGTCTCCCGGGAAAGCTGCCGTGGATATACAGGTTGATAACCGCTGTTAAAAGAGTGTCTTGGTGGTCAAAGCAAAAATAGACGCTCTCCGACGGATTATGGAAAGAGAAGGATTCCGGAGTTGCGACACTAACTCTCCGTACCATCACATCCTTGTCGCAGATCACCCGCAAAGGATGGGAATCGTACCAGGTAACTATGTCTCTTGAAACCCTTCTTCTGATCCATACAGTTCATGAACCGCATAGTCTTCCATGGCAATGCGCTGTCTACAAGAACGAGTTCAGCAAAATTAAGCACTTTCTATCGTTGACTCGCAACATTGACATATTGCATTTGTGGTTACAGCTCATCACAGATTCGAGATCAGCAGCGCTCTCATTGTGTATTGCTGAGTCTCGATATCTATTTTGAAATGCGGATTTAGGCCAGCGTTATGCCGCTTACACTCAACGTAGGATGATTGATGATGTTTTTAGATGGCTAACTATCTTGCTGGTAGCTGACTGTTACATATAATAACCGGAAAGAGATATGCGCCCGAAGCCAGACCGAATCTTATATCAGCCGCCATTTAATCAGCATGCTAACAGCTCTATGGTTCTTCTACCTAGATGCACCTCCTCCATGACAGCAAATGCAGCGGGTACCACTAGTCTTGTACACGAGACATCCCAAGAAATCGTAGAGTAAGAATGATGCTTAACCACCAATCAAGGAAGCGCTGCTCATCTGTCCATGGTCCAGAGTACAATGTCATTTTGCTCATCCCGAACCATAGATTTTTCCTCCATCGTGTCGAGCTCCACGACATCGCTACCTGCAATTCGTTTCTTGCAACGCTCCATCTCGGTGTCAGCTGGCACCTCATCAGCAGCTAGTGACAAGACTATGCCCGTGCCATCTATAAAAGTCTCAGACCTGGCATGCCCAGAAGGTGGCGTTTTCGGTGACGCTCGGCTCGTTGGCGTCGAAGACTGATAATCCGAAGGGGTGAAGTGTATGTTGGGTGAAAAGCTCGGCACTGAAAGATAGCTCATAGGACGTGCACCATGCGACAAGCTTGCAGATGAGGTAGATACATCATCCAGGAAAGCAGACCCCGTTGACGAGACCAGTTGATTGCTTACTGCGATCGATAAAGCGGACACCGGAGAGATTGGAGGCAGAGGCTCTTCCAAAAATTTGACTTCCTTCCTAGAGACAGCCATATGTGCTCTTGCATTGACGATTGCCGATTTCGGGGCATCTTCCTGCGCGGCAGGACTGTACGCTTGATCTGATTTGCCTTGGCGCATGATAGCCCTTTTGTGCCTCATTGCTTCAAGGAGCGACTCTTCTTCTCGAGTGACAGCCATGATCCGGCTTTTCCGGGTTTGAAGTCCGCTCTCGCTTCTTGAGGGCGAAGCTGGTTGGGAGGCAGAGCCCATTAAGAAATTCGGGCTTCCGGACGTCGCAGCATTTGACGACTTAGGTCTAGGATCCTCAGACCTACGTTCTGCTGTCCATTGTCCTGATGGTCTCTGATGTCTAGAGTGGGATGTGGATGGTGGGGTTAGAAAAGTGGTAGTATTTGATCGATTACTGTCAGGAAAGATACCATAACGCACGGACGTTGCGCTTGACCGTGATCGTGAGCTCAAGATAGAACCTGAACGTTTCAGTGTCGTTACGGGCCGGATGATTGGGACGGTTTGCGACCTGTCGATGATGACATTGTCGTTCTCGTTGGTCGAAGTGGCGCCTTTACGGAGCCGGTGTTTACGGTTGCCCATCGAAGCTCTCATTTCATCTTCATCTTCCGAGGACGAGAGCGCCAGTACGCTCTGATTCTGTAGATCGGAGTTGGTGAAGATACTTCCGCTGCTCTTCTTGGAACTTCGACTTTTTGGACTTGAGGGACTATGGATGCTAGTGGCTTCGCAAGATCGCAGTGACAAGCAGAGCTGGATATCGTTGGTGCGGAAATACTGCGGACTGGGCTGAGGGCTGCTCAGATTCTGTCCAGTCAGCGTCAGCTGGCTTGAATGGCTCAAGGCGCTCTTCCGATCTGACAACGCCAATGTGCCGCTGCAAGCTTGCATAGCCGGAGGACAATCCATCGACTTGGTGACTACCTCGGAAGGCTTGGAATCGTCGGCAGGGTCATCTAAGTCATCGCCTTCCTCCATCCCGTCGAACCAATTCTGAATCCCTTGCTTGGGTTTTCTGACATTGACCTTAGGCCTGAAAGTAGGCTCGACCGGAGCAGCAAAATAGGGTGAGGACTGATCACTCCTTGATACAGAATCATTAGACCTGTTGTTTCCCAAGCACGACTCCTTTCGATACAGTGGTGTTGACGGTGACATATCCGAAGCCATTGAAAGTGAAGATGGAGATTTCGTCACTCTGTGTGGAGACAACAGAACACCATGGCTTGTTTGAGGCCTGGTGAAGAGCTTTGAGAAATCTAGCCGCGGTGGTCGTTTCCTTGGACCCTCGTCGCCATAAGTTTGCATATGACTTTTGGGACCAACAGCAGGGGTCAAAGCGGTTTCTGATCTGCAGTGGTCCGGCGACTTCGCGATCGTCGTGCAGCCTTTGCGCAGCGCCATGTCCCTTGCTGATGATGCCGACGTTTGTTGTGATACTGAGAGCGGGGACTTGATTGGATCATAGTACGACCGCAGAGTTGAGGAAGATCGAGATTCGCGTAACCCGCTATGCAGCAAATCGGTCCTATTGTTGGTTACTGCTGAGGTATAATGGTAGTGCTGGCCAAGCAGAGGAGACGAGGGGCGAGGACAGATTCCCCTTGGGGATCGGCAAGGCGTTCTTGGTCGTCCCGCCGCATCAGCATGATCATGTATCCCGTCGCCGCTCATGGCGAGGTTCTGGCTGAGCTCTGAAACAGAGATACTCATGAAACTGGGCTTCGCCCTCAGCGCCCTTGTTATCTTTGGTCTCTTTTGCTTCGAATCAATGCGGCCGAAATCTGAAGTGCCTAGCAGTCTCTGCGCCTTTGTAGGTTTGCCATTGGCAATCTGGTCATTTTCTTCCATATTCTGGGATACCTGCTCGTCAACATTCGAGACTTTGGTTGTATTCGATCTTCGACCCGGCAAGGGGAATGAAAACTTTGACGTGCGCGCCATGCTGTGACTGTCCGCGCAAGCCCTTTAAGACAGTAATCCCACTACACCAGCCAGTGGAGTATACCGCAAGCACCTCGAACCACGAGAGCTTGATGGGCTGTATCTACCAACAAAGGGGAGGGTGGTAGGGTAAGTAATGTCGATTTTAGGCAGTGGGAGTATATCGCAGGCTGTCGATTATTCCAAGGCCCTTCTTTCCAAGTAACCTGTCAGCGTGTTTCCGCAATTGAACCCACACATTGAGCTCGGGCAATATCTACTCACAATATGCGCATGCTCACAGTGACACGGCGTTTGAGACTGTCGTGATTATCTGTATACCAGCAGCACTCAACAATGGAAGAGGACGAAGCTTCTGCCAAGTGTGCAGACGGCAAGGCACTCACCCGCTGCATACCTTGCCTTACGGTCGTACCTTATTGAAGTGCGGGATGATATTTCCGCTAGCTGGCTATGCCTAAGCTACAAGTGAGTTAGGTACCGCAGATTACCTTTCCTCTAGCCTCCAACTTGACCACCATGACGACTTTCCGGAGGGAGCAAGGGTGCCATGAGCGAGGATGCGACAGGCACATTTCCAGGGGCACGGGCCGTCTCGCGATAAAACACCCACCTCTTCCGTACCCGATGCATCTGCACTCTACCTAAGGAATCGCATATTGTATTGCAGCGGCGTCAGTCAGCCTGCATGATTCGCATCTTTGAAGGAGTTGATCCCAACTATCATGCCATCATCGGCTGAAACATGTGTCCTCAATTCGCGGGTGTCGACTAGAGTGGGCGGACGAACGGAAAAGAGTAATAACGTGTAGCTCGACCATTATTAGGACCCGCGTCCAGTGGCATCTACGGTAAGGTACTACGATAATAATCCCCGTGAGGATCTGTAGCTAGCCACGAGACACTTCAAGGGTGGCTGGACCTGTTACTATGTATGGCGCGCCGAACATGACAAACATCTCTGGACCTCCTGGGGAAGGTTTCATCACATCCCCGAAGTTCCCTGTCTTTCATCCGAATTTGGAGGGCACCGGGTGTCGCGGTTTCGAAGTCCTGGGTACGGTGTGATCTCCCGAGCTGGGCGCTGCCGGCTACAGTAATCTTAGCCGCTTGAGACAGTGGAAATTATGCCAGCAGATTTCAAAAAAATTTCAGCTTAGGTGGGTGTATCACGGGGCATAAAGTAACATGGAGCCTCGAGCGTACTGCATTGCGTGCTAAGCCATTCGTAACGCATGGAAAGGTCGATTGAAGACTTGCTTCAACAGTAGGTAAGGTATTCATGCTCAGGTCACTCCCTTAGCCCAACTGAAGAGTCAGCGGAAAGTGCACTAGCCAGAGCGAGCTTTGCACCACAGCGGTATACAGGACAGCCATACTGCCACAGCCTACATCCTTAACGTCAGAAACGCATAACATCATATCGTTCGACGATGGTCCGCATCATACAACGGGAGGGCGCTTTAGCAGAACCACAACAATCCAGTAAGGAAGGTAAAACTGACAGGAACGGGAGAAGAAGCTGTAAATAGGGAAAAGACTATTCGGTATCGCCAACGTTGATTGGCTGCACAGGATTACTACTCTTCATTCTCTTTACTTTCCTCACCCCGTTGTGATCGTCATGAGACCTCTTTCTCTGGAGTGGAGCTGGCGGCAACGCGCCAAAGCTCACGCCGTGGCTCAACGCAGCCTCTTCCGTATTCAAATCTTGCGTCTCGTCTGCCAACATTGTTGGCCATACACCTTTAGCGTATTCCAGTTTGCTCGACGGCGCTACGTTCGCCCCGCTGATGATGGCGCGTACTTCCGGTACCGCAGAGTTGACAGTCTCTTCCTTTGTGGCTGTGACTGCCAGAAGATCTCTCAAGTCAGTGGGTGAATCGATGCCCGGTGATCTGACATCAGGCAGCGAATACTGAGGCAGCTAATGTTAGTATAGCACAATTAGGGTTTTCCGAGTTGGGGAAGTTGAGAACTCCACATACATGATGAGCTATTCTGGCCAGAGGATTGAAATATGTGTGTTCCATTCGCTCCCTTTGAGTCTCTGATTTCACTGCCATAAACTTCGGCAAGTTCTTCTGGCTGAAACCTTTTGAGTGTGAGCCAGGAGTTGAGGTCAAGTATCCTTCCGCTCGTAGGCGCCTCGTGACCTCGTGAGCGGTCTTTGAGTCGCAATCTGCAATAGTCAGCAAACACCGAGAGTACGAATGGTGACTGGTTCCTTACGCAGCAAGTCAGCAAAGTCGGTACTGGTCCTTGGATAACCGTTCTCATAGATGACCCTCAAGGCGCGTCGGAATACGATCAGGCTGATCATCTCATGAAGTAGAGGCATCTCTTTCTCAGCAAGAAGACATGTATAGCAGATATGTGAAGCAAAGAGCCTACGATCTATAGGCTCACCGAAACCATAGCAGTGCGAATGCTGATGGGTATCGCAGTATTCGCAAAGGACCTAGAGGAGTCAGCAAAGTAGCCACTGCGGTGGATCGATTGCCTTCAAGCATACCATATCGCCTTCCTCGTGATTCCAACCGCACTCACAGTGAATAATCTCTTGAGGTACTTGTCCGCTGCGCTTAGACCCTCTGCTAAGTCCAAAATCTTCTCGCCGGACCTCCAGTTCATCTATTTTTGCTTGCGACAATCTTATCTTCGACTTGTCCTTGGGAGGTGACTGCTGATGAGGTTGCGGCTGACACAAGCTTTCTGTGTTCTGGCTTAGAGGCTGTGTTGGTACGAGGTTGCTGTCTTGTGTGGAAGGCTCAAGCTAAATTGCATGCCTTTAGTCACTGAACGCGAAATCATAGCAAAGGAAAGCATACTGGGACCATCCTACGCAGCATTTCGTTGGTGTCTTCATCCTGTCTTCGTCGTGCGTCCTCTGCTGAGTTAGAGATTCTAGAGCTCTTCTCCGCAGATTGCTTGTGATGAGACCGGAGCCCTTGGTAGCCTATGTCCTCCGTTTGCAGTGGATTGTGTCCTGGCGTCAGTTCGGGCTTTGATGGTGGGGTAGACATGGAGTGAGTTCCACTGGGTTCAGCATCGCTCATGTCGATATCCTCTGTCCGAGAGAGTTCCTTTCCGTATCTGAGATTGTTAGGAATCTGACCTGAGGTTTCCGGATCGTTCCCATCTGCTCCAATCCAGTGAAGAGATCGGACTTTGAGGCTGACACTGTGTACCCATGTCAGTAGGATCTCAGAATGGTACAACATTGCGCTTACCGGTGCAAGCCAGTATCCATGTGTCCACAGCTTGTGGTTTGCTTAATCAGATCAGGGCTCTCTGGGAACAGAATACTACGATCTTCGCACTTCTGAAAGCCCTCAGGTTCATACTGCATGGGACAATCCTTAGTGTAGAAGAGGTGAATGGTGAGAAATCGGCTGTCTGTACACAGTACTCGCAGTAAGCACTACCAGACCGATCGGTAAACGCGAACAGAGATATCTCACCTGGCAATTCGGGGAGAAATGTATCAAGCTCGACCAGTCGTCGAACCATCGATTGCAAGCCGTACTTGACATCTCTCACAGTGATTGGCTTCCCAGTTGAGCCCTGGAACTCCAGTCCCGCAAGTCTTCGACTATCGCTCTTTTCACCGCCCGAGTACTTGAAGGAGAATGTATACGCCTCGAAGATGTTAGATGGGGTAACCTTGTCCTCAAATATCGTCAGTTGTATGGCAGCGAGGTAGTTCTTCTTGAGCGCGTCAAAGATTCCGAGCTCCTGCTAATGGTCAGTATTTACCATTGACAGTGAGCATGGGAGTTAGTATGATCTCACCAGCCAGTCAAGTAGCTTATCCACTGCAGGATACCGTCCTCTAACCAAGGTTTTCATTGGTTTAGGTGAATGCTTCCGAGGATCGCTCGGTGGAAGAGCGTTGTTGGCAGCAGTGGTGGGAAGTTTTGTACCGTCTACAAAGTCTTGATAAGAATGGTGGGTATCGCGGGTGGATGGGGAGCTGTAGATCCTGTCCTCAAAGGAATGGTCGGGGAAAAGCTCCCTTAGAGGTATCAGCCGAACTTCACTTCCCTTTATCTTCCATGCCTTACCTCAAGTATGCGAGTGTGCTGATCTGACTCGAGGATTTGATCAGCAAGTCAGCTACTACGGACGGTAGAAGAAACTGCCACATACCGAAGCAAGGAGCAAGGTCTGCACCACCTCCAGGCTTTGCTTCTGATGGACTAGTTGCTCATGCGTTACCTTGAGCACAGTGGGCAGAGTCTTGCTTTGGCTCTGCTGTGCACGTGTTTGGCCTAAAGGCCGAGTACTGGCCATTTTGTTCTATAGACGCGACTGATAGAGACAAGCTGGCTCGCGTCACCTTATCTTCTTATTCAGAGGGTTGAAGCAGTGAGACCGTTGCTTGGGAACTTGGATGTTCCACGGTGGGTCAAATCGAAGCAAGATCGGAAGACGGTTTGACGGAAGTCCTCGGGGACATGTGACACGCAAGAACACAGATACAACACAAGTAGTCAGGAGTAGTTTCACATACACAGAAGATTGTAAAGTATGTCTACGTCTGCGAAAGCACGACCAATAACTTAAGGAAACCTGTTCCTGTACCTTACCGTTGCAGAGGGTAGGGCTTGGGACAGTCACAATGGCAGGTGGCAAGTGGCCAGTCCAAGCCTTCGACCACATCCACCGGGCATCGTTGATTCAGTCAATCCAGTCTCAGAATTTGCTATGATCACTCTGCTTCAGTTCATTATGCCTTGAGTAGAGATACATGAATGACTTGGATGATGTAAGGTAGACCGCTGTTTGGTAGACGCGTTCATAGTAGAGCGCTAACGTGAAGAAGCGAGTCGATTCAAACACGCCAACTCCAATGACTTCTTCAACTCCTTTTTGTCGTGATCTGTAGATTTTTACCAACCACAAGTTCCACAGCTCCGAAGCCACCGCTTCCACGATCGATATGATGTCCTGTTTGACTCATTTGGCCATCCGGCCGTCGCAATGCGCTGCTACGAGTCCACTGCTCCTAAGAAGACCTCCAGGTTTTCCTGTTCTTACGAGGTCATTGACGCGTCAGGCATCAAGACATCCCCGCAGGTTTTTGTTGTTTGCACTTCTCTTCTCACTTGCCAATGCTCTACAGTTTCACTGCCGTACGAGGACTTTCAATTCGTACTCGCTGAGCTAGCATATCTAAAAGCTCTTTAAGCTGTGGTTGCTATTGCACTGTTGTGCTTATTCCCCAAGGATCTCTTTTTCCTGGGTGTTGGTATAGATCAGTCAATCTTCTTCAAGTTGCGGGTCCTGTCTTGGTGGGCCGCCTCTGTCTTTACCCACAAACCTGACATTCACTGACAATTCAACAACAAAGCCGTGATCGTGTAGCTGCGTACGTGTCAGCTATACTAACATGGATGTGTGACCGACTCTGTTAAAGAAGGCTCATGGTCTCAATAGGTTACTTGAAAGCCGGTACTAGTTACATCGACCTTGTGATCGCATAGGGACCGACATTCAAGATTCGGTATCGGTTGTTGGACTAAATCAGCCACCAAGGGAACTCGATCTACGATGTAAGCTAATGTGGATTGTCACAACCTTGCATTTGTGTTTCTGTTTACCCGAGTCATTACTGCATCTAATGTGCTGGACTCTGTTGAGAAGACCCAGGAACCTTTCATTGAATGGACCATCGGGTCCTACACTGTCATGGTGCATCATAATTATTTGCAAGGAAACACTAATCAAACGGCTAAGATTGGCCCTGTGGCTATTGCTCAGCTTTGTCCCCTTAAAACTCCCGGCAAACCTTCACACGCTACACACTTACACGTGTATCTCAACAGGTCACCCCGTACCCGTGGTAGAGCACTCTCCAAAACACAGCGGCAGCATAAGAAACGAATTGTTAGTACACAACCCTATCTGCATAAACACTCACCAAGGCCAAGCGCAAAGCTAAGTCAAGATCGGCAAACCAGCCTAGAGGACGCTCTCCGACATCAAAGACAGCCACAGCTGCGCTCGATTCTACGTTGGGCAAGGTTGAAAGCATGGACAGTGTTCAAGAACCAGCTTCGGCCTGGGATGCAAGCCAACACGTTTCTGCCAAGAAGGGAAAAGGGTCAGGCTTTAACAACACGTCACCGGTAAAGTATCAGGTTCAAGGCCCTTCTCAGCCCAAGACGCCATTTAAGTCGACAAAACGAGGTGCTTCCGTCCAACCTGGCTACTACCTGCCTAGTTATATTGAACAAGGCGACCCAATGGAAGACGATGAGAAGCTCAAATCCAGCACAAAATCCGTGGTCGGGTATAAGAGCTACGGTCGAGTTCCAGTAGCTCTATATGAGGGGTCATCGAACCTCACTGGAGATCTGATCACTGAACCCACTACGCCTTTGACCGCCTCCTACGACTCTCAGCGCCGCTGGTGGAACGACGTGCCGAATGAGCAGGTATTAATGCCGGGAAGACTGCGGCTCACTGCAAGTGACTTAAAGCCTCCTAAATCTGACTACGATACATACATCCAAAATCGCGACCAACAGGACCAAGCTGCTAAATGCCAAACACAGGTGTCTACCTCTCTTGTAGATTCTGGGCGCAACAGTGTCCTAGCCTCTGGATTGTCTGTTGCCGGAGCGCTAGAGTACAAGGACATCATCAGCACTGAGTATAGGCCATCTTCAGCAACCCCCAGTCGCCAAGTTTTCGGCGGCCTCCCAGTCATGATGCCATCTCGGAATTGGAACGTGTATCCTTCGAGCCGTGCACCAGCCACTTCGAGTCGAAGCAACCTGGAGAAATCAGCAGGTCAGATGTCCCAGCTTGACTCCATTCCAGAAGCCCAGCAGTCACCAGACCGTAGCAAGGCAGGCAGTGTCCATGGATCTCCTCTCTTTAAGCGACGACACGCGGAACTTCCTGGTATTACCACTGATGAGTTTCTCTCTCACCATACGCTGAAGCGCACGGCCAGCGAAGTCCTACGACGACGCGTAGTGCCACAATCACCGTTCCTTAGCCGCGTGGTGGGACCTGTCATCCCTCTTACTAGTCGTCAGTCAGGAAGCAACCAAATGGAACACTCTTCTCTTCAGGGCTGTTTCGAAGGACCTTCACCATTAACTTCTGAGAATCTCCGACTCTTTCTGAACCACGCTGTTGCAGAGGACCCAGACAAATCAGCGATATTGACGATGCCGAGTGGATTTCCTTGCGCGGATCTCCCTGTGTTCTTCCTGAGCGGTGCTCCAGCTCTCGGTACAGGACGTGATGGTAAGCCGATATCTGGAACACCAGTCACGACCCTAGATCTCTACCCATCTTCCGAGGATGGGTGCGTTCTCAATCTACATCTCGCTATTTCAGACGAACCTGCATATTCTCGGGCCAACGTTTCAGCTTCGGGGCAAGGTTTGCAAGGAGCTACCCTCGACTCTTCTGGCGGTCAATATCCTGATGCTGCTTTGGGAAAATCTCTGCCTTCATCGCATATTGACATTGGAGGCACCGAACCATTTCCCTCAGCCAAAGGAAGGTCCGAAGAGCTCCGATCCATGTACTCCATGGAGCTAAGATCTACAATGAGTCAGCAAATCCGTAGTGGATCGACTGGGAACAATCATGCTTCGACCAGCAATCCAGGACCACTCATGAAAGCTCGCCCGCCCGTACAGCTCCCTGCAGACACCCAAGTCTCCCCTTCCTACGGCAAGCCTACTCGATCAAACTCCAACCTAAGAATCGTAGGGAGGCCTTATGTACAGATCAACCAGTCGAACCAGCCGAACCAGCCGGGGCGGTTTCTTAATCCTGATGCCGAGCCATATCTTGAGGATTCTCAACCTCCTACTCAATATATCAGTGCTGCCACGGAGACCATCGGTCAAGTGCGTCAAAATTCTTCCCATAATTGGCGCCTGGTTACTCAGGCTCTTCCTCCGTCCATCGGACCAAAGCAGCTGTCCGGGTACGGAGCTAAGGACCAATTCATCGTTGACGCTGACCCTAGTGTGTATTCTCCTGCAGAAGAAGAGTTTGTCCGTGCACATCAAGTCGTCCGATCCAGTAATATGACATTTTCCCCAAGCAATACGCTAGCCCCAGTATGGGTGCAGCATGAACATCCTCGTTCTTGGAAATCTAGACTAGCTATGGGAGAGAACATCCCCGCGATCAGCACAGACGCCTTCGGCCTTTTGGCTGTGTTAGATCCAACAACGTATAGCCTTCCATATGGGGTAAGTTGCAGGACCACTGGTCGACGTCTCTGCTTATTGACGCTGCTAATTCTCTATCTTAGTCAACGGTATTTGGAATCAAGTCAAACAATGCAGCTAACGTGCGTTCTTCAATCCAAAACGGCGTCTGGTGTTCTACTGGTATGGGTAACAACACGCTGCAGCGTGCTTGGACCTACGAGGGCACAAGGGGCAGAAGATAATCCTAATGTTTTCGGTCAACGCTAGGTAAGAAAGCTTCAGATATCAGGGAGAGATGTCGCTAAGCTTGGTATAGCCAGAAATATTGTGGTATGGCAGAAATGTCAGGTCCCGTCAACCCTGATGCTAGACCAACGATCTGGGTGGATGGGTCTTATCGAGGGTATGAGTTTATGAAGAGTCAAAGTGAAGGATGACGTGGCTGATTGCAGACCACAGAGCCTTCCCAGTCCGATGGATCGTTTGCAAGGACGTTTCGTTCGCGCTTTTCCAGAGCATGCGAAATACGCAAAATAACAACTTTCCGGTCACAACTCTTCGAGATGCTACCGCGTAAGTTTGTACACCAAAACTTTGTTCATCTGGCTAACGTCCACTTGACACGAAGACTGCCGGAAGCAGTGAGTCGCGAGATGGTTCGGACCTACTTCGAAGCCCCGCACTATGAAAACATTCTGCTCAGCTCAGCTCAAGGCGCTCCAACACCTGTCACTGGCCGTGGGGGTCTCTCCAGCAAGACTACCGGTGCACGAGTCGCACATTTGATCGCTCCCGAACATCGAGACTTGCCCATGGGTGTGCCCTTGCCCACCAGCTCTAGGCGTAGCCATGGTCATAGTCATACAGATCTTCAACGTGGCTACACTCCTCGTGTCGTTGGCGCTACTAACTTCCCGTACTTCCAAGCTGTCCAACCCAATTCCGCTGGCTCATGGCACTCATCTGGGAGGTTTGACTATGATGGCCCGGGCAGAGTTCCTGGTGCAACCAACTATACTTACAACAGCGGCCGCGTCGTTGGCGCCACGAACTATAGCAATGTTCCAGGCGTGCAGCTACGCGATTGGTCTTCGAGCACTGGTGACACCCCTAGTCGGGCAATTCAGTCTTATCAGAACACAGTCTCCCGTAATGTGGAAACCAGACAGAGCCAGCACCGTGGTACGTGCTCTAACGGTGATGACGACAGCGATTTCTTTTACAGGCCAGGCTCAGACCGGTGAATCATTTCTACCTACTTGAAGGCAGGTCTTCGTTGATGGTTATTCTTCGTGAACAGTTTCCATACCAAGACTACTACACCTCTCCGTTCTGTCAAGGTTTCCTTTTCATCTCGGTGAATCTTCTTGATCCTCAAGACCATGAGCGGGATTTCATGAGATTTCTCGACCATTGCCCGTGCTGGGATCTTCCTCTTCTCCAGAAGTCTAAAATTGCCACTGAGATAGTTGTCCCTCGAAGCTCAATGAAATCATTCATTGAAGGGAGCGACTTGTTTTCTAGTTTTCCTCGGAGCAGTGACGAATTAAATATAATTCCCTCATTCACAGGTGATCATCTGGATAGCGCTCAATCACTTGTGTGCTTCTCACCAAGCCTAGAACTTTCAGGTGATGCTCGGATCTTGCTTGAAGACTTTTCATCCCTTTATTTTCACCATTTTCTTTCGCCAGCCAAAGCTAAGGGCACATAACCACAGATAGACACCAATACCAGTCAGTCCTTTGATCTGAGACATTTTTTTTGAACGACAGATAGCTGGTGAGATTGTCATCCATAGTTCGAGATGAGGTCTGTATGTGTGACTGCGGTCTTCGAAGCCATTTCCGGTACAGCAGTAGCACCGAACACGCAGCTTCGGGAACAACTTTACAATCAAGCGACAATTGCGCCTCATGACGGAAGCAGTCTTTGAGTTCTCAGATACTGTTGTCTTTTAGATTGTAGAGTACTTCTGTCTTTGGTCTTCCCTCTTAAGAAATCCTTCTGCTTAGAGGTGTATGCAGAGTTCAGAAGCGTACAGAGTAGGTTATCCTGTACATCATGGTAGCCCTCCAGACTCAATTAGGTTAAGCTGCAAGCTGATACCTTAGCGTCGCGTTTTCATCAGTGAGGCGGTAAGGTAAAGTAAGCGGTGGCCATCGCCAAATCCAAGTTCTCACCACCACCACCATTTCTCACCAGCCCCTCCTTCCTCGGTCGTTTCACCACTCCCCGCCGTCACGGCCTTTTCACGACTGCCATGCTGTGCTTATCCGTTCTCTGACTCGGTACATCTCAACGACTATCGTCGACGCACTGGGTACTTTTCTTCGCCTGCCTTCAATCGCCGCTAGAAGTTCTCGGCATGCTTCTATATCGATCCCTCTAGCATTTTTCCCACTCTAATCTTGACAAACAGGCCCGTCTGCATGCTCATGCTCTGCCCATCGATCTGGAAGTACAATACATAATCTACGCGGTGTTGTTCTTGTCTGTAATTCTGGCTCTCCACCAACGCGCTCGGACGACTCGTGTCAGACTCGCGTTGATCCTTCTTATGCAACATAGCAACACAAAGTGATGGATCCCCCAATACTTTCTACAAATGCCGCCTCAGATACTGCTCCACCAGCTGGACCGTCGAGCTTTTCATCTTCCAGTTCGACCTCGGCGTCTCTGTCTACCTCTCCTTCCTCGTCCCAATCCATGATCGGTGCCATACCTCAACCACAAGATGACACGAAGAACTCTGTTATACCAACTAGACCTATACAAGATGTCCCGCCGTATAGCACACTTGGGCAGCTCTCATTTGCTCCCGCAACCCAAACTACCGTTGTAACAACTACTACGACCACGACGACAGACTTTCCCCCTTTTGTAATGAAAGCTCCCAGTCACCTACACAACCTCGATCCTAAACTATATCCTTTGGCCGCTACTCCCACACCACAATCCATGAAAAGGTTTTGCTTTGATCTGGGAGGGCAACCTACCTTCTTCCGCGAAGCAGATGATACAGGCCAGACACTACAGGAGGTAAGTCCGGTTTTGGCAGTTATTTCCACCCCAGTGCGAAACGGCGAGGCGGTCTTCGAACTATATAGTCACGTCTTTTTGGCTAAATATTCCGTTCTCAAATCGATAGTTCAAGCAACATCAGGAAGCTTTGCTGTCGTCCGACGGTGTCCTACAATCAATCGCGACCTACCAATCGAACTTCGAAACTCCCGAATCTCATGAAGCGCGTCCTTTCCCGCGGTCGTATGCAAATTCCATGAGGACTCCCAGAACAGCATCCAGTTCAAGGAAACTCCTCGATTCAGCCGTATCGATATCTGAGGCTGCGCAGCTGGCGAAATTGCAGAGGAGGGCGGTGCCCCAGCTGGACCGAATACCGCGCCCCAATGCTCTAAGTACTGTCAGCGTGAGCACTGACGAGCGGCGACCATCACATCTATTTCCTCGCGTCCTCAAAAACCATATGCCGGTGACCCCAGATACAGACAATGGCGCCTTGTTACGGGCTGAGAACCAGCGCGCTGAACGGATGGCACGCCTGAATCAATGTCGATCTCGGACGCAGCAGTCACCGATATCACTAGCTCTGGAGCACCAACGGGCATCTCAGACTCTCAATCCACAATTAGAAAGCAATGGGTTTGTGTCTGCTACTAAATCTAACGCTACGACTGCAGAGATGCGTCATGCTGGTGAGGAAAGCAATCATGAAATTGAAAGAAACGCCTTGGCGAAAGCAACATCCGACAATGGTGCATGGGCAACGCCGCCGATTGCTGCAAAGGCTTCTCAGCCCATTGTTTCTATCCACGGGGAAGTTGCTCGTGCGGCAAGACCTCCGCGGCCGAGCTTGCTCGACACGACAGCGGCCCAGGACCTCAGCCTTCCAAGTCCCAGCTTGTCGCCTGTAACCGCGGCTGCTAATCTTCACCACAGCAACGCAGGGTACTTCGACGATGCAGAAGATGGCCACAAGGCGATGTCTAACTTCGAAGTCCCAGCATTTTGTTGCGAGGATGGCGTTATTGCGGATCGCGAAGGCAACATATTGTCGGCAGCTCCCTCGACCCCACCTAAGAAGCTGGCAATCCGTAAGCCGAGCGAGATGGACTTCAAAAATCAACAGTTACCCACACCTACAGTTATGGACATACCGACGATGCTTGACTCTTTCGAAGCTATGCCTTCCGAGATGAAAACCTATGTGATGTATCAACTCCTCCGTCGATGTCCGAAGCCGGCCTTACAGTTTGTTGCAGACGTGGTCAGCCCAGCACTGAAATGTGACTTCCTCAGCCTACTACCCATTGAGCTTAGTCTTAACATTATCAAGTACATTGATGTAAAGACTCTTTGTCGTGCTGCTCAGGTGTCGAAGAGATGGAGGCATCTAGTAGATTCAAATGAGAACGCATGGAAGCAGTTATTCGATAAAGATGGATATGTGCTCCCTGAAGGGGAAGTGCAGCGGGCGATCCGTGAAGGATGGGGCTGGCAATATGGCCAAGACAATTTGGAAAGGGATATTAGCACATCCATGGCTCTCAGGTCCGATAGTGAATGGTCGACAACATCTGGTCCCAGCTTTGATCTCAAAACCAATAACTCAAAGGCTGTGGAGGCAGCATTCCACACTCCGCAGGGCAGACGACCGAAGAGGAAGGCGGCGGCAAAGACGTCCAGTCGGAAACAGCAGAAGAAGAAGGAGGTTCTACTTATGACCCCGGACAGACTTGTAGGCGATGCATGGATGAATCAGCTGTCTGTCGTTGAGGGGCCGTACGCAGCGGCAACCGCTGCCGCTCTCGCTGTTCCATACCCGAATGTGGGATTACCGAGTCTCAAGAACTTGCACCTTTACAAGTCAATCTACCAGCGTCATCATCTTATACAAAAGAGCTGGATGCAGGATGACATCAAGCCTCGGCACATTGCATTCCGAGCGCACCAACGCCATGTCGTTACCTGTCTACAATTTGACACAGATAAGATTTTAACCGGCAGCGACGACACTAACATCAATGTGTACGACACCCAGACTGGCGCCCTTCGTGCTAGATTGCAGGGACATGAGGGCGGGGTCTGGGCGCTGCAGTACGAGGGAAACGTCTTAGTGTCCGGCTCTACTGATAGGTCCGTCAGAGTCTGGGACATCGAGAAAGGTGTTTGCACGCAGGTTTTTCAAGGTCATACTTCGACCGTGAGATGCCTGCAGATACTCATGCCTATCGAAATTAACAGGACGGTTAATGGAGAGGCGATCATGATGCCCCCACAACCACTCATCATCACGGGGTCTCGTGATTCTAATTTGAGGGTTTGGAAGCTGCCACAACCAGAAGACAAAACTTTCTTCCAAGCCGGGCCACCACAGGATGACGCAGAATGCCCTTACTTTGTGCGTGTGCTGACTGGCCACCACCATTCGGTACGAGCCATTGCCGCCCATGCCGACACATTGGTCAGTGGTAGTTATGACTGCACTGTACGGGTATGGAAAATATCGACCGGAGAGACGGTACATCGTTTACAGGGCCATACCCAAAAAGTCTATAGTATTGTTCTCGATCACAAGCGCAACCGGTGTATCAGCGGGTCTATGGACAATCTGGTCAAGGTTTGGTCTCTCGACACTGGTTCTGTACTTTACAATCTCGAGGGCCATTCATCCCTTGTTGGTCTGTTGGACTTGCATGACGACCGTCTGGTGTCTGCTGCCGCTGACTCTACGCTGCGGATCTGGGACCCGGAGAACGGGCAATGCAAAAGCACTCTGAGTGCTCATACCGGCGCCATTACCTGTTTCCAGCATGACGGTCTAAAGGTCATCTCTGGTTCTGATAGAACGCTGAAGATGTGGAACGTAAAGACTGGGGACTGCGTGAAAGACCTTTTGACAGATTTGAGCGGCGTGTGGCAGGTCAAGTTTAATGAGCGACGTTGTGTCGCCGCTGTACAACGGAACAACTTGACATATATTGAGGTAAGTACTGAAGGCGGACTGCTTGGTCTCCGGGGCTGACTGTCCTCAATGCAGGTACTCGATTTCGGTGCGTTTAGAGACGGGGTTCCGGAGGACAAGCGCGGCAAGAGGATAGTAGTCAACGTCCAAGGTCAAGAAGCCACGGACCCTCCTGAAGGCACCGTCATCGTGGATGCCGCTGCCGAGTAAATCCATCATACCGCACGCAATTGTTGCATTTCAGGCTCTCTCGGGGCCTCGTAGCTTCCTGATTTCTGCATATCACTGATACCCCATACGGTCATGACGCAACGACCATTAACGCAACAGCATACAGAGTAGCATAGCAACGCGGTGGGTTTCATCAGGAGTGGAGTTTATTTTCCTTCCTCTGCATAACAGGCGTCCATTCTATCACTGTTAGCCCTCATGCTTCGAATGGCTCTAGACGCTTTGCACAGGAACATTTTCTTGTTACATACTGGAGCTCCCTTGCTTTATTCCTTCCATAGAAAATAGATGTGTAATGCGTAAAGAGTATTCTCCATTAGGGCCGCCAGCCCGAACCATGCACTGGTCGAATCCCATCTTGTGAAGACCAGTACCAGATCGCTCGATTCTTCCAGTACTTTACTCTGAGGGTATTTGCAATAGAACCTGGACTAGTCTTTGCGTAGACTGGTGTTCCGAATAGCTCAACTTCTTCACCGAAAAGGCATAGCAGCACTACATAAAACATAACCTTATGTTTCCCAATTCCGAATCAACAATGTCGAGCTTATAGGTCGGTGAATAAAAGCGGAAGCTCGGTGGTTAGAAAACAGGGGTGTGTCGGGACTCAAATCTTCTATCCACTGAGATTTATTTCATATAGTATACATAATATATATGTAAATTTCCTTAGTACTAAAAATAGTATTCTGCTGTTAAATGAATTCAAGAAAAACAGAGCACAGAGAGAACTTAGCTTAGTATTAATGTTAATATTAACATTGCTATGAACTGAAG
>JAABUP010001372.1_pt1 | contig 51003 bp, 55 predicted proteins | sample 5559201 | NCBI WGS metagenome assembly JAABUP01 (sample SAMN10711887, study PRJNA513373) | rock metagenome | isolation source: Antarctica rocks | place: Antarctica | reverse complement strand
CTTGCCTCAGATGCCTGCTTTGGCGTCGCCTCTGCCGGCGTGGATGGATATCAGACGCAAGACACGATGAACAAATGCACGATCGGCGAGATCGTTTCGCCGGCCGAAGACATCGGTGAGTCGGGCACAGCTGTCGATGCTCTTCCTGGATGCAACCCGATCCAGAGCACCCAACCGGCCACCATCCATCCGCCATCGAGCTGTGGTGCAGCGAGTGCAGTCGATGGCGGCTCGGCCCCTGCGCCAGTCGAGTCGGAGAGCGCAACTACCACAACCTCAGCCGCGGCAGTCAAGCCCGTAACCTCAGCAAGCGTTCCCGCATCTTCCAACCCACCTCTCTCATCCACCGCCCCCTCCTCGCCACCAATATCCCCCAACAGTTCCACCCCCTCGCCACCAACATCCCCCAGCAGTTCCACCCTCTCGTCCCCCAGCTCCCTGACCGTCAAATCCACCACCTCCTCCGACACCTGGGCCTATCAGGGCTGCTACACGGACCTCACCCCCGACCGCAACACCCGCTCCCTCCCCAACTGGGGCAGCGGACAGACCTCCGCGGACTGCGCCAACGACTGTTTCTCCGCCGGCTAGGGTATCGCAGGGACCGAATATGGCACGCAATGTTTCTGCGGGAACGGCATGACAAGCACAACCGAGGTGGCGGATAGCGAGTGCGATACGGCGTGCAAAGGGGATGGCACGGAAACCTGTGGCGGGAGGAGTCGGTTGAGCGTTTGGGCGAAGGAGGGGACGAATGTGATGTCGAAGAAAAAGCGAGAGCATTTGAGGAGGCATGTAGGGCGACATGCGGGATCTTTTTAGATGGGGGGAGGGGGAAGAGGTTTGAGTTTTTGGTGATGATGGGTTGGAACATAGGGGGGGAAGTGCGAAGAGGTGTTGTGGGGCCGAGCCTTTGGCTACTGTACCTGGCCTAGCCAGGCTATGGTCGATGAACATATTCTCTCCGGAGAGATTTTGGTAGAGCTAGATGGGGGTTTGCAATGTACATATATTACGTTCAGACATCTCGGCCCACTTTGCACTCACCGATTTGCCAAAGATTCTCTCACTGAACTCTAAACTTTGCAGCTCGCGATGGAAGAATGCAAGATCTTCAATTTGATAGTTTGGAATTCGTGACTTCGTAAAGAAGCTAGTGCTTAAGCTAAAGTAGTGCCAAGTGCCATGTGGTCGAGTAACAAAAAGCAAGGTCGACGCCATGCAGGCGGACACGGTGGTATCTAGTAGTCTATTGGTGATGAAACGCCTTTGATGATGCTGGAAAGGGGAACTACAATGGCCGGTGTCTGCCACTAGCAATTCGGCAGAACTCGGACGAGCCCTGGCGCATCGGTGCTTCTCATGGAATTCTTTGTCGGCCGTTATTCTCGAAGCAAGAGGAAGTCATTTGGAAGTCGTAAGGAGTGGCGTGTCCAATGTCGAAGACTGAAGCTGATCGGTGAATAGTAGATTGAAAGTATAATGAGTGGGGTCTCAGCGCCTTGGATATGCCCATGCTGGTAGAAATACACTTCGGTCATGTGAGTAAAAGGGACATGGTCATGGTGTGCTATTGAAGCTCGCTTTCACGCTGAGAAGGAGGATGTCGTTCACTGTATTCGTAGCCACAATGTGTAGGCCGACCCCAGTGATAATTCCGCTGTTTAGGGAGCGGTGGTCCGGAAAGGCCCCTTCTTCATATCCTTCGGGCTCGGTTCGGCGAAACAGAGCGTGCGATTCCAGTGGCTTTCGTGGCATTGGCAAGCCAGATTCCAGCCACAATCGGTTGAGATCCAAGACGTCGGACTCATCCTCGTCCCCCAGCAGGACTCACCGCAGGACTGACACTCCCCGATCTAGCCTCCGGGTGGCTTCTTCTTTCGTTCTCTCGACGAACCAATTGCTCAACCATCTCCCGTCCGTCGCTCTCTGGAAAGCCAGAAGGGGACGAGCTAGATCCTGCCAACAGGTAGTCGCCTTGTCCTCCTAATGCCAGCGGTGTCATGGGATCGATGGGGCTCTTGAGTGGAGTGAGGCGTGGCGAGTCAGGCTTGGTGACGAGACCTCCCGAGAGTAGGGAACGAGAGGATTGGGTCGCACTAGCGATTAGCTCGCGCTGGTATTGGTGCAGCTTCTGTTGGGCATCTGACCCACGGATCGAGCGCGGCTGTGAGGTCGCCGAGCGGGAGCTGTGGGGCGAGGGTGGAGGACGGGTGGGATCTTTGGATGGAAAATTGGCCGGGTGGAATCTGGGAAGATTGGATAATCCCAGTTTCTTCGCCGGACGCCGTTCTTCCGGATGGCTAGCAGCCGACAGCGATGGTACTGGCGCAGCGGGGGAGAGAGGAGATGTGGGTCTGTATCCGTGGAGCGGTGATCCGGGGCGGGGGCCCATGGCCACGAATCCACGCTGTACGTTCGGGAAACGAACAGCAGGCTGGCTGTTGGAGACCCTTCGAGGGCGTGTGGTGTAGCACGGCGTCAGCGACTCGCTGATATGCGGTCTCGGGTTTGAGAGTCCAAAGTAATCGATGGGTGACCGTGCTCGGGCGGTCAACGGGGTCGTGGGCGGTGACTGCTCCTTCTGTCTCGGAGGAATGGGGATGGGAGAAGAGGGCCGGTCGGACAGGACTACGGGAAGGCTTGACAGTCGCGGAAAGCCCGGTGGGCTGACACGACGAGAAGATAGATTCAGGTGCGGGGGAGCCGGGCGACCCTGTGATGTTGTTCCAGCTCGTTGGCGGAGTGGAAGGTCGGCGGAAGGGCGGGCAGAACTTGTTTTGGCCCGGCACCTCTGCGCCTGAGCAGTGCCAACAGGATGGAGAGTGGGTATGACGGTGGCAGCGGTGTGTGGTTTCGGTCGAGGGGGGGTGTTGTTGTTGTTGTTGGTGGTGGATTTGTGGGCAGAGGCCGAGGATTCTGAAGATTTTGAAGACTTTGAGGGAGCCATGGGAGCGGTGCTTCGGTTCACGAATAGGGCTTGATTTAGGTGCGTCAGGGTGCGTCAGGGAAGGGATGTGCGGGGGTCGGCGGCAGGCTGAGGGCTAAGGTGGACGCCGAGGAGCCGTTGGAGGGCCCTGGACGCAAGCTGGAAGCAGCGAGGCAGGTCAGATGTCAGAAGCGGGGCAGCCGACGACCGGTTGGCCCAGCGAGGGGAGGATCTCGATGAGGATTGGGGTTGTTGCTGTTGTGGTGGTGGTGGTGGCAGCTGTTGGTGCTGTCGTCGTCGTCGTCCATCTCTGAGATGCGTGGGTGAGGGTGAGGGTGAGGGTGAGGGCGAGGGTGAGGAGGGAATGAAGCGAAGCGAAGCCAAGACGCCAAGACGGAAAGGATCGGAGTCGGTTCAATCCTTTTTCTTGTGCTGCTTGTGCAACTTGTGCATGATGCGCATCATGATGGCATCCTCACTCGGCACAATGGTATCATTCTCTACGAAGTACTCAAGTACCAAAGTGCCAAGGTCCCACAGCTCGGTGGAAGCCGACGAGGCACCGAGAGGTCGGTGATTAAAGGATAACTGCCCCACAACCCCACCACTAATGCTACTTCTACCGAGGTTCTACCGAGGTTCGCGTCGTCGGACGCAGGGCATAGGGTGAGTGGACGTCGGTAGAAGGCGCGCTCATCATGCTGTCTTCGCTCCCTCCGCCACTCACGACTATTCTCGCGCGCCCTCCTCACGTCTTCTTGAGCGGCGCCAACTCGCCGTCCCAATGGACCTTCATCGTCGTGGGGAAGGGGAAGTAGCTGCCGTGATCCGCTCCTGTGCCACAGTCAGCCCGACTCCACTCTTCCAGCTCTCCGACCGTGGAAGAGACGGGCGGGGGAGCGAGGCTTACGCATGTAGAGGTGGAATCCTCCCGGCCGGGCTATCTTCTTCAGCTGCCCCTGCGGACCGGGCGCTCTCCGCAGGTTGTCCAAGCGACCCACCACCCTCAGCATCGCCGTCAACGCCGTCCGGCTCGCCTCCCCGCCCAGGCAGGCATGCGGACCCAGGCCATAGTGAAGGTAATTCTCCATCGGCCGGTCCACCCGCACCGTGTTGGGATCCGGGAAGAACTCGGCTTCCCGGTTGGCACCCACGAACGACGTGAACACCTTATCCCCCGCCTTGACCGGCACCGCACGGCCACCGTCGTCGACCGTCTTGGTGACGGTGCTCACACGGTAGGAGCCAAAGGTGCCATTCAAGCGGATCCCCTCCATGGCGTAATGCAAGAGCTTGTCGTCCGCGTCGGGGCCCTCGGTCTTGGCCCATTGGTTGATGGCGGCGAGGTGCATCTTGCCCTCATCCGAAAGGTAGTAGTCCAGGAGCTGGGTGAACTGTGCGGATGCGTCAGCTAACCATCTTTCCGGCTTCGACCACACCTCTCACCACTTGAGCTTGATTCGCAACCATCGCTCCAGCGGTCGGGACGATCTGAGACCAGGTGATCTCGTGGGTGCCCATTCCACTCTCGAGAAGCCTCCGGACCATGTGCACGCCGTAGTCGGTCAGAGGGCTGTGGTTCTGCCGCATGCCGTCGACAATGCCTGCAACGAAGCCTGTGGCGTTGACCATTTGGACATTGGCTTCCACAAGCTTGCCAAGCTGCTGAGTCACTGCCTTTGCCGCCATACGCAGAGGGAACGATTTCGCGGGGTCTAGATCGAAGAAGATGCAGGTGAAGATGACGGCGAGGACCATATATAGTTCCTGCTCAGAGTAAACTCCGTGAGGATGTTCTTCTGTCTTCAGTGGTAGCGAAAAGACGTTGGCAGCAAAGTGCACGTGAGCAAGGTTGCCAACGCTGTAATCAATCAGCAAAGCCAGAAGGTCATTGCCAGGCGATGAACACATACTCTCGAGTGATGTCGACCTGGTTGATGCCGGCAATCTTACAGCTCTTCTCCGTCAGCAGTTTGAGCGTGATGTATTCGTAGAAGTCCTTGATCTGCTGATGCCACTTATCCCGGTACAGACAGGCGCCTGTGAAGATGTGGAAATCAGCCTTAGGTTGGTTTGAAAAAGGAAAGCGCACATTTGGAGGACGTTAGGAAAACCGTATTTGGAACACATACCCATCAACTTTCTTTGCTTCGCGTGGAATACGGTGTCACCAGCCAGCATGAAGTCCAACCCTCCTTTCCCCATCAGCCATTCGAAGCCATCGTTCCATACCACATTGAACTCGTTGGCATGCTCGAGGATATACTTTGCCCCTTTGTAGGAAACAAAGTTTACTCTTGGTGGACTGCAAGCACATTAGTATTCCTCAGGATTAGAGGCCAAGACTACTGTCTAGCCACAATCTGAAAGGGCAAACCCACATCACTGCCGGACGGTCCCAAGAGTATTGGTCGTCACGCCCAAGACTTCGAAGAATCTTCCTGTTTTCACTGCAAGGAGTAATTTAGAAGGTCACCATAGCTATATTTACGATTGGACTTGCCTTGGAATGGTCATAGGATAATGGGCGTAGACTGAGTTGCTCTTGAAATGGTTGGGGAAAGCTCGCAGGAAGAGCTTGTATATGACACTGTGTAGATTTAGAGAGTACTCATGAATCTTCAACGATGATTCCTCACCATCCTTGCTGTACAGCGAGGTCGTACTGGACCTCACTGTAACCCCAATTTGTGAGATTCTTCGGGTTGTAATCAATGGTGTAAAATCGGTCGCCTCGAACTAATGCTACTGCATCCGATAGGATGGCTCTTGAGATGGTGTAAGTCGGGGCTATTCCGACCCCTGGAACCATGGGAATCTTGGCACTTTCTGAAACCATACCAGGGTACATTTCCACGAAGTCAGGGTGCTCGTAGCTAAGACTTGGTCATTATTCTCTTTCAGCCCAATAAGTTACTAGGATGCGGAATTACAGATGTCTCAGCTGATCGGCCACTGGGGGATCATCGCATATGTCTTCGAAGGTTTCGTGAGGCTTCAATTGGAAGAATTTCCGGAACTCGTTCAATGATCCAAGATTCCAGGCTCGCGACTGCTGCATGCCAAGAATTGTGATGGCTTTAAGACAAGTTGGTATGTTGTTTGGTCCGAACGCGCCTATGGTTTGTTAATACTAGAACCTGACCTGCCAGACATAGGTAAGAGGTTGAAGCCACTTACCTGCAGTATCCTCGATGGAACTCGTTATAATCTCCACCAGAGCGTCGTCAGAAAACTTGCCCTCGGAGTCTCTTTCTAAATTAGCAAACGGACGCTTCTGTGGATCCTTTGGTAATCCGTGTTCCCACTGGCCAAGACCTTTCAGAAGCTCCTGTAGTGTGACATCCTCTGCTTCTTTACCAAACAGCTGTTTGTACAGATTTCGGGTCCACTTGTCGTCTTTGTCGCTGATACAAGAATGCCAACGATAAGCGAGGTTGAACTCAGCAGAGACCTGGTTACCAATACCACTGGGTGTTCCATCTTTTCCAAATGTTTTTCCCATCTCGGCTCTAGGATCTAAGGTCCAAGTGGTGTTGCTTCTATTTAAGTTGACAATAGTACGGAGATAATCCAGCAGAGTGATATTGATGTACAGTCCGCATGTGATCAGCCGGCCAGTCTGAAAGAGGTCATTGTCGTATTTTGCCCACGATTTCTCAGCCATTTCATGAGTAAGGCCTTCATTGGGTTTGTGGAATCGCCCATTCTCGTTAATGACTGCTAGCTGTTCAACCACGTAATTATGGAATCGATTCAATATGATCAGGATGACACCTATAGGACTCTTAGTAAGTTTGCAAGCTTGGGAATTTCATTACGTACCACAGCCCGGTGGAAAACCGAGCAGCCGCTGTTCAGCAAAGCAATCGGCCTTCAATTTCCCATCTTTGAACGTCCGGATCTGATCTTGATCTTCCTGAGTATCTCCATATAGGGTGGAGAGATCAAGATATGACGAAGTTTGCGAATTATTGAAGTCTCGGTGGTCCGTCTGGAATAGATCGTGGATGATCAAGGACGCCCAGTAGAAGAACACACTCGAAACATTGTTCGGATGCGGCTTGAACTCTTTCCGCGCCATCACACTGTCGAAAATAAGACCCGGGTCTGGTAAAGCTCCAGGGGAGAGGGTGTTTGGAGCGACCGATCGAGCATAAGGGGTATTTGCCGCGCCCAGTTGCGGATAGAGAATATTCTGCATTCGATGATCAGGCATGTCTGCACATCAAAGACTTGCAACTTACGTTGTTCGATCCATCGGCTGATCTGTAAGCAAATTTGTCTCCAAGATAGCTCATGGGCGGATGCTGTAGCGAGTTCCAAAGTTCGTCGATCTACCCAATTTTCTTAGTACTGAGTCACCATCATAGGTCCGAGGGCATCTTACGAAAGCATTTGTCAAGTCAACCCGGGTTTTCGACGTGGTGGGCAATGCAGCAACAAGCTACAACAGTATTAGACACAAGAAGGATACACTCGTCAGATATGACAAACTTGAATGGTCTTCTCCATCAAATACGTTTTGTCGTCTTGTAATGCTCCTGTCGCTTTATTTTTCATCACGTCCATCAACGTATGCGCATCCTTGAAGCCCAAAGCCTTGATATCCGATATGAGGCCGGAAGGCTCCTTGTGGTCCAAATATGCCCCATCACCTGACTGAGTTGGCAGAGGTCGCCGCGAGGCATGGATTAGTTGGGCAAATTGGGCGAAAGAGCTTTCAACGTCAGATCTGCTGGCAGAGTGGTCTGTAGCAGCTTTCTTCGCCTTTTTCGACTGGAGACCGAAGGAGCTGTGTCGTTTTTCGAGACCAGGATTTTCAGGGCCAGTGCCGTTGGTGTAGGCCCCGCCGGTCTCGGTCCCCTTGTTGGTACCGTTCGTAGCGCCATTCGTCGCACTGACACTCTCGGTGTCGTCCTTCTTGCTCTTCCCGAATTTGCTAGAGAATCGCCGGAGCATATTGACAATGTTTTTAACGAGTATCGAGGGTATCACAACAAAGGAAAAGGTGAAAGAGAAAAGCGAACGTGAACTCGACACGACGCGATAGAAGGAAAGTGAGGAGCAGGGAGCTCGCGCTGTGGGAAGCTAATGGAGCTTAGCAATAGTATGTCGCCATTGGTTATTGACTATCTCGGATTTATGCATCAATATTGTCTCGAAATGAACACATTGACTAGCTGACACCGGGTTCCTTGCCATGGCAGTAGCGTCTTCGGACCCACATCCTGTGATTGCCGCCACCGAGCTTCCACGACGAGACTCGGGGACTTAGCGGAGGTGAAGGTAGGAACGCCCGACGAGTAGAAAATGTGAGAGGTACAACGATGCACGCCATCGAGCAAAGTTAGTTACCCCGCCCCTTCTTGCTCTTGGCGGGGATCGAGTGTGATGCACACTCGGCATGGAGGTCCATTCGCTATACGCCGCAGAACAATGATTACGGTCGGGTATGATGAGACGAAAGCACTGGTTGGACGTCACCTCTGGCTGTTCGATGTCTTCCCCTAGTAGTAGCGAGGTGCATCAGTAGAGGCAGGCCGGTCATGTAGGCTGTCCACAATCCCCCGGTCTGGCTCATATTCCGTCGCCTCGCAGCTGTCTCGACCCAAGAGGTGTGATGAAGCTCGCTTTTCGGAGATGCTCGTGGTTGAAGCTAATTCACGCTCGTCCTGCCCTACAGTGCAAGTGTACTAATCCGACGGGAGAGCTAGTCGGTCTAACCCGGAGACGGCTAGCTGCTGATCCTCGCTTACCCAGACCGACGAGAAGATCTTCAGGCATCATTCGGTTGAGGCAAGCCTCTCAATGGCTGGATCATGTCTTCCCTCAGCTGTGTCTGGTCGCCCCACTACCGCTGCATTAGGCGAATGGCTGAGCGGCTCCGACCTATTTCGACCGCATGTGGATTTGACAGTCTCGCTCAAACTCAATCTCAATCTCGAGCTATCCTATGGGTGATAGTGGAGATGGGGGAGATCGAAATTCGCCGCCATTCTCTCGTAGCTTTTGATATGCACCTCAATCCGGTTAATGTATACCCCTCTCATCTGGGCTGCGTGCACTGACGGTGGTCTTGGCCGGAGAGCTTGCGTACGTGTTCGCCATAGGTCTTGCCTATGTCACCAATGTAGATATCTCACACACCAGATCCCAGATCCCAGATCGTCCGTTCCCGAGTCTCATCGCCGTATGCTGCGAGCGCTCTAGCGAGATCCTTGTGGATCATTTCAATTTTCATATTCATGTTCTTGTACATATTCATATACATATTCACATACATATACATATACATATTCATGTCCATACCCATATTCTTGGCTTCCCGCGAACTTTAGCAACAGATCAACGTGTTCGAGAAGATGCAAAGCCAGAATACTGGGAATGAAGCAGAGCGACGCTCTGGTTATCGATCTTACGCTCTACAACGCCGGAGAAAGAAGGTGACCTCGATGAAGGCGCTCGGCATGTTCATGGCTAAAGGAAGACCAGATTATCCTTTGCTTCGATGGCACAGGAAACAAATTCTCAGGTGACATCGTCGCCGTTGGTGGATTGCCAGTGGCACTGACAGGTCTTAAGGCACCCCTGCTGATAGTAACATCCTGAAGATTTACGGCATGCTGGATCGTGACAATGGCGACAGTATGAACGATTCTCTTGGTACCTCAGCTACCGCTAATCCTCCTCGCAGAGCATTATTATCAGGTATACCAATGCCAACTACCGTGCTGTCCGCCTCTGGCCCTTCTAACTTACACTATAGCCTGGTATTGGCACTTACGTCAATACGAGGTCAATATCTCATACGAGCAGGATTGCCCGGCTGAATTCATGGTATCAAAAGGCCAAGGACTCCGCCGTGGGTACATCCTTTGATGAGCATGTCATGGTAGGTAAGCCCCTGGTCCAGACACCAACACTAGACCACTATTGATGAGAACGACATAGGGCGCCTACAAGTTCCTCATGCAGTGTTACAAAGATGATGACATATACATTTTTGGTTTCAGCCGGGGCGCCTATGTCGCGCGATTCCTCGCAGAGATGCTCGATCATGTCGGTTTGCTAAGTGCTGGTAATGAAGAGATGGCCCGATTCGCTTGGAAGGCGTTCGCTCAGTGGCAGGAGAGAGAGGGCAATACAGAGGAGGAAAAAGAGAAGAAGGAAGAGATGCTCGAATACCTGAGAGCTTTCCGCGGTACTTTCAGTCGACCGGTGAGGCGAATCAGGTTTTTGGGGCTTTTTGATACGGGTGACTGAATTTGCTTGAATGGAAATTTATCTTTTGCTGACTATGCTGCAGTGAATAGCGTGCCTAGGTTCGAGAGTGCCTGGATGAAACGAACCAAATTCCCTTACACGGCCAGGAGCACTGCGAAAATCATCCGCCACGCCGTCAGTATCGATGAACGGAGAGCAAAGTTCCGATCAGATCTCATATCCGAGTCCAAGTCTTCGCGGCCCAATGAGCAGGCCAGGAAACATCAGAAAGGACACGAGACGGACCCAAATGATAATTGGATGACAAGAGGCGAAAAGCCACAACGCGAGAGCAGGGACAGGTTTCGAAGGAGGTCTGCGATTCGCGCCCCAATGGCAGAGGACAGATTTGCGCGTCGACCGAGCGGAGTTCGTGAGGATCATCTCAGTCCACAAAGAAGCCCACAAGCCCGAATGAGACATGCCAGCCCAGCAGGGAAAACTGCTTCGGACGCCGACGCCTCCTCAATCGCTTCAGGGACCTCGGTGGCCTCCTTTCAGCCGGGAACGCATCCAGATGATGGTGATGACGATGACGAAGTGGACAGCCAGGACATCGAAGAACTCTGGTTCCCAGGGTGCCACGCCGACCTAGGTGGAGGTTGGCCTCCTGCGGAGGCTGAGGGCAAAGGATCACCATTGAGCCATGGACCGCTAGTCTGGATGGTGCGGGAAGCTCAGCGCGCTGGTCTCGAGTTCAACGAGGAGAAAATGGTCGAGTTTCACTGCTGCGACGAGGATTACAACATCCCTTCTTATGGTTTTGCCGAAAATGGACAGTCGCCACCAGGCATGCCCGAGATTCAGATCAACAGCTCACCCACACAAGAGAGACCAGACATCTTCAGGAATCCTCGATCCGACAAAGCCGAACCAGGATGGGCTGCAGGTCTTGAGCTTGAGAAGCGCAGCCAGTCGTCCTTCCATGAACGACTTCTCAACTCGTTCACTAAAGGCGTCCTTCATGACTGTCTCGAGTTCAACAACGGTCTCCCCGTTGGCTCTGTTCTGTCATGGAAGATGATGGAATATCTCCCATTTCGACGTATGGATCTGCGGTCTGATGGCTCTTGGAAAGCCATCACTTTCCCTTTGCCAATGGGTGAGACAAGGGACATTCCTGAGAATGCATGGATACATCATTCGGCGATCAGAAGAATGGAAGCCAACGAGAATTATCGACCCGGTAACTTGATCATTGGGGGTGGAGGAAGAGGAGTGCGAAGGGCGCCAAAGGAGCTGGGTATTGGCGAATGGAAGATATTGAAGGGGGCAGGCGATGCGGTCGGTTTGACTTATGTGAGAAAGGGACCCAGTCCTGAGAAGCAGAAAGATGAAGGGGAATCTGAGAAAGCCGACAAAGGGGTGGACTCCAAGATGACCACTAATGGGAATTGATCTTGGAGAATACCAGGAAAGTGGCCATTGGTTGCCAGAACTAATCGGCCCGTCATATACTGTCATATAAGTGGCCGGGACCGGCATCGCATGAAAGTCGTTGAATTGAGCCAACGGCCCGTATATACACCCTTCCTTATTGCTTGCGATAATCCTTCTGGACAGGGTGTTAGTCCATGAATCCTCACCATACCCTGGATGTAGCTCTTCCGTACTCACTTTTAAAAAACGGTGCGCGTCTGTAAACAACAAAACTTACGTGTCTCTCCTTTCATAAATCCGATTCCCCAAAGAATCTCCCTGCAACAACGGCAGAGGCGACGACTGCAATAACCTGGCACCAAACCCCAACACTGCCTCTTCCTCTGGACCCAAAATCCTTAGCAGGACTTGATTCGCTTGCCCTGCCCATAGACTGCGTGGCTATTTCAATCTTGTCGCTGGATGGATGGACGGAGGAGGGTGAGGCTGCCGTGCTTAGCTCTTCAGCTGCAATAAGGACAGATGCCTCGGCAGCTACGATAGATGGTAGGTTGTGATGAGATGAGGTTCCCACAGGGATCATTGTAGGCTCCGGAACGAGCGATTGTGAAGATGCGGTATTGGTGATGATAAAGTCGTGGTGGATAAATGCAGTTCCACTTGGTAGAGCGATTGCAATGTTGGAGCTTGTGGAGGCGGGATCGGAAATTGAGTGTGATATGGCTGTTCCTGTATTCTCGGGAATGAGAGAACGTGAAACACCATCTAACACTACATCATTGGTGTCACGAGATATGACATGGCCGGAGACGGTGAATTGAGTGTCTGGAGTGATTAATTGGCTGGCTACTACCATTGTTTCTATCGAGACAACTTGTGCAGCGTATCCATCAAGCAAGTCCGGACCAAGGGGTTTGTGAGGTATAGTATTTTCAGTTTTTGGAGAGAAGGCATGCGTTGTATCATCTAGGATTAGATGCCTCGACCCTACAAAGACTTTAACTCCGAAAATTGTCGTTTGACTGCCTGGTGGGATTGTCTGACTTGCTACGATCAGATCTCCGTCTGCTGCTCTTCGTAGAGTCTGGGCACCAATCCATACCGGATAATGTGTTGAGGGTAAGAATGCTTTAAGCGCGCTGTTCAAGACGACAATATCGCTGTCATCAACCGAGAGCGCATCCGTTGCCGGTGGATCGATACTGGGTCCGAGACTTTGAGGCGCTTTTGGACCTAATTGACTTGAGGGCACAGAAGCTACTTTGGCGGTTAGCATTGTCATTTAATCCGTGATGTCAGTCAAGAAGACACGCCTTGTGAGCGCATTCATGACATAGACACAATAGCGAATAAAGACTCCAGTCCCAGTAAAACGTACCTTGTAGTAGACCGTTAGGGTCATTGTGCTCCTGTGAGGCGTCATGAGGTGCGTTGCTTTGCGAGACTTTCAACACCTTGTGTATATGCGACAGCAGGTCTGGGGATATCTCATCGGGATTCATAGGTGGGTCTAGGGATGTGCCATGCACTGGAGTTGATTTTGCTACCTCGGCCGGCGCCTTTGAATTGAAAGCCAGTACCAGGGATGATGGGGTAGTCCGTGCCGGCTTAACAACTGAGTCGGACGACGACTTAATAACGCTTGGCTCTGGTAGAAGCGGATCGGCTGGATCGGGCCAGCCTTCGCGACCGCTGTAGGAATAGGGGTTGGTGGAGCTGGAGTGGCCTGAGCGAATGCAGACACAATTGGCACAATAGCAAGCCCAGCTGTTGGGATGGGTGCTTGCGATGCTAACGTAGCAACCAATCCTCCCTTAGCTTTCTTGAGGAATCTCGGAGGGTCGAAAGCGCCATAGAAAAGGGGCTCACAGCTAGCCCAAACGGGATCGACGGATGTCAGCTCTGCTGGCAAAGATAGCCGCGGGTTGGTATATGGTGGACAGCCCGGCTTCTGTGTTACGATTGTGGTGATTGGATGGTAATAAAGGTAGTCAAAGTCTATCGTATGGAAGCCATCAAGGACAACATTCTCATGGCAATTTGCATCGGGCTTTGTAAGGGTCCCGTACGCAAGGAATCTTGAAGAATACCCGATTGTTATAGCATCGAATGAAGGTCCGGCGGTTTGAACTACGGAGGAGTCGCATGTTACCGTAGCTCTTAAAGAACTATAGACGACGTAAACAGATGGTGACGTACTTACATCCCAGTCAGTAAGAGTCTCATAATGATCGACGCTCACTCTCTTACAAAGTGAATCCATTCTGAACCTGAGTGTACACCTCGTTGTCCCCGGTCACCGAGCCTGACTGACTGTTGGCAGCATCGGGTTGCCAGTAAATGAGCTGAACCCCGCCTGCAGCCTCAATACCACACTTTCCACACTTTCCAGATGCCGAAGGAAGGAATTTGGATATACTCAGCGAACCGGATAGTCCATTACTAGAAGGCGGCAACACTATACACCGAGCGCAGAAGTCAGCAGCCACACCTTGTAAAGGCCTCGTGTTTGTCCTTTGTGACCTTGCGTTGATCTTGTTTCCGACCAGATCGATCGGAGGGTAAGACACTCACGGGCCCTGATGCCACACGACCATAGGGACCAGAGCAGAGTCCGCTGCAAGGCTATCGTGAGAAACAGCATGACAGTATTAGTTAGAGACAGTAATCATGCTCAATTATAATCCATGATCATTGTAGAAGCACGCTAATACAGGATTCTCTATGAAAGAGAGACCACGTATAGAGCTGTAGGAAACCATAGCCAGTAGCGGCTCTCAGGTCTTCCGCAGAATTCTCTCATTACCACACATTCCAAATTATCGGACTTTCTTTCACGACGCAGACGCAAGGAAAATCTTTTCAGCTGAAGCTTTACAGACAATGCGGCGCAACCTCTTATAGATAGTGCAGTAGAAGAACGAGCTCGTCAATCAAAGGCGACAGATGCAGCCATCTCGATACAGGCAAATCAATCCGTTCTCTGAGACTCGATCCCAAGTATCCTCAAGCATGATCTCCACGCCTTTGACATGCAGAAAACATGTTGATGGACCAATGGCAATGGCACCCAAGAATCAAACCCGGCTTGATCATCTGCCTGTCAATGTTTCAGCTTGGTTGCGATAAATATGGGGCCTGTCCAATGATGCAGGTATGAGGAATTTCAAAGTGGCGTGGACGTATGGCCGCCCGCACCCTTTCCTAGCGTGGGTGATTGCCCAAGCCGAAAAAGGTGTCTCTCACGGCGTTTGAAAGCTGAGAGGGGGCGGCGAGGGATGCAGAAACGCGAGTCAACTATGTTGCCTGGTCGCATCCGCCAGGCAGGTTTGCTGACCATTCTGTAGCATGAGATTGTTGGCTGTGAAAGACCGACGTACGGAGATGACATCTGGGTCGGAGAAAGCTGAAGATCGACCTGCCCCTCGTACCTATGTAACCACTTCAAGGAGTTTATGCAACCCCATGCGATCTCTCAATTACCGAAGGAGGGTGACATTTCGAGTATTCAACCGGCATCACCATTGACGACGCAGTCTCTCCTGCGTTGTCTGCAATTTGCATCCAATCGAGCGCTGCCGTCCGACTGAGGATAGCAATGTCCATCAGCTCTCGCCGCATTGCACTAACATTAAAGACCCACTAGACGGGCTGAAACTTCAGGGGTCAGCAATTCTCCGACTTGACGTCATGTTCTAATGCTTTCATCGCATTCAATACAAGCGTTGGCCCCCAATCTTCAGCGTCCTGATTTCTTTGGGAGTCAATGTGTGCAATGACTGTCTTCAAGCGAGCAAGGGGTGTTACTCCTCCTCCACGATCATCTTACCGCGGAATAACCTGAGATGGAGCTAAGAACAAAAGCTTTGTCAGGGCCAAGTAGTCCCTGCTTCGGGGCGTTCTTTATCTTCTGTGTGCTGTGGCAAATGATCTTTTGGCTTCTTTGCGCCATCCTTCACCTCTTCACTTACCGCCCCATCTGGAGATTTTCCCGATGCCTCTTTTGCTTTCCGACCTGCTTCCTGTCTTGCATTATTATCGGTTTTCCGAGCTTTTAATTTTACATGATCCCCTCCAATCGTCTAATTTCTTTGGATTTCTTGGCGATATCCTCGCTGGCTTTCCTCTTTTCTACCTCTGCGTCCTTGGTCTTCTTGACAGCTGCTTTATTTTCGCCCTTTCTTTTCTGTGCAACCTCTCTGTTCGCTAAAGCCAGTCTCGCCAACTCGTCGGCTTTCTTCTGGGCCTGAACGTCAGCTTCCGCTTTATTATAATCGTTGCTTGCTCCTCGACCCCGAGATTCAACGCCAAAGCATTCTACCCCTCCTTTTTGGCTGCATACGGGCACCATGTATATTAGGAGTCCTCTTCGTTTGAGTACCCAACTGACGAGATCGTGGTCGTCACTGAGCTTTGATTTCTAACAAGCTCTAAATTGTTGTGCCATCTCCTCCAACTTCCATTGCCGTCGTGGCTGTAAGTCTTACTCCAGAACTCCTAAGTCAAGAGCGATAGATGACCAGATTTAATCCGAATTAGCCAGCATCCCAGGGCGTACTTTGGCTTGCCTTTTCCTTAGAACCTTACCTTTGCTCGGTGAACTTTTCTTTCTTTGGGCGCCTTTCTGGGTGTCTGCAGATTTGGATCGATTCGCTACAGGAACAATCAGTGCATCCTTGGAGCATTTACGGCCTCTAAGATCTAGCAGCGGCGTCTGTGCCCTTGGCACCGAAAAGCTTGTAGACTGCGACACCTGTTTTGCATAATCTGAGACAATCGTTTTATATCGCTCGGTACATTGAGCGGTCATCCTTGACTGATCAAGGTCTACCATAGCTTCTTTGACTGCGGCTCCGTAATTTCCTTCTGTCTTTTCCAGCGCGATCTCGATTCGTCCAAGGCCGCTGTATACTACGCCCATTCCCTTCACCGCCAGGATGTCGAAGGAATGGTCCAACTGGGTGGCCAATGAAGACAGGTTCGATTCTGGACTCTTCACCTCATCATGTCCACTCCAAGCCCAAGCCGGTCTATCTACAGCCGACATGTTCTTGTAGCGCTTTAGACAAGCGTCCATATCCTTCAAAATTTGTTTGCAATTTCGAATTTGAATTGACAGTGCTTTTCGATTGCTTTTACCCTCATTATCTGTGACGTTAAGGATCGAGAGTGGGTTCTCACACTCTAGGTGAGTAAGTTCGATGGCCGTTCGCATTGCAAACACCTCTTATCCTATGTGGCCAAACTCGCCTTTGCTAGCCTTGCAAGCTTTTAAAAGATCAAAGGCAACTTTCGCAACCGCATACACTTCACTTACTGATATAGGAGAAGCCATGCTGATGTGCAAGAGGGATAAGGATTGAACAGCACTGATCTTAGAAGTTAAAGTAATTCAGAAGTAGAAAACCCCGAATGCTTCGCAAAAGTCACAAGTCTGTCCTGAAGTTCTCTCAAGGCAGAGCAGGACAGTGCAGAGTCTGTTGTCAATAGATGGAATGACTAGCTCAGCTCAAAGTACGCTCACAAGCAGTCCCCGCTCAGTCCCAGACTCTTACAGGCCCATAGATTCAAAGGCATCGATAGTCGCCTGGGTCAGGCTAGTTTGCCTGCCAGACTAAGTAGCTTGTAGATCGCCAAGAGGAAGTGTAGTAGGTCTGAAGAAAATGTATTTAAATTGTCGTTGTAGAATCCAGAGAAGCAAACTACTCAAGTACTTTAAGGTATATACAGTACCTTAGCTGGTAGACCATGCTAGACGCTAGCTGGCAACACCTCGGCACTGCCGAGCTTAGCACGAAATTACTCTTTTACACACAAAACTTTTCGTGTCCTCCATCCTTCTCTCGTAAGCCATGATTATGGAAGCACTCCCGAGCCATGATCTTCACATGTCTACAGCGCCAGTCCAGAGGATCAAAAGGAAAGCCTTCGAGGCGGAGGAGTCTGGCGTGAAGAGATTCAGAGTCGATAACGAGGTGATTGAAAGTGGTCTGTCTGTACACAGTCCGCGTTGCTGAATCTTGCTAAGACTTGTTGCAGGGTCTGATACCTCAAATTATGAAGACAAAGAGTTCGCTGGCAACACACACGATGACTATCATGCAGCGAGCAGCACCGCAACGCCATTGACTTCCATCTCCTCCAAGCCATCCCCTCGACATCCTTCTGACCTTCATAAATCCCATCACTGCCCTTATCCTGATTGCGAAAAGTCATTCAACCGTCCAGCCAAATTGACGCAGCACCTTCGTTCTCACACCAACACCAGGCCATATGTTTGTCCGCATGCACCTTGTACCAAGGATTTCCTCCGGGAATCCCATCTCAAGCATCATATCAAATCGGCACATTCCGATGTCCGTGACTACGTTTGTGAATGGGAAGGCTGCGGTAAGAGCTTCATTACGGCCACGCGGCTACGAAGGCATCGAGCTGCCCACGAAGGCAAGGAGAAATTCAAATGCATCCTTGCAGGTTGTGGAAAGACATTTCGAAAGCACGGAACTTTACAAAAACATGTCATTTCCGTCCACGAAGGAAGGGATCCTTTCGTGTGCGGGGAATTAAATGAACATGGCCAGGAGTGTGAGGCAGGTTTCGACACTGAAGGCAAATTGAACTCTCACATTGGTAGACTTCATGGAATGAAAAGATTCCTGTGCATGATTTGTTCTCCGGATCTTGAAGCCAGCGGTCATGATGTAGCTCAAGCACAGCGAGAGACAACATTCTCAACCCATGCGGCATTGCAAGTCCATCTAGTCAGTCAACATCCTCCAACATGTACGGAGTGTGGACTTCAATGCACGTCTCAGAGCTCCTTAAAGAGTCACATCGAAGTCATGCACGGGGGCTTCGATATCGACGAACGGAGGACTCATATCTGCCAGGAACCTGATTGCGGGAGAGCTTTCACTAAAAAAGGAAATCTCAACGCCCACATTCAGATCAGTCACACTGGTAAGCGATTTGTATGTGGTGAGGTTGACCTAACAACCCTAAATAACGTTCGGGATTGGGATGGCTCGGATGCTTGCGGCGAAGCCTTAAAATCGAAGGCGAATCTGGAGAAACACATTCGTGGGGTTCATATGGGGCTGCAACTCTCGGGCAAAGTGAAAAAGAAAGACAGGCAAAGCCTCGCCGTGAGGCCAATCCAGACGCATCAGATTTCGACTCTTACACGATTGACTGGCGCGGACTACGAGACAGAAAGTGGCAGAACCATTTGTTGTGCGGTCCGAGGCTGCGATTATCGCTTTATACGAGAATATGATCTCGAGATTCACCTACAGGCCCAGCACGGCTTAGCAGATCTTGAAGTTCGAGACATGTTGATGGAAAGAGAACACGAAAGCCAGCCACCGCTGTATGTACCTTCAAAAGCTACGACAGAGTATTATATTTCAGCTCCGAGCGGGTTTCACCCGCTGCCTGGCAAAAAGATCGAAATGAGTTGTTCGAATGATGCTGGAATTGTAAATGGCGCAGACTCATGGCTTGATGGAAAAACGATCCAGGGGGGGATCGGTGGTGATGGTGAATTGTGGGATGAAGTAGGATTGCGGCGTTTGCTACATGGAGAATTAAAGGATCATGGCTATGGAAGATACGATAATGATGATGTGGATATGATTGATCCTAGCCTGCTTTGAAAGATGTAGTATTCGCTTTCCCGGCTCAAATGATTGAGCTTCTGATACTACCAAACTGCAGAATAATGTAGCTAGAGTAGAGCGAAAAAGCAATCTTGATCATCATATCGCAATCAATAAAATGAGAGAGGCAAAATGCGAACCAATTATTTTTGGAATGCCCATCGTCATTCCAATCTCGCGTGACAGCACATTCAAATTCAACAACTCCCAACCTTGAACTTCCTATCTCCACATTGCGACCTACCTCTTGACCATACCTCCAGTCTTGATCCAGATGTCTACTGGCCATTAGCTGGTTCTCGAGAGCAGACAGTGCTGCTCATCTACTGCATTATGACTCGATAGCATAAGGAGGAGGCCTGTGATCAAAAATCATGTCCTAAAATCAACCCCCTGCACAAAAGGGTGCTTCTCGTTGGACACAATCGCTGGGAGTTCTAGCTCGAGTATTGGTGATCAGAGTGTAGGAGGATGGATGTGCAGGTATGAGATCGCAAGCAACAAACTTGATGTGGTCCAATGTCACAACTAAAGCACGACACTGCTAATCCCTCTTCTCCATTCAATAGGTACAGAATGCCATCGAGTGCGCCTGGGATCCCCGCGCCGATCAGACGCTTAAACACCAAGCTTTCGAACTCCTTAACCAGCTCCGTTCTGAACCGCAAGGATGGCAAATATGTTTCTCACTTGCTGTGCGAAAACCCAGACCTTCTGAGGTAGTACGCCATGTTTCCCTAGACATCGTCAACAACGCCATCAAATCCGGACAGCTCGGTGACCAAGATTTGGCAGTCCTAAAGGACAATATGCTCGCATACATACGGAATGTCTATGGCGCTGGGAGGAGTGACAATATCCAGCCTGATCCTTTATCTATACAGAACAAAATTACCCAGACTATCACAAACCTTTTTACGTCCCTGTATGCCACAAATTGGACTTCATTTTTCCACGATGTTCTAGCTTTGACGACCACCAACAATTCAAGCATGAAGGACAACGCGCCAGGCGTTATGCTGTATCTTCGGATTCTTGTTTCAGTCCACGATGAGATCGCAGATGTTCTTTCACCTAAATCACCGGAAGAACACAGGAGGGACAATGAGCTCAAAGACCTGGTGAGGCAGCGGGATACTCTGATGATTGCATCCTCATGGCATGAAATCCTTACGACGTGGAAATCGAAAGATGAAAGTATTGTCAAATTATGTCTTACCGCAATCGGCAGATGGGTCACTTGGACAGATATTGCTCTAGCTGTCAATGACTCGTTCTTGCAGTTACTCTTCGAGTATTTAGATCCTCTGCAAAACCCCAGTGGTGACCACGTTGTTGAGAGGAGAGACGCTGCCATAGAAGCTTTCATCGACATTCTTGGCAAAAAAATGAGCGCCAGTGACAAGCTCCAATTGATCGAGGTTCTCAATATCTATGAAGCTGTCTCACAGCTGGTGAGATGTCGAGAATTGTCGGACATGCGCTCTACCGCGCATTATGACACTGACCTAGCAGAAGGGGTAGCTAAGCTTGTTAATAACACTGTCACTGATATTGTCAAAGCATTGGATGGCGCGCAGGACGATAATTCGGTGTCACAACGCGGCATTGCCTTGCTCAAGAGCTTCATGCCTCACATTTTGCGTTTTCTTTCTGACGAATACGATGAAATATGCTCTACTATCATCCATTCTTTAACAGATCTCCTTACGCTACTACGCAAGAAGGCCAAGTCGAATAGCAACTTGGCTCCTGAATTCTTGCCTATGCTACCTCTCATCCTTGATGTCATTATTGCAAAATTGAAATATGATGAGACATCGGTTTGGGGTCACGAAGACACTCAAACCGATGAGGCCGAATTCCAAGAGCTTCGAAAACGTTTGCATAACTTGCAGAAAGCTGTTGCTGCGGTCGACGAAAGCATGTATGTGAATAAAATCACGAGCGTCGTGGTAACAACTTTTGAAAGATATCAAGAGCAAAATGGTCAGGTTGACTGGAGGCAGCTTGAGTTGGCCTTGCATGAAATGGAACTATTTGGAGAGTTGGCTCTCAGGCATGGCGGACTTTACAGCAAAACAAAGCCTGTGACGCCTGCTGCTGAGCAACTAATTGGGATGATGTTTAAGCTTGTTCAGACAGGTATTGCGCGCCATTGTATTTGCCGAAGCTCCGTACTGATCGCATCCAGATATTGCTTCATTCTCTCATCCTGCGGTCCAGCTACAGTACATGGTTATTTGCGAAAGATATTATGCATTCTTCGAGGCGAACCCAGAACACATTGCTCCGGTTTTGGAGACCTACATACATTTCGTGCATCATGATCATCTCAAGGTCAGAATGCGATCCTGGTATCTCTTTCATAGATTTGTCAAGCACGTACGACAACACGTTGGCGGCATTGCCGATACAATCATTCAATCGCTGAGCGATCTGCTTCCAATCAAAGCCGAATTAAGCGAAGAGTCTTCCGAAGACAACAATGAAGACATCTCGTCGAGTGAAAACAATCAGAGTGCCAACGCTCAATTTGATAGCCAACTCTATCTATATGAGACTGTTGGCTGCATTAGTTCTGCACGCTCGATCCCTCTAGAGAAACAAGTGCTACTTATCACTTCTGTCATCAATCCACTTTTTTCCGATCTGGAAGCGCATCTTGTACCAGCTAAGCATGATGATAAGCAAAGTACTTTGCAAGTCCACCACCTGATTATGGCTCTGGGTACCCTCGCTCGGGGTTTCGCGGATGGAACACCAGCAAACAATCTCGTGACTGCTTCACCACCCGCAGAAGCTACTTCCGAAGAATTCGCGCGCGCGGCTGAAGCTGTGTTGATGGCTCTTGAAGGATTGCAGTCTTCGTTTGAGGTAAGGGAAGCGGCGAGGTTCGCATTCAATCGCTTGATTGCCGTTGTGGGTAACCGAATACTCCCTCAACTTCCTCGCTGGATTGATGGCCTGCTTTCCGAAAGCTCAACAAAGGATGAGATGGCAATGTTCATGAAGCTTCTTGATCAGGTGGTTTATGGATTTAAATCCGAGATCTACGGCATACTCAACAGCCTCCTCACTCCTTTTCTGCAACGGGTTTTTGCTGGCATAGCAGAGCCAGTGATTGGTACGGACGACGAGATTCAATTGACGGAATTGAAGCGTGAGTACCTAGGCTTTTTGCTCGTACTCTTGAATAATGGCCTGGAATCTGTATTGATTAGTGAAGGTAAGTTGATCATCAGGGAGAAAATTATACAATTTACTAACCGAATAGCCAACCAACCTATATTTACTACAGTCATTTCCACTATCGAACACTTTGTCAAAGACATCACAGACTTTCAAACAGCAAAGCTGGCATTCTCTGTCCTAACTCGCATGGCTTCTACGTGGGGTGGGTTGGGCTCTGAAGCATCGGAAAATGAGATTCCGAACACCGTCCCACAGCAATTGAAGTTGCCGGGCTTCGACGATTTCATGATGACTACCTTTTCACCCCTGTGTTGGGCCGTTCCAAGTAATCCCAATTTTGATCCCAAGGATGCACAAGGTAAACAAGTCCTTGGGGAAGCTGCCGCTCTACAAAAGGCTATATACATCAAGGTTGGTCAGAGTTATCTAGACTATCTACGAGATGTTGAATTGAGTGCTATGGGTATGGACGGAACTAACATCAACGAGTATCTGGGCATGCTGTGTAATGCTGATACTAAAGCTTTCCAGCAATTTTTCCGGGTAAATATTCACTTTGAGTGCCTGTGTTCGCTAAATACTGACAGCAAACCAGGACCTTGTACAAAGAAGCACCAGATGATGTAGTATTCCAGCATGGTATGTGGAATGATCTTAGCGATGCATTGCAGGTGCGATAGGTGCGATAGAACATGGATATTAGGGTGCATGCATACTGCAGTGCCAAGAGTGCACATTATGATACCTCATTTACTTCTGAGTTTCTTTCATGGCGATTATGAGTTGAACGAAATGACTCCAAATGCGAAATATTGATCTAAGGTATGTGGATAGTCGGTAATGTCCGACAAAAGAAGCCATCCTCGGCAAGTCAGTAGATAGCTACTCAATATCACCTCCACTACTTGCCGTAAATTTTGCGTGCCCTTTGATTTCCATCCGCATCTACATTTCTCCACTTGCTTGGGCCTTGAATCGACGGCAAACATGGTGGCCAAGACTGTCTTGCTGCCGCCTTCAGCACAGGTCCCTCCGGATGAAGTCGACGATTACATGTCCATGACAATCGCCGAGCCAACGAAGCCGCCTGAAAAAGAGACATCCGCCCAACGTCGCATACGGACACAGCGTGAGGCAGAAGCTCGCTCTCGCCCCAAATCCAAAGCTGATCTCGCTGCCACTGCGGACTCAATGCGTGACAATACCCTTTCTACGGCACTCCCTACTACATCCAAAGGGTTTCAAATGATGGCGAAGCTCGGTTTCAAACCTGGCAGTGCTCTCGGTGCGTCAACAAACGCACATGCTCGCACAGAGCCGCTGGGTATTGCAGTCAAAGAAGACAGAGGCGGAATAGGCATGGAGAATGAGAAGAAGAGGAAGTTCAGGGCAGAAGCGGCCTTGGTCGAGGGAATTGAGAAGAAGCAGAAGGCAGAACTGGGTGACTACAGGGAGAGAATAAGGAGGGAGAGGGAGGACAAGAGGATAGAGGGGTCGTGTTGGGGAGCTATGAGGGTCTTAGAGGGACTGGAGCAACTGGAAGGAGCAAAAAGGGTGCCGTTGAAGAAGATCAACGTTTTGTGGAGGGGCTTGATCAGGGAGAGGGAGGAAAAGGAGAAGGAGAGACGTATGAGGTACGACTTACTTCAGAGCTCGACAAGACATCAGCACTACGACGACCCGGAAGAGGATGCGGATGACAGGCTAGCGTACGGGAGGGAGGAGGAAGATGTAGAAGATCAAGATGAAGAGCTAGACGAATTCCTGGCACTGGAGGGACAACAGAGGCTGAGACGACTAGTGGAGTACCTAAGGGCGGAGCACTTCTACTGTCTCTGGTGTAAGTGCAAGTACGATAACGAGAAGATGAAGGGGTGTCCTGGCCTCCAAGAAGATGATCATGATTGAAGACCATCGTTGATGACTCTTTTGCTACATAGATCTATCTTCAGGCTTTCGACTACCGGATACCTAGGTCGTGGTCCTAAAATAATGACAGACGAATTTAACTGCCGCCCCACAACTGGGCGTTCATAAAGGCTCAGTGGCGAGGGTCTCTCTACTTAGTCCTACAGGAGATCTTAAACGGCTGCTTTGTTGTTCCCAGAGCCTATTGCCTTGCAGTGATACCAGAGCGCCAACCGAAGATGAGTTTCGGAAAGCCATGGAAGCTACCACGCCTTCGCCTTTGATCACAGCATTGCCTGTAATGATAGGAGTTTTGAATTCGCGACGCTCTCAAACTTCCAGAATTCTGAACCCAGAAGCCCGATGATGCATGCCGCTGTTGGTATCTCGAATGGCTGAGCTGAGATGTTGAAGCCAACTCGACTCGAGCTGACGTGACATCCATCACGCCATTGTGAAAAGCGATACATCTAGTGGGCCACTCTACATCAAATATCGAGTTAAACGATTCGTCGTTCGCTCTTACTCTACACTTATAAGACTTGGTTACTCGACGTCCTCCTGACTCCCAGTCCCTTCTCTATATTACTTGAAACTTTGATGTAGATAGACAGTCTAGACTATCAAACCCATTACCTTTTGACGTCCACCATTCACAGCAGCTCCACCCTTCCAAGTTTCGATCAAAGAATCCTCGCTTATTTCTCTTAGTCGGTTCCATGGGGAACGACCTACCTCTTGAAATCCATGTCATTAGGAGCATGCAACGAGTGATGTTCTTACGGACAAAGTTTCCACAATCGACATTGCAAGGGCGAAATTAATAAACCGAGCCCACTTTCTCCTAGCTCTCTCCTTGCCAATCGCCTGAAACTTGGAACTGGAGTGGAGAGTTTAAGACCAAGAGAGCTGGTGTCTGCAGGGGTCGAGAATCTTGGACGTGGGGCCTAGAAGTTGAAAGAAGGTCCCACACATCTTGTGTGATAAGCGGCCTAAATCAAAGAGTTGAACGTTGTTTCAGGGGCAATGAAGGACTGTCAGCGTCGACCGAGTGGATCAACGAGGGGCACGAAGGCCTGATGGCATTTGTCTAACAGTAGAATGCTAAAGGATAACACATTGTACTGGTGATATGCACCCATCTTTGCAAATCACCCATCCAGCAGTCTGATTTGTTACGCTTCAGCATGTCAATTTATCGATTCTTTCCTTTACGTAGAAAAACAGGGCATCTCCGTGATTCCCCTAGAGCAGTGTTTTCCAGTTTCGTCTCCATTTCCCCTCCTTTCGGTCACATGTTAGTGATACTAGTATTTATGTTCTCTCTCAACATGTCTGTTCAATCAAAATCACGTCTTGAATATTTTGAAGGAGCAACATTATGTACGCGGAGTGGGGAATTTGTTCAGAGCCCGAGCCGTGTCGCGCAAGCAGTCAGGTATTCAACAAGTTCAAAGAAACCACAGAAGTCCTTGGGTCTTTAATTGTAGCACGTAGGTTGAAATTCTCAGCCTCCGGTCGCTATTTGATATTTGCACATTTATTCCAGCTCGGGTATGGGATCTTTGTCTTGAGTCACTGTGATTCGACCTGAGATCAAGTTTTCCTCGGCACACGACGTTTAACAGGAGGTATCACTACGCTGCGCTGCGATTTAGGGTAGAGGTTATGGCGGTTTGCCCAAAAGGGATAAGTACCCAAATGTTAACAAATATCTTGAATACTCTATCTGACTACTGAAACACCCTTTCTCTACCTTCTTTAATGACTGTGTACCTTGCATCGACATTTGCCAATGTCTCCTCTTATGGGAGTATCATGGGTCCTATCCTGGGCAGAACACAGGTGCTCACAGCCAATTTCCTTAATCTCACCTGTAATGTCTTACAGTGCCTGTCAAGGAGTCTCCACTCTGCTGAACACGACGATGGCCGGTATGAGTATGAATGCGATGATCATCACTTTTTCGGCAGTAGAACACCACAAGAACAACAATACCCAGGCTCAGACGACGAGAAGCCAATTGACCCTACCGCAGTAAAAATTTCCTCTGGCCATAATGTGATCTCCATCCAAGTTCCAACTCTTCCAAGCCCAATTGTGACCCCCGACAAGGACTCTCCGCATACCGCTAAAGCGCGACGCGCAATATATCCACCGGAACTGAAACATTTCTACCGTACAACCAAGTTGCAGATGAAGAACCCCAGCACATTGAAACGGTCGAGAGAGCATTTGCTTTCAAATGTGACCTGGGGTCATGCCCGAAGGAGTAGAAGAACCTTGAAGCTCCTGTCCGACGGATCCAGAGTAGGCGCAAGGTCCTCGATGCCTTGCTATGCACGACATGTCACAGAGCTTTAAAATTGCGGGCGAACGGTCGATGCCCGAAGGCGTGAGTACAGCCGAGCTAGGGCTGCCTCCGACAAAGCAGAAACAACATTGCAGTGCATCAGACGCCAGCACGTAGCGCCAAAATTCTGTAAGTGTTTTCAAGGTGATTCCAATCTCAGCACAGCCGCAAGTCGTATGCGACACTGTTTTTGAAGATCAGCAATATCCCGGAGATACATCAAAGCTCAAAATCGATCTCAGAAGAGCAACGCTAATACTGGTATACCCAATAGGGTGCGAGCACAAAACAGCAACGCAGAAGGTCCTGGTCAAAGCAATGCGGGCGCTTCACAGAGCACGCGAGACCGAGGCCAGCATGGTCGATTTGGTGGGTCTCTACCCTGTGGCAGTGAACAACATCCATCACTAATTGGTCTTTGCAGATACAAGACCATGAAGCAGTCCTCAAGTCTCGTGGTGAGGCGCTGATAGACTGGCGGCGACCGGTAGGATCGGAGCGATGGAGAGTCTTTTCGGGATCACTGGGATGGTCAACGACTATTGCAGGGTAAGACATCCGGTGGTTGCTGAATATTGGATCTTGAGGCAGGCTTGGAGGGCATGTGTCGAATCTTTGATCTGGGGGGATAGTTACAGTGGATATTTCAGTGATTTCATTCGTGATCACTCATGCTTCCATAGCCGGTGTCGGCGGAAGTGTTGGAAAATCTACGTCCTGGGGAATTACGCGCCACAAGTCGCTTCAATGCTCCTCTGAAACTCTCTTGCAGTCGTAGGCTATTCAAACTTGTGTGTTCGGCGGACTTACCCAATCGCATGATCGCGTTCGAGATATGTTCGTTGAGGATCGAAGCAACATGCCCAGCTAAACCGCGGTGCTCTACAAGCATAAGGTGGTGGCTCAGCTGGTAGGTAGCGGCAAACGCCAATAAGTCCAAACTTTCGATCTTAGAAAGAGCATGGCTTGAGATCCGCAAAGCCTCACACAGGGCGTCAGGCTTGTTATCCGAGCTAGCCACTGTGTGCATAGCGCTTGCACAGTCTATAGCGACAGAAACATCTTCACGTAGAGTATTCGACGGAGATGACGTGGCGACTAGTGACGATTGAAGGGGAAAAGTATCGGACGGCAGAAGCGCAGTCGAAAGTTGGGCAATACTCATTGCACGATCACCCTCAGAAACAATGGCAGCTGCCGCTAATGCTCTGAAGTAGCTGATAGAGCCAGGAGGGGCTATACGGAGAGCGATTTCTATCTCTGATTGGTAGGAGTCGTGAGTCTCACTAGCTTCAAGGAAAGCATGCAGTGCTTGCTGCAGCTTCCAATTAGATGACCACATAGCAAGAGAGTCCAGCGAGCCGAGCATTGCGGTGTCCTCCGTGCTATGGTCTTCAAGCAAAGCCCCGTTCCAAGCCAAATTGTACGCGTACCGAATCGCAGAATCAGTCATGATTTCGTCAATGGGTTGCTGCAGAAGGGCCACCAAGTGATCTGGCAAGGGATCATTACCACTTGGATCCTTGGAAACGGTCGGGTTGTTGATGAGCTCTTCTCCTGATTGCCATTGCTTGCGAGCAAGGCGTCTCGCCGCGGAGTCCAAGGCCTCGCATATCCAGAGATATCTTGAGGCTTGGCAAAATAAGATACGGATGTGGAGAGCCTTGAGCATCAGCCTCGCCGGGGTGTTTGGTAGTGTTCCGGAGGCCCATAATGTCAAGACAAGACGGCTTCTGCTCATCTCTGCATCTCCACCAGTAAGCTGCGCATCGATTGCAATTTCCCAAGCTCGGACTCGCGCAACCTCATCCTCCTCATTTCGACCAGTCAGCCAGGAGTAGCTATGCCAACCGAGTATCTGTCTTGTCATGTATGCATGTGTCTCCAATACCAGAGCTAGCAGTTCAGGAAGCATTGTGTGTCGCGGAACCCAGACCGTCTGGATGGCTGTCAACCAAGCTTTTTGGCGCATCTCGATCGGCGAGGTTGAGTTACGGGAATTTCTCTCGCTAGGTATCCCGTTAATTTTGCTGAACTTTGGCTTTGAATTAAACAGGTACAAAAATAATACAGTGCCAAGTATGGCGATTATCAAAAAGCCTCTGGTCAACGGGACGAGAATTTGACTGTGAGGCACATTGCCCAAACGAGCATGAAAAGGGGTCCATGACCTTCGTAGAGTTGGCAGAAGAGAAGGCATGGGCAACGAAAAGAGCCCACGCTCACGGCTCTCCGCGTTGCGGCTTCCAACAAAGCTATCCATGATCATTAGGCCGGCAAGGGACCCAACGATAAGTCTACCAGTAAACCTTCCTCCTCGGATCGAAACCTTCGGAGATGATGGACATTCTTCACTCTCATTGAATGAGAATTGATCTGCATAATGAGGTTGTGGTGGGACCACTTCCCGTAGTCGTCTAACATCCTCAGGTACAGGAATGATACCTCGAGGCTCATCTGTCGCAGTCGTAGAGGCTTGAAACAAGGCGGGCGGCTTGATGAAGGCGTTGCTACATAACTCAGATGTCTCTTCTCCAGGACAGATCTTATCGCCCCGGTCCGACTTTGCCACACGAAGCGCACGACTCCTCAAATCATTGTTAGCATCTTCCAAGTATGCATTTCGCCTCTCAAGAACATGGATGTACTCGATCGCTTTCGTCAATATGGTAGCTTTATTGTGTTTCAGTGCTGCTGCTGGACCTCGAGACTCGGCCGGACTCAACAAAGAATCTCGAAGGCTTGGAACGCTCTCACGCAGTTCGGCAATCTTGTCATTAATATTTGACCGATAGCGCTTTTCGACCAAGCTATGGCTCCTATTCTGGACCGCGTTTGGCCTGCCACTCTGGCCTTTTGACCGAGGACTTACGTCGTCGTCGATTTCAAATGCTTTGCGCTTCTTGGTTGGAATATTAGAGTGGCCGGAGCCGTCAATTATACTCTGTGCCTGCGAATCTGCTCCATTTTGCTCGCGAGACTCTTCACCACTGGTGGTAGCAGGTGAGACGAGCTGCTCTTCGGCGACTGGGTCTTTCGAAGGGTTCCACTCCATCCAGTCCTCCCATGCTTCCTCTGGCGAACAGGAACCTTTCTGAAGCTGTTCGGTTGCGCTGTCTCTCTTGGACACTGGCGTCAGGCCAGCGCTCGGTTGCGGAATCGACGAGTCAGTCATTTGTCCCCGCTTTTGGACTCAAGAGCCCCGTCTAGGCTCAGCAGTGCTACCCTTCACGCATGTTGGAAGATTGAGAAGCATAGGTAAGTGGAGAGACCCAGCCGACCACATGGCTTCTCCAGCATTCGGAAACAGCTACAGGCATGAAGATGCGAAGTCTTTGGTTGGAAAGCACTCTTGCTTCAATTTCTTGAACCCTGACATTTAATATTGACACCCCTCCCCTCCTAGAGGATCCGGGTGGCATGATCGCTTTCCGAGCAACCGCGTTCAGAGAGTTGCAAAAGTCTCGACGGGTAGCGCGAAAGACCACCACCATTGACCACGATGATCTTCTCCCCGAACTACAAATCTGAGCTGAATCAAAGCACTGAGACGGAGGCGGTCTACCGGCTTCTGGCAGAATCTCCACATCTTGTTTGCGATATGTACCTAGGTACTCAAGAATTAACGGCATCATGGATTTGGAAGTTCTAGCGGCAGTGGAGAGTTTTGCAACCCAGTTTCTGACTAGCGTCCTTTGTTCCCGCCAGATCGCGCTAAACAGGCGGCTGCACAAGTTCCGCTAGCGTCAACGAAATTCCATGCTCCAGACCTCCAGTTTTAACGGTCCAAGTCCTTGATTGCGCTGATTGCAACATGTCAGACTTTGGGGGAGATGACGACGGTGACGACGGGTCCGTTCAGTCCTTCTCTATCCTCCCAGTAGGCTGACCGTCCCTCCATAGCTACGAAGCCTACGAGCCCGCCTTTGACGAGGAGGAACCCGAATTTGAACCGCAAGACCCCGACGATCATGAATATCCAACCTCCACGGCTGCGCCAACTCCAGGTCCTCATGGCACTGAGGATCCGGACGCCCAGGTGCCTAACGGTCTGACCAATGGCGCCACCACACCAGGAAGGACTGTGGTAGAGGTGAACGGGGAAGGGGGTCAGCAGCCAGTAAAAAAGAACGCGGTGTTGGGGCTCAAAGAGAAGAAGATCGAGGATCATAAGCGGTCAACCACACCATATATGACCAAGTATGAGAGGGCGCGGGTGTTAGGGACCAGAGCCTTGCAGATAAGGTGCGTCGTAGAGGGAATTCTCGTAGACAAAGGGCTGTGTGGTTCTACACCCGTAACCAAGGGAATGCTGTTGGACCAAGTCACTGATTCAACAACACGTTTAGCATGAACGCGCCGGTACTGGTTGATCTAGAAGGCGAGACGGATCCTTTACAAATCGCCATCAAAGAACTGCGAGAAAAGAAGATACCGTTAGTGGTGAGGAGATACTTACCCGATGGATGGTATGAAGATTGGACATGCGAAGAGCTGCTATGATCTTATTCGAAAGCGTGTTCCAGGCTGCATTGCGACAGGCGTTTGGTTCATGATCTCATACCTTTGGCGGTGGAAATTGGAAAGCGTGTCTGCTCTCAAGCACCTTCTGTCCCTATGAGAATTTCATTACCAACTAACACATTTTGAAAAATCGACCATGCTGCAAAAGGTTCGTGTTTTCCCCTCGCTGCCTCGCATCGATAGTGCCTCTCAGACTCAATATCCCGCAGTGCAGCATCGTCACTTCACCGGATTTCTCACCCATAGCCGCAACTATGTTCTCAAGGATCTGGTCGCCTTTAGTCGAGGCTCGACCCCAGAGGCGATGAGAGGTGTGGGGCATCGCAGAGGTGAAATTCACGGTAACCGTGTCAATCGCAAGTGGAACCTGGATATGTTCTTCGATCGAGAGGAACGCTCAGGGGGGTTGGCTTATTTCGATGGTTATCGTCACAAAGCAAACATTGGCAATCGATTCTAAGCACTCTCAGACACTAGCGGAGCCATAACTACGCGAATTCTGCCTGTCATGCTTGCCTGCTTTTCACGTAGCATCGAACTCTTGTTAACATCCATCAGGGGTTGTCTTAGCCCTGCTCTGGGTCCACAATTTCCAGGGGGCAAGCCAAGTGCATTGAGCATTTGAGCTTAGTTTCGGGACGGGATTGGCTCCTCATCGTGCCCAACAGGAATTGCAAGATGCCATTACTATCCCCAAGGACACTTTTGCTTCACTTGCTTCATCTGGTGTAGCACGCGTTTCCCTCCATAAGCCAAGTCTGGAGGAGAGGGGATAGATGGACGGGAAGCAATCGCACCTGGAATTTATTGCAATGGATCGCTTGAGAACCCAGTGGCTCCTCAGATATGCATTCTCACTCGTGCGACAAGATAAATTTGCTTCTTTCATCACGAATCAAATGCAGCCCTCGCAAACATTCCGTGACCTGTGGTAATATTCTTTCAGCGCTCTCATTGCACCTAAATGCCCTGTCACCATCGTGACCCGCTTCTGTCCCTCTGTATAAGTTCTCTTCGCCTCTGACTCCACCAAGATTCAAGATACCAATTGGCATACTCCGTTCCTTAGCTTGTTTGACGAGTCTCCAGGCGGAGTAGGTGGCCAAGCTACTTCCGACAACAAGAATTTTGCCAGCCTCATTGATCGCTTCCTCAGCAGCGTTCTTGGTCTCTTGAGAAATTGACTCTCCAAACATTACAACAGCAGGCTTCAGAATTCCACCGGTTGAATCAGGAGACCAGGCACCATCACTGTCGATTTTGACTTGAGCCTTGGTACCATCGGCCATCACCGGCGGCTTGGAAAGACAAGCAGGGCATGCAGGATACCTGAAAGTCGTATAAGGAGCATTTGGGACGTCTACATCGCCGTCAGGATTACTCTTGAGTCCCCTTGCTCTTCTTTCGGCTGGGTTCTCGGTATCCAACGCCCCACTCGCGAGCATCTCTTCCAAAAAGGCGGCCCATTCAGGGTTCAAGACTGAGAGCGACCTTTGAAACTCGCTTCTAGGGAGTTGGCTATGGCAATTTATGCAGACCAAGGCGCGGAGGTATCCATGTAGTTCTATGGTCGGTAGGCTAGGATGAGCCACAGGATGAAAGGAGTCCACATCTAGTTTTTGGCCAAGAATCAGTCAATGTCGGCGGTCAATCTGAAATTGGGAATGTGCCATGACCGCTGTAGGGCAGGCTGATCAAAGGCACGTGGAGATTCACAAACTTTGGGTGATTACACTGCTGATAATGCCCAGCTTTCCCAGGTCCTTCACCGCGAAATGAGTAGAGTTTGGTATGGCCTTATGTAAACTGGTCCAACCCAGGAAGCTTCTTGCCCAGTAGCGCTTGCGCGCTTCGTGGTTGGTGACAAATTCATTGTAGTAGATGGGCCTATACGTTTTGTTCAGAGTGTATGTTCCTCCGCTGCCACGATAGTCAGCCAAGCCCGAAGCCACTGAGATGCCGGCGCCGGTCAGGAGTATGGTCTTGTGGCTACTGTGGCCTGCAGAATCAGACTGAGTCTTCGGCGGTGCCGGAGCGGACAAGAATCTTGTCAAGGCATGTATCGCTCCGGTCGGAGTATTGGCAGACCTGGGAATGCTTATGGGAGGTGGAAAAGGGCCCGTGTATGGTATTCGCATCAAAGGCTTGTTCATGGAGACGCAGAGGCGCCACGCTCTACACGTCGACAGGAGACGCACACAGAGCTGACGTTGAAAATTGCGTCATCATCCCTTACGGGTAGGGTATCCAGGGCGTTTTTCACTCTTCGCTCACGCTTAGCCTGTTTGGGTGTAGCTCCGAGCAGATATCCAAAACGGCGCGAGTAGGACATATTCACTCTAGGCTAGCGATGTCGGCACTTGGATTGCCCGCGATTTGGTTGACATGGCTCGCAGCCCATAACCGCATGTCACTATGATGGACATCGTTCACCTTTGCTGGCCCTGACTCTGAACCCCTGAAGCTCACCCTGGTGGTGACGGTCGTTCGTTCGATCTTATGCCGCAATTTCGAGGCTTGCATGGCTTCGATAATGTTCGGCTACGTTTCCTTCCCGGATTCGGTCAAAGAGCCCTTCTCCTGAAGCCACTTCATCACACGCGTTTTCCATCCTTCTGTGTTCAGCTTTCCCTGGTCAAAGTAACAGCGAGTACATATCATCCAAGATCCACGGTGTTCAATGGGAGCAGTGTCCGTCGCAATCCATCGACACTCGCCATGACTTCGAGTTCCCAGGTCCGCCAGCACGGCGGGCACGCGCATCACCATCACCATGACAATACATACCTGACCTCCACAAACAAGAAGGATGCGGGCGTCCGCATTACCCGTACCGGTCTCTACGTCAACGTCGTCATGGCCATTTCAAAAGGACTGGGGGGCTACTTTCTGAATTCCCAGGCCTTGGTTGCTGATGCATTCCACTCTCTTACAGACCTCGTCTCGGACTTTTTAACATTAGCAGCTGTGGCCTGGTCGGTAAAACCACCTTCGCCTAGGTTTCCCGCCGGGTACGGCAAGATCGAGAGTTTGGGTTCTCTGGGAGTTAGCAGTCTCTTGCTCGCCGGTGGAATTGGGTTAGGATGGCATTCGGTCGAGATCTTATATTCACAATTCTTTCTTGATGTGGCAGCGACAGCAGCTGAACATGGCCATACTCAAGATCATGCACACGGGAATGGTATATTCAACCATTCACATAGCCACAACCCGGCAGACATGGGTATACCCAGTGTCCATGCTGCATGGATCGCAGGAGGTTCGATAATTGTCAAGGAGTATCTCTATCGGGCCAGTAAGTTAGCATCTCGCTTTTAGTGGAAGCAGAATAGCTGACTACTGTCGATCGGTAGCCATGAAAATTGCAACAGAGCGCAAATCCTCCGTATTGGCATCCAATGCCGTCCATCACCGGATTGATTCCCTTACTAGTATCGTTGCTCTTATCGCCATAGTAGGCTCCCACGTTTTCCACAACGTATCCTGGCTTGATCCTGTAGGAGGGCTTGTTGTTTCAATGATGGTGATAAGAGCCGGATGGGGAAACACTGGCAACGCACTGCTGGAACTGTCTGACGTTGGTATCGCGGCGGATGTCAAGGACTCTGTCCGAAAGGCCGCGACGAAAGCTTTATCCAGAGACACTCTTGTTTCTGGGAGAGTGACAGGCTCTGAAGTGGAAGTCCGCGACATCCAAGGTGTCAAAGCAGGGCAAAATTACCTTATGAATGTCGAACTTGCCGTCCCGGGCGATTGGTCGGTGAAAGAGACACGCATCTTCGAGGACACCGTACGAGAAAGCGTCGGCTCCAGCGTCAGGGGTGTACGGCGAGTGAGAGTCAGATTCGTCGCGAAAGCGGCCGATGCCCCCGGCTTCGCGGATGAGTTCATTAGTGCAGATGTCAGTCCAAGACAAAGCCCAAAGCCAGAGGAAGAGGAGCAGCGCGAGCACACCAACGACCGGACCCTCGACCAGGCTTCAGGCATAAAGTTCAATGGCGATGTCAGGCGGAGGCATTGATTGCTCCCATGTGGTCGCGGCAAAGGGCGAGAAGATCTTAGTCCACGGCTCATAACCGATGGAGATCATTCTCCAGATCAGAGCAATTGACCATGCAGCATAGCGAAGGCGCCTGAGAGAACATGTGTTGTTTCCATTGGACAATGCTTCTATTCAATTGGTTGATTTACAGGCGGGTAAACTGCCCGGATCTGTGATCTAGCTGCGTCTGATCCCACGACCGGAGTCTTTCCCAGACGCAAAACCATGATTTGGCCAGTGCAACATCACCGTGCCTTGCACATCGTCCCTACACCTTGCATGAATTGACCACAGACAAAAGTTGACCTCGCATTGACCTGTGGGCTGTGGTGTGCTCCCGATCACTTGTCATTCTTCTGGTCGCATAGTATTGAATAATAATGATTCGCATTTTTCCTACTCTATAATCATTGGCATTGGGAGTCGCCATTGGGAGTCGCCAACGCAAGAGGCGCAATGGTCGCCGCCAGTCCTCTCTACCTGGGGTTTGATTTGTCCACTCAGCAGCTCAAAGGTATTGCTGTGACGTCTGATTTAAAGGTTGTTCATGAAGCGGTCTTCGACTTCGATACGGATGCCACCGGCTTTGATGTCAAGAAAGGCGTACTCACCAAAGAAGCTGAGCGCGAGGTCTATGCGCCAGTAGCAATGTGGCTTCAAGCCATCGATGCCGTTCTCCGAAAATTGCAAGATGCGGGGGTGGGTTTCAGGCTCGTCAAGGGGATTAGCGGCGCTGGCCAGCAGCACGGAAGCGTGTATTGGAGCCGAGAAGGCGAACATGCGTTAGAGAATCTTGACGAGGCCCACACTCTAGAGGCTCAATTGGATCATGCCTTTTCTTATCCCTTCAGTCCAAATTGGCAGGACGCCAGTACGCAACAAGAATGTGATTCTTTTGACCACCATCTTGGGGATGAAAATGCATTAGCCATCACTACAGGAAGTAAAGCCCACCATGTAAGCTAGACCTTCTCCTAGCTCACGTCAGCCCCACCCTATTTGTTTTGCTACCAACAGTGACCATGCTGTCCTATCGCTCAAAAAAAAACATGATTTCAAAGGAAAAGGAGAAAAGAAATGGTCCTCTGTGCTCGCAAGATCTGAGCTGACGCAGGGTGTGACAGCGCTTCACAGGCCCACAGATACTTCGCTTCAGGACGAATCACCCTGGGGAATATCAAAAAACGTCTCGCATATCGCTCGTTTCTTCATTCCTTGCCTCGATCTTTCTGGGAAAGGTTGCCCCTATCGACATTTCTGACGTGTGTGGAATGAATCTATGGGACGTCAAGGCCAATAAGTACGATCAAGAACTCATGAGACTAGCAGCCGGCTCTTCGGACACCAGTGTTCTCGAATACAAACTTGGGAAAGTGCCAGAGGACGGTGGAGCCAGCTTTGGCAATATCAGTCCTTATCTCGTACATCGTTATGGGTTCACCCCTACATGCATGATAGCTCCTTTCACCGGCGACAACCCGTCAACCATTCTTGCCCTTCCCCTCCGCCCTTTGGACGCCATTGTGTCTTTAGGAACATCTACTACCTTCCTTATGTCGACACCACACTATAAGCCGGATCCCGCTGTTCACTTCTTCAATCACCCCACTACAGCAGGCCTATACATGTTCATGCTCTGCTACAAGAACGGTGGTCTCGCAAGGGAGCAAATTCGCGACAATGTAGGCCCAGTTGCGCCAGTAAGCCCGGACACCTGGTCCTTATTCAACCATCATGCCACTCATGCTCCACCACTTGGTGCCAAGGATCCGAGCTCCCCTCTTAAGATAACACTATACTTCCCGCGACCTGAGATAGTGCCTAATGTGCGCGCCGGAACATATCGTTTCACCTATACGCCAATCAACGCTAGTCTCTCGACTTCCAACTCCTGGGATCTTCCTAGTGACGACTGTCGCGCTATTCTGGAGAGTCAGCTCTTGTCTCTCCGCTTGCGAAGTCGCAACATCGTCGCTCCCCCAACCCCCAACCCACATAAACTTCCGGCTCAGCCACGAAGAATCTACCTTGTCGGCGGTGGCAGTCAGAACAAAGCTATCGCACAGCTTGCCGGGGAAGTTTTGGGCGGCGTGGAAGGAGTGTATCGCTTGGACGTTGGGGGCAATGCCTGTGCGCTGGGAAGTGCTTATAAGGCGGTGTGGGCGGTGGAAAGGAAGCTCAATGAGACATTTGAGCAACTAATTGGGAGCCGATGGAGAGAGGAGGAGTTCGTCAAGAAAGTAGCCGATGGCTATCAGGCGGGTCTGTTTGACAAGTATGAAAAGGGGTTGGAGGCCTTGAATGCTGTTGAACAAGAAGTGCTGACAACTCAGGAGAAGGATGCGGAGAGAGCTGGGACTACGGGAGCTGGGCGCGTAGTCTAATACAGCGTCGCTGGGAGAGGAATATAACTGAAGGAAAGTCCTGTATCTATACCTTTTTTTACCTAGAACTTGAGCTTCAGGGCCTCCGGCTTGTGTACTGTTCAAAGTAGAGGCTTGCGAGAATCTCTCGGACCATTGCGCTCGTTCGCTTGTAGGGTGGGGAGACATTTCTTCCTGTTGTACATCAGACATGGTAGATTTCGCTATGCCATGCCCTTCTCAATCCTTTTGGTCCTCATCCTTATTCCTTTTATCCAGAATCTCATCGATCAAACCCATCTCTAACGCTTCTTCAGCTCCCATGAATTTGTCTCTTTCCATCAACCTCTCAATATCCTCCAAGGTATGCGGCTTTGTTAGATGCCTTTGATAGATCTCATTCAATTTTCCCCTTACTCTCAATATCTCTTTCGCGTGAATGGCAATATCGCTCGCCTGTCCGAAATATCCTCCGCTCGGTTGATGTACCATGATACTCGAATGTGGGAGACAGAAGCGTTTCCCTGCAGCCCCGCCGCAAAGAAGCAAAGAGCCCATGGACGCCGCTTGGCCCACACAGGTAGTGGTAACGGGAGAAGAGATATAGGTCATTGTGTCATATATTGCGAGGCCGGCGGTGACAGAACCGCCGGGAGTATTGATGTAAAGATTGATGGGTTTCTCAGGGGCGTCGGCTTCGAGAAATAAGAGCTGGGCTACTATTGATGCTGAGACAGACTCGTCGACAGCTCCGTTTAGGCAAATAATTCGTTCCTGTAGCAGTCAGTCGGAGCGTCGAGTCCGCAGAGAAATCATGGGGCCTTGCCATCAGTAATCTTGAGAAAATGTCGTCTTTGGACTCCACTTAGTAACGGCTTGCATCTTCAAGGAGCAGGATAGGATTACGGGTCCGCCAACCGCCTCCCTGCCTAAGTAGTCAGCGTGTCTAAATAAAGTGTCGAATGCACTTGATAAGACCCACAATGGTCTCTGTGACATATGGTGTGGGCACCCATCCTTGCGCCGGGTGTGAGCCCGCTTGGCCTGAGAGTCGCCTTAATCCTAGCTTGGAAGCATTTCGAAGGGCGGGCACACCTAGTGCAGAGGCGATCGGTGCCCTAATGACCAGGCTCAGCATATCTTGGTAGGAAATTGAAAGCGTAGGAGACAGGAAGAGTTCCTGCGTGCAGCGGACCTCAAGACTTCCTCCGCCAAGCTCTATCTAGCTATCTAAGAATAGCTATCCGCACTCCAACCCCCCCCTTCTCTCTCTTCGCTCTGTCTGGCATGATCCCTTACCAAACGTTTCAAAGTGATGAGAAGATGCGTTCTACAAAGAAGCGTCTTGGCCCTGCGGACACGAAGCTGCCGTACCTTGGGGACTTCACCTCGCCCTCAACCTCGAGCCATTAAGCAATTGAGCAATGCGGAGCTTCTGAAATTGGTTCAAGAGGGCAACGCCGATACCACCTCTACGCCAGATCATGCACCCAGCGAAACTGGAACGGAAACCCATGATGATCTACCACAGAGCTCTTCTAGGCTGTCCGCTTGGTCTCCGCCGTCACGTTCACCATTGATAGAGCCGCGGTTAGTCGCTGCTCGAGCTCGTTATAGAAGGGAGAAGCCACCGCCCTGTAAAGATCGCTCTCCCTTCCAATTGAAGTTGGAAAAGAATCCTTACGGTGCTTCTCCACCCGCGTTTCGTGCATAGGGTTGCTGATGGGATTCGCAGCTCAAGCATTATCCACTCCGCCTCGACTATGCCTCCTCACAGGCATCCGACTACCAAGCTACTTCCTCATACCATTCGGCATTGCAAAGCACCCAAAAACAGGATCAACATGGCACCTCCCCCGGCTCTCGAGCCTGGCGAGTGGTTCTGATGCCTCTACCACGGCCCCCCCCCCCGGCTCCGATTCAGGCTCCACTTCAAAACAACCCTCTCGCACAGCAACCGGCACACATTACGTCGGATCTTACGAAGCCCTCGCCTACATCTCGGATCTGGCTAAACCAGCCTACAGGAAACTAATACCTTTTCGTTGGAAGGAAGATTCCAGTCTCAAGGTTTCGGACATGGTGTGGCGCGAGGATATGGCCTCCTTTGTACTCGAGATGCTGCGCAAAAGCATCACCCAAGATCTCAAGTACTTAGCATCGAGACCAGCAGCCTACATAGTCGCTTGCGAGATTCACGAGCGTATTTCCGCGCATGATCAGATCGCTGCTGTCCTTTGGTTGGGACCAAATGGTGATACATCAACACAAGGGCCTCCTTTGGATGGTGCGGCCAATCCTGAGGAGCCGGACCCACCACCTTACGCAATGGACCACTACAAGGATCGCTTGGTTCCTTGCTTCAACCTAGTCGCTTTGCTCGAGCATACCCACTTACGCACCTTACGAGAGACCGCCCCAATTCAATATGGGGATAAGCTTGCAGTAATCAAGGCAAAGCGTCCGACAGTGAAAGTCCAGCTCGAGCTTTGGAAACTGCTAGGGTTCCTGGCGCATCGTACTGGAGACGCGATGAAAAATGCCAAAGGCGATTGACTAGAATGGGTTCAAGTTCGTTTGCATTGAGTCCAGGCTACGAAGCTACCGCCAGCTACTTGGGCCCTGTGTTCCAAAGTATCTACTTGGCCCAAGAAAATTCGGCTCCTTGTCTAAGTAATTCTTGCTTCGTTTCTGAGTATGTACAAGACCAATGCCATGATGGCCGGTGGGAAGTACGTCATTAAGGGAATCGCGAATCCTGCCGAGTGATTTGTCTCGAACGAACAGACGAGGTCTGCTTTGAGTCGTTGCTCCGTAGATGAGTATAGAACGGCCCAAAAGCTTCCATCTCAGCGCCATCGAAAAGGTTCATGCACCATATCAAGGCAAATATGCACCGCCAGCAACCACCAGATTCTGACGAGTGAACCTGACCTTGTAGACCGGACTTTTCTTTGTGGGAAAGGCGTTGATCTGATCAGACGTGACCACAACATCCTTCCCCTTTTTCTTCGTACCAGCGCCAGCCACAGCTTGCATTTGTGCGCCACTCCCATCGATCTTTGGCCCTGCCCCTCCTTCTCCAATAGTCCTCCCTGGTCCGTTGGCATCGTTCGGCACGGCGACGTCCCAAATACGGACAGTGCCATCTGCGCCACCGGAGGCTAAGACTGTAGATTCGACACTCCAGCTCATCGACCAAATTCCTCCCTTGCCGTGGCCGCGCATTCGCTTCTTGAGTCTGCCGAGGGCAAGATCCCACAGTATTATAATGCCAGTATCATCTGCAGAGGCCAAGAGCTTGCCACTAGGGCTGCAAGCCAGTGATGTGACGTTTCCAGTATGTCCGGTGAACATACGGACTGGGTAGCCATTTGCCACTGCCCACATGCGCACAATCTTATCACTGCTCCCTGTGAAGACATATGCACTGTTGGGGTGGAAACAGACGGTGTCAACGTCTTTGTCGTGCCCCACAAACATACGAATATCCTCGATGTGGTCTGTTCTCCATAGGCGAGACGTCCGGTCAAGGGAGCCTGTTAGGAAATAAAGGCCAAAGGGTCCCCACGTGACATCCCACACTGGGTGGTCATGGCCTTTGTAAACGACTAGACAAGTCCACGCTTCGAGGGACCAGAGGCGTACTGATTTGTCGGCAGAGCTAGAGAGAAGGTGTTTTGAATTGGTTGAGGAGACCAGAGGATTCGACGAGGCGATAGAAGGCGAGAAGGATAACGCGTAGACAGGTCCTGAGTGTCCGATGAGACGACGAGATGGAGACGGCGGGGGGGCACTGGTGCTTGGAGGAACGGACGAAGGAAGGGCTTTACCGTCGAGGTTCCACACCCGGATGTAAGATTCGCTCATGCCAGCGGCTACAAGCAAGTTGTCCTCCGAAAAATCTATGCAATTGATACTAGGTTCAAGTTATTTCGTCAACTTTACTCAGATTCAGGCATGCAAGATGGGAGTAGGCAATTTACCTGTCGTAAGTGTTGTGGAAAGTGAACATTGTGACGCTAACACCAGGACCAACACCTCCTGTTCTAGCCTCGATCTTGAACCGATCGCGATCTTCTTTAACCCTTTGCACCTCCATCGCAACGTCACGGGCAATAGAGGGTGGAAGTTGAAGTTCGGTGCGAGTGGGGGCATCCTCACTTTCTTCTCGCTTAATCCGTTGGTCAAAATGTTGCACTAAAGAGTCTTGGCCAGCGGCAGGTGGACTTTTGGCATCTTCGTCCTCCAACTCTGCTCGAACATCGCCCATCAGATCTGTTTCCATGGGCATAGGGCCTAGTCGCAACCGTGTTAGGACCGGTGGGCCAGCGGTCCTGTCCAGATTGGCTGACCCAGGATTATGGCCTGGTATTCCTTCGTCTTCAGCTGGGAAGTCTTCCGCATTTCTTGCCCGATTGATCAATCGTGCCAGGCTGTATTGATCGTCCGCCGCGCGCTCAACTGTGACGACATTAAGATGGCTCTGTATTACACCCACGATCACTGCTCCCCCATCCTTTTCTTTGGACTCTAGGAATTGCACCAAGTTCCAGAATGCCACTTGGCTGAGGGTAATGCGGTATTTGTTGCCGCGATAAATCTTGGCAATCTCATTGCTTTGTACGTGTTCGGGTAGAGATATTGGCTCCAGGGCTCGAGCATCGTCTTGATGCTCATTCTCGAAGTCGGCTTTGAATTTGTTGAAAAAATTGCGACTATCTTTGGGCAAGAAATCTGTCACTAGATTGAGAAATGAATAGACGAATATGGGCCAAAGAAGGCGCTTAAGATCAGACTATAAGATCGTTAGATCAAGTGATAGTCATAGTTGAGATTGCTTGCCTTATAGATGTCGAGGCTCTCATCAATCCATCGCCGCATTAATTCTGAAGCAGATTTAGCATACTGATCGGAAGGAGCTTTTCACACGGGCACCCACCAAACGCACGGAGATATTTCACACCCCCAGCCTCTTCTGTTTTTGTGCTGATGGATCGGCCTTCCACATCCTGGTTTGCAGATTCAACACGTAGCATAGCCTCAGTCTTGCTGTAGCCCTTTTTGGACAGATATTCAATGACCTTACGAACGACATTAGCTTCATTCATGATCGGTATTCGGGTATTAACAAAATGGAGATAAAAGCAAAATCTTGGAAGGAGCTAGGAAACTGGGAAGTGACGATCTAGGAGAGGTGTTGACGAGATAAGCAATCAAAATTGTCGCGTGGACGGAACACTCTCTCATGGCTCAACATCCCATGTTTCGGATGTTCATAAATGCCATTCAGACTTGGTTGAAAAGCACGGATTGACAAGGGGTCCACAATGAAGTCGTCAGGGAAACCCCCAGCCTGGCCGACGACTGGTGCATTTGCCATATGATCTCGGCTCTGATGATTTGAGGTAGGGCTGGCAGCATCGATGACGGGAGTACATGCATTGTGCATGTTGCGAGTTGCTTTTGTGTACTTCCAGGCTTTACTATCTGAATTCAAAGATTCTTCTTTCTTTGATGATTTGTGATATTTTCGAGCTCGAACGCCTCACAGAGGCTATCTGTGCACAAAGCATGCTTTCCATCACTTTGCTTGAATGCTTTGGGTTACGACTTGGCGCCAAAGGCTCAATCTCGCAGTTTTCCGTAGTCGAAATCCACTCTTAGAAGAGATTCGGAAACATTTGGTTAGCCGTATGGAATATTATGGGGCCGCCACAATGAATGATATGCCATCCATCCGATAACGTGGGCTGCCATGGACCTGAAGATAAATTTAGGGCGGTAATACTGTCGCCTTCCTCTTGGATAGGCTCATGCTGAGGGACGACCACAAAGGGCTTTCTCAAAGAACGATTTGTGTTGGCTGACATTTTCTTCGTTACGGGCAACTTATGGCTCACTCTGCATTCTGGACTGTGGTCCTGTCCTGAGCTTGAAACCGGCGTGATTGAAGTTTTCCCGACCGCGTTCTTAATAGGTGCAGTATTGCAGTCTCCGAGTTGCGGAACTTTATCGACTCTTGTGCTTCTCGAGGTGTAGTCACTGGGCGTCTTTGGGTATTAGAAGATATACGGAATGCGACCCGGACACTCCTTTTGGGATTTGGTTGAGGATTTAGGAGTGTCGGACCATACTTGTGACTGGGTTGTCGCTTTGCTATGGCGGTACAAACTAAAAGACTTCCTAAGGAAGGGATCTCGATCAGAAGAGGTAGGCCGCCAGCTTGGAGATGGTCTTAGGGGAAGGATAATACTCTAGCATCGCTACAGTAGCCATCCAAACCAGCGAAGGTGACGATTCCCAGTTTGGATTGATGTTGCTAGCTCGGAGGCTATGTTGCGCTAGCATCCAAGAGCAAATGTTCCAGTCCGCCAGTCCATCGAAACCAACAACAACGACCACCAGCGCATAGCCACTTCAGTACGAGTTTGTCAAGCACCACGATTCTTGCTTCGCCCACAATCCAGCACCAGCAGGTCTCACAACATTGCGATTGGGCAAGTGATACAATAAATTCAAGGATGTTAAAACAAGGTGAACTCAAAAAGAAGACTGTAGTCTTACAATGTTGTTGAGATTTGACTGAGACACGCTAGCGGATTGTCCATTACTTGTCGAGCTGGACGCTACCTGAGAATCATTAGCCCTTTGTTGGGCGCTCCCACTGCTCCCGTTCGTGATTCCGTTTGTGGCTGGGCGAGGCGCTGAGGAAGCGCTGCCAGAGGTTGGTCCCGACATGGCAATGACCTTGGAATGTGGTGGGCTTAGAAGCCGTCAAGATCATGGTAGGATACTCATGGGTATTGAGAGATTGTATAAGTTGTCTATGAGAGGTGGTCCAGTTTCGCATGAGCGTTGAGGTACTGATGTAGATATGAAAGGAAATTCTGTCAGATAATGTATGTAGGTACTGGGGACAAACGGCTAGGCCGGGAAGATGGAACATGCCGAGCCGTGCCGCCTCTCGGGTACGCTAGATAAGCATAGCTTACCTTGGTGGTAAGCCTCAATGCAAGCCATACCTTACTATTAACGCAGAGCAATTGTAAATGTAGCTGTGAAGTGCCTTCGGAACACCCCTCCGTCTGGGCCGGCCAGGTTGCGTGTCTGATCACATGTCCACCCCTTCCATGATGGCTTCAGGAAACAGTGATGCTGTTTTTACTGCAAGTGACCGCATCAAACAGCTCAACGACGTTGACAAAGTAAGGTATGGTGAGGTCTTGGCCACGATGGTGAGCTAAGACAAGGTCCAGGACGTTGTCAAGTTACTTCAATCAGCAGGCCTCGCGGTCAAAGCTCTTACAAGCTCGGCTCTTGCCTCTAACGATGAATCACAGACAGACCGAACTCTTTCAGTAGACCAACAAAAGGAATCTTTCGCAGCTGCAACATCTGACTACTTTTCCACCCTCTCTTCCCTAGATGTTCGATTACGCAGGCAAATCTACGCGCTCGAGGAAGCTGAGATTGTGCCAACAGATGTATCTAGCAAAGAGGTTCCGACAAGTCTCCCTAATGTCTCCACGTTCACAGTAATGGGAGGGGTACCAAACATTCCTATGCCCAAATCGACTGGTAAGGGGACTATTGTTGCAGGAGGGTTAGGCAATTTGGATGTCGGTTGGCTCAACAGCAGAAATGACCACGTCGGAAAGGAAAAGGAGGCAGAATTGTGGGAGGAAGCACAAACATTTGTGGAAAGGGCCGAAGAAAGGAGGGCTCAAAATGGCAGTGAAAAGCATGAGTAGGCTCAGCCTTGCGGCCCCCATGATAAGGAACAAATGGAAGAGACGGGAGTCAGGCAAGGCCACGGCTTCACTCCATCAGTCCCAAAGCAGCATACCGGTTGCACGGACTACCCACTCTCTAGTTCATATCGCACAACTCTGCACTAATGCAGGCCTCTAGAACACGGTAGACACACAGCAGACACTCGTCGTTCTCTTCAGATGGCCGAAATCCAGACAATCGCGACCCATTGTAGTCCTACCATCGGGATGAGGGACGTAGCTTGATTATGGGAGGGTACGGGCGTAGGACAATCTGCCTTTGAGTGGCTCTATGCATACCAACACTCGATCAGGCAGCCCATCACGTAACACGGAGGAATTCCGTGTTCAGACTTGTGATCCAGGGTAAGGTGCCAGTTCGGTAGGGGCGACCCGTAGCGACCTCCCTCGGGGCAGTGGAAATGCATGTTAGAATTGGCGAAACATTGGAATAACATTGAAATATCTAAACATTCCAACACTCTAATACTTCGGCGGTAATGACCATGGATCATGGATATCCGAAGGAAAATGTGCCCATGGAAGAGCCCGACAGGATCCTTGTCGAGCCAAGCAAACGCGGGTTGGTTGCGCCACACGTTGCGTCGCTAGACAAGCTAGCAACCGAGCCAGCAGAGCCGCGAGCCTCAATAGAAACTCTTTGCAGCCTCGACATCAGCGACAACATCCCAAAGATTGTCTTTCCAATGGATACTGAAGACTCACCATGGGGAGGTAGGTCACGGCGCTTAAGGTGTCAGTCCTTGCAAAATCCAAATTGACAAGCTGTAGATGTTCCCTCACGTTCGAGCTCGAATGCCAACCTTCCTAAAGCTGCCGAGGTCGAAGATCGAGGTCTGTCTCTCGATCCTCATTCCCCTGATCTGTTCTCTAGGCTTAGGATGACTAGATTCAGAATCGGAAACAAAACAATCCCCGACCTCCGCTCCTCCCGCGTCTTCGTCCCCTCGATCTCCCGTTGGAAGGAATCCTCGGACACCGCGAAAGGTTGGGCCGCAAGCTACGCGACTTGAAGCTATAGATGACTCCCTCGGACCCCTTGGCCCGCTGGGTGACAGCTCGAACATACCCGAGTCCGACCTCCCCCCGGCACCACCTTCGAAGGAGCAGTCACTGCCTGTCCGAAATTCTCGACCAACACCGGCATCCCAGTCACCCATGAGTAGGAGTATGGCGGAGACGTCGGATGCTGGCGACGGCGACAGAGGTTCCATCGCCTCGAGACAGAGGTATCTACACCAAGGTCAGACATTTCCAGGAGGAAATGAAAACTCGACGCGACAGACTCAACCCAGTGTGAGCATTGAACAGGCTGCAAGACCTAGCTTCGATATCACGGTTGGAGATCCAACCAAAATTGGAGATCTGACAAGCAGTCACATTGTTTACCAAGTGCGGACAAAGGTGAGGATGAACCAATTGACTGAACGAGACATTAATTAGTCTGGCTGACTGTTCCAAGACGTCTTCAAAAGCGTACAAGCAATCCGAATTTGCCGTTAGCCGCCGGTATCGCGACTTTCTCTGGCTTTACAATTCGTTGCACAATAGCAATCCAGGCGTAGTCGTCCCTCCACCACCAGAGAAACAAGCTGTTGGCCGCTTCGATAGCAACTTCGTAGAATCCAGACGATCAGCATTGGAGAAAATGCTGAACAAGACCGCCGCTCATCCTATCCTCCAACACGATGGTGATCTCAAGATCTTCCTCGAGAGTGATGCATTCAATGTGGATGTCAAACATCGAGAACACAAAGAGCCTGGTCTGGGAGAGAGCAAAGGTATGTTTAGCTCCCTGGGCCTCAGCGGAAATACTGGTGGTAAGTTCATCGAGCACGACGATTGGTTCCATGACCGCAAGATATATCTCGATGCTCTCGAGAACCAATTGAAAGCGCTACTAAAATCTATCGATTCTGTTGTGTCTCAGCGAAAAGCGCTCGCCGAGGCCGCAGGCGACTTTTCAGCATCTTTGCATGCACTCTCGACTGTCGAGCTTTCCGTTTCTCTCTCGATACCATTAGAAGGCTTGTCAGATCTTCAACTCCGCATTCGTGAACTATACGAGCGTCAGGCTCAACAGGACGTACTCACACTTGGTATCACCGTCGACGAATACATCCGCCTTATTGCGTCTATCAAGACTGCTTTTTCGCAGCGGCAGAAGTCTTTTCATGCCTGGCATAGTGCGGAGGCCGAATTACAGAAGCGAAGAGCTACGCAGGAGAAGGTCTTAAGATCGGGAAAGACGCAGCAAGATCGATTGAACCAATTACAGGCTGATGTGGCGGACGGTGAGAGAAGAAGTCATCAGGCGCGGCTCTTGTTCGAGGATATGGGGAGATTGATGAGAGGGGAGTTGGAGAGATTCGAGAAAGAGAAGGTGGAAGATTTCAAGAGTGGGGTGGAAACCTTCTTGGAGGGAGCGATTGAAGCTCAGAAGGAGGTATGTTGGTGCCTTTGATCGTCAGTTTTGACCGCTGATCTGAATTACAGTTGATTGAGCTTTGGGAGACATTCCTGATGCAGCTCGATGCCGATGAGGATGGTGAACCATTCTTCAAACCGCCTGCCGTCACGTCGCCACCTCTACAACAGCGAGAAGATCAACAGCCGAGCAGTGAGCAACGAGCCGAGCACCAAGGTGCTCCGGAGCAAACACCAGAAGATCATATCCCGCAAGCGGCAGCAGCAACTGCGACGAACGAGACCGAGGAATGAAATGGCTCTCCGCCCATGTAGTCATTATTATTGCCAATTAGCATCTTGTATATTAAAGGCGCTTGTTATCTCAGGCATTGTTGATCACAGGGCAGATGCAACACCTTGAGACACCAACCATCCATTGTCTCCTTGGAAATGTCATAGTCGACATTGTTGCAGGAAGCCCTTGATTAACGCTGATTGCGCCGGATGGTTTGCCAATATATCCCACACAGCCTCCCAAAATTGCTCATGCTGTCCATCATCGCTAAACTATGCACGAGAGATAATGTCATGTGTTCTACTCCATGTTACGCAGTAGCGACTCTTCCACTTTCGACTATAATGGTCCGGTCCAGTTGCTTTTCCGTCTCTCCATACTCGAGTCTCTTCCAAGTCACAACCCTCGCCTCGTTCATATCGAATTCGAAGACCCTCACCCGTCTATGGTAGCCTCCATAGCCACCATAACCTCCAAACCCACTGCCACCGGCATAGCACATCCATAGCTCTGGCTTACCGGCTGAAGACTTTGATAAAGAGCAATAATCGTTCACGTGATCATGTCCGCAACTTACCGCTAGTACGCCTTCTTCCACCAGGGCATCCCTGAAACCGCTGTTGAAACCTGGCGCTGTGGGATTCTCAGGCTGGCTGCCGGTAGCGGGGACGATATCGTCGGTAAATCGATACTCTGGGAGCGGAATGTGTATAAAGGCCATGTCCATGTGGTGATGGGTGTATGCCGTATGAGAAGGACTCTTCTTTAATTCTGCACTAGTCGTCTTAAACCAGTCGATCTGGTTTTTCTTAAGCCAGTCATATCCGCGAAATTGACGCTCGTCAGGGCTGTAACCATGGGTGTCCAGTAGATAGAGCGTAAGAGCCGAGTGAGTTGATCCACCTCGGGCGAGGACCTCGATGTAATAGTTTCCTACACCATCAATTGTGGTGGGACCAAACTCGGAGAGGGAGTATGGCAGCGAGTGGGTGAGCTGCATGAGCGCTTCGCGTGAGAGTGATCCCTCATCGTCATGATTACCGAAAATGGTCGCGAATGGGATCTTGCGATCGATGAAGAGACGGGCGAATTTGAACACAGCGGATTGAGCGTCCGCAGCTGTTTCACCATTGACTTGATCACCCGAGAGCACAACAAGGTCTGGCTTCTCGCTGTCCATGACCAAAGATACAAAAGCGAGTGTGCGCGGGTCTGCGTCACATTTGCCGTCATTCTGAGCTGCAGGCTCAGCGTCCCGACAGATCCCGGGGCCCGTAGAAAGGTGTAGGTCAGCCACTTGAACAATCTTGAACTTGCCGTCTTTGTTGACATGGAGCGTGGGCTTTTCGATGGCAGCAGGAGGGCCTCGGCGAATGCTCAGGTAAGCCTCTTGATTCTCACCTCCAACGTTCGGTAGAAGGAGAGGCTGCCGTCCGAGCTCCCATCCCGGCCGAGCTTCGACGGCGTCAGAGCCGAAAAGAACGTCAACTGCAGTCACAGCTTTCAGATTGTCGGATTCCCGATGTTTAGCGGTGCGCTTCAACCAGATGCCCCCCGGTCGTGATTCCCAGTGCTCAGCACCTTGATTCCTTTCCGAGACAACGGGGTCCAAGCTTCCTATCCGAACATCCAGGATCACCCGATCTTTTTCAGTCAGCTCAGATTCTCTTTTGCGCTCGATGTGTATGAATGCATGGGTAAGCCATCCGCGGGACAGGTAAAGGTCTTTCTCCACTCGGTGCCATTTGCTCGGGTCAAGCTTGCAAGTGGAGAGTATGTTCAATGTGGAACAGGTCGCAATGGTTATGTCGGTAATCACGAGACCCGGGTGATGAGCAGGCAGTGCATTGTGAATGGCATCGGGAAGGACGTTGAAGCGGTTATCGAGGAAGAAGACCAAAAGGAGGATGGTGAGCGTAAGTACACCAAGCTGGGTGGTGGTACGGACCTGTTGGGAAAACGAGGTAAGCAGCATTCTCTTGGGTTCAATGTTGGAGAACATACAATCCTGCGCGTCATCTTCGACAGAGCCTCGAGCCCACCACGCGCCCAGGCTGGGTAGATGCCCCGTTCTCAATCCAAGCTCGCTAGCTGCTGGAGATTGATGAGACGGCCGTACAAACGTAGCACCTCAGGTGCTTGCTTCCACTCAGCGGCCGGAAGCATCGTCGATGGAACATGAAAGCCAAGATCAAGCCTTAAGTCAGACCGCTCACATTCGAAGGGTCGACCAACATGCTCTGGGGTAGATCTAGGTAGATTCTAGCATGCCTCTCTGGGCGGAGGACCGCTTTGAGAGCACTTGCAAGCATCGGGCTAGATTGGACACGTGACTATCCGCCACTCCCCAAGCCACTCCTCAAGCCACTCAAGGTCTACCTTAGAGTGCCCAAGGTGGTGTGGAGGAGAATAAGCCTACCTCGATTCTGTTACATTGATAGGGTAATATTGCGACATTTGAGTGGTGTGCGATGCGCTTCATTTCGATCCTAGGGGTATCAAGGTGTAGGACTCATAGGCTTCCACTCATGCCAAACAGCAGTAATCAAGATTGAGCCTCGTGGCCAGGCCACACGCATCCGTATACACCATACCCTCCTCTCTGGGCCGTCGCACGAGGCCGCACTGGAGACAACCCACAACTTCTGCCTATGACGCCGAACGCCCTGCTGTTGCCAGGTCAAGCGGCAGCCTCTTCGGCCTTCCGTCGCCATTCCCAGCTTACTTCCTCTCGCGGACACCGTAGGTAGCAGCGTCATCCGCTCCGGTCGATCCGTGGCTTTGCGAATCAAGTAAAGGGATTTGGTCGATACTGTTTTCACTTCCTTTGTGACCGCTCCCGGTGGCCGACTCGCCGGGATCCCGTACTTGGGGCGTAGGCGAGC
>JAABUP010001371.1_pt1 | contig 51025 bp, 66 predicted proteins | sample 5559201 | NCBI WGS metagenome assembly JAABUP01 (sample SAMN10711887, study PRJNA513373) | rock metagenome | isolation source: Antarctica rocks | place: Antarctica | reverse complement strand
GAGTACTCCTTGCATCATCAACAGGGCTGTGCTCGCCAGCTTGGATGCTGAGACCCAGCTCTGTCTCCGCCAAATGGCGCAAAGACCTGGACTTGGCCTTCTGACCCTTGCCCACTGACATCATCAGGGGTGGGTAGGTAGCAGTGTCACGGGTCATCTTTCTTGGGTGACTCAGCAGCAGTGCCTGTACAGCATGCATTGCTTCAGGCGGCTTGCACATAGCAAGCAGGATGATGTAAAATACAAAGCCCTTGTTGTCTGAGACACCACCCTGCAATAGCCAGCTTGCATCTGCAATCTTACTGACTAAGAAGCAGCATACATGCACTTGCAGAAACAAGAACGATGTCAGATGAATATGGGCGGCAAGACCTGTACTGGATTTTGGTGCTTGTTGTAGGCAAGATTCCAGGCATTCAAACGGCTCACAGAAGAAATAGATATCACAAAACTCCATGCAGCTATTGAGGCAGCAGTGTGGTACAAACACACAAATGGGAAGCCTTGCTGAACAGAGTTCAATGCATCCTTGAATGCTTAAGCATCCCTGAAAGCAAATGACAAAGATGGGGCAAGCAACTGACCTGCAGATCATGGTGAACAGAATGGCCAACAAGGATGCGGCCCGTCAAGATTTGAGCCACCATCTTCTGGGCTTCGGACAGACTGACAGCACCATCCTTCAGGTGCTTGGGCTCTATGCCACTGACGAAGGTCCTGTAATCTGTGACCTTCTCTTGAGGCTGCACATACTGATCTATCAACACTCCACCATCATTGTTCACCAAGCAAATCCTGCCAGCAACAAGACCAAAGTCACGAAAGCTATGACGTGCAGCTGACAGCATACATAGTAGGCAGAGACTTCTACGGTTTGCAAATGATGTTAGCATGACACAGTTACTGTGGGCACAAATGGCGTAGAGACTACTAGCAACACACACAGCACTCCATCCCAATACAAGTGCACTGATATGCATGCTGTCATACATTTGCTGCAGAACGGAAATATGTGGCTTATGCACTAAGCTGCCCAAACTCACATGTCAGGCTTTGTCCCATGCATAGGTAGATAGCATGCAGATGACTGATACACAGCTACAGTTGCTGCCATATGGTAATGACTGATGCATAGTCTACGCTTGCTGTCAACAAACAAAGCACGCTCTTCTGTTAAGGTGAGCTGTACCTGGCCAGTGCACTGCGTGTGCCGTCAGGCCCTACTCCCACCATTTCACAGTCAATAGCCACAACAGGCGTCACGCCAGCTCTTGTTCCTACCTGCTGAGGGGCCTTTAGCACTGGCGGCCTATCAGCAGCTGGTTTGCCTGTTGCTGTTTGCCTTCTCGGGGCAGAGCTGGTCACAATGCCCTTCAGAGCAGCCCAGTTGCTGTTGATGGCCTTGCCTTGTGGAGCTGGAGCTGTCAAGATTGTAGGAACGGCTGCAGCTTGCTTGCTGAGCTTTTGTTTCTTCACAGCAGGTGCAGCTGGTGAAGGCAAGTCTGGCATTTCATCTGTAGGGGCTGTCCTGCTTTGCTTGGCGTTCCTCTTGATCTGCTTTTTGGTTGCCGGTGCTGATTCCTTTATTGCTAATACTGGTGATACATTTGAGAGCTCTGCCAGAGCCTGAGATGAGGCTTTGCGCTTTGTGCCTAGCATTGCTGGTTGCTGGTGATCAGCCTGCTGAGGAGGAAGTGTTTGGTCATCATTGTGCAGCTTGTTGGACGTGCTAGGTGTTGCTGCTGCTGGCTGAGGTTTGATCTTGGCTTTCAAGGCTTGTTTTTGCAGGAACTCTGGCGCCTTGAACTTGTTGCCCTTGACCATGGCAGCGAGCTCAAACAAGATGCTTGTCAGCAAGCAACTATTTCTTGAACTGACCACGCTCTGCCTGGATTGCTTTCAACTTGGCTACAGGGCAGAGGCCAGCTATCTGATCGTTGACAAGGGCAGACACGTAATTTGGTGACCTGCTTTGTGTAGTTACCCTTCGAGACACGAGTATCGCACTTGACTTGATGCACTGCCTGTGTACAGCTGAAGGTCAGAGTCCAAGGCTTGCAGTTATTCCAAGCTGCCCAAAACATGGCAATAGGCCAGACATACCTTCAGCCTGACGCTCGAAAGTTTGCAGCCTGGACCTCCAGCAGCTGATTTAGCAGCTTTCAATGTATGAGCGACTCGTCTACGCGTAGCATAAACGGGCTGAGGTATTTGCCGTTCACCCCGAGCAGGTTGACCTTGCAAAGCAACTTGGTTCAGATCTGCGACAGCAGCTTTGCGACCTTCTACACAGCGTGTTGCTGCGGGGCACCTAAGTCCAAACTGGATGCTGACATCAACTTTGATCACAAGCAGCATTGCAAGAGGCTAACCGGAGGGCGCATCAACATTGCAGCCGCCCCTGGCTAGGGGCGTGTTGAACACGGCAATTTTATTGCCCATTTTCTATACGACAATTACTTTCACGTCTTGAAGGACTTTGTTCGCGCGGACTTGCAAGTAAGCTACTGACACGGCTTAGTTTTCACAGCAGCAGTTCCAGGGGCTCAAAAGCCGTCTGTGACTAGCTGCTTGCTGTCCGCCTTCGGGCGTGTATTGTCCGTTTTCTCCAAGGCAAGACAGAGTTAGGCCTACAGCTTTCGAGCCTTTCCCAGATCAGCGACCAGAAGACTGTAGGATGGCTGACTGGGCGCAGGCTGGTGGCCGTGGTGGCAGAGGAGGTCGCGGCCGTGAAGGAGGCGGTCCTCGAGGCGGAGGTCGTGCAGGAGGTATATCGCACTTTCTCTCGGAAGTGCATGCACACACCCTAGCTGCAAAAAGCGCCGTGTCTGCTGTGGGCCTCCACTGCGTTCTCTTGTGCGTCCCTCCACATATCCATAAAGCGTTTGGTTGAGATGCTCTGCTTCACAGAGCCTCGGAGTTATGATGTAGACATCTATAATGAGGATCGGCTCCTCTTGTGGTTTAGCGCGCTCATGCTGCCTCATGCTGTTATTTGCCAACTCCACCCAGGTCTTCAACACCAGGGGCAATGCATGCTTTCCACAATACCGCCAGTCCTCTACCCGAGTTGAAGTGGTGTTTGCAAGGTGCAACAAACACTTCCTGTGCTCGGACAGATCCCGGTTGGGCAGCCCAATATCTGAATATGCAGGGTGAGCTACAGCAGCATTGGCGCCCCCCTGCCAGTAGCGTGCTACAAGATCTGTCATCAGCTTGCTGAAACCCTGCAGACACCACCACTCAGCTCATCTATCAATTTGCTGCCCGCCATAGCAAGTATGGAGGCTGGCTCTAGAGCTACGAGCCAGCTGCAGCATGACTGCGGCTTTGCATTCAGCTGGAATGTTTTTCACAGGTGAAATGGCACCTTGTACTAGCCATCATGGAAGCCACTGCTGAAGGCTGCAAGCGGAGTAGCAGACAAACCCAGTATTGTCACCAAATATATTGCTTTGCAACAGCCTGGCCCATCAGGGCCCTGAATTCAGCATGGTCATGTGCATCAGCATACCCAGAAGGGACTAGCAGAGCTTCTCAGCATACAAGACCTCCATAGTCGCCGCTTTGCATATGCACTTTGTTGTTCACATGACTAAAACTCTCCACACAAAAGACCCACCTGGACCAGCTTCTCATCCCAAATTAAGCTGTCGCAATGTGTCACTCTCTGAGAATACTGAGCAGCTTGTAGCACTAGTTGGACGTGTGCAGCAGCCATGAGCATCTGTCGCTGCAAGCTGACGTTGCTGGTGGCCAGATGCAACTGACCCAGCAGCTTCACGATGGGGCCTTGCAGCCCAGGACCATGCTGCAACACAATAAACCACATCCTATTGTCAAGGCTGATCATTTGTTGTTCAGAATAAGCACAGGGCAAGTGCACAACAGATTGTTAACATGGCTTTGGCGTGCACAACATACAGACTTTATGGACGACACATGTAGTCATGAGTAATCTGCATGCAACTGTCAAACCCACAGGTACTTATGCCATCACTCACTCAATGACCAACATGGCACACAAACACTGTCATTATCCAAAGGCATGGGTAAGCAGCTGAACCATGACACTGTGCTGAATGCAGCTGTTTGCATTATGCTGAGCACAACAATTAGGAGGGCCTGCATTGCTTGCCTTGATCACGTCCATATGGGTCCATGCACGGAATAAGTCAAAGATCCTCCACAGAGCCCGTGTCAGTGCAACACACAGCTCTGTGGACCATGGCAGGGGTACCTGCACGAAAGGCACGCATTGTCTCTGTTGATAGCAGGTTTTGTGTTTTGCTCCAGTCCATCTCATGATCTAATCTCTTCAGTGTAAACTGCACGGCATAATTATTGCCTCTGCTGCAATGTATGCCATTGCGAGGCCTGGTCTGCGGCTACCCATGCACATCAACATATGTTGGGAACAACATACAAATTGTACGCTGAGTTCCTGGCAACATGAGCATGCAGGTGCAGTGCGTGTTGATGACACAGTTTGTCACCTCTACGGCCTGCAGAATGCTGTTGGACACTAATTCCAGGGTGTTCCTCTGCAGGACAGCAGCACGAAAAGGCTGCGGCTCCTCAGATCCTGCCTCTGCGTCCACAGCACATATGCGTGCCACGCATGCGCTCATGTTCAGGAAGGTGATCAGCCAATCTGGTGAATTTGGTTTGGCAGCCTCCGTCTGAGCCCGTGTTATGCAGATATGCCAATGGGTGGGTGGATTCAGTAGCTCAATTGCTGCCTGGCTGGGGATTTTATCCAGGACTGCAAGAAATGCGTCTGCAGCAAGATGCACCTGTGTCGAGTCATCACAATCACATGCACACAAGCATCCAAAAGGCTTCACAGCAGGACAGAGATATGAGCCTGGTCAGATCATCATGCACCCAAACTCCAAAAAGGCTGCCTACAGTACAGTGACATACCCTCAAGTTTGGCTACAATGACATGCATCTATCCTTTCTGTTTGCTGAGGCAGCTGAGTCTCACCAAAAAACATTGGGAGATACTGGAAGGCAGCAATTTCAAGGCCAGACTCCCAGTGATCTTGCAAAGAGACTGCTTCATGTGTGACAAGGGAGCTGTCAGAACGTAGTCGCTCTAGCATCACTGTGTTCAGGTCATGCACCTGCTGCACTGGCTGTGCTTTGCAGATCCGAGCTTCCCACCATACACCTAGTATTGGACCAAGCCCAAACCTGTAAGCAATGCTGCTCAGCTTGATTGCATCAAGCCATTCTGTACATCTGCAACTAGGTGGCAGCCCATCACGCACATACAAAGTGGCATGCGTCAACTATCAAACTGGTACGTGCAGCGGTCACTCTTGACTGAAGGTGTCAAGACCAACTTGGTGCAGAAGCTACATGGAGCAATATCACTGACAAAAGCACAAAGACACGTATGCCATCGACTTATAACAAGCAGTCTAGTGATGTGCATGCAGCATTTTGACCAGAGGCACGGCACCATCTGCTATGTGTTTGTATGGTGTGCCTGAGATGATTGCTGACCTGACAACCTGCCGCATGTCAAGGTGAGGGTCCATGACATGCCCCACCAGTAGCTGGTGCACAAGCACAATCAGCGCCTGCCTGTACGCTTGGTAGACACGCGACTTTGGTCCCTGCTTTTGCTGATCCAACCTAGCCTGCACATTGGGATTCCCAAGCCATCCCAGTGTCACAAAGGCTCTGAGGGCCACTGTTTGAATGTCCTTCCAAGCTGCTGGTGTTGGGTGAGGCCACAGAACAAAGTCGGCACGGCTTGTTGAAGTCATGTCGAAGAAGCTATGGGTCATGGGTGTGCTGCTGCTGAGAGGGATGGCAGAAGCATTGGCATCTTCTGTAGCAGGTGGCACTGCTGTACTGATAGGCGGCGCTGCTGTGGCAGCAGCTTCATCAGCAGCTGCTGAGGCAGGTGCCTCACTTGTGACTGCTGTGCCAGCCACTGACCGGTGTGAGTCAGCAAGTGTCTCCAGGCAAGGCTGGACTTGCTTAGTAGGTGCACTGTGCAACTCAGTGAGTGGGCTAACGAGAGTATGAGCACTGAGGGGGAACTCTGCCACAAGGTCATTGATGTACCTCACATCAGGCAGGTGGTAATCGTCTGCTGGTAGGAGCAAGTTAGGAACCTCCTTGTACACCTTGGCAGCTACAAGACACAGAGTGCTGTCAAGAGCCTTGCATCTGTTTGTACTGCGGTAAACCCCAGCATGATGGTAGTTGCACCACGTAACTGCAGCGCATGCTCTAAAACATCTGGAAGCCAGCTGCCATTAATGCAACACAGACCCAACGCCAATAGTTTTACATACAGCATGCCCAGCGACTCCTAACAACACAGCCTCCTGTCAGCTAGAAACACAGCACATATTCAGCACGAAGCATGCCATTTCTGTCTGCAAGAAGCTTTTTGCTTGTTGAAACACAGAACAAACAGTCCTGTGTCATCTAGAATGCAGCCAATCTAGCAGGCAGAGCTTGATTTCTCTGCACCAAGCAAAAGCTAAGGGCTGCTGTGGCAGGCGCTGAGGTGACTTACCTAGGGCATACATGCCAGCATCATCTGGGTGGAATGGTGGCAGCAGCAGGCATGACAGCCGTGGAATGCCTCGCATGCGTGCAAACAGACTCCTGTTGGCAGCTCTCTACAGTCAAGCACACCAGCAGTCGACTGCTGTTGATGAGCTCTCCGAAGTAAATGCAAACACGCAAGGGGGGAGGACTGTTGCAGCGCAAAGTACAGGCGTGCAGACAATGCACAGCCCTTTGACAGACTCTGGCCTGGCTATGCATCAACATAGACTGGCGTCCAACTCAGTGATGATGCGTGTTGGCAGTTGCAAGAAGAGGCGCACCTGCTGGTCAGGCAGTTGATGATACACAGTTAGACGGAAGAGCGTCTGGCAGACCAAGGGGCTTGCATCTGGGTACCCCTCAAGCATGGTCACAAGCACTGCCATGCCTCCTGTGAACAGCGGCTTCATCAGGTTTCTGCCAGAGCAAGAGGCGGGGGCGGTGTCTACTGAATGTGTAGCTCATCTTGACATGCATGCTTGCGGAGACACCATGAAGTGCACTCCTTGTGGCATCAATGACAGGTGTGTGACAGGCTTGCCACCAAGCAAGAATCGAACGTGTGCAGGAGAAGCTTCACATGACAATGCCCTTTGGTCTCAATGCGTGCATGCTTTGCGCCTGTCCTGAGCAATTGAGCTGATAGTAAGGAATTCAAAGTAGATCAGTTGCAGAGCCAGACAGATGGTGACTTTCTGTTTGCATGCAGATTATGTTGGGGCACAAGGCAGTACCTGAAGCCAGTAGCTGTGTCAGCAAGGGCTGCACTGTGCCATCAGGCTCTCCCTCCAGCAAAGCATCCAGTAACTCAAGCAGCGCTGTTGTGGTTGCTTCATTGCTTCCTTGCTTGACATGGTACTTGAGCATGGTCATGACCAGCTTCACAGCAAGCACAGCCAGCTGGTGGTCCTGATTGTCTGAGCTGCTCACTGTTTCTTTGTGCAGAGCTCGGGTGAACAAAGTGATGACAGAGGTTATGGTTTGGGACAAGTATATGCTGCTGCTACTCTGTACACTGATGATCAGGGAGGCCAGCTTGAGCAACATTATGGAGCTTTTGAGCAGTAGGCCCCTACGATTGAAATTCTGCTGAAGCCTTGCAGCAACCCCTTCACATTTGACACTTCCAGGCAAACTGATCCCTGTCAACTCTGTGCTGGCAGCAATTGCTATGCAAGCTGTGGACTCCGTCTCAAGCAGCTGCGCAAAGAGAAGCATGGGCCTGTGTGCTTCTGGCATTTGCACTTCAGACGCAGTGGCCTTGCACTCAAAGTCATAGTCACAGATGTCCAGCGGCTTGATTTCGGTTATAGACTGCAGCTTTCTGTCATCTGAGATCGCATCAGAAATGAACCCCATCATGCAGCTGATATTTGCAACTCTGAACCAGGTTTTAGCAACTTCTTCGCTTGCCTGCAAATAGCCAGTAGCTCCAGTGTGCCACATCTGGCCAAGGCCGTAGTCCAGCAGGAGCGCAATAGTGGGCTTGAACGCAATTCTGAGGAAGACGATGCGGCTGCCCTACACTTCAGAGCAGGAGAGTTGCATGGCTCAGCACCTCTGCTGCACAGATCTCCTGCTTGATGCAGGCGGTCAAGCACATAGCAAGCACAGCAGCTGATCCAAAAGGCAGTAGCTGGCTGCACCTGTCCAAGTGTCTCGTGGTCTGCAACCCTCCTGTTCGTCATGTACAACTGACATTTGGCAGGGTCTAGACTGTACGCCTGGCAAAATCCGGCCAAGATATCGCTGGGCTTCGGTAGACAGTCAAACTTCCTTCGTAAGGACAGTTTGATGGGTCCCTAAAGACAGCAGTGCTGTGATCCTCGTGCAGCAAGCACAGTGAACATATACACAAGCCCCGTACCTGTGAAGAAACGTCGACCACAACCGACGTCATTGCCCTGTATTGATCTGACTATGGATGGCTGTAATGCAATGGCTGCTGGCGCACAGGACAGTGCTTGGTTGATCGGTACTTGTGTCGCTGCAAGCGGGCCTCAAGGCAGCTCAGAGCACAGGCACTTCTTTAATGAGCCTTTGGCAAAGCACAGCAGACACAGAATCCAGTCACTGGATGAACGCTGCCGCCATCCGGTATTGCCATTGGCTCAAGCGATGTCACCATTTCACCATTTGGACCGAATGGCTCTGAAACCACTTTGACAATCAAATGAAGACCGCCATCAGACCGCCATTCTCGCCATGACGTCTCGCTCAACCTACCTGTCTTCCTCCGCGTTGCACAGACCGCACAGCCGAACCTACTTGGCAAATGCGTGAGCGTCTCTGCAGTCACGTTGATCTCAACTTCTACAGACAGCTGCCTGCCTTCCTTCGCAGCCGTGTCAGGCGTGACACGAGAGGTCTTGCGCAAAAGTGCAAGACTAGCTTACTGTGCAGTTTTCACAACGGCCATGGTTTTGGCGTGGGTCCTTAGAGACGTTGCAAAGCCATTGATATGGAAAATCCCTTGTAAGTTCGAGTGCAGCTCCCTGCAGGGGTCCTATGCGGCAGTGAAATTGAATGTGCAGATCAAGCCATGCGTTGATTTTCAGCGTGTGGTCAGACCTGTGGGCATCTAGAGGGCATGCATGGACACTCATGTCAGCCCTGAGGCCAGATGACAGAAGCAATAGCTTGCAACCCGCAACAACCTTGAATGTCATCCTCTTGAGCCAAGCTAGAACTTGACTCGCTTGGCGCAGGCCCTAGGGCGGGTGTCTTGTGTACAATGGTGCAGTCACCATTGGCACTGATGGCGACTATCTGAAGCTTGCATGACTTGATACAAGTACATTGATGATCACATGCAAACGTAGCTATGTAAGTGTCATCACCCACTGCACATGTTGTACAAGGACCAACGCAAGTGACTGGAAGCAGCATAGCATCTACCTGAAACACAACAATACTATTCATTGCGCTTCTACGTAAATTACAAAGTGTCAGTTCAGCTGATGCCAAACAACTGACAAAATGTGCTGTGCACAGCATGCCAAGGACACCAAGCAAGTGCATGATGAAGCTTGCAGGCTGTCACCTGTTTCACTTCACTTGCTCTGCACATCCAGGTAGACAAGTCATGCAGGTGGTACACGCTCCTGGAGTGTAGGGTGCAATACAAGCAGCGCTACAGATCATGTGTCAATAGCAAGACTGTCAGTGATCAAGTTCTGACAGACACTGCTGGCAAGGATAAGGCATTCTGGACACTGCTGCTGTTGCTACATGAAGACAACGCACACAGTCTTTGGCAACATGTCATCCTTGAGACTGCACTCACAAGGAGCAGCGCAAGGGACAGAAGCTGCCTAGCTGCTGAGGCCTCTCACAACTCTCTGACCCAGCTGGAGTCATATGTGTCACTCAGCAGTCAGTGCCACTGCAGCTGCTGCGGATGGTTCAGTATGGCGGATCTGATGACAACATTGGATACTAGGCGCTTGTGAGGCAGAGGCAGTTGGGTGACTGGAGACGTGTCACTTTGCTGTAGCCAGTGCTTCATGGCGCTCCTCTCATAGGTATGCCCATCAGCAGCAATCACAGGCTCCACCATCAGCTTCTGCAGCAGCAGCTCACTCATCACAGACTGACACAGCACAGCACAGCATAGCACAGCACGCTCACCAGCTGTTTAATCACATCATTGATGTTGGAATGGCACCACTATGCAGCATGCAACAGGAAACAGTGTCAGAGAGACTTCAAGAGGGATCTCTTCATAGCCATGGGCCGCACCCACCTTGGTGATTGGACATGATAGCAGCCTTGCTATCTGCCCAGTGTCAGCCATATCCAGATTCCCAAAGCTGCTTGTGACGGTGGCAGCATCCTCAGCATGAGATGCATCTGCCACGCCTGATGCACCCTCTCTTGGTTGCAAGCCTGCTGCTGCTCCATGTGCATCAGCAGTGGGCAGATCGTGCAATGGCGGGTGTGTATCACTGAACAGGGCTTTTGGGTCAGAAACAAGTGTATTGGGATGATGAGTATGTCTGTCTGAGCCACTTGATGCCTGACTGGAAGCATCAGGTGTGACTGGTGAGAAGCCACCTGCCTCTGCTGACGTACCATCTCCTGTTGTGATTGCTGCTTCCAATCCATTGGACTGCTGCTCATGGTCTGATGTTGTTGGTGAGCCTGCGTGCTCTGAAGTGGCTGTAGATGCCTCCTCCTCCTGCTGCTGCTGCTGCTGCTGCTGCTGCTGCTGCTGCTGCTGCTGCTGCTGCTGCTGTCGTAACTGCTGCTTGACCTTTTGTTTCTGCTTCTTGCTCTTCTTGGCAGCTGCTTTAGCAGCTTCCCTCTCCTCTTCAGCAAGCAACTGCTGTGCAGCTGCCTCAGCAGCTGCTGCCTTGTCTGAAAGTGATGGGTTGATAGCAGTCTTTGCGGCTGTCATGTCAACAGCCTGTGATGCCGACGCATAGTCCTGCAGTAGACAGAGACAGATTGCTCACACAAGCAGTAGCACAAAAACATGGTGCACTGAGGGATCTTACTTGTGCAACAACACACAGCATGCAAAGTATTGAGCTGAGTAAACGCCCACGCAGCATGAAGACTACAACACAGGAGGGCTGCAAAACATGTTGGGCATCCATGCAATATACTGTAGCCTTTGATGCTGTGGATGCATCACATGCTACCATGATCTACTGTGTTGCATCAGGAGTCATGGCTGGCTTTATGCAGGCTTGGCAACATGTCTCACCCCCGAAGCAAAGCACCATACAATGTCAGCCAAAGCCTCCACAGAAAGGATCTGGCAGTCTTTGATGTAGTTGATGTGATATGTGAGACTTGCTGCAGTGTCCACACCAACACCCACGGCAAAGAAGCGGCCTTGCTGTTCAGCAATGGCAGTCCGCCATTTGGGATCCTCACGTATTTGTCGTAAGCCAGGCAGACTCTGGTCTGCACAAAGCCAGAAGACTTCAGCACAGTGGGGACAATGCTACGACATACACAGATCAGATACGCTGATGTCAAGATTGCATTCTTCTGCATAAGGTTGCTCTGTGTATACTGCTCAAGCACCAGGCAGGTCTTCCCATTGATTCCCTAAACACTCAATACATCGAGTACTGGTGGTGAACCCAGCTCTTGCCCAGCTGATGCCTCAAAGATGTGACTTTTCTGGCACATTCAGCACAAAGGTTGGCATGTTCAGCACATATGTATGCAGCTGCTCACAGGTTGTACAGCAAGGAAGTCATGCAAGTGATGGCTGGACGACACAAAGTTGTGACATGGTTCCCTCTCAAGGTTGCCCAGACTGCATCGGCCATCCATTCCACAAATATGTATGCACTGCATGACTTACTAATCGATGCCACGCCTTCTTCCAAGGAGCTGTTTAATTCAGCAATTCTCTGCTCTGTTGCAGCGACATCAATGGAGGTACCCAGTGCTTTACGACGGTTGAAAGTGAGAAGTGCGAGTGTCTTGTTCACATCTCCCAGCCACCATAGGCAGATGAGGATAGCCTGCATGAGTGCAAAAGCAGCATCCCCAGGGTAGGGGGCCCTGTCCCCTTTGGCCCTGGTGTGCCCGTAGCAAGCTGCATATTACACCACAAGCGCCTCAGTCAATGCAAGATAGGTACACAGCATTCAAAGTCTGTGCAACAGTTTGCAGATGTCACATGAGCACAGCAAAATGCTGGTGTGAGCCAGCTGAGGCTGGGACTGGGTCTGGTGCCATATCATCATTCACAGCATGTGCATAACTTTAGGTGGCTATGTCAATGCATCCATGTGCTAAATGCAGTAACAAGCCTGAAGTGCCTGGTGTCATGTGCCTTAACGCAATTCTTAAGCAAGGAGCACGCAGTGACATGCATGCACACACAGACCAGTATCTTTGCATGTGCAGTAGGACTCACATAGGGTTGTGATATACTCCGTTATTCGCAATATCTGCATCACGTCCGTTCCAGCATGATACTGCCTCATGCTGTTGTTTGCCAACTCCACCCAGGTCCTCAACACCAGGGGCAATGCATGCTTTCCAAAGTACCGCCAGTCCTCTGCCTCAATTGAAGTGGTGTTGGCAAGGTGCAGTAGACAGTGTCTTTGGTCGATGAGATCCTGGTTGGGCAGCCCAATGTGTGAATATGCAGGGTGAGGTACAACAGTATGGGCCCCCCCCTGCCAATGGCGTGCTACAAGATCTGTCATGAGCTTGCTGAGACCCTGCAGACACCACCACCACCTCATCTCTCATGCAACTGTCTGGGTCTATAGCTACAAGTCATCTTCAGCTTGACTGCTGCTTTGCATTCAGCAAAACCGTTTTTCAGAGGAGAAATGGGACCTTGTGCTGACGTTATGCTGAAGGTTGCAAGCGCAGTAGCAGACAAACCCATGTCAGTCCCAAAAGAGCACAACACGTGCGTAAGCATACCCATCAGAGCTTCTCAGCATACAAAATCTCTACAGTTGCCGCTTTGCATAGGCAGTTGAACGTTGACAGGACTGAAATTGTCCACAGAAGAGACCCACCCGGACTAGCTTCTCATCCCACAACAGCATGTCGCGACGAGTCTGAAACTGAGAACACTGAGCAGCTTGTAGCATCAGTTGAGTGTGTGCGGCAGCCATGAGCATCTGTCGCTGCAGGCTGACATTGCTGGTGGCCAGATGCAGCTGACCCATCAGCTTCATGAGGGGCCCTTGCAGCCCAGGACCATGCTGTAAAACAACAAAGCACTATCTTATTGCCAAGGCTAATTGAACTGTTGTCCAGGGAAAGCTCAGGGCAAGTGCCCAACAGTTCATCAACATTGCTGCAGCATCTTGAATGTACAGACTTCATGGACGACACATGTAGTCACGAGTAATCATCATGCAATTGTCAAACCCATAGAATACCTATGCCACCAGCCCTGGTGTGACAGACTGTTGCACACAGAAACTGTCATCATCAAGAGGCATGGGAAAAGTGCTTAATTGTGACACTATGCAGAACGTAGCTGGTTGTTTTATCACGAGGACATGATTAGGAGGGCCTGCATTGCTTGCCTTGCCCGCATCCACATAGCCATTTGAGTGGAATACGCCCTCCATCCTCCACAGAGCCCGTGTCAGAGCAACACACAACTCTGTAGACCATGGCATGGGTACCTGCATGAAGGGCACGCATTGTCTCAGTCGGTGGCATGCTTTGTGTCTGCTCCAGTCTAGATCATGATCTAGCACTTCAGCAAAATGTGCACAGCAAAATCAATGCCTCTACTGCAATGTGTGTCATCACAAAAACTGGTCTGTGGCTACCAATGCACATCAGCATGAGTTGTGAACAGAATACATGCTGCATGCAACATGAGCATGCAGCTGCAGTGCTTGATGTGTCACCTCTATGGCCTGCAGAATGCTGTCACACACTACTTCCAGAGTGTTGCTCTGCAGAATAGCAGCACGGAAGGGCTTGGGCTGCGGCTCCTCAGGTCCTGCTTCAGCCTCCACAGTGCATAAGCGTGCCACGCATGCGCTCATGTTCAGGAAGGTGATCAGCCACTCTAGTGAGTCTGGCTTGGCAGCCTCTGTCTGTGCCCGTGTTATGTAGACATGGCAATCAACGAATAGAATTGACAGCTCAAGTGCTGCCTTGCTGTGGTCAATACTGTTGAGGACTGCAAGAAATGCGTCTGTAGCAAGATGCACTTGTGTTGAGTCAGCGCAAACACCTGCACGCAAGCACTTGAGAACGTTCACATGAAGACAGAGTTACGAGCCTTGTCAGATCATCACAAACCCAAACTCCAAAATGGCTGGCGGCAAAACAGTGGCAAGCTCTCAAGTTTGGTGGCAATGACGTGCATCTGTCCTGTTTGTATCTTGAGACTGCTGCATCTCACCTAAACACATTGGGAGGTGCTGGAAGGCAGTAATTTCGAGGCCAAACTCCCGTTTATTTTGCAAGGAGTCTGCCCTATGTGTGACAAGGGAGCTATCTGAGCGCAATCGCTCTAGCAGCACTATGCCCAGGTCTTGCACCTGCTGCACTGGCTGTGTGTTGCAAATCCGGGCATCCCACCAAGCTTCTAGCGTGGGACTGAGTCCAAACCTGTAAGCAACATTGCGCAGTTTGCCTGCACCAGGCCTTTCTGTACATCTTCAATTAGGTAGCAGCCCACGAGCCACATACAACATGGCATGCGTACATGTCAACAACCAGACATCTTAAACTCATGCGTGAAGCTTTTACTTCTGACTGAAGGTGACAAGAACAGCTTGGTGCAGAAGCTACACTGAGCAACACCACTGACATCAGCTCAGACATGTATGCAAGCGGCTAATAACAATCAGCTCTTGAGACAGGATGGTGTGAGGTGGATAAAAACTGACCTGACAACCTGCCGCATGTCAAGGTGAGGGTCCATGACATGCCCCACCAACAGCTGGTGCACAAGCACAATCAGCGCCTGCCTGGAGGCTTGGTAGACACGCGACTTTGGTCCTTGCTCTTGCTGATCCAACCTAGCCTGTACGTCAGGATTTCCAAGCCATTCCAGTGTCACAAAGGCTCTGAGGGCCACTGTTTGGATGTCCCTCCAGGCTGCTGGTGTTGGGTGTGGCCACACAACAAAGTCGGCACGGCTTGTTGATGTCATATCGAAGAAGCTGTGGGTGACTGGTGCGCTGCTGTCAAGAGGGATACCAGGTGCATTGGAATCTTCTGTAGCAGGGGGCACTGCTGTGTTGACATGCGACATTGCTGTGTCGGCAGGTGGCGCTGCTGTGGCAGCAGGTTTACCAGCAGCTGCTGAGGCAGGTGCCTCATTTGTGACTGCTGTGCTGGCCACTGACTGCTGTGAGTCAGCAGGTGTTTCCAGACAAGGCTCCATTTGTTTGGTAGGTGCATTGTGCAGCGCTGCGAGTGAGCTGCCGAGGGTATGAGCACTGAGGGGGAACTCTGCCACCAGATCATTGATGTACTTCACAGAGAGCAGGTGGTAGCTGTCTGGTGGTAGAAGCAAGTTAGGAACCTTCTTGTACACCTTGGCAGCTACAGGACACAGAATGCTGTCGAGGGCCTTGCATCTTTTTGTCTGCGGTGACACCAAGCATGATGCTTGCACCATTTAACTGCAGGCTGTTCTGGAATATCTGGAAGCCAGTTACCAGTGGTTGCAATGCTGACTGGATGTCAATAGCTTAACATACATTACGCCCACATGATTCAACAAAGACAGCTCCTGTCAGCAGCCAGAACGACTCATCTTCAGCAGGAAGCATGTGATGTCTAGCTCAAGAGCACTTTTGCGTAGTGAGACACACAGACCAAACAGTCCTGCGTCAACCAGAATGCAAGCAAACTAGCAGGCAACGCTTTGTTCCAATGCACCAAGCAGAAGCTCAGGGCTGCTGTGGCATCACAAGCTGAGGTGACTCACCTAAGGCAAACATTTCAGCATCAGCTGATGGGTGATATGGTGGCAGCAATATGCATGAAAGCCGTGGGATGCCTTGCATGCGTGCAAAGAGACTCCTGTTGGCAGCTACCTGCAATCAAGTACACCAGCCGTCAACCTTGTTGATGAGCTGTCAGAAGTAAATGCAAACACAAAAGGGCAGAGTACCATTGTGCTGCAAAGTACAGGTGTACAGAAATGCAAAGCCCTTTGACAGACTGGCCACGCATCGACATAGACTGGTGTTCCAACTCAGCAATGATGCATGTGTTGATGGTCGTACAAAAAGGCGCACCTGCTGGGTTGGCAGATCCTGAAACACAGTCAGACGGAAGAGCGTCGCGCTAATCCAGGGGCTTGCATCTGGGCACCCCTCAAGCATGGTCACAAGCACTGCCATGCCTCCTGTGAACAGCAGCTTCATCAGGCTTCTGCTGGAGCAAGAGGCGGGGGCAGTGTCTACTGTATGTGTAGCTCATCTTGACATGCATACTTACGGAGACACCATGCAATGCAGTCCTTGTGGCATCAATGGCAGGTGTGTGACATTCTGAAATGCCTTACCCACATCAAGCAAGTATTGAGCTGACAGTGGGACTTCTAGCAGATTAGGTGCAGGATTGGACAGATAAGGAGTTTCTGTTTGCATGCAGACTATCTTGAGGGCACAAGGCAATACCAGAAGCCAGCAGCTGTGCCAGCAAGGGCTGCACTGAGCTATCAGGCTCTCCCTCCAGCACACCATCCAGGAATTCAAGCAGCGCCACTGTGGTTGCTTCGTTGCATCCTTGCTTGACATAGAACTTGAGCATGGACATGACCAGCTTCACAGCATGCACAGCCAGCTGGTGCTCCTGATTGTCTGACATGCTCACTGTTGCTCGGCGCAGAGCTTGAGTGAGCAAAGTGATGACAGAGTTTATAGTTTGGGACAAATACATGCTGCTGCTACTCTGTACGTTGATGAGCAGGGAGGCCAGCTTGAGCAACATCATGGAGGTTCTGAGCAGCATGCCCCGGCCACTCACATTCTCCTGCTGCTGCCGCCGCTGTTGCCCCCGCTGCTGCATGCCACCATTGGAATGCTGCATGAACTGGACAATGCATTTGTCCACAGTCCTTGGCCCAGAATCTGTGAGAAGATGAAGCTTGACAGCGAGCGCATCACATAAGGTACTGTCAGGCAAACTGATTCCAGCGAACTCTGTTCTGGCAGCAACTGCTATGCAAGCTATTGACTCCATCTGAAGCAGCTGCGCAAACAGAAGCATTGGCCTGTGTGCTTCCGGCATTTCCACTTCAGATGCGGTGACCTTGCTCTCAAAGTCATAGTCACAGATGTCAAGCGGCTTGATTTCAATCATAGACTGCAACTTTCTGGCATCTGAGACTGCGTCAGAGATGAACCCCAGGGTGCAACTGACATTTGCAACTCTGAGCCAGCTTTCAGCAACTTCTTTGCTTGCTTGAGCATAGCCAGTAGCTCCAGTGTCCCACATCTGGGCAAGGCCGTAGTCCAGCAAGAGCGCAATCGTGGGCTTGAATACAATTCTGAGGAAGACGATGCTGCTGCCCTACACTTCAGAGCAGGAGAGTTGCATGGCTCAGCACCTCTGCTGTACAGATCTCCTGCTGAATGCAGGCGCTCATGCACATAGCAAGCACAGCAGCTGAACCAAAAGGCAGTAGCTGGCTGCACCTGTCCAAGTGTCTCGTGGTCTGCAACCCTCCTGTTCGTCATGTACAACTGACATTTGGCAGGGTCTAGACTGTACGCCTGGCAAAATCCGGCCAAGATATTGCTGGGCTTCGGTAGATAGTCAAACTTCCTTCGTAAGGACAGTTTGATGGGTCCCTAAAGACAGCAGTGCTGTGACAGAAGCCTCCCCATGCAGCAAGCACAGTGAACATATACACAAGCCCCGTACCTGTGAGGAGACGTCGACCACGACCGAGGTCATCGCCCTGTCTCAATCTGACTATGGATGGCTGTACCTCAAATGACTGCTGGCGCACAGGACAGTGCTCGGTTGATCGGTTTTTGTGTCGCTGCAAGCGGGCCTCAGGGCAGCTCAGGGCACAGCAGACACAGAAACAGTCGCTGGATGCACGCTGCAGCCATCCCGTATTGCCATACGGCTCAAGCGATGTCACCGATTGTTTTGGACCGAATGGCTCTGAAACCACTTTAACAACCAGATGCAGAAGTTCGGCTGCATGCATAGGCTGCATCACATGCATTGACCTCGCCATGTGTGCTTGTCAGACGTGTCAGGAAGTCCTGCGAGTGACCTATGCAAAAATGAAAGGCTAGCTTACTGTGCACTATTCATGGCCATGGTGTTGGCGTGGGTCTAGAGATTTTGCAAAGCCAGATCTGGATGATCCCTTGTGAGTACCTTTGAATGCAGCTTCCTGCAGGGGTCAGTGCCACAACTTTGCAGCAGTCAATGTGCAAATCAAGCCATGCGTTGATTTTCCGAGTGTGATCAGACCTGTGCGCATCTAGAGGGCATGCATGGAGACTCATGTCAGCCCTGAGGCCAGGTGACAGAAGCTGTAGCTTGCAACCTGCAACGCCCTTCATCCTCTTAAGCCATGCCAGAACACTGGGACATGATTCGTTTGACGCAGGGTGGGTGCCATGTGTACACCCTGCATTCACCAAGAGCACTGATGGCGACTATCTGAAGCTTGCATGATTTGATGCAAGTACATTGATGATCACATGCAAACGTAGCTATGATCACCCACTGCACAAGGACTGGCGCGAAGCAGCATGGCTTCATCTATCTGAAATGCATGGTGTCACATGGCAACCAGCTGACCAAAATGTGCTGTGCACAGCATGCCAAGCACACCAAGCAGGTGCACGATGAAGCTTGCAGGCTGTCACCTGTTTCACTTCACTTGTTCTGCACATCAAATCAGACCAGTCATGCAGACGGTACATGCTCCTGGAGTGTAGGGTGCAATACAAGCGGCGCTACAGATCATATGTCCACAGCATGAATGTCAGTGATGAAATCAGTTTCTGACAGACACTGCCAACAAGGACAAGGCATTCTGGACACTGCTGCTGTTGCTACATGGGGACAAACCACAAAGTTTTTGGCAAGGTGTCACCCGGAGAGTGCACTCACGTGGAGCAGCACATGGGACAGACGCTGCCTGGCTGCTGAGGCCTCTCACATCTTCTGACCCAGCCTGACCCATGTGCGTCTTTCAGCAGTCAGGGCCACTGCAGCTGCTGTGGGTGGTTCAGTATGGCAGATCTGATGACAACATTGGGTAGTAGGCGCTTGTGAGGCAGAGGCAGGTGGGTGACTGGAGACGTGTCATTTTGCTGCAGCCAGTGCTTCATGGCGCTCCTCTCATAGGTATGCCCATCAGCAGCAATCACAGGCTCCATCATCAGCTTCTGCAGCACCAGCTCACCCATCACAGCACAGCACAGCACAGCACAGCACAGCACAGCACAGCACAGCACAGCACAGCACAGCACGGCAACCAGCTGTACAAGCACATCGTTGACATTTGAATGCAGCACTATGCAGCAGGCAACAGCAGATAGTTTGGCTGTGTCCAAGCAGCTTGAAGGTGGAGGTTCTCATGGCGGTGGGACCCACCTTGGTGATTGGACATGATAGCAGCCTTGCTATCTGCCCAGTGTCAGCCATATCCAGATTCTGAAAGCTGCCTGTGAAGGTGGGGCCATCCTCAGCATCACTTGCATCTGCCACGCCTGATGCATACTGTGTTGGGTGCAAGCCTGCTGCTTTGTGTGAATCAGCAGTGGGCAGATCATGCAATGATCGGTTTGGAACACTGCACATGGCTTCTGAGTCAGACACAAGTGTATGGGGGTGATGGATGTGTCTATCTGAGCCACTCGGTGCCTGACTGGAAGCATCAGGAGTGGCCGGTGAGAAGCCGCCTGCCTCTGCTAACGTGCCATCTCCTGCTGTGACTGCTGCTTCCAATCCATTGGACAGCTGCTCATGGTCTGATGTTGTTGGTGAGCCTGCATCCTCTGGTGTGGCTGTAGATGCCTCCTCCTCCTCCTGCTGCTGCTGCTGCTGTCGTAACTGCTTCTTGACCTTCTGTTTCTGCTTCTTGCTCTTCTTGGCAGCTGCTTTAGCAGCCTCCCTCTCCTCCTCGGCAAGCAACTGCTGTGCAGCTGCCTCAGCAGCTGCTGCCTTGGCAGCTGCTCTAGCAGCCTCCCTCTCCTCCTCGGCAAGCAACTGCTGTGCAGCTGCCTCAGCAGCTGCTGCCCTGGCAGCTGCTTTAGCAGCCTCCCTCTCCTCCTCGGCAAGGAACTGTTGTGCAGCTGCCTCAGCAGCCCTGTCTGCAGGTGGTGGTGGGTGGGTAGCAGTCTGCACGGCTGTTGTGCCAGCAGTCTGTGATGCCAATGCGTAATCCTGCAATGGACAGACAGATTGCTCACACATGCAGTATCACCACAACATGGTGTGCTGAGGTATCTTACTTACACAACAATGCACAAGATGCAAAGTATTGAGCTGGATCAACGCACACACAACATGAAAACTGCAACACAAGAGGGACGCAAAAGTTGGTGGGCAGCCATGCAATATGCTGTAGCCTTCAGCGCTGTGGATGCGTCACATGCTGTTCTGGTACACTGTCCTGCATCAAAAGATATGGCTGGCTTCATGCAGGCTTGCAAACAAGTCTCACCCTCAAAGCAGGATAGCACCATACAATGTCAGCCAAAGCCTCCACAGAAAGGATCTGGCTGTCTTTGATATAGACAATGTGTGATGAGAGACTTGCTGCAGTGTCCATGGCAAAGAAGCGGCCTTGCTGCTCAACAATGGCAGCCCGCCATTTGGGGTCCTCACGCATTTGTTGCAAGCCAGGCAGAGACTGGTCTGCACAAAGTCAAAAGACTTCAACATAGTGCAGACAATGCTGCGACAACGCTGCGCCAACCAGATATGCTGATGTCAAGAGTGTACTCTTCTGCATCAGCCTGCTCTGTGTGTACTGTTCAAGCACCAGGCAGAACTTCACATTCATTCCCTGTGCCCTGAATGAACCCTACATGTGGTGGAGTTAACTCAAGCCCACCTACTGCCTCAAAAACAGTGACTTTTCTGGCACATTCAGCATGAATTCAGGCATGTTAGCCCAAATGCATGCAGCTATCTCCAATGCTCACAGGTTGTTCAGTTTAAACTTGTGCGAGCAGTAACACAAAGGTGTGACATGATACCCTTGAAGATTGCCCTGACTGCATGAGCCACACAGACCACAAGCATGTATGCACAGCGTGACTTACTGATTGACGCCATGCCTTTGTTCAAATCGTTGTTCAGCTCAACACTTCTGGCATCTGGCGCTGCAACATTGACAGAGGTACCCATGGCATGTACTTTGCAGCGCTCAAAAGTGAGAAGTGCAAGCTCCTTGCTCACAGCTGCCAGCCGCCACAGGCTGATGAAGAGAGCCTGCATGACTGCAAGAGCAGCATCTCCAGGATAGGCAGCCGTGTCCCCTTCAGCTCTGGTGAGCCCATAGCGAGCTGCATACCGCACCAAGCGCCTCAGTCTTTGCAAGAAAGGTTAGACAGCACTTGGGGCACTTGGGAATCTCTGCAATGTGTGCAGGTGGTTCATGAGGGTAGCAGACAACTGGTGTGAGCCCTCTAGGACTAGGTCTAGTGCAACACCATCAATCACAGCATAATCCTTGGTTATTGTGTCAATGCACCCATGTGCTAAGGAAGAAGCCTCAAATCTGCCAGGTGGTACATACCTGAACACTGTCTGTCAGCAAGGAGCAGGTAAATTGACATGCATGCAGATGCAGCTCAGTTGCTCTGCATGTGCAGTGGGACTCACATAGAGTGATGATGTAAACCTCTATACTGAAGATCTGTATCTCGTGTGGTTTGGTCCAAAACTGCCTCATGCTGCTATTTGTCATCTCCACCCAGGTCTTCAACACCAGGGGCAGCGCATGCTTTCCAAAGTACCGCCAGTCCTCTGCCCCAATCGGAGTGATGTTTGCAAGGTGCAGCAGACACAATCTTTGGTTGGGCAGCTCTTGATTGGGCAGCCCAATGTGTGGAAATGCAGGGTGAGCTACAACAGCTTTGGCGCCCCCCTGCCAGTAGCGTGCTACAAGATCTGTCAAGAGCTTACTGAGACCCTGCAAACACCACCACCCACCTCATCTCTCATGCAGCTGCCGGCCAAAGCAAGTCTGGAGGCTAGGCCTAGAGGTTCAGCATGAGTGCTGCTTTGCATTCAGCGAAAAGCATTTTGAGAGGTGAGACGGCAATGTGTACTGGCGCAGGGAAGCAGACAAGCCCAGTTCTGTCTTGAGGTGCTTGCAACAGCCTGGCCCATCAAGGCTCTAAAGTCAGCATGGTTAGTGCATACGCAGACCCATGAGTGACTAGCAGAGCTTCTTAGCATACAAGACCTCCATAGTTGCTGTTTTGCCTATGCAGTCTGTTGTTCACATGACTGGAAGTCTCGACACAAGAGACCCACCAGGATCAGCTCCCTACCCCAAGACAAGCTGCCCTGAGTCACAGTCTGAGAGTATTGAGCAGCTTGTAGCGTCAGTTGAGTGTGTGCAGCAGCCATGAGCATCTGTCGCTGCAAGCTGATGTTGCTGGTGGCCATGTGCAACTGACCCATCAGCTTCATGAGGGGGCCTTGTAGCCCTGGGCCATGCTGTAACAAAACAAACCATATCTTACTGTCAAGGTTGATCCGCTGTTGTTCAGGGAAAGCTCTGGGCAAGTGCACAATAGCTCATTGACGTTGCTGCAGGTATAGACTTTATATGCGACATATGGGGTCATGAATAACCAGCATGTAACTGTCAAACCCACAAGTATTTATGCCATCACTCATTCAATGACCGACTACTACACACAAACACTGTCATCATCCCATGGCATAAGTAAGGAGCTGAATGGTGACACCGTGCAGAATGTAGGTGTTTGCATGATGCTGAGCACAACAATTAGGAGGGCCTGCATTGCTTGCCTTGACCACATACGAATTGCTCCATGCACGGAATAGGTCAAAGATCCTCCACAGAGCCCGTGTCAGGGCAACACACAGCTCTTTGGACCATGGCAGGGGTACCTGCACAAAAGGCACACATTGCCTCTCTGTCAATGCCGTCTTTTGTGTTTTGCCACAGTCCAACTCCTGATCTAGCAGTTCAGCGTAACATGCTCGGCAGGACCAGTGCCTCTGCTGCAATGTATGTCATTGCAAGACCTGGTTTGTGGCTAACAGTGCACATCAGCATGAGTTGTGAATAGACAATACAGATTGCATGCGGCATGAGCACGCAGCTGCAATGCTTGATGATAATAGGGTTTGTTACCTGTACGGCCTGCTGAATGCTGTTGCACACTACTTCCAGGGTGTTCCTCTCCAGAATAGCAGCTCCAAAAGGCTTGGGCTGCGGCTCCTCAGGCCCTGCCTCAGCCTCCACAGAACATAAGCGTGCCACACATGCGCTCATGTTCAGGAAGATGATCAGCCACTCTGGTGAATTTGGCTTGGCAGCCTCTGTCTGTGTCCGTGTTAAGTAGACATGCCAATGGGTGGGTGGCTTCAACAGCTCAAGTGCTGCCGTGCTGTGAGGGGTGCTGTTGAGGACTGCAAGATATGCGTCTATAGCAAGATGCACCTGTCTTGAGTCCTTGCAAACACCTGCGCACAAGCACTTGAGAACCTTCACATGAGGACAGAGATACAAGCCTTGTCAGATCATTCAAACCCGAACTCCAGAAAAGGCTGGCGGCAAAACAGTGGCATGCCCTCAAGTTTGGTGGCAATGACGTGCATCTGTCCTGTTTGTGTCTTGAGACTGCTGGATCTCACCGAAAAACCTTGGGAGAATGTGGTAGCCAGCAGTTTCCTGGTTGCATTTCCACATGTCTTGCAAGGAGTCTGTCCCATGTGTGACAAGGGAGCTATCTGAGCGTAGCCGCTCTAGCAGCACTGTGCCCAGGTCATGCACCTGCTGAAGTGGCTGTGCATTGCAACTTAGGGCCTCCCACCATACCTTGAGTATTGGACCAAACCCAAACCTGTAAGCAACACTGTTCAGTCTGCCTGCACCAGGCCTATCTGTACGTCTTCATCTAGGAATCAGCCCACGAGCCTTATACGACATAGCATACGCACATGGCTTACGTTTAAGTCTAAAACTGGTGCGTGAAGCTCTTACTTTTGACTGAAGGTGTCCTGTAGCTTGGTGCAGAAGCTACATGAAGCTACATCACTGACAGCAGCACAGACATCTATGCAAGCGATTTGTAACAAGCAGCTCTTGAGACAAGCATGCAGCAGTTTGAGACAGGATGGTGTGCCTTGGATGACTGCTGACCTGACAACCTGCTGCATGTCAAGGTGAGGATCCATGATGTGCCCCACCAACAGCTGGTGCACAAGCACAATCAGCTCCTCCCTATAGGCTTGGTAGTCATGCGACTTTGGTCCCTTCTCTTGCTGATCCAACCTAGCCTGTACCTTGGAGTTCCCAAACCATCCCAGTGTCACAAAGGCTCTGAGGGCCACTGTTTGGATGTCTTTCCAAGCTGCTGGTGTCGGGTGGGGCCACAGAAAGAAGTCGGCACGGGTTGTTGCTGTCAGATCAAAGAAGCTGTGGGTGATGGGTGTGCTGCTGCTGAGAGGGATGGCAGAGGCATTGGCATCTGCTGTAGCAGGTGGCACTGCTGTGTTGACAGATGGCACTGCTGAACTGGAAGACGGCGTTGCTGTGGCACCAGCTTCATCAGCAGCTGCTGAGGCAGGTGCCTCACCTGTCGCTACTGTGCTGGCCACTGACTGCCGTGAGTCAGCAGGTGTTTTCAGCAAAGACTGAACTATTTGTGTATGTGCACGGTGCAGCTCGGCGAGTGAGCGGACGACAGTGTGAGCACTGAGGGGGAATTCTGCCGCGTGGTCATTAATATACCTCACAGACGGCAGGTAGTAGCTGTCTGCTGTTAGCAGCAGATTAGGAACCTTCTTGTACACTTTGGCAGCTACAAGACACAGAATGCTGTCAAGGGTTTTTGCATCCTTGTGTACCACTATAACACCAAGCATGATGGTTGCACCATGCAAGTGCAGCATGTTCTGAAACATCTGGAAGACAGCTGCCATGCAATGCACACCCATTGCCAACAGCTGAACATGTTGCATGCCCATGTAACCCAAACCACAGGGCTCTTGCCAGCGACTAGAACAACACATCTTCAGCAGGAAGCATGTCACTTTTTTGCCTTGAAAAGCGTTTTTGCCCGTTGAAACACAAATCAAACAGGCCTGTGTCATCCAGAATGCAGCCAAAATAGCAGGCAAAGCTTGGTTCCTGTGCACCAAGCAGAAGCTAAGGGCTGCTGTGGCATCAGGAGCTGAGGTGACTTACCTACGGCGTACATTTCAGCATCAGCTGGGTGGAATGGTGGCAGCAGCAGGCATGACAGCCGTGGAATGCCTCGCATGCGTGCAAGAAGGGTCCTGTTGGCAGCTCTCTACAGTCAAGCAAACCAGCCATCAACTATTGTTGATGAGCTCTCTGCAGTAGATGCAAGCACGAAAGGGCAGACTACTGTTGCAGCGCAGAGTACAGGCGTGCAGATGCTGCACAGCTCTTTGACAGACTCTGGCCTGGCTATGCATCAACATAGACTGGTGTCCAACTCGGCAATGATGCACGTGTTCGCGGTGGCAGGAAGAGGTGCACCTGCTGGTTAGGCAGTTGCTGAAACACAGTCAGACGGCAGAGCGTCTGGCAGACCAAGGGGCTTGCATATGGGCACCCCTCAAGCATGGTCACAAGCACTGCCATGCCTCCTGTGAACAGCAGCTTCATCAGGCTCTACTGGAGCAAGATCCAGGGGCGGTGTCTACTGTATGTGTCGCTCATCTTGATATGCATGCTTGCGGAGACACCATGTAGTGCACACCTTGTGGCATCAAAGACAGGTGTGTGACAGGCTTGCCCACACCATCACCAAGCAAAAACCATGGTGTGCAAGAGAAGCTTCACACGACAACATTGCCTCTTTGTCTCAATGTATGCATGCTTTGCGCCTTTCCTGAGCAATTGAGCTGATAGCGAGAATTCAAGCAGATCAGTTGCAGAGCCAGACAGATGGTGCGTTTCTGTTTGCATGCAGACTATGTTGGGGCGCACAACAGTACCTGAAGCCAGCAGGTGTGCCAGCAAGGGCTGCGCTGTGCCATCAGGCTCTCCCTCCAGCACACCATCCAGGAACCCAACCAGCGCCGTTGTGGTTGCTTCGTTGCATCCTTGCTTGACATGGTACTTGAGCATGGTCATGACTAGCTTCACAGCATGCACAGCCAGCTGATGCTCCTGCCCACCTGAGCTGCTCACTGTGACTTTCTCCAGGGCTCGAGTGAGCAGAGTGATGACAGAGTTTATGGTTTGGGACAGGTACATGCTGCGGCTACTCTGTACGTTGATGATCAGGGAGGCCAGCTTGAGCAACATCACAGAACTTCTGAGCAGAAGGGCCCGATCACTCACGTTCTGGTGCTGATACTGCTGCCGCTGCGTACCACCATTGGACTGCCGTGTGAACTGGTCAGTGACTTCATTGACCATAGGCCCATGATCTGTGAGAAGCCAAAGCCTTGCAGCGACCGCATCACACATTATATTTTCAGGCAAACTGATCTCTGCCAAATCTTTTCTGGCAGCAACTCTTACGCAAGCTGTGGACTCCATCTCAAGCAGCTGCGCAAACAGAAGCATGGGCCTGTGTGCTTCTGGGATTTCCACTTCGGGTGCAGTGGCTTTGCACTCAAAGTCACAGTCACAGATGTCCAGCGGCTTAATTTCGGCTATAGACTGCAGCTTTCTGGCATCTGAGATTGCATCAGAAATGAAGCCCAGCATGCAGCTGACGTTTGCAACTCTGACCCAGGTTTGAGTAACTCTTTCGCTTGCTTGCAAATAGCCAGTAGCTCCAGTGTCCCACATTTGGGCAAGGCCATAGTCCAGAAGGAGCGCAATGGTAGGCTTGAACACAATTGTGAGGAAGACGATGCTGCTGCCCTACACTTCAGAGCAGGAGAGTTGCATGGCTCGGCACCTCTGTTGCACAGATCTCCTGCTTGATGCTGGCGCTCAAGCACATAGCAAGAACAGCAGCTGATCCAAAAGGCAGTAGCTGGCTGCACCTGTCCAAGTGTCTCGTGGTCTGCAATCCTCTTGTTCGTCTTGTACAACTGACAGTTGGCAGGGTCTAGACTGTACGCCTGGCAGAACCCGGCCAAAATATTGCTGGCCTTCGGCAGATAGTCAAATTTCCTTCGTAAGGATAGTTTGATGGGCCCCTAAAGACAGCAGTGCTGTGATAGAAGCCTCTCCGTGCAGCATGCCAGAGGTAGCAAGGACCAGGGTGATATGGCTATGAGATATAAACTGGCTGCCACAGATGCCAATGTAATAGCTCCGTACCTGTGAGGACACATCGACCACAGCCGAGGTCATCGCCCTGTTCTAACTTAAATGTAAATGGCTGTATTTCAAATGACTGCTGGCGCACAGGATGGTGCTTGATCGATCGTTATTTGTATCTGTAAACGTCGCTGCAAGCGGGCCTCAAGGTGGCTCAATGCACCGCCGCTTGTTCAACGAGCCTTAGGCAAAAGCACAGCAGCCACATAGTTTAGTCACTGGACGCACGCTGCAGCCATAGATCAGGTATTGCTATTGGCTTAAGCGATGTCACCATTTCACCATTTGCAGATTTGGACCGAATGGCTCTGAAACCATTTTAACAATCGCCATGGCCTCTCGCTCTACCTGTCTTCCTCCGCGTTGCACAGTCCGCACAGCCGAACCTATTTGCAATGTACGTGAACGTCTCTGCAGTCATGTTGATGTCAACTTCTGCAGGCAGCTGCCTGCCTTCCTTCGCAGTTATGTGTGCTGTCAGGCGTGACGCGAGAGGTCTTACGCAAAAGTGCAAAACTAGCTTACTGCGCAGTTTTCACAACGGCCGTGGTGTTGGCGTGGGTCCTTAGAGAAGTTGCAAAGCCGTTGATACAGAAAGTCCCTTGTAAGCTTGAGTGCAGCTTCCTGCAGGGGTCCTGTGCGGCAGTCAATATGCGGATCAAGCCACGCGTTAATTCTCAGCGTGTGGTCAGACTTGTGCGCATCTACAGGTTATGCATGGATCCTGATGTCAGCTCTGAGGCCAGGTGACAGAAGTTGTAGCTTGCAACCTGCAGCAACTTTGAAGTTCATCCTCTTGAGCCAAGCCAGAACACTGGGACTTGACTAGCTTAACGCAGATGTGTACAACCTGCATTCACCATTGGCACTGATGGCGACTATCTGAAGCTTGCATGATTTGATACAAGTACATTGATGATCACACGCAAATGTAGCTATGTAACTGTCATCACCCACTGCACAAGGACTGATGCAAGTGACTGGAAGCAGCATGGCATCTACCTGAAACACAACCAAACTATTTATCGCGCTTCTACCTGAAATACAAAAAGTCAGTTCAGCTGATGGCAAACAACCAACACAAGTGTGCTGTGCACAGCATGCCAAGCACACCAAGCAGGTGCATGATGAAGCTTGCAGGCTGTCACCTGTTTCACTTCACTTGCTCTGCACATCCATGATTTGGCATTCTCTCTTGGTACTCTCTTGGTACCTTATCCAGGTAGACATGTCATTCAGGTGATACATGCTCCTGGAGTGTAGGGTGCAATACAAGCAGCGCTACAAATCACATGTCCACACAACACAACTGTCAGTGATCAAAATCAGTTTCTGACAGACACTGCCGGCAAGCACAAAGCGTTGTGGACACCGGTGCTGTTGCTACATGGAGACAAAGCACAAAGTTTTTGGCAAGGTGTCACATGGGAACTGCACTCACATGGAACAGCACAAGGGACAAAAGCTGCCTAGGTGCTGAGGCCTCTCACTTCTGTCTATCCCAGCCTAACCCATGTGTCTTTTGGCAGTCAGTGCCAATGCAGCTGCTGTGGGTGGTTCAGTAATGCAGATCTGATGACAACATTGGGTACTAGGCGCTTGTGAGACTGAGGCAGGTGGGTGACTGGAGACATGTCGTTTTGCTGTAGCCAGTGCTGCATGGCGCTCCTCTCATAGGTATGCCCATCAGCAGCAATCACAGGCTCCACCATCAGCTTCTGCAGCACCAGCTCACTCATCACAGACTAACGCAGCCCAGGACAGCACGGCCCCAGCACAGCACAGCACAGCACAGCACAGCACAACCCGGTAATCAGCTGTACAAGCAAATCGTTAATGTCTGAATGGCAGCATTAACCAGCAGGCAACAGCAAACAATGTGAGTGTGTCAGAGAGACTTTAAAGGGAACCTCCTCATGGCCATGGACTGCACCCACCTTGGTTATTGGACACGATAGCAGCCTTGCTATCTGCCCATTGTCAGCCATATCCAGACTGCCAAAGTTGCTTGTGACAGTGACAGCATTTTCAGCATGAGATGCATCTGCCTTGCCTGATGCACCCTGTCTTGGAGGCAAGGCTGCTGCTCCGTGTGAGTCAGCAGTGGGCAGATCATGCACTGGCGGGTCTGCAACACTGAACATGGCTTCTGAGTCAGAAACAAGTGTTTGGGAGTTATGACTGTGTCTGTCTGAACCACTCAGTGTCTGACTGGAAGCGTCAGGTGTAGCCTGTGAGATACCACCTGCCACTGCTGATATACCATCTCCTGCTGTGACTGCTGCTTCCAATCTGTTGGACTGCTTCTCAAGGTCTGATGTTGTTGGTGAGCCTGCGTCCTCGGGTATGGCTGTGGATGCCTCCTCCTCCTCCTCCTGCTGCTCCTCCTGCTGCTGCTCCTCCTGCTGCTGCTGCTGCTGCTGCTGCTGCTGCTGTCGTAACTGCTTCTTGACCTTCTGTTTCTGATTCTTGCTCTTCTTGGCAGCTGCCTTAGCAGCCTCCCTCTCCTCTTCGGCAAGCAACTGCTGTGCAGCTGCTTCAGCAGCTGCTGCCCTGTCTGAAGGTGTTGGGTGGGTAGCAGACTGCATGGCTGTCATGTCAGCAGCCTGTGACACCGATGCATAGTCCTGCAATAGATAGACACAGGTTGCTCACACAACAACAGCACCAAAACATGGTGCCCTGAGGAATCCTACTTGTGCAACAATGCACAACATGCCAACTGTTGAGCTGGACAAACACCCATGTGAAGCAAATCACGTTGGGCAGCCATGCAATATGGTGTGTTGCATCAGGAGTTTATGGCTGGCTTCACCCATGCTTGGGGACGAGTCTCACCCCCAAGGCAGGATAGCACCATACAATGTCAGCCAAAGCCTCCACTGAAAGGATCTGGCAGTCTTTGATATAGTCAATGTGTGAGGTGAGACTTGCTGCAGTGTCCATGGCAAAGAAGCGGTCTTGCTGTTCAGCAATGGCAGCCTGCCATTTGGGATCCTCACGTATTTGTTGCAAGCCAGGCAGACTCTGGTCTGCACAAAGCCAGAAGACTTCAGCACAGTGGGGACAATGCTGCAACATACACAAATTAAATACGCTGATGTCAGGATTGCATTCTTTAGCAGCAGCTTGCTCTGTGTATAGTGCTCACACACCAGGCAGGTCTTCACATTGATCCCTAAACCCTGAATACATCCAATATTGGTGGTGGACCCAGCTCTTGCTCAGCTACTGCCTCAAGGAGGTGACTTTTCCAGCACATTCAGCATGAAGCTCGGCATGTTCACCACATATGTATGCAGCTGCTTCCAATGCAGCTGCTCACAGGTTGTACAGCAAGGAAGTCGTGCAAGTGACGGCTGGACAACACAAAGTTGTGACATGGTTCCCTCTCAAGGTTGCCCAGACTGCATGAGCCATCCATCCACAAATATGTATGCACCACATGACTTACTGACAGACGCCACGCCTTCTTGTAACCAGCTGTTTAATTCAACAGTTCTTTGCTCTGCTGCAGCAACATCGAAGCAGGTACCCAGTCCTTTACTGCAGTCAGAAGTGAGAAGTACGAGCGCTTGGTTCACATCTCCCAGCCACCATAGGCAGATGAAGGTAGCCTGCATGAGTACAAGAGCAGCATCCCCAGGGTAGGGGGCCCTGTCCCCTTTGGCCCTGGTGCGCCCATAGCAAGCTGCATAGCACACCAAGCACCTCAGTCGTCGCGAGAAAGGTACACAGCATTTGAAGTGTGTGCAACAGTTTGCGGGTGTCACATGAGCACAGCAAAATGCTGGTGTGAGCCAGCTGAGGCTGTGGCTCTGGGTCTGGTGCAACATCATCATTCACAGCATGCACGTAATTTTGGGTTGCTATGTCAATGTATCCATGTGCTGAATGCCGGAGCAAGCCTGAAGTCTGCCGGGTGTCATGTGCCTTAACATGATTCGTCAGCAAGGAGTACGCAGTGACATGCATGCACACACAGACCAGTCTCTTTGCATGCGCAATAGGACTCACATAGAGTTGTGATACACTCTGTTATGCTCAACATCTGCATCTCTTCAGTTCCAGAATGGTACTGCCTCATGCTGTTGTTTGTCAACTCCACCCAGGTCTTCAACACCAGAGGTAACGCATGCTTCCCAAAGTACCGCCAGTCCTCTGCCTCAAGTGGAGTGGTGTTGGCAAGTGGTGTGTGCAGCAGACACAGTCTTTGGTTGATCAGATCCTTATTGGGCAGCCCAATGTGGCAATATGCAGAGGGATCCCCCTTCACATCTCCCTGCCAGTAGCGTGCTACAAGATCTGTCATGACCTTGCTGAGACCCTGCAGACACCACCAATCACCTCATCTTTCATGCAACTGCCAGGGGGTACAACCACAAGCCAACTTCAGCTTGACTGCTGCTTTGCATTCAGCAAAAACGGTTATCAAAGGAGAAATGGCACCTTGTGCTGACGCTATGCTGAGGGCTGCAAGCGTAGTAGCAGACAAACCCAGTTCAGTCCGAAAAGAGTGTTTTTGCAACAGGCTGGCGCATCAAGGCTTCACGCTCAGCACAACTTATGCGTAAGCAGACCCATCAGGGCTTCTCAGCGTACAAAAACTCTACAATCGCCGCTTTGCATATGCAGTTGGATGTTGACATGACTCAAACTGTCCACAGATGAGACCCACCCAAACCAGCTTCTCATCCCACAACAGCACATCGCAATGAGTCCGAGTCTGAATCTGAGAATACCGAGCTGCTTGTAGCATCACTTGAGTATGTGCAGCAGCCATGAGCATCTGTCGCTGCAGGCTGACATTGCTGGTGGCCAGATGCAGCTGGCCTAGCAGTTTCATGAGGGGGCCTTGCAGCCCAGGACCATGCTGCAACATAACAAACCACATCTTGCTGTCAAGGCTGATCAGCTGTTGTTCTGCAAAAGCTCAGGGCAAGAGCACAAAATTGACGTCGCTGCAGCAGTCACAGTGTACAGATGGATGACACATGTAGTCATGAGTAATCAGCATGCGATTGTCAAACCCATAGAGTACCTATGCCACCAGTCATGCAATGACAGACTTTTTCACACAGAAAGTGCCATTATCAGGAGGCATGGGAAAGGAGCTGAATCGTGACACTATGCAGAATGTAGCTGGTTGCCTTATCACAAGGAAATGGTTAGGAGGGCCTGCATTGCTTGCCTTGACTGCATCCACGTGGCCGTTTGAGTGAAACAAGCCCTCCACCTTCCACAGAGCCTTCGTCAGGGCAACACACAGCTCTATGGACCATGGCATGGATACCTGCATGAAGGGCATGCATTGTGGCATGCTTTGTGATTGCTCCAGTCTAAATCATGATGTAGCACTTCAGCAAAATGTGCACGGCAAAATCAATGCCTCTGCTGCAATGTATGTCATTACAAGACCTGGTCTGTGGCTACCAGTGCACATCAGCATAAGTTGTGAACAGAATACAGGTTGCATGCAACATGAGCATGCAACTGCAGTGCTTGATGATGACATGGTTTGTTACCTCTATGGCCTGCAGAATGCTGTCGCACACTACTTCCAGGGTGTTGCTCTCCAGAAGAGCAGCACGGAAGGGCTTGGGCTGCGGCTCCTCACGTCCTGCCCCAGCCTCCACAGCGCATAAGCGTGCCACACATGCACTCATGTTCAGGAAGGTGATCAGCCACTCTGGTGAATCTGGCTTGGCAGCCTCTGTCTGTACTTGTGTTAGGTAGACATGCCAATGGGTGGGTGGCTTCAACAGCTTAAGGGCTGCCTTGCTGTGGGGCATACTGCTAAGGGTTGCAAGGAAGGCGTCTGTAGCAAGATGTACCTGTCTGGAGTCATCACAAACTCCTGCGCATGAGCAATTGATGGCCTTCACAGAGATACGAGCCCTGTCAGATCATCGCATACCCAAACTAAAAAGGCTGGCTGCAATACAGTGGCATGCCCTGAATTTTGGCTGCAATGACATGCATCGGTCCTTTCAGTTTCTTGAGACTGCTGAGTCTCACCTAAAAACATTGGGAGAAAGTGGTAGCCAGCAATTTCCTGGTTGCGTTTCCATGTATCTTGCAAAGACTCTGTCCAATGTGTGACAAGGGAGCTATCTGAGCGCAGTCGCTGTAGCAGCACTATGCCCAGCTCATACACCTGCCGCACTGGCTGTGCATTGCAACTTCGAGCCTCCCACCATACTTGTAGTATTGGACCAAGCCCAAACCTGTAAGCAACGCTGTTCAGTCTGCCTGCACCAGACCCATATGTACATCAATCAGGGAGCAGCCCACAGGCCTCATATGACAAGGCACGCGTACATGGCAACAAGCAACTCTAAAAGTGGTGCATGAAGCATTCGCTCTTGACTGAAGGGTGTCAGGAAAAGCTTGTTGCAGAAGCTACATAGAGCAACATGACTGACAACAGCACAGGATATGCAGGAAGCGAGTTCCAAGAAGCAGGTCTTGGGACAGGCATGCAGCAGCTTGAGACAGGATGGTGTGCCTCAAATGACTGCTGACCTGACAACCTGCTGCATGTCAAGGTGAGGGTCCATGACATGCCCGACCAACAGCTGGTGTACAAGCACAATCAGCTCCTGCCTATAGGCTTGGTAGACACGCGACTTTGGTCCCCTTTCTTGCTGATCCAACCTAGCCTGAACCTTGGAGTTCCCAAACCATTGCAGCGTCACAAAGGCTCTGAGGGCCACTGCTTGAATGTCCTTCCAAGCTGGTGGTGTTGGGTGGGGCCACAGAACAAAGTCCGCAGGGCTTGTTGATGTCATATGAAAGAAGCTGTAGGTGGCCGGTGTGCTGCTGCTGAGAGGGCTGGCAATGGCATTGGCGTCTTCTGTAGCAGGTGGCATTATTTTGTTGACGGCTGGCATTGCTGTACTGGTAGGGGGCGCTGCTGTGGCAGCCGCTTGATCAGCAGCTGCTGAGGCAGGTGCATCACCTGTCACTGCTGTGCTGGCCACTGACTGCTGTAAGTCAACAGGTGTTTCCAGACAAGCCTGAACTTGTTTGGTAGGTGCACTGTGCAGCGCAGTGAGTGAGCTGGCGAGAGTATGAGCACTGAGGGGGAACTCTGCCACCAGGTCATTGATGTACCTCACATCAGGCAGATAGTAGCTGTCTGCTGGTAGGAGCAAATTAGGAGCCCTCTTGTACACCTTGGCAGCTACAGGACACAGAATGCTGTCAAGGGCCTTGCATCTTTTGTACTGCTGTAACACCAAGCATGATGGTTGCACCATGTAAGTGCCTTTTAATCTAAAACATCTGGAAGCCAGCTGCCAGTAAATGCATCAGACCCAATGCCAGCAGCTCAAGAATGTATGTCATACAGCACGCCCATCTAAACCATACAACACAACTCCTGTCAGAAGCTAGAGCAACATACACCTTCAGCACAGATCATGTCAATTCTTTCTACGAGTAGCATTTTGCCTGTTGAAACTCAGACCAAACAATTCTATGTCATCTAGAATGCAAACAAACTAGCAGGCAAAGCTGGGCCCCTGTGCACCAAGCAAAAGCTAAGGGCTGCTATGTAATGAGAAGCTGAGGTGCATTACCTAGGGCATACATTTCAGCATCAGCTGGGTGGAATGGTGGCAGCAGCAGGCATGACAGCCGTGGAATGCCTCGCATGCGTGCAAACAAGCTCCTGTTGGCAGCTCTCTACAATCCAGCACACCAGCCTTCAGCTGCCGTTAATGAGCCCTCTGAAGTATGCAAACACAAAAGGGCAGACTACCCTTGCGCTGCAAATGACAGAACTGCAGACAATGCACAGCCCTTTTACAGACTGGCCTGGTTACGCATCAACATAGACTGGTGTCCAACTCAGCAATGATGCATGTGTTGGTGGTTGCAGGAAGAGGCGCACCTGCTGGTCAGGCAGCTGCTGAAACACAGTCAGACGGAAGAGCATATGGCAGACCAAGGGGCTTGCATCTGGGCACCCCTCTAGCATGATCACAAGCACTGCCATGCCTCCTGTGAACAGCAGCTTCATCAGGCTTCTGCTGGGAGCAAGAGGCGGGGGCGGTGTCTACTGTTTGTGCAGCTGATCTTGACATGCTTGCAGGGCAGTCAGGATGCAATGCGGTCCTTGTGGCATCAATGACAGGTGTGTGACACCGTGAAGTGGCTTGCCCACACCACCATCAAGCAAAAACATGTGTTGGAGAAGCTCCAGATGAGATCGCTTCTTTGTTTCAATGCGACCATGCTTTGCACCTTTGTTGAGCAAGTATTGAGCTGATTGTGGGATTTCAAGCGGACTCGATGCAGACCCAGACAGCTGGTGGTGACTTTCTGTTTGCATGCAGACTATGTTGGGGACGCAAGGCAGTACCTGAAGCCAGCAGCAGTTGCAGCAAGGGCTTCTTTGTCCCATCAGGCTCTCCCTCCAGCACCCGATCCAGGAACTCAAGTAGCACCGCTGTGGTGGCTTCATCGCATCCTTGCTTGACATGGTGCTTGAGCAAGGACATGACCAGCTTCACAGCATGCACAGCCAGCTGGTGCTCCTGCCCACCTGACCTGCTCACTGTCCCTTGGTGCAGAGCGTGAGTGAGCATAGTGATGACAGAGTTTATGGTTTGGGACAAGTAAATGCTGCTTGGACTCTGTACGTTGACGAACAGGGAGGCCAGCTTGAGCAACATAATGGAGCTTTTGAGCAATAGACCTCGACAACTCTGATTCTGCTGCTGCTGCTGCTGCTGCTGCTGCTGCTGCTGCTGCTGCTGCTGCTGCTGCATACCACTATTGGAATGCTGCATAAACTGGTCAGTGCATTCATTGGCCATAGGCCTTGGCCCATGATCTGTGAGAAGCCGAAGCTTTGCAGCAACCGCATCACACATGACATTTTCAGGCAAATTGATCCCTGCCAAATCTGTTCTGGCAGCAGCTGCTATGCAAGCTATGGACTCTGTCTTAAGCAGCTGCGCAAACAGAAGCATTGGCCTGTGTGCTTCTGGCACTTCAGATGCAGTGGCCTTGCACTCAAAATCATACTCACAGACAGCCAGCGGCTTGGTTTCAATTATGGACTGCAGCTTTCTGGCATCTGAGACTGCATCAGAGATGAATCCCACGGTGCAGGTGACATTTGCTACTCTGAACCAGGATTTAGCGATTTCCTCGCTTGCTTGCAAATAGCCAGTAGCTCCAGTGTCCCACATCTGGGCAAAGCTATAGTCCAGCAGGAGCGCAACTGTGGGCTTGAACACAATTCTGAGGGAGACGATGCTGCTGCCCTACACTTCAGAGCAGGAGAGTTGCATGGCTCAGCTCTTCTGCGGTACATATCACCTGCTTGATGCAGGCGTTCAAGCTCATACCAAGTACAGCTGCGGATCGAAAATGCAGTAGTTGGCTGCACCTGTCCAAGTGTCTCATGGTCTGCAACCCTCTTGTTCTTCTTGTGCAGCTGACAGCTGGCAGGATCTAGATTGTATGCCTGGCAAAACCCGGCCAAAACTTTGCTGGGCTTCGGCAGATGGTCAAATCTCGCTCGTAAGGATAGTTTCATGGGCCCCTGAAGACAGCAGTGCTGTGATAAAAGCCTCCCCGTGCAGCAAGCAAAGTGAACATATTCACAAGCTCCGTACCTGTGAGGACACGTCGACCACAACCGAGGTCATCGCCCTGTTTTTACCTAGATGTAAATGGCTGTACTTCAAATGACTGCTGGCGCACAGGATAGTGCCTGATCGATCGGTATTTGCGTCTGTAAAAGTCGCTGCAAGCGGGCCTCAGGGTGGCTCAATGCACCGCCGCTTGTTCAACGAGCCTTAGGCAAAATCACAGCAGCCACAGAGTCTATTCATAAGATGTACGCTGCAGCCATAGATCAGGTATTGCCATTGGCTTAAGCGATGTCACCAAAAAGAATTGGGTCGAATGGCTCTGAAACCACATTGGCATTCAGATGAAGAAGTTTGGATGCATGCATAAGCTGCATCACGTGCATTGATTGACCTCTCGCTCTACCTGCCTTTCTTTCTCTGCGTTGCAGACTCCGCACAGCCGTACGTAGTTGGCAAAGTACGTGAGCATCTTTGCAGTCATGTTTATCTTCACCTCTGCAGGCAGCTGCCTGGCTTCCTTCGCAGCTATGTGTGCTTGTCAGGCGTGTCAAGGAGTGACGCGAGAGGTTCTGCGCAAAAGTGCAAGACTAGCGTACTGTGCACTATTCACTACGGCCATGGTGTTGGCCTGGGTCCTTAGAGATTTTGCAAAGCCGTTGATACAGAAAATCCCTTGTGAGTAACTTCGAGTGCAGCGTCAGTGCCACAATTTTCGTGCAAACACTCATTTGCTGCTGCATTCAGGGATTGTACACCAAGCTACCGGAGAGATCAGCGATAAGTGGTATGGTCAGCAGGCAGTTTACAGACTTAGTATGGGCAACTTTGTAAGCTTTTTACTCAGACTCCTGTTGCTGATCAAAATCTCATTGCTCCCTGCACTGTTTGCGTCAGTTGACCGTGCCAATGTTGCCTGTGCAGATGTTCTTTGCCCTCATGTCTGCTGTTTTGATTGGCGTCAAGTACAAAAGTGACAAAAGGGACCAGTATCTGCACCACGGAGGCTGGCTGGTGAAACTGGCGCTGTGGCTGGCATTCTGTATATTGCCGTTCTTTTTCCCTGTTGGCTTAGTCAACGCATACTGTAAGTCTGGTCCCTGCTGCTGCTCAAATTTGCTGAAGCATGCATCTCTTTTTCTGAGTGGCAGTCATTGCTTATACTGCTTGATGCCAGTTTCCGATTGCATCACAGCCAATCCATTCCATGCACATGCCACCAGCACCCTGTGTCTCCTCATTATGCCAAGCCAAGCATGCTAATCAACAACCTTCTGATTGCATGCAGCTTGGCTGGCGCGATTTGGCTCAGGATTATTCATGGTGGTTCAAATGATCATTTTGCTAGACATGACACAAAACTGGAATGATGACTGGGTATCCAAGGAGGATGAAAGGTACTGATGGCTTGTTCACATTGCCTGTCTCACTCATTGCCACAACTTCATGGACACTCCATGCATGATGTCTTCTGCTTGCTCATGTTCTGCTGCATTGCATGCAGGTTTCTGTACGCTCTCTTAGCAGTGACAGTTGGTGCCTTTGCCGGGGCAATTGCACTGATCGCAGTTTCCTTCTACTGGTTCAATCCATCTGGTGCGGGTGACTGTAGCTTCAACATCTTTGGCATGACAGTCACAATTCTTCTGACACTGGCAGTGTCCCTGGGATCCCTTCACCCTCAGGTGAGTTGGACAGGTGTGTGCTTTATTGCAGTAGCCATGACCTGTGGGGTGAACTGTTGCATCCACAAGGCTGGCTTTGCATGGTGCTAAATTTACTTCCAGCTTTGTGGCGCTGCAAGAATGGCAGCAACAGTTTAGGACCATGTGGAAGCTATCGCAAGGCTTGCTGGACAGCAAAATAGTTGCAATGCATCTTGCATGACCTGTGCCGTTTGTGTCTGCCGCTGTGCAGTTCCCTGACCCACCTGCTTCTTGGCCTGCAGGCTCAGAATGGCAGTCTCTTCCCATCTGCTGTGGTGACCCTGTACTGCAGTTACCTGTGCTACAGCGCACTGCAAAGTGAGCCTCACAGCTACCAGTGCAATGGCCTGGGTAAGCACTTCACAGCAGCATCGGGCAGCACCCTTGCAGTGGGCATGGTCATTGCCATTGTGAGCGTGGTGTACAGCGCGCTGCGTGCTGGCAGCAACAACAGGACCTTCATGGCAGCAAGAGAGGAGGCCATCGAGGAGGGGCTCTTGGAAACAGAAACAGAGGGAACTTCAGCTGGTCTAGATGGAGAGCCCACAGGTCAAAGCATGGGTGGGTCCCCAGTCAGCTGTCCTGCTGTGCAGTTTGATGGGTGTTCAAGCGTGCACATGCAATGTGAAGCTTTTCATCTCGCTTGCGTTGTTGCTGTGACATCCTCTGTCCTGACAGCAATGGATATGTCAGCAGTTTGTGGGCAGACTGCCAACACTTTTCATCTGCACCTCTAGCTTGACACGAAGTTTTGCTTACCTGCTCATTGTGTGGTGTTATTTACCTCTGAAACCTGTACAGCTTGTAGGCAGCATCTTAATCGCGCACAATTCTGTTGCCATTGCTTGCATGTTGCCATGCAACACAATGTATACTGGCCTGACCAATGTTGGTTTGAACAGCGCGCGGCAATGTGGAGGGCAAAGCCATGGATGAGTTCGAGCTGGTCACCTACAGCTACAGCTTCTTCCACCTCATCTTTGCTCTGGCCAGCATGTACATTGCCATGCTCATGACTGGCTGGGGCACTGGAGCCGAGGAGAGAGATCTCATAGATGTTGGCTGGACATCTGTATGGGTGAAGGTCATTGCCCAGTGGATGACGGTTGCCGTGTATGGCTGGACCATGGCTGCACCTGTGCTGTTCCCAGACAGGGACTTCTCCTAGGTGTCCAGTAGAATTTGCTAGAGTCAGTGACCTATGTACATTATTTTGTGGCAGTTTAATGATTGTAGATTTTGTTGTCAAGATCTTCTGGTCTAGACGCCAGAAGATGCATATGAGCAAGCTGGATTGTACAGTTGATAAGCAGGGATGATCGACAAACAACTGGGCACAGCGCTGTCATACATGCACATGTGGTTGACTGTTGTTACTGTTTATCGTCATCGGCATGATTGCATCCATGCTCTGCAAGCAAGGTGATATTTGCGTGTGGCATTGCCTTCCTTCACAGATGTTGGCCAAATCTGTACATTGTGTGGCCTGACACGCCCTTGCATGACTGCATACTGTACCTGACAAAGTATCTCTGGCATTTTACCCGGCTCTGCAATTCAGTACATTCTTGGCAACAGATCCAATGTGTAGAGGGAAAGTAAGCATGGCATGGCTACCTTGCACTGCAGAATACGAAACGTCGTGTTCCGTGATCACATCACTCTAGTTGCTCGTCCGGTTGCGAACTAGCTTAGCAGGTACTGTGTATTCGCGATGCTGCGGATGTACTCAGGCCGAAGTGCACAGAACCCTTCTGCGTTTGACCAGAGTCGCTTGCAGCTTTGATCCGCACTGACCACATGTGCAGCCACAGTCTGTGCGATACGTGATCTGGTTACCGGAGTACGATTAACAACATTTGCAAATGGCATTGAAGTTTGTGTTGTTGGTGAATAAGCAAGGACAGACCAGACTTGCCAAATATAGTGATCAAAGTATGACTGTAGAAGAAAGACGCGTACTGGAGGGCGAGATTGTGCGCAAGTGTCTGGCCCGGGCTGAAAGACAGGTGAGCATGCTCTGCTAGCCCTCCAGTTTACTGGCAGCTCAAAATGAAGCAACTCCATACTTCTGGCCTTGCACTCCACTTACGTAAGCTTGTTCTGCAGTGTTCTTTTGTTGAGCATCGTAACTACAAGGTCATCTACCGACGATATGCTTCTCTGTTCTTCCTGGTTGGCATTGACAATGATGAGGTGTGCACTCTGTCTGGTCATTGCCTCACATTGTGTTTATCAGCAAAACTATCTGTACACGTCATGGCAGCGCTTCAGGTGAAGTCCTGCTGTCACAAAGCAGACATTTCATGTTTGCAAGCTGTCACCTGTTTTGCACCTCTTTTGCTCAGTCCTTGTGTTGTGCTGCAGAATGAGCTGGCAATCTTGGAGTTCATCCACTGCCTAGTTGAGACCCTAGATCGGTACTTCAGCAATGTATGTGAGCTAGATCTGATGTTCAATCTGGAGATGGTAAGTGCATTCTGACCTGCTGCAATGCTTTCACACAGGTGTGCAAGCGTTCTGGATGCAAGACAATAATTTATTCTGTCTTGCAGGCGCACTTCATTGTCGATGAGATGCTGATGAATGGACGTATTGTGGAAACAAATAAGCAGAATGTCCTTGCACCAGTGCAGCTGCTAGACAAAGCTTTATGACCAAGGCAGCCTGTGCAACACATAATTGCACCGACCACCGCAAGCAGATCATCAAAGCATGTAGCTGCTGTTTCTTTAGGTCATGTCGAGATACAATTTGACTGTATTTTGGAGCACAGGATGCATTTGCCAATCTGTTTGCTTTCCTGAATGAATCCACAATTTGTCACATGCAAAAGAAAACTTTTACAAGACAGAGATATGTACAGTATCCAATGAGCAGTCTACTGCATAGTCAAAATTCCACTCAATGCTGCGGCAGGGTTGACATTCACTGACTGAAACAGACACATGCTAGGTTGAGTGTTGGTGTGCACAATGGTTGGGCATGTCTGGGCTTGGGACAAAACATGAGTGCTCACTGAACTTGGCAAAAAGCAAAAGCTAGGGAAGGTACAGAAAACAAGAGCTCAGTCTCAGTAGTGGTATAAGGTACTTCTGTATGCCAACAAGCCTATGCTTATTGCATTTGGTCAGTGCTGCAGTAGGCCATGGTCAGCAAGCAAAAAAAACACAGAGTGCATATACACATAGTGCAGGTTGCACCAAAACCAGCACAACAGAAGACCCAGAAAGTGTTGAATTTGATTAAAGCTCTTGAAGATTCCAACCGAAAACTCCTCTTAGTGCTGCATCAAGATCATGTGTCCTTTGCAGATGATGGCATCGGTGCTGCACCAGTTGTGCCTGAGTTTTGCAGCTTTTGCTTGGCGGCAGCTCGAGACGCTGTGTAGGCGGCATATGCTTCCTCTGTAGAACACACATTCTGTTTCACACAAAGCAATGACATGAAAAGCCATGCCGCTTACATGACGAGCAGCGACCAAGCTGTTGTTCCACATGATACAAGCTTGTCATCCCAACCAGGAGAGGGCCTAGTTAGACATGTTTCAACCGGCATGCGGCAGCCAACGTTCTATCATCATAGCTTGTCCACAAAGCATGCAAATGAGCTTAATCATCATAGCTTGTCCACAAAGCATGCAAATGAGCTTAATGTGCACATGGACTCAATGTTCACCTGGACTCAATGTGCACATGGAGTCAATGTGCAGATCTCAACAAAATGGATGCTGATGAGGCAGAAAGGAAAGCCTACCAGCTTTGCGAGCCTTGGCTGCCTTCCTCTTCTCCCGCTCCTCCAGGTGGACCTTCTTGAACATGCTCTGCCTGAACCTTTTGATGGGCGCGTCCACATCCTTGGCCTGGCATGCCTGCAAGACACGCCACACACCAGGTTCACCACGCAAACAAGAGAGCAGCTGTCTTGCAAAACATGCCTTGAGACTTGCGCACCAAGACAGGACCTTGCGAATCAATTGCTGCCAATTGCTGCCTGTGACAATGCTAGCTACTGCAAACGCTGTACTGTCTGGATGTCACTGTGATGCAAGCAGCAGCAGCATACTAGCAAGGAAGTGCCCTCAGTCTGTTTGCATATCTACTGGCACCCCCAAGAATGCAAACATAAGTACACCTCAAATATGATTGTCATGTGCTGCTGATGGGAGACATTGGGGGGTACCTTGAGGCCCTCCCTCTGTGCCAGGAGGCACTGCAGCTCAGCTATTTTCTGCTCCAGGTCGTCGCCATCAGTCATGAAGTACTGAGTACGGTGGATGAGGCGCTCAATGCTGGTGCGCTTGCGGAAGGGCCACCTCGTCACCTGGGCTGTGCGGCAGATCTTCTTCAAAGTTGTCACCCCTACTTTCAGCTGTTGAGCAGCTGCCTGCATCAAGTCAAATGCTGATGTTGTGAATATTGGGTTCAGGGTCTGACACAGCATCTGAAACCATTCAGGCAGACCAAACAAGGGGCTTGCCATGGATCCTCTGAAGAACTGCAGACAGCCTGACACCGCAAGGGCTGCTCAGATCTGGCCAAATGGGGGCAGGGCACTTGCATGCGCAGGTTCACTTACACCCTGCTTTGGTTTTAGCAACATCGGGTGGATTGAGCAGTCATGACTTCAGCTTTACATCTGTGAAGAGCCTGTGTGCTTGATCCAGTGCCATCTGGCTGGTGCATCTATACCACAGCAAACATTGCAGAGATTCTTCGTTTTTACACTTGATGTTTGTACTATGATGTTGATTAGGCATCAAAGTTACAACAATGGTAGGATCGACATCAGAACAGGCACTACATGCAAAATTGTGTCAGGACAGCTCTGACCGATGCTGTAAAGCAAATGGGGGCATTGCAGGCACAGGCTGACCTGTATGGGGGCGTCAAAGTAGCCTCCCTCTTCCAGGAACTGCATGGTGATGTGCTTGTTGCCCTTCCTCTTCTGCTCTGAGGCAGGGGGCCTGCAGCTGCCCCCGCCCCCATTGCGAGTCCTCCTGGCAATGGAATCCGCCGCAGCTCCACACTGCAACACCAAGACTGCCGTTTCACTCTTTTGTTTCCTTTGATTGAGCTTAAGCTGCTAGCATGCACACTGCAATGCTGTCAATGAAGATAGTGAAGCAGCTGCAAGGCTGGTCTAGATGGTATGGTAGAGCTGTTCAATGTTTTTGACTGGTCTGCATTCACGCTGGCATCATAGCGGCTCATGACTTCAATGTTTGGGTAGGCAGTGGGGATTCAGCAGCATGGAGACTTGGAATTGGTACACAAGGCAATATCTTGCTGACCAACCTGGCTCTGGCCGGCAGCAACTTCATCTACATCAGTGTAGAAGGAAGCCTGCCCACTGGCAACCCCACTCCCATTGCCACTCCCTATCACACTGTCAGTGCCACTGCCACTGCCAGAGAAAACACTGTCCGATGAGTCTGAGTCCTCGTTCTCTGAGTCCTCCCAAGGTGGCGTGAGCCCAGCAGCTTGCGCAGCTGCATGAAGACTCTCCAGCTCCTTCAGCTTTGCTGGGTCCAAAGCACAGCCTGCTGCCCTCTGAGGCAGGCTGGTGCCTGCTTGGCTGGCGATGGTTGACACAGAGTGTGCATGCCGGTCACCACAGGCAGCTTGCGCTTCAGACAGCTGCCTGGAGAGAGGGTGCGTCAGCAGGCCACTGCAGTGCCTTGCTGCTGCCTCGCTCTTGCTGCTGACTGATGCGCTAGACACAAAGCGCAACAGGGGGTGGGCTGAGAAGCTGTGCTCAGCTGTCAGAGAGCTGAGGTTGGAGCCTGCTGTGCCTTGCAAAGCAGGCATGGCTGCTGTGGTGGGAGGTACAAGTTTGAATCCAGAACGAGGAACCACTGCCTGACTGGACTGAGCGGCTGATGACTCAGAGTGAGACTCAGCTTGGCTAGCAAGTGCTGAGTGCTGACCACAGTTGGCGTTGAGTACATTAGCATTTGTAGCACTGGCAATTGGACCTGCAGTGAGCGCTGCAGAAGTGCACTTGCCAAAGATGGCAGCATGAGCAGCAACATCAACTGGTGGCTTGCTGCCGGCCGTCTGATGAGTGGCATCAAGAGTGATCCCATGCGCAGCGCTGTGATCAACATCTGCTACTGTGTTGACAGGCTGTGATATGGTTAGAGCAGCAGCTTGACTGTATGCAAGTGGGTTGCTCCCAGCAGCTGCTGGCAGGTCAGCAGCATTACCATTTGCTACAACAGGAGCAGCATGAGCGCCTGGCGTGGCAAGGACAGCAGCAGGCTGTATAGCAGCTGGCAGAGGGGGAGCAGGAGGGAGGACAGAGGGGCCACTGCCGCATGCTGCATCACCCCTCACCGCCTCTTGCCACACCCCCCTTGCCCCTGCTTTCACGTTGCCTTGCTTCTGTTGCCCTAATGGACCAGTGTGTGACGCACCAGTACTACCGTAGTCAGCACCACCAGGGATGCGTTTTTGAGCACCTCCAGGAGCAGCAGGTGGCTGATGCTGTGGTGCAGTGGTTGGTCTGCTGGCTGGCTGCCACAAGGGTGCACCAGTGGTGGCCACCACCGAAGATTGCCGCAGCTGCTGGTGTTGATGCATTGCTGATGCGGGCTGGGAGGAAGGTAGAGACACCATGGCAGCCTAGAACACAGTGCAAAATCTCGCTGAAGGCTTAAAGACTATGAAGACCGCTGGCAGGGGGTGAGTTTTGTCACAGCTGTCAGCCTAGCAGAAAGCATGGCAGACACGAATGGCAGCCTAACATGCAGATTCTGTATGGATCACTGTGATGACAAAGCCAAAACAACATGCTGCTGCAGTGATGCAAGCCTCTCAGTCACATGTGCTAGAGCAGGACTTTTGACACAGATTTGGTGAAGTGCTGCTGGTGCCCCAAGTTCACCTGTAGACTCTGACCATTCAGGCGTGCCTGCATGGCCGCCTGCAGGAAGTGGCGGGGGGCTGCTATGATAGGGGGCCCCTCTGGCACAACTGCCGCCTTTGCAGTCTGCTGCTGCAGCACAGCCTGGCGGGACGCAGAAGGCTGAGGCAAGCAGTGAGACGATGCAGCAGCAGCAGCAACCATGTGAGTGGTGTTCACAGGCCCCTGTTCCGGCAAGGGCTGCTGATGAATGATGCATAGGGTATCTGTGCCTTGCTTGCTTGCTATGGGGGCTTCCGTCCTGCATGGACCAGTGTAGCAGTATGCAGTCAGTGCCCTTCCAACCATGATTTGGTGACAGCAGCGTATGCTTGATCAGCTTGTGCATATTGCTTAGTGAGTAATGTCGATCATGATGCAGACGCATGTGAAAGAGTGCACTGCCTGACAGAATTTGCTTGTGTGCAGAACAGCATGCGGCATGAGACGTCTGCATGTGGCATGCCAACTGAGACAGAGCATGAAGTCTCTTTGAGGGGGTTGTTGTTGATCAAGTCAAATCCAATCTCTAACACAGATCGCAGGATCAAGCTGTTTCTCAGAATATGCTATGCACAAGTTGAGTGTGCAAAGGCACACCTTGCCCTTTTGCTGGGACCTTGCCCATCGTCTGTGCCAGTTGCAGTGACTTGCTGGTTGAGCCCCCCGTCAGGTGGCTGAATGCGCTTGGCAAAGGCCTCCAGTGCCGGCAGCATTGTGATCGCCTTCTTCTTGCGCTGCTTGACAGGCTTCTCCTCCCCTTCTTTCTTCACCCGCTTCTTGTATGGACCCCTCTTACGCTTCATAGGAGCCTCTGAGACCCCCAAACCAGCCACAGCAGGTTCAGCGGCAGCAGCACCAGTGGCTGCAGGTGGAGCTTGTATGGCAGATGCTTCCGTCGCAGCTGCTGCAGCAGCGGCAGCCTTCTTGCCCTTGCTTGTCTTCTTTGCTAGTGGGGCAACTGCTTGGTTAAGCTGCTGCTGCTGCTGCTGCTGAAGGTGAAGCTGGTGGTGGTGGCCAGCAGTGGCCACAGCTATGGCTGGCTGAGAGAACCGGGAGCAGGTCACACTCACTTGCTGCATGTTGACTCCTGCTGGCGCATGATGAGGCATCACTACGTGCTGCTGGCTGTTGATGGCTGTTGCACTAGACTCTGAGGACTGTTGACTGGCCAAGCTGTGATGTGGCAGCTGTGTGAAGGCAGGCATGGCAGATGTGGGCAAACTGCTCAAGGGCACAAAGAGGGGAGCCTCAGCTGCGGCCATCAGCCTGTAGTTGACAGGCGGCAGTGGCAGCAGCATGGCCTGACTAGGCATGTCTGATGCCATGTAGGCTGTGCTGGGCAGCAGAGACGTATCTGCTGCTCTGCTCATGTCCAAAGGGCCCAAGTTCACCCTGCAAGCAGACCCCATTGATCTTCCAGCTTGGCACCAGCTTTAGTCAACAGCGCCTTGGCATGATGAGCCTAAGACTGATGCATTTGACACAGCTAAGCAATCAAGCTGACTTTGGCCATAGGCTTGCAGGTGCAGAGGTGCAAACAGGCTGCTAAGAAGTGGGGAGCCATCCAGCACTGCAGGCAGGTAGCAATAGGCTTACAAGTCAGGGTGTGACGCCACATGGAAGCCAAGATCCTCAAAGTCATCCCACATGATGTCATCTAGCGTGTCCACATCCAGGTCAACATCATCAAGGCTGCTACTCAGCAGGGGCAGGGTCTGGTCTGTAGCAGTGAATGAGGAGTGGCTGGCAGGCGCATCTCTAGCTGCAGATGCAGCTGCTGGTGCGGCTTCTGAGCAGGCAGCTGAGCCAGGCTCAGCTTCTGGCTCGATCAGCAGCTGACTGTAGGTCATATGGTCCTGCTCACCACATCAAGCAGGTCAGGGTTCATGATCTGGCATGAGCTATGAGATTGTGAGACCTTGCTTCTTGTGGAACATCAAAGATCGACGCCAAGGCTGTACAGGCCAACCACCCACACATTTGAGAAGCATGTGAGCTCAAACTGAGCATGCGCGGAGAGGCAAGCTGCTTATGGCCTTCAAATAGGACATGAGTTTTTTCATAGCAGGACTGCAGGTCATGCGCAATGTTTGCAAATGATGCCTGGGTGAGGTAGCTGTGTCAAAGAAAGCTGATACTGTGGATGACTATGAAGCGGTGCTGATGTAAACGCTACCTGCATTGGGTCTGCCAGCCCACAGTCCAGGGCGGTGGGCTGGACTTGCTGGCAAGGCTCAGCTTGCCCTACATTGGACGCTTCCAGTAATGTACTTCTAGGCTCTGGAACACAGAACATCAAGGTCAATGCCCACTTCTATGGTGCCTTGACAACACTACATACATTCATTGTTGAGTTTACCAGCAAGGTGCAATTACTAGAAGCACATATGCTTGACTACAGCTGCCATGCTATGCCTGTCATGAGCATGTCTTTTGTGTCAGGATACAGCACAATGGGAGCTTGTGATGTGTCAGTTTGCGTCAAGTGGGCGCACCTGAGGGTGCCAACAGGGGTTCAATGCCATCCAAGCCACCCACCGGGCCACATTCTGACTCTATGTCTTGGAACAGCTGAGTTGGGCAGAGTGGCTGTGTCTGCCCATCAGTGCTCTGCATAGCCAAAAGCAATTCAATTCTCGTAACCAGTACCAGCATGTTTGTGACACACATGTGAGGCATGGGGAGCCTGCAGGAACATCCACAGGCTTGCAAGACATGTAGCGAGTCAAGTTTGGCCAGGTGCGGTACCTGGCCATCATTGAGGTACTCATGCACCATGCGCCAGTCATCTGGGAACATGGATGGGCTAGGTAACGATGGAGTGGCCAGCCCTGCTATGGCCTTAGTCACCGTTGAGGGGTAAACTGCACCAGCTTCCTCAGCAGCTTCTGCAGCTGCTGCATCAGCAGCCACAGCTTCTGCTTGCTTCAGCAAGCGGTGCTCATGCTTTGTGCTCAGGCGGCATGAGCGCCGCATCCTGTTGCCCAGCAGAACAGGTTTGAGTCTGCATAACAATAAGGATGTCAGCCTCACAACTTGGCAACAGTTCCATATGAGCCAATTGCATAAACCAGTCAAAGCAGTATGACGAGTGACAGATCCAACCGTGAGGTGTGCTGCTGAGGCAGGGGGAGCAGACCTGATATCCAGAGCCACCTGAGGTCCAGCTGACAACACCAAAAGAAGCTATGATGGTTGAGATTGTCCTTGTCCCTGCCACAACTCTATTGGCGACGAGCAACACTGACAACCAAGTTCGTGTGCAACGAACTATTGTGCAGGACCTGCAGACCAGTGATGTGTGTGTAATGTACAGAAAACGAGCATGCCGGCACGTAACTTGTACACAAATTCTGTGTGGTGTGGAGCGCTGGAAAAATGATTGCGTTGAAGGACATTGCCAATGAAAGTGATCGTCGAGGCGCACCTGAGAGCTTACGGGCTGTCACACACACAGCTTCAACAACCAAATGCTGCAGATTTGCCCTCAGTACAGGTTAAGTGTGAAAGCTCTGCTTCGATTGTGTGAAAAGACTGCGTTTACCTGCTCCTTTGAGGTCGTACCTTGTCGCACGCAGCTCGAAGTCGCAATACTTGGTCGTAACGCACCTGTCTGCTTGCTGTCTGATTCGAAACAAGATCACACGGTCTTTGGGGACCAGTTGCGTCCCCAAGTCGTAACGCTCACATGTCGTTACCATACCACAGGCTACTGGTATGGTTCCGAACACACATTTGTAGAGCCCAATGCCCACCGGGGCTACCTATTTGGTGTTCACAAGCCCTGTGTCCCTTTACATGCTGAAGCTCTTCACTCACTGGCACTGTGTCATGAGGCGCGTCTGCATAGACAAGTTACTTACATAGACAAGTTACTTACATAGCCAAGTTACTACTGTAGTCGTGTTTACTGCAACAATGTTCGAGGCCAAACCAGGCGTTGAAACAGTTTGGCCAATCCTGCAAATACAGAGGTGTCCAAGTGAGTCCGTTGAGCTCACGTAATTCATTGCATAATGCACATTGCAATTGCTCTCTTCCAGCGGTTTTACGCGACTGTAAAGATAGCCTCCGAGACGCATTCCAATGCATTTCAGTGCATCGCGCAGCCTAACACATCCTTTGCTTGACTGCATACTGTATCTAACACTATCACAATACCCCTATGATCCAGGCACTCTACCAAGCTCTGCAAAATAGTGTATTCTTGGGAACGTGTATCTGAGATCCAAACTATCAAGGAATCGCTCCCGTCCAGGGCGATGCAGGACAGGGTCTTGCTGAATTAAATTGATGGCCTAATGCAGTCCATGCCTGGCAATGCCTTCAATTATTCCATCTGCCATAGGTGCATCTGTGCACACTATCCTGGGCGTCTGCTTCTGCTGCAACAGCCAGTCCAGAAGCTCCTGCTGTGCATTTGACACTATGATTGCTTGATGCTGCCCTGCAACACCCATGATAGCTTGCTGATCCAATCTGGCTAAAGCGGTCACCAATGCAGACATGTCATCGTTTATTTGCAGTCACAAACAGGCATGACGTCCAACACATTCATAACAGGTCTGGAAAGGCAGTCAAAAGGCCTTACATACCTTCAAGCATGAGTATGTCATTTCCAGAATCCCCAGCAGCCATACAGTGAGTCAAGGGGATGTTGAAGAGGGCCCTAATATATTCCAGGGCCTCCTGCTTGCCTGCCTTGATGGCCACACAGTCCACATACCTGTAGTCCCCCACACCGCTCACAATGATGCGCACCTGCACCAATGGTTCACATCTCAACTCTGCAACTAGACACCCCACAATGTGCTGCTGCTTCTTGCCCTGTCTGCAGCATGGCAGAAATCATGTGCATGCAGGTCAGATTGCTGGATGACCAGGTCATGTTGCAAATGTTAAGTGAAGAACAGCAGGCTGACGCTGTCCAAAGACAATGCTATAATTCCAGCAAGCATCACCACACCCAGGCACAACCATGTTTGAGACCCACAGTCCATGTGTACATGACCTTGCACATGCATTAGACGCAGACCATGTGCAGGGACCAAGTGCAGGCTAGCACAGACCAATGAAGGGCAGTCCGGTCTGCATACCTGGACATCGTGATGTTGAAAGCCATGACGCAGATGAGTGAGGCAGTCCTGCAGGCTGCTTGTGTGCACAGATAAGGCTATCCTGTGAGGATGCTCTGTTCCATGGTCCAGCCAGTTGACACTGCTGTCATTTGCATGGCGCTGAACAGCTTCCTCTGCTACCTGTCTCAGAAAACATGACTGACTAGGGGGTTTTTTTTTTTTTTTTTTTGC